>JACCDO010362501.1_pt1 | contig 16413 bp, 24 predicted proteins | sample 7446101 | NCBI WGS metagenome assembly JACCDO01 (sample SAMN15323440, study PRJNA562643) | freshwater metagenome | isolation source: river surface water | place: USA:Blue River Watershed | collected 2017-08-16 | reverse complement strand
TTTTTTTATTAATAAAAAAAATAATCATCTAAGATGATTTGATAACATCAAACAAAACTGATTCAATTTCAGTTTTTGTCTACGTAATAGATTAGATTATAGTTGTTATTTTGTACGTACTGTAATTGTATAATACGTATCTCTTACCTTTTTTAAGGTATCAATTGTATTACCCACAATCAATAAATCTCCTTTACCATCTAAACTTTCTGACAAATCAAATTCATCAGTACCTAAATTTTTACTTAACAATTTTTGTGCAATTGCTTCTTTCATCTCAATGTTATTTATTAAATCACGTCGACCTGTAAATGTCACACGACTTAAAAACATATTCTCGCCACCACGAATTGGACGACTATCTAAATCAAAAACCAAATTATCAGTTAACATATATTTTATTTCCTTTCAAGAAATATTAGTAAAATGTGTTTTTTTATATTAATTTTAAACCAAAACATTAGCTATTGCTAAATTAAACAAAAAATCCGACCACTCATCCTGAAACTTTTTCAAATCCTTCACGTCATTATACCAAATATTCATGTTCCTATCCAAATACAATCGACTAAATAAATTCTTATCACCACATTTCAAACGGGTAGGTGTCTTTGTATATACATCTTTTTGATTAGCAATTAATTTACATCTGAATTTTGAATTCAACGGCTTCAACCAACTCAATGCACTTAACATTTGTTGTTCATGATAAGGTATATCGACCGGTCCAGATGAAATACCAAAATTAATACTTCTAATTGGTACTTTTCTATTTGGATCTTTCGCGGCAAAATTACCTTTGACTCCAATACAAATCCAAGGATTCACCTGACTTAATTGTTGATTAAACTTTGATCGATCTGATGTGACATACACATATTTATTCATATACCCAATCTTTGGGCTTTCAAATCCATATTGGGTATCTTCCCCATTCCAAAATAATATCGTGCTTAACGGCGTTGATTGCATGTTTTCTCCTTTTTAACATTATAATTTTATTGTTTTTAACGCACTTGTTAATAAAGTCGCTAGTTTAATTACACTTATTTTCTATATCCCGTTTCATCTCTGTTTAACACGAAAACTAAAATAATAATTTTCTATCACTTGTAATTACAATTCAACAGAGATGAAACGGGATATCAACCACGACCACCGAGCTTACGTAATTTCTCTTGCATCTTTTCGTCAGATTTCATAGCCATCTCGCTTTTTACAAAATAATCAAATCCAATTCGACTCTTCACCTCAATCAAACCAACAGCTATGCCTTTCTCATTATTAGGACTAAAATGCCCCAAATCCTCCACACATCCACTCTCCTGACTAATCCTAAACTTCTCCTCTTCAATACGCCCATTTTCACCATTACGATGATTACCCACAATCAAATAATCTTGATTAGGCGCCCACATAATCACCTTATTATGTTCAGCTGCATATAACTTAATCGCGCGAGCTAATGCACTATCCTGTTCAAATGCATTCTCATCACCCAATATAGTCAATAAACGCATCGCCATATCTGCATCAATCTCACCCAACTTCAACACATCCACCTCAAAATAATGCCCAGATAATCCTGCATATAACTTATCAGGCCTAACTCGAGTCACACCACGACTTAAACGCTTCACACCACTTTGGCCCACATAATTATCCAATGCACTTTTTACTCTCTCGTCAATTAAGACAGCCAATTCATCACGAGTCAGTGTTATAATTACATCACTCATAATTTTTCTCACTTTTATTAAAAGGTTAAAATGTTTTAACGAAGATATTAATATTATAAATTAAATTTTTATAACTTTCACGTGCTTTTAAATATTTCTTTAATTAAAAAATATTTTAAAAAAATATTTTATCTGTATTTAAAGGATAATCTTTTTTAATTGATTCCAGAGAAGATTTAGGATTATATTTATCAGAATATTCATATTCAATATCTGAATATTCATATACTGCATTGACTGACTTATTTTTTTTACGATATTTAAATACTCTCTCAACCATTGCAATAATTGCTGTTGACATTGCAGTTATGCATTTTTCTCTATTAGCAGCTTCTTCACCTTTCATCTTGTTTTTTATTTTAAGTAAATATCCACTTAATTTTTCAAGATTACTTACAATTATATCCAAAAATAAAGATCGGCATTCATTATAATCAATCTTTCTTTCTGCTTTAAATTTTTCATCAATATTAGATTTAATTTTTACCAAATAAGAACAAAAAGTACCCCACATATGTCCTGGTGCATATGTATTTATTTCTTGCGCTAATCTTTTCAACTGTATTAATTCTTTTTTTGTAATCGATGCAATTAATGGATTGTTTGTTGTATGTTGTTCAGATAATTCGCTAAAAGCTTGAATAAACGCTGCGATTGTAACGTCTTTAATCTGTCCAAATCTTCTATCTAAAAAATTGCCATATCGATCATGACCATAAATTGCCGGATCTCCTATTTCGACGTCATATTTATTAGCTTTCTTTTTGTCATTATCCCGCTCGATCGCCTGCATATAATCATTTAATTCTTTACTATTATCCACAACATCCTGTTTATATTTCCCGGTATCTTCAAGCGCAGGCACTTTTTTTCCTTCTTCTTCAAATAATCTTTGCAGTTTTGATTCATATAATAACTGAGCTTGTACGCCTTCTTTAATTAACCTCTTAAGTTTTAAATAATCCATGTCTTTTTTATCCTCTTTTAAATGATTTTATACTAATTATCAAATTTAAACAAAATATATAAAAAAATTATCAAATTCCAAAAAATTAAATATTTTATCTTTTAAAAAATTTAACGTGATTCTTCGTATATATCCATAAATTTATCATCAATCTGCAACTGATCAAACTCTTGTAACGTTATTTTTAAAGAACCAATATCACCGGCAATCTTTACATTATCTGTCGCGTTTCGAAACGCATTATTAATATAATTACTACATTCATCAAACTCAGAATCTTCTAAATATCTTTTAATTATATCCAATTTTAATAATTTTAATCCTGAACTATCACCCGCACGTTTTGTGCCTTGTATACTACGTGTACTACTTACACTATCATTTCCATCTAAATTTACCTTAGGATGATTCACAAAACGCAACATCTCTTCTTCAAATAACTTTTTATCACCATTATAATAATGTTTAACAAATACAGTATATAAACTATTCAAATTTATTTTACTTAAATCTCCTCCCTCACGTACCTGATCTCTACCTTTTAGTCCAAATAAGTCAGCTAATTCATTACGATTATTATCATCTGTATTAAATTGATTAAAAGTACCTAACAAAACTTTTAAAACACCTTCCAATTCAGCTCCCTGCACATTATCAGTATTATTATACACATAATATATCTTTTTTAAAACATTACCCATCTGTAAAGGATTAAATCTTAACTTATCTCGTAAATCTTTCAAAAACTCCATCACACTCCCATAATTCTTTGCACCAATCCCCTCCAATAAACAATTTCGAATCATCTTCCTCAATAAATTCTCTTTAATCAACATCTTAATCTCACTTTCATCATAATCATATCTTCTTTTCATAAAATATAATTATATCCAATCACACCCATTTTTAATCCATCCACTTCAAAATCATACATTCCCAAACCTCCTCCTCCTCCAACCTCTCCACTCCCAATATCAAACTCCTCTCTTCCTACTATACTACATCTACTATTTCTTAATCTTCAACCCACTAATCCCACCAATCACGCACTCCAGTTAACTCCATCCCCTCACACAAAAACTATCCCTCTTCCCACATCCCCTTTCCCACACACTACCACCAACCTCTCAATACCCAATCTCTCAGGGGAAAGAGCTCACGCCCGCACCGGCAAGATGGTCTTTTACAATAAAAAGTGGGTATTTGTATATAAAAGGTAAGTATGTAAGCCGGTGCGGGAAGTGTGAAAAAAGATGAAAAAAGTGTAGAGTTGGAGTGGGAAGGGTATAATATAGTAGGGGAAGTGTGAGGGGAGAGAAAAGATCTATGTGAAAGTAGAAGAAAAGTTGAGGTGTGGGAAAAAGTGGTCTGGTGATGTGTGGGATGGACTGAGGGGTGTGGGCGAGGCTTTGTGAAAAGTGAGATGGAGTTTTGACTGGGAGAAAAGTAGTTAAAATTGGGCGGTTGGGAGTTCAAAGTGGTCTGGCGTTGCGTGGGATAACATTCACGTGTGGAAGACAAAAAAGGAAGAAAAAAAAGCGAGTTTTTACTGGGAGAAAAGTATAAGAAAGTGTAAAAAGCGAGTTTTGATCTATGCAAAAGTAGTTAAAATTGTCGAATTTGCATAAACTGTAAAGATATGAAGACAGTTTATAAATCAAAAAAAAGTGTATACGGTACTTTGGAATTCGCGTTTTATATAACTTTTCATTACGGATTTTTGTCAATTGTTTTTCATATTTCTAAACTCCCCCCTTTCCGCGTTTTAGATTTCCGCGGTACGGATTTTTGTCATTTTTCCGCCTCCACCCACACCCACAATTCCTTCCCCTCCGACTACACACTCCCGGCACCGCCTCTTCACCCCCCCCACCTCATCCCACTCCTCGCCTCACTCACCCCACGCCTCACCACTCCTCACCTCCTCACACGCACGTGCTTTCTTCGCTAGCAAAACGAGAAAAATTTATAAATATAATCTAAAAATAATCTGGCTCGATTTATGTGCACGTGAAAGTTAAAAAAAATTAGTTTATAATGATTATATCATGACAACAACATGACAGTAATAAACAACCTTTAAAAGGACAATGAATTATGACAACTCATAATCTTGAAGAATTACAAGCTATCATTGCAGAATTAACTGCGAAACTCGAAGCCGCGGAGACAACAACAGTTCGTAAGAAGCGTGGTGGTAAAGCGCCTGTGGAAAAAGCGAGCAAGCCATATGCCGGTTTATCAGGACACTATTTCAGTTTAAATCCTACTGAAGCAAATGAAGAAGTGTATAATGAAATGCGTGAACGTGTAACTGCTTTATTAACACAGGATTTTTATACTGACAAGGTTAATAAGTCTCAGTTAGGTCGTGCTATCATTAATCATTTTAGATTGACTGGGTGTATGATTTTTTGGGCGCCAAATCAAAATGATTTAATGTTTGGACCTGTATTGGCCGGGCGTAATACTGCACAACCAGCTGAGATTTTTGTGATTGAGCCGTCCGCGTTAAATGATTTAGGTCATGGACATGCTGAAGATAAAGCTGGTAAAGAAGCAGTGGAAAAGTTAGTTAATTTAACTGAGTTTGTGCAATTAGAAAAGTTGGAAGTTGAACAAACAAAATTGCAACAACAACTTGCAAAGCTTAATAACAAATAATTGTTATAAGTTAGCTAATGTGCTTAGCGTTGATCTGTTGGTGATATACGGGAAGTAAAATTCTCGTCGCGCTAGCGTTGCGAGATTTTTTTAGAATCTCAATGGAAGTTATTTCTTTTTATCTTTAAAGACTAGTTCGAGTTCATTTTTAGCTTTGGCATATTGTCCCATCATACGACCTGTAGGTTTTGCGATGATGTCTTTGGTGAAGCCGATTCGGATACCGCCGTTGATTTCATCTAGGAATTCAAAAGCTTGACCTTCCTCAGTTTCAAAGATTTTGATAATGGCGCCGAAGCCGATTTGATTTTGAGAGAGGGGATAACAAGGAACCCAGACGGTTTGTTTAAGTTGGATCATATTATTCTGTACAGAGTCCGTTAGTTAGATCGCCTGGTATATTTTTTGTGAATCTGATTTCAATACGTGTGGCAGCTTCATAAGCAGCATCGCGTCTAGATTCGAGGCCTAGTTGATGGGTGACATGTAAAGCTTTAGTATTTTCGCGTGTTTTAGGATTAGTTGTATTAGTTTGATTCCAACTGGTGGTGCGTAGGGTAAGTTTTGGATCATTGAAATGTTCCATTTGTGCCACTAATACAGCAGGCATACAACGAGGTTGAACGCCATCGAGATAACGTTGAAGCATAGCTACATCATCAGCATTTGACATATCGATATTTTTGAAAGTACGTCGGGTAAAAGGTACTTTGAATTCAGGATGGCTGAGATCGAGTGTCCATTGACCTTTGACAAAACGTGGTGTATGATAAAGGTTAAGATAACCGATGGTAACATCAACAAGACCAGAAATTTCTTTTGGTAAATAACTGAGTTTTTTATGATTGCCTGATTTTGTATGTAACTCAACTAAACGCGCATAGGATCTTTTTTTCCAATCGGTTTGTGTCATGTTGAAGAAATATGCGAGATTGATTTGATGAGTGTCACTCATGTCATATCCTTTGAAAGGGGGTGAAGATATAATAATTATAAATTAAAGTTTTATAACTTTCACGTGAGAGTCGACTGTTAAATTTATATTAAATTAATATATAAAAATTCTCACAACGCTAGCGTTGCGGGATTTTTTAGATCCTGGAATATTATATGCTATGCTCTTTCATATACATCAAACCATGCACCTAATTTTTTGGTACGTGCTTTATTATATGGTTTGACACAAGTTGATGATGAAGTTTCAGGATTGTTGCAGTGGGCGCGAGCAGCTTCATGACTAACGTTACGTTGTAAGGTACGTCTGCTGATACATCCATTAGGGTGATCCCAGTAGAAACGGATGATGTTATAACGAAGGTTGTCAGGATTATCTGAATTAGAAAACATATTTATCCTTTCGAGTGTGATATCGATTTGTTCTTGAATTAGAATCATGTTTAGGAGTTGTGAGTTCATTTATTTTTTAAAGACCTGAACGGGTCGACCCATTTTGATTTTTTTGGATCTGTTGATTTTGATACGACCACCGCCATTTTGCATTGTTTCAGCATCAGGTGATTGTCTGAATAAATCATCAGTATCAGTTTGTTTTTCCTTAGGAACAATTTCAACAGACACGTTAGATTTTGTAGGTGCTGCCAATTCAGGAGTCAATTCAACATGGATATCTGCATTGTATCTAACATCATATCTAATATTGATTGCATGTCTTGGACTAAATCCTTTTTTAAATTCGACACGATATCCTGGTGAACAAGGACATGAACAACCGCAATATTGATCCCAAGTCAAACGGATATCGTCAGGTGATATTAAAGACAAGGTATGATCTTTATCGCCAGCAGCATTTTTCCAATCATTGTCATTGATAAATTTGTTATATCCATTGGCAATAGCAACTTTAACAGCATTGGTCATTTGTCGATTAGGTTTACGATATCTTTCCATGAGTAAATCATAAACTGTTTGGTCTTCAGTACGTTTAACGCTGATCCAACATTTACTACGAATTGCACGGTCAAAAGCTTTGGTTGAAGGAGCGATGATAGCATTAGATGCTGTAAAAATTAATGGATTATCTGTTGACATATGTCAGTATCCTTTTGTGAGTGTTTGCGTTATCGTCATGATATAATAATTATAAACTAAAGTTTTATAGCTTTCACGAGAAATTAGATTTAATATATTAAATAAAAATAATATATATAAAAATTCTCGTCGCGCTAGCGCTGCGGGATTTTTCAATCCCGCAATGTGGTTAAACTGATTTACAGTTATTGGGCCGTTGTGTTGCAATCAGGTGATTTAATTAAAACTCAGAATCATCATCGTATTCATCATCTAATTCATTTTCGAGTTGATAGATTGTCATACGAACTTGATCCATAATAATGCCAGGATTTTCTAAGACATCAATCACATTGCGGCCGCTGCATGGATCATATAGACCACCTAAATCTTCATTGTATACGGTAGCTTGCATAACACCATCTAACCAGATATACACATCGATTTCGGTTACTGTTTGTTCAGCGTCAGGGTGAACATTTTTGATAATTACATTTTTGAGAGTAACTGCATTATCATTATTTCTCCATTGACAAACTGGACTGTCATTTAGAAATGTGAGACGGGTGCAACGCTCTGGATTACCTAATTCAGATACTGGGAATTGGAGAACATTGAGATATTTCACAAACAAACCAACCAAGATATCACGATCTTCTTCAGTGTATTGTTCAGATTCATCATCATCGGTTGTATATTTATCGAGGATGTTTTGGATGGATTGTTTGAGAGCTTGAATTTCAGGTTGATTTAAGTCAATCATGAAGTATTCCTTTTTTTAGGGTGTTGTTATCATCAAGATATAATAATTATAAACTAAAATTTTATAACTTTCACGTGAGAGTCGACTGTTAAATTTATATTAAATTAATATATAAAAATTCTCACAACGCTAGCGCGACGAGAAAAATCGCGTCGGAATCTTTTGACAGGACTATTCTTGGATTTGAAATGTTTTACGTTTTGGAAGAGGTAGGGAATCATCTGATTGATAGAGTTTATTGGTATGACATTTATATGAAAAACGTGATCGATCAGTGAAGAATGAAGGAATTTTGAGCATAAGTTCAGTGATAAGTTTAGTGTCAGCTGCAGGTAATAATAAATCTGTGTTGAAGAGAATACCTTTTTCATCATTACCCCATGCATGTTGACGCATAGTCCAATTATCATGTTTAATAAGTTGTTGTAATGAACGAGTTAGAATGCAAGATTCTTTATCTGGACCTGAGATGTTGATATGTACGTATGACATGGTTTTCCTTTAATTTAGGTTTGTGAGTATGTAAAAGGCGTATAGCCCAAGTACAATGAAAGTTGTGTTAAATTTTAAAGGTTGTTTTTTTTTATTATTGTCTGTGTGGTTGGATTACTATTTAATTGCTGTTGCAATTTATTAATTGCAATTTCCTTTTTTTCATTCAGAATAAATTCTTCAAATTGAACATGCACACGCACTTGATATAAATTATCTTGTTGTGAAGTATGGTCAGTTAATTTATTTAAATACTGCATAGGAATTTGAAACAGTTCTTGTTGTCTTGCTTCTTTCATACCACGACGTGATGGTCCGAATAACAAAGTACTTTGATTAGCTACCCAAAAAATCATATTGCCTGTTTTATAATAATGATTTAGAATAGCACGACCTAAATCGAATTTAGTGATTGAACGTAGATAATTCGAATCACTTAAACAACGATCTAACTGCGTTTTAATATCTGAATAGGTATTTTTATCAGTATTTGCACTTAATTCAAAGTAAAAGCCAGATAATCCATGATATGGTTTTATTGAGTGCCCGTGCCGGCTAGATGACTTTTTAAGAACTTTAGATTGTTCTAATTGATCAAGTCTATTTGTCAATTGATTAACAATGTTAATCATGTCTTGAATGTCTTGTGACATATAAAAATCCTTTGTAAAAGGTTATAAAAAAACTTTTTTAAAATTTAAAAGTTTTAATCATTAATCGTGTTGATCATGATACAATCATTATAAATTAAATTTTTATAACTTTCACGTGAAATAAATTTAAAAAAAATATTTTGAAAAAACAATTATTAATAATTGATATTCCAAATGTCATTAGATAATTGCAGGATATATCCGGATGAATTCTATTTAAAATCTATAAATTATTATAATCTTAATACATGCATTAATTCTAAAGTCAAACTGGATATCGTTTTAAGAGTATTTTATAATATAAAACATTCATAAAAAAGATATTTAAATATAAAATATTATGTTAAATTTAGTTTTGCATAATTGATATTCAATTTTAAATCTGACGTTTATTTATATCAAGGATTTTATTAAAGGGTACTAACGCGTTTAAATATTTTTTGATTTAGGAATTTTTGAATTTTTTTTATTTTTCAAATTTTTAATTTTTAATTTTTTTTGAAATAAATTTTTTAATTTTCAAGCTGTTGATTTATTAATTGAAGGGCGATTGATTATTTTGATTATTAATCAGTTGGATTAAAAATTCCTGTCGCGCTAGCGCAGCGAGATTTTTTAGATCTCGGATTGCATTAGATATTATCCCAGATAGAACGTTCAGCTGCAATTTGTTGGTGTTCGGCCTGGATTTTTTGCAAGTTATTTAATCTTTTTTTGAATTCAAGCTCAGAATCAGGGAATCCGAATTCTTGACAGATGTTAATTGCAATATGTAGTTTGCGAATTTGACCTTTAACATGAGACGCGTCATTTAAAGGATTTTTTTTACGATTATATGTTGACATATTTCTTTCTCCAAAGTAAAGAGAGGATGACTTTAAACGTTAAAGTTAAATTGATAGAGAACTGAGCGACGACCATGTTCAGTGATGAATGTACCAACTTTTGTACCATAAGTTTTAGCAAAAGCATGAACATTTAATGGAATATGTCGACGACTGATTTCTGGATTAACATAGTTAGCCACAGTATTATAAACACGGACTAGTTCTTGACCACTAGCCATTTGACAAGGTTGTTCTTTAATGAAATTAATCATTGCATTTTGATAAGGAGCGTTGGTGCGCATACGTATCCTTTATTGTGGGGGTGAAGATAATATAATTATAAATTAATTTTTTATAACTTTCACGTGAGCTTAGTCTTATTAAAAATTTTTATTTTATTAGAGTATAAAATTTCTTGCAGCGCTAGCGCAGCGGGATTTTTCAATCCCACGGTGCAGTGATTAAGTCAGTTATGGTAAACCGACTTTGTTATTTACGCAGGGGTATTATCTAATTTAAGAGATAATTGTTTCCCAATCAGCGAGAGGATTTAGGCATCTTTTGATAATATCTGATTTAACAAACAATTGTTCGCCTGTGATCAGATTTTGTACCAAGCCAAAACCTTTAAATTTGCCAAAGCGTGATGAAGGATCAGTGAATGGAACAGAGGCGCGAGAAGCAATTACTTGCCACATTTTGCCATTTAAAGGTACCCATTTGATACTTGGCGCCATTAAAGGTTCACCGGCACAATCAGAAATTGATTCACCATTTTCAATTCTGTTTTTGGTCCATTCAATACGTTCATCACGGGTAGTTTGACGTACGCCGCAGAAATCATCATTTTCGAAACATGCAGGCAATCTAAAAAATTTTTCCATGCTGTCTTCCTTTGTTTAGGGGTTGTTATCATTAAGATATAATAATTATAAACTAATGTTTTATAACTTTCACGAGAAACCGGGTTTATAAAATAAATTAAATTTATATATTAAAAAATCTCGCAGCGCTAGCGCGATGAGAAATTTTAAGCATTTAAGTTGATATAGCATTAATACTTTTTTGTTGTTGTAAAAATGCTTTAAGGTTTGATAATTTACAGATTTTAAGTCCTTTATGTTCTAATAAATATTTTGTGGATTTCCCGATAAAAGAACGTTCAGCAATTATTTTTTGTTCAGGCGTAATATCAAATTGATTATCCATTGCTAAAATAATATTTGATTCAGTGTGCATATATAATTCAAATTCACCGCCTAAAATTAATAAACAAGGCTTATCATAAAGAAAAGCTTTATCTAGAAATCCTGCTAATTTTTCATTGCATGTACCTGACATACCGAATGAATGACATTTGCTTTCTAGATACATACCTAAACTTGGGATATAACCGTCAGCTTGAAATTTCTTTTTGCCACCATACACTACTTGTTGATCAGGTGATAATTTAATGTGAGTATTTTTGCCATGAGAAAAATAATCCAATTCAACAGTTCGAAATATTTCTGTGATTGTATCTTCACAAAATTTGCCAGGCTTATGCATACCATGTGCTTTTAAGGTGTCATTCATTGAAGCACTATTTTTTTCAAATTCCTCTTTGCATATTAGATAGAAATTTTCAAGAGACATAATAATAAACCTATACGCTTAATCAAACATTTTTAAAGAATCAGCGATTTTAGGGAAATTTTCATCATCAGTTGCATCCCAATGATTAAAATCTTCTTCAGGCCCACGAGCCATATAAATATTATCATATAACCACATAGCCAATAATTCTGAATTTTTCATTTCCCAGTACTCATCCCATCCCCATGCAAAAGTTCGAAGGTCTTTAAAACCTGGAAATTCAGAATCGAACATACGAGCAATTTCATCTTGGTTTTCATAAGTAACCTTGATTTGCTTAACATCGATTAAATTGACAGTAAATTGTAATTGTTGCATAAAACTTTCGAATGAAATAGAAGCTTCCATTTGATATCCTTTGTAGCAGGTAGAAGATAATATAATTATAAACTAATTTTTATTATCTTACATGTAAATTTAAAACTTATTAAAAAATAATTTTATTAGATTAAAGAAAAAATCTTGTCGCGCTAGCGCTGCGGGATTTTTCAATCCCACGCATGTCAGTTTAGTTTAAGATAAAATTAAACCAAAAAACAAAACAACAAAATAAAAAGCAAAGACGACGAATGCAATCATGTTTATTTATCTTTGATAGGTACCAGCTGGACAATCTTCAGGATCAGGAATATAATCATGATTACGTTGACTGGTCGAACGATAATTAACAGCTTCAGGATGTGTTGAAAAATATTCATCAGCTGCTTGATCACCCCAAGAATCAATCCACGCTTCATATTCAGCTGCACTGCGATATGGATAAGGATTATTGGGATTGAAGAAATTTGAATTACAAAAAATACTGCTCATTGGCAATCTCCTGTATGTAGGTGTTTAATTCAGGTGATATAATTATAAACTAAAGTTTTATAACTTTCACGTAGAAATAAACTTATAAAAAATATAAATTTATATATTGGTAAAATTTCTCGCAGCGCTAGCGCGACAAGATTTTTTAGATTTTATTGATAATTGAATTGGATATTTTAATTAATTAATTTATTTATTTATTTATTTTTTTATTTGTTATTTAATTCATTTAATTTATTTTGTAATTTCTTGATTTTTTCATTTTCAACTTCGAATTTTTTAAATTCTTCGAAATTTAATTGATTTTCAAGAGCGGTTTTACCAGTTTTTTCTTCAACAGCATTACCTAAATCAATTAAATAATTTAAATCAATTTGGAATAATTCTGTTTCAGAAGTATTCTTCATACCAGCACGTACAGGACCATACATTAATTTTTCTTGATTTGGAGTCCAGAAATATAATTCAGGTTTTTCTGCATTGAGTTTACTGAAAATGGCACGACCAAGTTGCATTTTTTCAATTGACGCTTTATAATCTTCATTTTGGAGTAATGAATTGATTTTAGCAACAATCGCAGTAACTTCATCAGCTGACATAATTTCGGTATTGAGCTTGAAATAATGACCATTTAATTTTGCATAAGGCTTAACTGATTTTTCAGTTTGAGGACGTCCACCACGCTTTGTGGTTTTTTCGGATTCCAATACTTCAATACGATTTTGTAACGCGGTGATCATTTCGAGTAGATCTTGAATTGTTTGTTTAGCCATTTGGCATTTTCCTTTTTTAAGGGGGTGAAGATATAATAATTATAAACTAATGTTTTATAACTTTCACGAGAATTTGGACTTATAAAATAAATTAAATTTATATATTGGTATATTTTCTCGCAGCGCTAGCGCGATGAGAATTTTGAATGAAATATAATGCCCGTGCAGGAAAATTGATTTTTTTTATGATGCATCAATATAAGTTAAGTCATTCATATCCGGTACCGGAATTCAACAAATTTTGAATTATATAATCAATATTTATTTTTTATTTAATTCATTTAATTTATTTTGTAATTTCTTGATTTTTTCATTTTCAACTTCGAATTTTTTGAATTCTTCAAAGTTTAATTGATTTTCAAGGGCAGTTTTACCAGTTTTTTCTTCAACAGCATTACCTAAATCAATTAAATAATTTAAATCAATTTGGAACAGTTCAGACTCACTAGTATTCTTCATACCAGCACGCACAGGACCATACATGAGTTGTTCTTGATTAGGAGTCCAGAAGTATAGTTCAGGCTTTTCTGCATTGAGTTTACTGAGAATGGCACGACCAAGTTGCATTTTTTCGATAGGGGCTTTAAAGGAATCTGATTCGAGTAATCCTTTGATTTTATCCACAATCGCAGTAACTTCATCAGCTGGCATGATATCAGTATTGAGCTTGAAATAATGACCATTGAGTTTCGCGTAGGATTTAATAATCCTTTGGACTTGAGCTCGACCACCGCGTTTAATTGTCTTTTCGGACTCTAAATTTTCAATACGGGTTTGAAGAGCTGTAATGGTATTCATGAGATCTTGAATAGTTGGTTTAGACATTTTGAATTCCTTTGTGAAAGGTTACTGTATGTTAGTGTCAGGATATAATAATTATAAACTAATGTTTTATAACTTTCACGAGAAATTGGACTTATAAAATAAATTAAATTTATATATTGGAAAATCTCGCTGCGCTAGCGCGATGAGAATTTTTTCAAATTCTTTAAGACAAATATTTATTTAATTATTTAATTATTTATTTAATTTATATAATACTTTATCAACACAACAATTAATCAATATAAATTAAAATTTATACCAATTTTTAACTTTTACTTTTTCATTATTTAAACTATTCATTTGAATTTCTGAAATTTCAACACCATATTTTTTACAAAACTTTTCAACTCTTTTTCTCACATATCTCAAATCCAAATCCATTCTCCCTAATTCAAACCTACCAAAATCCTTATATACACAAACCAATTCTCTTAAACTTACACAACCATTTTCGCATTCACGCGCATAACTTAACATTTTATTTTTATATAAATTTTTCATTTATATTTATCCTTTTTAAGGGGGGGAAGATAATATAATTATAAACTAATGTTTTATAACTTTCACGAGAATTTGGATTATTAAAATAAATTAAATTTATATATTAAAAAATCTCACCGCGCTAGCGCGACGAGAATTTTTTCAAATTCTTAAGGCAAATATTTATTTAATTATTTAATTATTTATTTAATAATCCATAACATTATAACAACATAATAATATTATTTATTTTTTAAATAATTTATCAGCTTTTTTAGTTGTTCTGGCTTTGATTTGTTCTTTACGTCTCATAGCTCTTTTTTCGGCTTCTGAACATGTACACCAAGTTTTTGGATGGTCGCAATTACCGCATGTTTTTAAAACACGATTTTGGAGTTCAGGGAATTCATAATCACCCCAGTCATCATCTTCACGACCATAAGCAATTTCTTTATCCAGCATTTTTCTGGTTTCTAAATCATCAAAAAATCTCATTTGTTTTCTCCTTTTGAGATGCACGTTGATATAATAATTATAAATAAATTTTTTATAACTTTCACGAGAAATTGGATTATAAAAAAAATTAAATTTATATATTGGAAAAAATCTCGCAGCGCTAGCGCAGAAAGAAAAACAGGACCGATGGGGATATTATTTCTCTTTCCACTAAATATCCCCGATCTCCCGTTTTTATTTTAATTATCTTTTAATCAGATTCATAATAAGCTCAACAAAAACATAGGTTAAAAGGGCAACGAAACAAATAACAGAAAAATTACTTAATAAATCCATTTTAAAACTCCTGGATTGATTGGGTGAAGATAATAATATTATAAACTAATGTTTTATAACTTTCACGAGAATTTTGGATTAAAGAATATAATAAATTTATAATATAAAATTCTCGCTGCGCTAGCGCAAAAAGATTTTTTAAATTTTTATTTATTTAATTTTTTATATTTAATATTTTATTATTTTAATAATCCATTATTTATTTTTAACAACAATTTTATTTTATTTATTTAATTATTAAAAATTAAATTCATAAATACTTGAAGTTCTACCTTTTTCAGTTTTAAATGAACCAATAAAGGTACCATATTTTTTAGCAAATTTATGAACATTTAAAGGCACATGGCTTTGGCTAATTTCATAACCATTTTGAACGGCAACATTTTTATAAATTCTAACCAATTCTTGGCCGGAAGCTGTTTGGCAAGGTTGTCTTAAAATAAAGGCAATCATTTCGTTTTTATATAAATTTCTCATTTATATTTATCCTTTTTAAGGGTGGAAGATAATATAATTATAAACTAATTTTTTATAACTTTCACGAACTTTTATTTTATATAAATTTTTAATTTTAATATATAAAAATCTCACAAAGCTAGCGTTGCAAGAAATTTCTAATTCTTTAATAAGATAATTGCCGGTGCTGGATAATCACATTATTATTAAAGCCCGGGCCGGATTTTACAGTAATTTAAACAATATTAATTAAATTGTTCTGAATATTTGTACAGCTAATTCTGCAATTGAAGTATCTTCAGCCAATTTAAATGGTCCTGAATATTCTGCTAAATGCCAAACATCATTTTCATTACATTTACCAATTAAAACATATACTGACGCAGTTTGAGAATTGAAATGACCGTCTTCAGTATACACTAAATAAAAATCATCATAATCACCGTGTAGATGTGTTTCTAATAAAAAGCTATCTGCATTGTGATCACGAGTAGTACCCCAATTTAAAA
>JACCDO010927319.1_pt1 | contig 16416 bp, 14 predicted proteins | sample 7446101 | NCBI WGS metagenome assembly JACCDO01 (sample SAMN15323440, study PRJNA562643) | freshwater metagenome | isolation source: river surface water | place: USA:Blue River Watershed | collected 2017-08-16 | reverse complement strand
CCTGAGGTTTTCCTTTAACATATGGTCTTCCTTTGCCTTGTGGTCTTTCTTTGCCTTGTGGTCTTTCTTTGCCCTGTGTTATTCCATCGCCCTGTGGTTTTACTTTTTCCTGTGGTATTACTTTGTCTTTTGGCATTCCCTTACCCTTTGGTTTTTGAGGTGCTGGAGCTGCAGGAGGAGCTGCAGGAGGAGCAACAGGAGGAGCTGCGGGAAGCGCTACCTTAGGTTCAGGAGCAGGAGTTGGTTCTGAATTGAAAACAGCAGCAGACCCAATAGCAGCCGCAGCAGTTTTAATGATATCTTGTGCTTCTTTAGTATCTTGACGATTTGTAAAAAAACGTACTATATAGGATAATCCGATAACTACAACAAGAAAACCAAAAATACTTCCAAGAACAATAGCAAAAATACGAGTAGCACCCCCAGCTGCACTGGCTTCTGCTAACGCTTTCTTATCTTCCTGGGAGCCTTCTAGTTCTGAGGCAAGTGAACGTGTACCAGTAGCCGGGTCTAATAAAACATTTGCTCCATCAATATCTTTTGTTTTATCTAAAGGTAAACATTGATATTCAAACGTTGTTTTAAGACGTTTGGGTGCTTTTGATTCAGCAAAACCTTTTTTTATCCATCTAAATCGTGATTTAAATTGATTATCAGTTAAACTAATTGTATTACCACGTAGTTCTCCATATGAAGACCAATTATTAGTATCACTTACATATTTATTAATAACATCATCACTTGAGCCATCTTTTACTGGTTCAATACGAGGTGTTAGGAAATTGGGGCCTCGAGCCTCACCTGGTAAGATATAAGGACTAAATGTTAATTGATTTGTACCACTGAGAACATTTAGAATATTTTGGTCTTTTATAATCCAACCAGCAGGGAAATATAAAACAGCCATATTGATGAATTTCATATTCCAAACATTTGGCTTAGGTTGTGGTGGTCGTAATTGTATACATGTAACATATTTGACTGCTGCCTGATTTCCTAAATCAAAAAATAAGGGTTGTAAACTATTATATTTAGGTTTTGTAACAATTAAAGGTGTTGTACTAGTGCTATATTCAACGACTGTTTTGAAGAAATCTTCAGCGACAGCGGAATTTGAACGTGAGACTGTAATTTCACTTAACAAGTAAATGGGAACAACTATTAGGAAGACGGAGGGGTCAGTTGTTCCAATATCAGGTCTACTAAAGGTCATAATCATATCAACACGATTAGTTGCAGCTGGTTTATATGGCCATGTAGAGCCGGAGTGAGTTGCAGCACAAAATTGTATTGATTTAATAGTATAGCTAAGACCATTATAGGTGACGGATGTTTGCATTGAATCATCCATAAAACATTTTTTCCATCTCTGAGGGTCTAATTCAGGACGTGAGTATAATTTTCTAGGTATACTATAATTACCAAAAGATATATATACATCGGATGTATCTTGTAAATCAGAAAAATATGTTGCATTTTGGTCAATCTCACCAATTACATTTAGGGGAAATCCATTAGTTGTTGTCGGACAAAACTCCATTCTGGCAACAGCTAATTTTTTTATTACTCCTAATAGTTTTACACTGAAGGAATATAAGTTGGTCCATTCATTTTATATAATGTGACACCAACTTCTTCACCATTAAGGCTTTTCAATTTATCTCCATCAAATACTTCATTACACCCTGTATCTTCCATACAGTCGCGACGCCCTTGTTTTAATGGCACTGGTACAGGATTATAAGTATCGGTTCGCGTATAATAATTCCAACGGTCATTAGAGCCAGCAGTACGACGACCGTATAATGGTTTTAATTCACCTCCTGGATATTTTAAGAGCCCGATAGTTTGATACATTTCAGGTAATCCCCTAGTCGCAGTTGTGGGCAAAGTAGTTGGATTCCATACTCCAAGGTCAGGTGGTGCACGCCAGAACCGGAGTGGTTTTGGTGCCATAGTATAACGATCGTCTCCACCCCCTCCACCACCATCAACAACAACATTTACTTGAGGGACCTGGGGTGCCTGACCAGCAGGATTCATAATATGTTGGGTTATTGATGAACCACCACTATAAATCCTATAAATATGATATACCATAAAAGCAAGGAACCCAACTAAAAGAAGAATTAATAAAGTATTATTACTGATATAAAAACCATTAGAGGATATAGGAGCACCACCTTTTAATTGTAATGGCTCCATATTGCCCCCACGCATTTTACGCATACGTAAATTCTTTAATGCTTTTGAAATAGATGGCATCTTCTATCTCTAACCAAGTTTGAAATTACTTAATGGTGATGCACCATCTTTACCAAACATAGTATTAAAACTATTAAGAAGTTGAGAGCCGTCTGCTAACATAGGTTTCATTTGCTCTAACATTCCTAATAGTGATTTCTGGGTATCAAGGAGTTTACGAGTATCATCTGTCATATTTTTGAGTTGGTCGGGTTGTAAATTTTGGATAGCAGAAAGAATTGTGGAGCCGGCATCAAGATGAGGACCACCACTTGCATCAGAAGGCATTTCACCTAATTTGAAAAGCCCGTCGGAATTCGAAGTGAATCCTGCAGCAGTTTTCTTGGCACCATTGGTCGTTGGAGGGGCAGTATCGGTGCCGGTGGAGGCAGCGGGGGCGGGAGCCGATGATGCTGACTGCGCAAGAGAATCATTACTGGTAGGAACTTTAGTACCGGTAGCATCTGTATCTGCCTTTGGATTAGCGAATCCCTCTGCAAATCCAGACGCTAATACACCTTGAGGCTGTTCACCAGGTGCAAATCTACCATCCCAGCCAACAGGAGCACTCATTGTACGTTTTGCACCACGTAAGCCAGCTAACCGGTCAATTACTTCAGCAGGACTAGTGACCTGGAAACCCTCGGCAATACTACCAGTAGACTTTTTTGCCTTTGAAGCTTCAACCATTGATGCAATATTTGTTGTAACCTCTGATGGTTTCATTGTCTGATAACCTTCACTTAAACGTTTAAAAGGCACCATACGAATTACTATACCACTTATAACAGTTGCTGCAACAGCTAATTCAAATGAATCATGAATACCCATTACAAGTAGACCAATGGAAAGTGATAATAGAATTGCAGGAATTCCCATCATAAATAAACCGTAAGCAATATAACTCGCACCAATTATCTGCGCTGCGAGTTTTGTTGTTTTATTACTTTTGAAATCAAACATGACTCTTTTCTAGTACATCATATGATATTCTTCTTATCTCATTATAATAGTGGCGCCACAACTCGTTGTATTACCCAGAATAATGCTCCTCCTAATAGTGATTTAAATGCAAGCCCTAATGTAGTTACATCACCACCCATCCGGAGAAGAGAAGGTAAATAAAGTCCAATCATTGTATTGACAATTGGTAAACTTATAATGAATACGATTAATGCAACTAGTAGTGGTGTCTTCAATTCACGTCCTAATGAAAATTGTAATGAGCTGAGGAGACCCCCTGATGCGGGCTGAGCCACAGGAGCAAAACCGGGAGGAATTTGAGGTTGCATCATGGGTGCTCCTCCTCCCATCATTGGCATTCCATGTATTGCATGTGCAAAATCAGCCGGGGTAGGATGTTGTGAGCCTATCATATGAGCAGTAGCAGGTCCAGGGTCCATCGTTAACGATGTCAAGGAATTAATTGGAGGAAGTTGGGCACCACCACTTATTGCGCGTGCAGATGGTGCCGGGGGTACTTGGACACTATTTGCACCTGAAGGTGTATTCATTTCAGCAAAAATACGTTTTACAAGGTCGTCGTCTCCTCCTCCTCCGGGTGCTGCATCCAAATCATCAAGTAATGTTCCCGCTGATGACATTTTCTAAAGGTCAGATGCGGAATTGCGTTTGCACTGATTACGCAGACTATATCAATGGTGTTTCACGTTTAGAACGAGAGGGGCGACACGCAAATTCTCCACGGAAAGCCTCAACTAAATTTTTAGAAGTAATACATTCAACATCATTTTCCTTGTACCTATAACATTTCTTACCTATCTGAAAAACAGCTCCATTAACTTCATTTGTTGGTGGAGCCTTCCAAATAGCACATTCATCACCTTTACAATATGGTCTAAATATTACTATTACAAGTGCTAATCCCAATAATAAACTAAATACAGTTTTAAATGTATCAGACCGAATTAAATCTGCAATCATCTCTAACAGTTTTTGATATTAAGTATATATAGAATGTCTGAATTTTTTGTTCGTTTTCCAGCCTTAATAGTAGGACTTGTAGTAGGATTTATATTATTAAGAATGTATGCAATAGACCGTCCAATTTTTTATAAATGGCCATCCCCGGATAATGTTGGCAAAGTAACATATAAGGATAAAAATGGTGTATGTTACCAATATCAAGGAGATGTTGTAGATTGTGCAGCTAATAAAGATAAAATCCGGCCTATACCTTTACAGGTTCCACAGCCGTATGCAATTATGAAATAAAATTAAAGATTTGGCATAGCGACTGGAGGAGCAACTTTTGCAGCCTTTCGTCTTCGAATGATAATGGATGCTTTTGCTTTTGCAGCAGCTTCTGCATCTTCTTCACTAATAGTCTCTTTCGTAACAACTTCTGCTTCCTCTCGCGTTATTTCTTCTGAACCTGTACGTAATAATTCTCGAACTTCCATTAATGCTTTTCCAAGTAAATTCTTACCACGCCATTTACTCTGAATAGCATTTCGAGGGTCTGTTATTGCAAGACCTATTCCATCTTCAATATCACGATGGTCAGCGCGAGCTAATATAGCATCACCTGTTTCCCCTAATAGTTTTCCTAATTGTCCATGTTGACGGAATTTAGCTGTTAAAATACTTACAAGAGTCTGATAACGCACATTTTCCCATTCATTATTTTTCTTTTCTCTAACCGCCTTCTCCCCATCAGTTTCCACTGGAGCTGGTTGCCCAGGAATCTGAGGTTCAGGGGCTTCTCCCATTTTACGTGCAATAGAGCGCATTGTAGTTGCACTACGTGTTTTCATAATTTCAGTAACATCGGCTGGGCGACCGAAATAACGAGCCTTCTCTGCTGCTAATGCCTGGTCTACAGTGAAATATTTTACTCCCTTCCAATTTATATCAACTGGCCAATCATTTGACATATATCCATATTCATTATCATCTGGACGATTAAATACTATAATAGTATTGCTTGTAGGAGCTGGTTTACCGTAATTCACAGTTGATATACCTTTATCAACAGTTTTAATACCTGGTTCATCACCATTACCAATACGTACTTCTTCCTCAGCAGCCTCAATCGCTTTTGTTTCTTCGTTTGCTTCTTCATCTTCAGTCATAGCCTTTGTATATTTAGAAATTAAATGAGGTGATATATATCTTTTTAAAACTAAAAATTCATCAGCAATACGTTGTCCATTCTTACCTTTTGCATCTGGATAAATATCACGATACAAAGGAGGCTCTATGTAACCAACATGAACTTCTGGATAAATGGATTGAGACCTTCTTCTATCAGCTTCTTCAACATGTAATTGTGCTTCCAATACTGCGTTTTGTAGAGCACGACCATGATTAAAATCATTTATAACAGCTCTTAATTCATCCATTTTTGTATCATAATTGTCCTGAGCAGCAATAATATCTTCACGTCTTTTCTGTTCCAAATCTGTAATTTCATTATCATTTAATGGTCTATACTTCGGTAGTTTGATTGTTGTTTGAATAGAACCATTAGGGTCGCGAATTACTAGATTACCCCTACCATCATAATTGTATAATGATGGTTTTTTTGCTCGTAATTTATAAAATTCAATTAAATCTGATGTAATTTTAATAGCTGCAGCTTTATCTTTTTTTTGTTGTGGATTCACTTCCTTCGGCATTTTTATGACTACAGGTGATGATTCTTCCTCATTAGCAACTGAGTCTTCTTCATTTAATTGACTATTAGGAGATTGTTGCTCTTTTTCTGAATTATTATTATTTGTGAATGTATTTGTAACAGTTTTAACTGCAGTTGTTACAGTATCAGCTATATCATCGAGAAATCCCATCGGCCCTTGATTGCTGTTTGAACTATTCATTCTACCCTGAATGTATAAAGCGTTGAAAAAATCCTACCATCTTTAATCCAGATATGGGGAGTGCATCTGTTCGTGTTTTATCATCCGGTATAATTGGAGTTGCTTCGGCAGCAGCTATTTTTTTACTTTTCACTAACCAATCATATTTTGGCAATCTGTTTATAATTTTTGCAATTGGTATAACTGTTGCAATTGCATATACTACAAGTTTAATTGCTAATATGACTACATCGGCATCATATTGTGGTATTAATATGAAACGTTCTTCTTTGGCTGCATTAATACCAGGAACAATAGCCGGAATATTGATGGCAATATTTATTTTTATTGAACCCCTTACCGGTCTATTTTCATTTCCATTCAATACAATTCATTTTCAAAACACCATGACAGGTGATTGGAAAACGACTTCAGTATTTGGTCTTGGATTATCTATCTTCTGGTTAACACTCTACGGTCAATTGGTTGCATCTGGTATTTCAGAAATCTGTGAAACAAAACCTGTTGAACCAACTCCTCAATAATATACTAATCCGCCTCCACCATTCATATATGAAGGTACTTGGATTCCCTGAGGACTGCCACCAATAAAACGATAATGAGGAATACCATTACGGGCAGTAGCTTCCTGATTTAAAACATAATATCCTTGATTTCCTACCGGGGGAACTCTAGATGCACGCCGTAAACCTCGTGTTTTAGTTTGTTTTGGTATGGAATTATTAGAATTTACTGATTGAATTTCTTGTTCAAATAAATTACTATTAGGTATAGTATTTGAGCTTCCATTAATTAATTTTAATAATACATATGTTATGCTATAACTAATTAGGGCCCAAAATATGCAGAATAACCAAAATGGCATCCATGTATGAGTTGATGGGTTACGTCCAATACCAAATTCTTTCCAATCTCCATTATCTTTAAACAATAGTCGCGGTCTTATGACTAATATTATCGCAACTCCTGTTAAATACAATATACCACCAAAAAGTAATTCTCTCATTACTTTTAATTGATATTAAACGCTAAGTGTAACTCCGCAGCAGCAGTATTGTGTCTAATCGTCTTTATTATAATCGTATGTATCATAACCACCACCGGAATCACTATTACCAAATGAATATCCACCATATTTATTATCAGGGCGTTCAGAAGTGGTAAACATTGCATTAGGGTCAAATGAACCAAATTCATTAATTCCAGCCTTAGCACGTTGTATGCGCTCTCTTGTATAATGTTCTCCATCATATACACGAATAGCATTTGTTCCACCAACACCCCATCTATCACCCATACGATTTTTCCTGAATAATGCATCAATCTTCTTTTCTTCGTCAGACATCTTATCAATTTCCATAATAATTGCATTTTTCTCCTTTTCGGCTAAATCTTCTAAAATCATCTGGATTTGATCAGAACTATATGACATTTTTTCTTCATTATACTTCTTAATTGTACTGACAATTATAGATGTAATTAATCTTCCTGAATTAGGGTCACCAATAACTGCACTAGCAGATTGTGTGTATTCGGATGAAGGTAACTCATTAGGGGATAATAATGTTGCCAAAGGAGGGAATATTAATGCCTGAATTAAATATTTATAGGTTCGTTCTCCACCATATAATGAACTAATCATTGTTTTCCTCAATAATGCAGGAATTTGTGAAATTTGTGCAATGAAAAACTGCAATTTAGCACGTGCAAAACTATTACGACCAGATGTAAATTCAGAATTAAATTCACGAACTACACTTATATGATTATCAATAATATCATGAATATCCTGTAAATGGATATCTGCAATATCAATTCTTAATACATCTGGTAACTTCTTTAATAGTCCTGGGTCAACTTGATTAATTAATCTTTGAATAGGAACTATAAAATATGTAAGTAACGTTTCAGCAACATCATTTGGTGGTAATGAAGCTATTTCTAAAAGAGATGTAATTAATTTTTTATCCTTTCTAATTGTTAATCTAGATTCTAATGCTTTCAATGCATCATTTGCAATTGTGGAAATCTGTGCAAGATTTTCATAAATTTCACTGGTATCTGCATCTGCTGTTAATTTAGAAAAATTAGTAATTAACTCTTCGATGTGTCCCATCCATGTAGGTACAGGAGGAGGGTCTAATAATGCAAATTCACGTAGAGCATCAAATGTATTTAAATTTCTTGGAGGTTTGTATGGTTGTACTGAATTAATACGATGTTGAGTATCTAATAAATCATTAAACGATTCTTCATTTACCTGAACACCCTGCTGCTCTAATAGTCCCATTAAATAGTTAGTTTCATTTGTAATAATTTCCTCAACCTTTGCTACATATTTTGAAGGTGCTAGTGTAATATCAATATCTTCAACTGTATTTTCAAACGGTGTTAATTGTAATTCACAATGAGGACAACGATAGTTGAAACCAAATTCATGTGGATATCCTTTTCTTGGTCCCTGATAACAAACATTTAGGAAGAGAACATGATACATATTTGATTGTGGTGAAGGAAGAATATTTTGACGTGGTCGAGGAGTAAAGCGAACATTTAGAAGTGTATTTTTACGCCCATAATGCATTTCTCTTAAAGGTAGCTCTGGAAGACGAAGATTAGGTTTCTTCCAAAATTCAGATGGTTTATTTGCTGAAGAAAAACAACATGTTGCATCAGAAAATGGAGAACCAATAATTAAATCCCCTTCTTCCCTTCCATGTTCATCTGCAATCAAATTTGCTTTCTGTATCCAAATATTTGCACGCGCATTACCAGTCATATGAGTATTAACTTCAGGTATTATAACAGTACCTTTTTCATTTGCTTCCTTAGGCGTAATCGTTCTCTGTAATGGTAAAAAGAATGGCGATATTTCATCTTTTGGTCTATCACCTCCTAATACTAATCCATAAATGTCTGTATTGTATTTACGTTTAGATAATAATAATTGTTGTATCTCAGCATCCTGTATAAGTTTAGTCTGTAATACACGCATTATTTGAGTTGATAGAATTTTCTGTCGTTTTGATTCAACTTCTTTCTGTAATCCAGTCATGTTCCATGGAGGTGAATTCTTCATTATTGAGGCTGCTGCACAGGCAATATAATCTACACCAGTGGTATCTTCTTCATTCCCGATTGGATATCCAACAAATCCAGCACGTGTACAACCTGGAATCGTTACATTTACAAAATAATCTGGAATTCTAGATTGAATATGAATCAATAGATGAGCACAAGCATAATATACATGATTTAATTGTATAAATTTATCATAGTCTGGAACAGGTTTATTGGGACCAAGACGAGCCTGAGCTTCAGCAATAAATTCTTCACGACTAGGGAAAGAGGAAATATTTGACCATAAGCGTCTAATAATATGTTCATAATCTTCTCTTGTGGGTGAGATTCCAAGACGGTCAGATAATTCTTTAAGAGTTTCATATAAATGATTTTTAGCATCATTACCAAAATCGAACAACTTTGATTTATCAACTGGAGCAGAATATACATCTTCTAATTCTTCTTTTTCAGCAGCATCTTTATCGACTATTTCAGCACGACCCATCATTGGGCGACCTTCGTCATCAAATTGAATATTATTATCAAATTCCAATTCACCCATACCCTGTCCACAATTACGACATGTATAGATATTTCCCATTACTGGTCCACAGAAATTTAATAGAAGTTCTTTACGTAAAACATCACGCTCCCTTGGATGCATAAATTGTTGAAGTTCAATTAATGTATGAACACACAATAAATCACGTGTACAGACAGAACATTTAATCCAATTTTGTTCTCGACTTCCCTGATAACGAATTAAGAACTTTGATAGTTGATACATTCGTTCATTATCATCATCAAGCTTTTTAATAGTTTCTAAAATAGCAACGTGTTCACATGGATTTGGTTTAGGTGCTTCACCAGCACCCAATTCTTTTTTCTCTTTTGCTAAATAATTTCTTACAATCTGTTGATTAGCTCTAAGAGTTGATAAACGACGCTCAATTGCAACCTGTCCTGCTTGTTGACCAGCAATAGCAATTAATAAATCAGGCTCCTGTGTATATAAATAAGAAATTAATGAATAATCACTATTAGTCAAACGAGGAGATTGATTATTAAACTTCTTCGCTAAATCGGCTAAAATAGGTTCATTGGCAACCATAGTATCAAGGAGCCAATTCTTCAATTCAGAAACAAGTACATCGATATCAGGTTTTACTTCAAAAATACCCATTTTATTTAATTCTTCTCGTACATTGCGCAAATAACTTTTAATGGAATTTATATTATTTGCAACCATACCAAAAATTACTTCAGCTACTTCACTGTTTATTTCCATCTTATTAATTCCATATTGACTTAATGTATGCAAAAATTCAGTTGGTCCTAAACCACGTAGTTTTAAAATACCAATGAAATCAGAAAGTTTAATATTTCCTAAAGTGTTACCATTAATTCCAATTGCCAAAACAGAATCAGCTTGAGGAACTTCCGAAATTGTACCAGTTTCTTTAAGAATTTCACTCATAAATGTAACAGGCTCCATAGAATGTATCATATCAAGTAATACTTGACCACTACGAGTTGAACCAAGGGCTGAAGTATACCGAAGAGGGAAGATAATATCAGCTTTGAGAGGAGCACTTTCAGGAGAAATATGAACTTCAGTTCCAGATGGGGTAGCACGGCGGGTGATTGTTCCAAGACCTTTTCGTAATGAGAAATTAACTTTACCAATTGAAACTGAAGATGGGTCTGTTGCTCCTTTAATAGTTCCCCCTGATATAAGTCCCTCTATAGCAGCAGAATCAATATCAGGAATTTCACTACGGAAAAAATCAGAATCTTCCATAAAAGTATATAATCCATCATCACCAATAGGTTCCCATGGTCTTTGTAGTTTATTATACATCATGTTATCCAATAACCAAAAATTTGTTTTACCGTTTTGAGTTACAGCAACAAAACTACCTTTTTGTAAGTCATTCATCTTTTTAATAAATTGGTCAAAGTCTTGGATATTAAGATAGTTATGCCATGTATCTTCAGTACCATTTGTATCATACATTTTTAAAGGCCAATTATGATTATCAGTAACAGATTCAAAAATACGCAAATTTGTATTTAAAACAGGACGTCTTAATGGTACATGTGTATATTCCAATAATTGTGATAAGAAGGTAGCGCTTTGTGGCTTAACGCCTAAAATTTGACCATTAGATGGATTGATATCAGTAATATCTTTTTTGAGAAGGAATAATGATTCTACTAATTGTCTAGTGCGTCGTAGATATTTGATATCTTGTTGTTGTTTAATAGTTAATAATGTAGTAAAATCCTGTAACGCATCTTGACGCTGAACATTATCAGGATATACACGGTCTGCTGTGGGTTTAACAGCGTGTTTTTCAATTTCAGTTACATCAACAAAACCAATAACATTAAGGTCAATTTCATCACCTTCAATGAGTGCATCTTGTACAGCAGAAATAGCTGCTGTTGATTCTTCAATACCAGCTGTAACTTTATCAAGTGGTGTTGATATACCAAGATTTGCTTCTTCACGAGCTATTTCAACATCATCTGAAGGTTTTTCAATATTAATACCAGCCATACCATCATCATTATCATCAACCTTTGCCGGAGGTTCTCTTACACGTAATACAGCAAAAGGTAAATCTAGAGGGATACCAATATATCCAAATTCAATATCAAATTGAGCACCGGTATCATCAGTAACTGTTATGATGTCATCGCCAACATCAATTTTGTTAATAGTAAAGGTGGGTCCAATTTCACCATTAGCAGTAAATGTTTCAAAATATTGACCAGCTTGTAAATCTTGTTGTTCAACAAAAGTTGGCAATGGATTTTTGGAAAACCATTCAGCAGCCTTAAATCCAAGTTCAGGTATAAATTCACCATCTTCGGGATTAATTGGAAAATCATAAAGTCTATCGCTTACTCCATTTGGAAGTATTCGAATTAAACTTGCATCACGATAATAAATTTTACCGGTTACAATACCATATCTTGCTGTATTTATGGCAACAGTGTCACCAAGTTCGAAGACAAAATCATCTGCCATTCCTATCAGTGCAAGCGAGACTTCTTCGGCCAAAAATTAAACACCTATAAACAATATACCAACAACTTAAACATTACATTACAGATAATAATAGATTCTTAATAATAAAATGTCTATAACATATACAATTAATCATTTTTCTAATTGGATTAGTGCGTATCCAGAGTGGAAAGACCTTAAGGCTTATATAATGAGTGAGGCCGGAGGTAGTTTGAATGTATTTGAATCATCTGGAACAAATGAGGCAATAATTCGATATGATAAGAATAAGTCTGATATGAGTCGCGAGGATGTTCGTTGGTGTCGTTCGGTTGTTTGGGATACAAATAAAAACCGTCCACTTTCTGTTGCAACAAAGAAGACTGATAGTAATCCAGTAATTAGTGAATTTATGAATAAAAACAAGTCGGAATTAGATGATGCTGGTTTATATATTGAGAATTATTTGGAGGGAGTGACTATTAATATATATACTGTTGGTGATGTAATGCGGATTGCATCACGTACTCGTCTTGGTGCATCAGGTTCATATTATAGTAAGCGTTCATTTGCGGAGCTATATAATGATGCATGTAAGGAGAAGGGTGTTCCAAATCTTCGGAATGCTAATTTTATGTGTTTAATGTTACAGCATCCTGAGCACCGTATTGTAGGAAGTGTAGCAAAACCGAATTGGATTGCATTGCATACTGGTCGTATTGCAGAGAATGGTGATGTGACTATTACTGAGTCTGCATTGGATAGAGTTGTACCACCTGCAGATAGACTTTTAAAGGATTGGTTTGGGCAGGCAATAATTGATAATGGTTATTCTTGGCAGGGCATCTGTATCAAAGATGGTCTTGGTCATCGTTGGCGCTGTCCATCAGTAACGTATAAGATGGTTCGTGCTTTGCGTGGAGATACACCTCGTAAGGATGAACGTTTCTTTAATCTTCGCTCTAAAGGTTTTGTTAAGACATATTTGTTTTACTATCCAGAGGACAAACAAGATTTCTGGAATTATGAGAATTGGCTTCGTTCAACTACTGATGAAATCTTCAATGAATATTGTGCAGTTTATAAGGAACGTTCAAAAGAATTTGGAGCTGTTGCAAAGAAATTCCAGGTTCATATTAGTACCCTTCATGGACTCTATATGAATAAACTTCGTGCTGAGAGTAAAACTATTAATAGGGCATTTGTACGTGATTATATGAATGGAATGCCAATTCCTCGTCTTTTATTCCTCATGAATATTGATAAGCGTCCTTATCAGACAGTAAATCGTCATGGTCAACGACGTAATGCTATTATCGCACCTCCTACTAATGCAACTGCAACCACAAATTAATATTTTAAGATATTAATAAAAAATGGGAATATTATAATAAATGTATTTTTTAAATATAATTATTATAATTATAAACAATCACTCTAATAGTCAGTTGCGGCATTTAATAAAACAACACGACGACTCAAAGGTGCTGAATCATTATTTGCTATATCACCCTTTAATTGTAAATCAATATAATGACCATACATATATACAGTCATTACAGCAGAGCCAGCTATTAGTAATGTTAAAATCCAACTCCATGCTGAGCATCCACCTCTTAATACACAATTCAAATTATAAGTTGTTAGGAATATACTTCCCAAAGACATAACTGTTATGTACATGCTTGTATAAACTTCATTACGAATACTAAAAAATATAACAGCAATTAAAAGTGCAAATAAACTTGTACCTGCAACTATTTTTTCTTGAATACTCTCTAACATCTCTCCTAATATGACATCCCTAAAGCATTTTCAACAACTGTTTGTAATGAATTTGATTCAGTCGTTTTTTCCTTCACCAAATTTCTTATTTCTTGTCCTTTTATAAATAATTTAGCATATAAAATAAAGATTCCTAATGCATATATTGTTAATACAAATGTTAACAACCAACTATACATTGTGCATTTTCCAAATATAACACAGTGTACTGTATATAAATTAATTAGTAATGGAACACCAGCAAAAAAGAGGAAACTGCCGGATTTATGAATTTCACCTTTAAACAAATAAAACAAAAAACCAATAAGGGCAGCTAATAAGCTTGTTACACCAAGAATTTTGGTTTGAGGTGTTTTGAACATTCTCTTACTAGTAGGTCAGAATTAACGCGATAACGACCGTGTTCTTGCACGTACTTCACCAATTGCAGTCAACCATTCATTACGCAAATTACGGAATATCTCTGCAACACCACGTGCTGCTACAGCCAATGCCTTACGTGCTGATTCCTCCTTACCATCTGTTACACCAATTGTGAGTTTCATAACATCATGTAAAGGATGTGGTATACAATAACCAGCATAATTAACTACTCCAGATGGCTCTGCATCACCATCAATATGATTTTCAACCAAATATGTTTGTAGGGCGTTACCCAATGTATGGTCATGTCCCTTAAACATAAAATCAAAACCAGACATCATCATTGTTGTTCTGCTCATCGTTAATCCTTCAGGTAATTCGCCAGTTTCAACATTAGCAAATTTCATACATATTGCTTCGCCAACTTCACATGCACGACGTACAATTGCTGCAACATTAATAATTCCAATTGTTTCAACAGTAAAGTCATAACTATATGGCTCACCATATTCGTCCTCCAAATAACATCTAGCAATTTCCATTGTTTCAAATTCACGCTTTAATGATGCTTCCAAGGAAGGATTCTCCTTCAAATCTTCTTGCGAAGTCTTCTTAACAGTCGTTAGCCAGTTATCAAATACCTCCTTCAATTTATCTGGATTTGTATCTGGTGTATTCTCATATGAACATTGAGCAACTGGCATATATGCTGCATTTTCCCTACCCGTACTAATACTTGCACGAGCTTCAATACTAATTTCTTGACCCTTAATTTGACCATATTGTTTCCCTTTCAATACTGCAATTAATGCTGTATCACCAGTAATTGGATTAGCCGGAAAGAAACGGTCTGTTGCAACACGCACAGGTTCATGGTCTGCATCAACCTGCTCAAATACCTCAAAATGAGAGGCACATACATCCTGTGGACGGTCACCATCATTTACAACATTCAATCTAAAGATATAGTTTTCAGGTTTGAATGACAATGGGTCCTTAACAGCAAGCGGTATCATACTAATACGATGCGCTAACATCTCATTAGTCATCGGTGTATCGTTCTTTTTAACAATAATATCCCCTGTTCTGCCCTGGGCATCAATTGTACCTTTAAATCCGACAGTTTCTACACCAGTCATCATCAGACGCCGCAATGTATTTGCATAGGAAACTGTTATTGGTGAAAGAGTAAATTTAACTGTATAACGGTCAATTTGTTTGATGTTAGAAAATGACATATTGATTGAGTCTATCTATTCTCTAGGTTATCATCTAATTGTCAATTTTAGGTGCCAGTAAGCGATAAATTCCGGTATACAGAAAACACTTCTTTGTGCAGGTATGCAACGTGGTCGAGCTCAAAACAAACATATTTGCTTCATGTCCCCTAAATGCCAATGGTCTATGGCATTTTTAAGAGAACTTGAAAAAACACCATATTTAAGTGAATTCAATATCGTTGACGTCAAAAACCTTACCAGAGACCAATTAAAAGGTTTTGGTGTTACAAAAGTACCAACCCTTGTTATTTCCGACCCTAGTGACCCTGAACCAATGAAGACAGATGGCGAAGTTATGAATTGGCTTTCTTTGAGACGCCTTAGAGAAAGTAATAGTACACCACGTGCTCCTCCGGCACCAGGAGTTAGTGCACCCTCAGCTGTACAGTCATCTATGCCCGGTGAACCTGAACCATTTGTAATGGGAGAAATGGGCTCTAATGGTCAAGACCCATATAGTTTTATTGACCAAGATACATCTACTAATGGTAATGGTGGTATGCGCATAATGCATAGTTATGAATTCTTGGGTGTACAGCCGATGATAACGGGTAATGGTGGGGGTACTCCACAGCAGACTGGTATGGGTGCAGGTAACGGACAAAAGAAAAGCAAACGTGAAGAATTGTTTGATAAAGAGATGGAACGTTATCAACGTGAACGCGATGCTGGAATGCCGCAACCTAGACCCCGTCAGTAAATTTGATACTGCGTATGCAACTCACCTAAAAGTAGTTCAATAAATTTTAGTAAGGAGGAATGTCTACACTCAACGCACTTTGCGAACGATTAATCAGATTCTTTGAAGAACTCCAAAGCTCCT
>JACCDO010601927.1_pt1 | contig 16417 bp, 22 predicted proteins | sample 7446101 | NCBI WGS metagenome assembly JACCDO01 (sample SAMN15323440, study PRJNA562643) | freshwater metagenome | isolation source: river surface water | place: USA:Blue River Watershed | collected 2017-08-16 | reverse complement strand
TTCGCACATTGCTATTAGTCTAAGAGCTTCTGGATCACTTGTAAAGGCCTTTTGAATAATAAAGGTCTGAAATCTATCCTGCTCATAGGTTGTTTTGACACGATCACTGGCATAAATTATGTCTTGACGTTGTTTAATCTTTGACCAAAGTGACTGCGGTTGCTGCTCAGAATTTTGTATGTAAGTTATTGTTTCTTGACTTTCTTCAACAGGTTGTTGAAGCTGTCCTTGATCATGTATTTCTTTTTTTTTACTTCTTCCTCAACAGGTTCAGGTTCTGCAGGCACAGGGGGCTCAGGTACGGTAATAGGCTCAGTGTGTGCAGCAGGTTGCTCTTCTTGTTCCGGTTTATAAACTAAAGGTTCGTGACGCCATCCCTCTGGATATTTGAATCCTTTATTAAGATAGGGATGCTGTTCTAGTATAGACTTTTCAATAACTGGCTCTACAGGTTTCTCTGGCTCTGGATTTTGTACAGGAGGCGTTTCAATCACGGGTGCGGTTTCCTGTATAGGCAGACTTTTTAGTTTCCGTTGCCAAGCAAAGGTCATTTGGCTAGCAATTAACAATAGCACAGCTAACGGGTCAAAGACAATGATGATTATGATAATCATCCATACTACTGCTTTTTCTAAAAGGCCTTGATCAGTTTCGCCGTAGATAAATTGTGCTACATATTTTATAGGACCAACTTCGGCCTCGACCTTTCGAACTTCCGCAGCAATCGGAGCTCGTTCTTCATTAAGTTTACTAATTTTTTTCTGTTCGGCTTCGATCTCTCGGAGCAATCGTTGACGCTCAGGACCCTGCTGCCGTCTAATTTGGACTGCTCGTTCCGCACCTGTTTCCGTAGTTGAGCGACCCATAACTTGGTCCACTGCCTCATCAAGCTGTTTAAGAGCCCTGCGGTTCGCATCTATATTGTCCTTTGATATTCTAATCTTTTCATCATACAGAGCGATCTTACTCTGCACTTCGCCACTTACTAAGTTTTGATCACTGTGAGCTCTACTTAAGAATCCAAAAATTCCCAAGCTAGTGATTAACATAAGAATAACAACTGCTACGCAGAGATAGGCTCGTAGGGTTTTTGGTGCTTCGTACCAATATCTATGAAGCCATACAGCAGTAACTAATTTGCCTACTTCTAGACTGCCACCCATTATCATAATAGGGATGATGGCTGCAGAAAATATCGTAGCCAAACCTACGATTGAGTAGTAGATAGCCACCGCTGAAATAGTCAGACCGGTGGCTAGGACCAACCATGCTAATAGCATTCGTTATGTAGCGGACTGTGTAAAGTCGTCGTCTCTTGTTACAGATACATCTGCCCAAATATCAGCAGGAGTATCAGGTTGAGTAACAGTAATAGAATCCTGGAAACTAGCATCGTTGCCAGTTGGATCCATTGTACGATATGTGCGAGTATATCCACTAGCACCACCACGTGTAATGCCACGGACTACTGCTTCTTTGATGCAGTTTTGCATAGCAGTCTTAAGATTGGAATCACTTAGACCCTCAAATGCGGTGGTTGTTAAGCTAGTAGCTCCGTCACTTAATGTACCTGCTCCAATTACTTTTTGCCAACCGCCTAGCACATATTCTTCCTGAGCATAACCAACTGTAAATGCTAGGGCTGTGCTAACATCATCGGCGGCTGTAAGTGCAGCAGGGCCTGCTTTTGTAGCTGTAACGTCTAACAACATTGGCTGATTAAAACGTGATAGTTCTTCAATAATAGCATGCCAACGGATGTTACCCCTTGCTCTGCGTTTGCTATTATTATAGCTGGTGTTTAAGGTAGTAAATGCGTTAAAATCATCTACTTCAACTGCACCTGAATCATTGTCAGTAGCTGTGCTTGAAAATGTGGCTGTGCCGCCACTCATAGTAACAACGACTCTGTAAAAATTTGGTGTTAGTTGATCTTGTGAATTTTGAAATCCTGATGGCATCTCTGTGCTCCTATTATAGTATATTTATAGTTATTTGAAAACAATTAAGGCCATTAGCACGGTCTGAGCTGCGAAACCAATGCAGATTGTAGCAATGTAAAGAATATTGCGTTCAATAAGAGCCTTAAAAAACATCATAAGCAGGGAAGACCAAACAAATAGCATTAGGTCAACAGGTGGTAATTTGTCTGTAAGCCCAACTAATACAGCCATGAGCGTAGGCACACTAGCGAGATGGCAAAGCACAATACCTAACCAGCCTAAAGTTTCAGCACTCATCTTACCTAAATGGTCACGAAAAAATTGACCAATAAGACTAGGAACCATTTTAATAGTTTCAATATTCATTTATACGTCCTTATAAAAAATATGTCTGCCAATCTTGGCAACCTTTGTTTTCTTCCAGCCTGGATTTACATAGTCTGCATGATAATACATTGCATCTTTTAGTCCGTCTAACCTAAAACCCTCTAATAAAACCTTTTTGGCAGCTGCCATACTTTCTGTGTAGGCTGCATTGTTAATTGGTTTCACAGTATTGGCTTTTTCGCAGTACCAACTAAATTGGCATACTACTTTTTCGTAGACTATGTTTTTTTGGTAAATTACACGGCACACATCGTTGGGAAATTTTCCGCTTTCCATTCTGTTAATTGTGACTTGTGCCACAGCAACTTTACCTTCAAAGCTTTCGTAACCTGCTTCATAATAAATGTTCTTTGCTAGGCAAGCTAGCTCGCGTTCACGTTCCTGTGTTGTTTTTGTTGACAGGGAAGTAGATACAGATTCAAGTTTTTCAAACTTGTGATCTGTAATTGTTTTTAGGGCAAAAAAAGATAATAGTAGCCCTAGGAGCATCATAGCTCCTTTAAGTGCGATCTGCATAGGGATCTCCTTTCTATCGTCGCATCTTACTGATATCTACAGCAGCCTCCGCATTAAAGATAGGAACTGCATTACTCTTATGTAGAGTACCGATACCAATAATTTTATCTCCTGTATACACTTTGTCCTTGGCCTTGAAAGCACCAGTGGTGTCTACACCACCGTTGAGACTAGGGATATGCCTATTGTCACTACGGCCGGGTGGTGGCGACAGAGTATAAGAGATAGTTTTAGCAGCAGAACCACGCTCACGCTTCTTAGTCTCCTGTATTGCAGCGTGTCTACGTTTAAGCTCTTGCCACTCACGTTCAAGTAGTTCAGCCTGACGTTTGTGTTCAGCTGAACGATATTTAACTTTGCCTTTGCGTTTGCCTGTAGTGGAAAGCCAGGGGCCTTCTAGGTGAAATGACATAGATTTCTCCTCTAAAACTATATATTATGCGAAAATACCATTTTTGTCAACTTTTTAGGCTGATTTAGTGTGAATTTGGTAACCAAAATTGGTGTAAATAAATATGCAATGTGTTAGCTACTAGGGGCTATTGTTATGGTACGATATCAAAAGTTTGATTGGTTTACTCTTAATAGGGACAATCTATTTGATGTGCTTTATACGGCAAGAGAATCTATTGTTGGGCAAAAACTAACTATAGCCCAAATCCATAATAGACTTGCTAACACTATACGGAATTTCCTACCTGTCCGTGTTAGAAAAGAATATGATCCTAAAGTCCAAAATGGTTGGATTTATATAGGCGGAGCTTACCATAGTGATGACGACCAAGAAGGCAGAAAATGTGTAATTATAAACTTTGCATATAATACACAGGACAAGTTCATAACAGTATCTAGCCGAAGATTTTCTAGAATGTGCATTGGATTCGCAGATACTGTCTTGCACGAAATCATGCACATGCGTCAATATCGGCGTAGAAATTGGCGTGTTATACCGGACTATCCTAGCACTGCTAGAAGAACATCGCAGCGTGAGGAACAAAGCTACTTAGGTTGCAGGGATGAAATTGATGCTTATGCATTTAATATTGCCTGCGAACTCATGGATAGATTTGATTATTCAGAAAAGAAAGTAGTACAGTATATAAACCAAGATAAAATTGGGATAGGAAGACGGCATAATAGTTACAAAATGTATTTGAAAGCATTTTCATACGATCATCGTCACCCTGTAATAAAACGTCTAAAAAAGAAAGTTGCTAGTTACTTACCGCAGGCAAAACAAGGTAAGCCATATCGTAACAGCGAATGGATTAACTATTAACAGGCTGGACGGATAACGTCTACAATTCCACCTCTGTTTGGGGTCCATCCACTAGACCAACTGATAGTTACGTCGCCATCGTTAGGGTTACTTGTTTTCGCAGTGGGTGTTTGATTACCGCCTACAAAATTATATCTGCCATTGTTAGCTTGATAGACAAAATTAACGTGTCCAAAATCCCATAGCACTATGTCACCGGGCTGCATTTCACCTATAGAAACTCGTTTTGCATTAAACTGACTAGCTCTCTGTATAGTTGCCCTAGCTCCAGCTTCCTTAATATAAGGCATGCCAGAAATATTGAGGCAATACATTACAAAACCAGCACACCAAGGTGTTTGGTCACTTTCCCAATAGTTACTGCCTCCATAGCCGAGAGTTTTCCAAATATTAGTAATTTTTGGATTACTAGGTTTGCCGCCTTGACCTGTTTCACGCCAAGCACCATTTTTAGCTTCTTCTAAAATACTAGCTAATGTGCTAACTACTTTGCTTGTAGTACCTCCCTTACAGGCTACGCCTCCGCCGTCGGTTTGTCCTGCTGTATTTGGTGTTCCTGCAAAGTTGGCCTTTACACCATTACGCTGTGCTTCGGGATTATAGCTAGCATCTGGATTTTTAAGATAGCCCTCAAATTTAATAATATTTTCTTGATCAACTTCATAGGGAATGCTAGGACTTATATCTTCTATAGCACTAGGGGCTGTGACTGATGCGACCATATTAATTTACAAAAACATCACTGCTGCCCGAAGCAGGATGGCCGCAGCTAGCAGCATCTCCTGCTCTACAAACACCTATGCCATTGGCAAACACATTATTACTAGCACCAACCATTACTGGTGATCTATGTGGGCCGCGGCCGTGTGGTGCAACTTGATCACCGCGGCGTGCTACAATAAAGTTGTTAGCATATACATTAGGCGAGCCCTGAATGATGGGGCCACCTGCTACATCTTTTCCGTTATCTCTTGCTATACCTGGCATTTTAAAAATCCTTAGGAATTTGAACCCTAATAATTGCTACTAATTCTCTTAGGTATTCCAACGCACGTCTTTGCTCCGATTCTGGCACAAATTTATCAAATGAAAAGTCTTCGAGAATTTTGCCTTCAAGAATAAGAAGTTTCCACAAGGTAGCAATAGTAAATGTTTCGTAGGGGCTTACAACATGGATACCAGGACCCACTGCTAGATTTTTCATTATCTCTTGATAGCTACGAATAAGTTCTAATATGCTCTTTATTTCTGTAGTCTGAGTTGCAATTATAGCTTCAGAGACAGCTATTGCAGTGGTCTGAGTCGCTATAGTATCAATGTCTGTTTCTATATTTGCAATAGAAGTCTTTATAGCGGTAGAATTTTTAGTTTTAATGATATTAGCGGCACTTATTAACATCTGACTCCAGGCCACTGCTGCTGATCCGTTATCTGTGCCTGAGCCTGAACCATCACCGGCTACGTATGAATAACTTGTAACTCCGCCACCGAAAAATTCTTTTTCTGTAATTGCCTGATTAATCTCTGTTGCTAAGTTAGATAAAGCAGTTGCTAAACTTGCTAGACCAGCGGCTGTAGCTTCAGCAGACAGAGCTTGAGCTTCTGCTACTAGTAGTGCTTTAGCTGCTGTAAATATAACTGCCATTATTATCTCCTATTAAGTCAGTTTAATTCCAGTGGTACTTTGAATATATTGGTCAGCAAATGATTTATCAGTATCAACTGCCACTGTTATTCCACTCTTATTTAACTGTATTTCTTTATCAGGATGAACTGTAAACAAATACGGCATTAGAGCAGGACCTTGCGGACTCATGGCAATTACAAGTGGTCGGCTGATTTTGAAATGAGTCATTGTTTCTTCAATTAACTTAGCGATAAGTTCTTCACCGGACGAAAGCTTAAATGTAATAATTTCGCCGGGCGATACTCCTTTAGTAATAAACATATATTCCTCTTAAAATGTGCTCTGTGGTTCTAGATTATTTTGAATATAGGTTAACAATTCATTGTAACCCCCTATACTTGTGCCATTGATAACGATCTGTGGTACAGATCTGGCATTAGGTACTGCTTCTAATAATTCTTCCTTAGTGAAGCCGTCACCGATTTTACGCTCCTCAAAAGGAATTCCTCTTTGCTTAAGAACTGCCACCGCCTGCTCGCAGTAGGGACAATGATACTTGCTCCAAACTACTACCTGCATCATCTTTGCTCCAATTCAACTAAAACAGTAGGACCAAGATGCTGTTCGATTAATTTTACTATCTCATCTAGTAGTTCTTGGTCTAGTAATGATCCAGGTTCTCTAGTAACTTCGTTGTCTTTAGTAAGAGTGCTGAGTTTGATTACAGCAGTTTCTACATGAATCTTTGCCATTATATCTCCTTATAGTGTTGGTAATTCTTCGTAATCAATGGTGTCACTCATAACACCAATTACATAATTTGTAGATTCGTTTTCTTGCAATGCAGTTTGTTTTTTACTTGTGTCGCTATGCTTATTAAACCAAGGAATAGGTGTGCTCTTAGGAGCAGGTTGATTGTATTTAATACCTATGTCTTTGAGGCCTACAAAAGCTGTGTAGTCAACAAACTCTTTAAGAATATTAGCATTAAGACCAATAACTGGTCCTTTCCTAAACAGATAGTCTGCCCATGCCTTTTCTTCTCTAATTACGTCCATATACATAGCATAGACTTCTGCTTCATATTCTTGTTTGGCTCGAGCAAAACGTGGATCTTCCTTGACAACCTGATTGATAATCCAAGCCGTCCATTCCTTGTGTAACAACTCGTCCTGTAGGATTAGGCTAATGATATTGCCGTTACCAATAAAGATCTTGTTCTCGACCATGGCAAGACTTGTGGCAAATGATACCATAAAGCGGAATGCTTCTAATGCGTAGCTGGCGTTAAGTGCTAACCAAATTGCTTTAATGTGGGTTGCTTCGTCAATCTTTTCACCAATTTCTTTTAGACAGTTCAGTCTATGTAAGTCATCATAATACTTGCCAACACTCGATGCCATAGTAACAATTTCTTCAGTGTCGTGGATAGTGTTAAACACTTCTTTGGGCACGTTATAGATATTACGGATGATATGACTGTAACTACGACTGTGGATATTGGTTTCAAAAAACGTCCAGTTATAGACTAGTGCTTCTAATTCAGGTAAACTAATTACAGGAGTAAAAATCTGACTTGGGCCCCTGCCCTGTATACTATCAAGAGCAGTCTGTCTAAGAAGATTGCTAGTAAAGATATGTTTGACGGCATCACTAGCTTCTTTGAAGTCTTGTGCATCCTTTGTTAGACTAACTTCCTCTGGCACCCAGAAGAAACCTCTCGCTGTTTGCTCAATCTTTTGTAGTTTATTATATTTGACTTCTTCAAAGCGTTGGATTGTAACTGGACCGCTCGGGTCTAGAAACATTTTTCTGTGTAGATAGTCTGTGTTTACTGTTAGGTCGTATTGTTGTTTACTCATGTCTTTTCGTCCAATAATATTCTTTAGGTTTTTGTGTAACTATTTGATCCGGAAGTCGCCAGCTCTTATGTTTGATCCAATTGTAAATTAAAGTAGCCACATAAGGGTGCATTTCATCACTGAAATGATTACGTACATTCATATTCTCCTCATATAAATGATTTTCTTTTTCCGGTATCCCATGAGATTGTCTATCTATCCAGGTTAGATGCGAAAGACTAAATGGCTGTGGTAAGGGCCAATGCCGTTCTTGTCTAAAGCTAATTTCAAAAGAAGGAAAAAGATAAAGATTAGGTATTGCCTCTAACTTTTGTAACATAAGCTCGTGCATGTCTGCGGCGAAGTCGTCGGGATTATAGATAAACCAATTTTTCATTCTTTCTAATTTTTCTGCATCTTGATCATCACAAAGTTTTTGTATGTTTTCTAAACTGTTAATATTAGGAAGCCATCTGTGCTGGTTTAAACTATCTAAAAAAATACGTTTAGGATATCTAAAGTTAGTTGGAACTGTTACAATTATTAAGTCAAGCGGTTGCCTATTCTCTACAATATTTTTAAAACTATAATAAAGAGGACTGGCTCCGGCCGCCATGTTGACACAACGATCAGGTGTAGTTCCGAACTTTTCACAGAGTATGGTCTGCCATGTATTAGGCTCCATGCCTACTGCATAGCTATCACCAAAAAATCCTATCCTCATAACTTGCAGGCCTCGCAGTCTTCTTCCTCCAATGTGTCAAACATAGTAGGCAGGGCGATATGATGTCCATTAACTGGGGGGTCAAGAGTTTCAACCTTTGCTCCCGACTTGTTGATTAGACTATAATAAAAAGTTTTGATTCCCCAATAATGGGCCTGCATAAGATTTTTAGCAATCAATGTGGTTGGCACTTTGCGATCAGGATAATATGCAGGATTATAGAATGTATTAGTGGAAATGCTCTGATCAACATAGGCCGCTAGCACTGCTGCGGTTTTTATATAGCCATCACAGTCACGTTGTTCCCACATCAGTTGGTATTTGTTTTTTAGCCTGTTGTATTCTGGCACTACCTGTGTGAAAGATCCTGCCTTAGATTCCTTAGTTGAGATAAGCGACATAGGCATCTCAATGCCATTAGTAGAGTTGATAACCACACTGCTAGATTCAACAGGAGCAATGGCCATAAGCGTTCCATTTCGTACTCCATACTTTTTGATCCCTTCTCTTAGTGATTCCCAATCAAGCTCGGGGGTAAAATCTGCTAGTTCATTGACACCTTTTGCTCTGAGTTCCCACGGGAATATGCCCTGCCCATATCGTGTTTTTTCACTATGCAGACAAGGGCCCCGTTCTTTAGCCAACTCAACGGTGGCTTCTGTTAGATAGTAGGCCTGATGCTCCATCCATGTTTTAACTTCTTGTAAAGAATCTTTTTCACCATAGCGTAAACCGCGTTTGGCATGCCAGTAGGCTAGGTTAGTAACACCAATACCTAATGGTTGAATTTCGTCATTGCTTAACTTACTTTGTATGCTTAAAAAGTCTTGATAATCAAGAATATTGCAAAGGCTACGCTGGAGTATGCGGCAAGCACGACGCATGTCCTCAGGATTGCGGAAAGCTCCCCAGTTAATGGACCCCAAGGTGCAAAGAGCGATACGGCCTTCTGGATCGTCGAGTCTCTTGAATTCTTTTGTAGGTAATAAGATTTCACAGCATAGATTACTTTGATATATTGTATGATACTCAGGATCAAACGGTCCTTGGTTCATGACATTATCTATGAAAACTAGATAAATGCGTCCAGTATCAGTGCGTTCCTTAAGGATCCCGCTCTTAAACACTTCTTCTGCACTCATGGTCTTTTTACGTAGACCCGGTGTGTGTTCGTATTTAATGTATAGCTGTTCAAACCGTGCAGTGTTTTTGTAAAAAGCTTCATATAAGTCTGGCACTTCGTTGGGATCAAAGAATGTTATGTTTTCTTTGTTTTTAAAACGTCTCCAGAAGAAGGCACTAAGCACAACCCCATAATCCATATGACGGACTCGGGTTTCTTCTGTGCCTTGGTTGTTCTTAAGGACGATAAGATCGTCAAACTGATAATGCCAAATAGGATAAAAAACTGTAGCACTAGCATTGCGAATACCTCCCTGTGAACATGAACGCAAATCACCGAACCACTTCTTAAGGAAAGGTATCATGCCGGTGTGCATGATCTCACCGCCTCTAATGGGGCTACCTAGAGGTCTTAATCTGCCAATCTCTAAACCTATGCCGGCTCGTTTGCTAGCATACTTGGCCATCATTTCTCCGCTAGCAAAAATACTATCTAGATCATCGTCTGAGCGAATGAGTACACAACTGCTAAACTGCTTAGTAGGAGTACCAAGACCGGCAAGAACAGGAGTAGCCAAAGTAAACAGTCCATCACTAGCTGTGTTATAGTATTCTTTAATGTACCGCATACGTGCAGTATTTGGTTCTTCTTTATGGAAAACTGTTGCGGCTGCAACAATGTAACGTACTTGAGGAGTTTCATAAATTTCCTTTGTGGCACGATTACGCACAAGATATTTTTCAATTAGCTGTTCAATTGCAGCATAGGAGTATAGCTCATCTTTTTGATGATCTATTAACTCACCCATCTTGTTCCAATCATCTTCCGTATACCAAACAAGTAGCTCCGGTGTATACAAACCAACTTCAACATTTCTTTTTACAATACTATATAGACTTGGTGGATCGTAAGATCCATAGACATCTTTGCGTAACATGCTAAGTCTTAGCTTGCCTGCAACATATTGATAGTTTGTGTGACCGACGTCGGGATTAGATTCTACATCAATTAGGTCAATAATAGCTCTTAGTGTAATTCCATCTATCTCTCTTGTTGTAATACCGTCATAAAAATGTGGTTGAGCTTTGATTTCTATCATGCTCTGGCTTACATCGCTTATGCCGCTACATACTTTAGCGACCTGGGCTTGCCATTTTTCAATATTGAGAGCTTCTTTGCTCCCGTTTCTCTTTGTAACTGTGATACTCGACATCCGTGCAACTCCGGTAGTAAAAATTAAATTAGGAAGATATTTATTGAGGCACTGATCTCTGTGAATCAGTGCCTAAGTCTTTGATTTGTTTTATCATTTTTTTTTGATATTATCTTAGCTAGTTTACTAAAAACCACAGCAGAAATCAATCAAAAAGGCTTAACTTAATTTTTCAAAGTAAAATGATATATTGCCTTGGTCGTTCACTGTAGTATTAACTGCTCTGATTTCTACAGTTGCGATTGGATCAGATGCAGAATCGTTAGTGTCAGTCAACCTTGCCGATAGTGTTAGATTACCATAATTGGCAGCTAGCCCAGTTATGTCGTAATTTTCTATGCAGGTGAGGTTGAGAGGGCTATTGGGATATGCCACTGAATCGTCTTTGGTGATACGATTTACTATTAACTCAAGGGTACCTCTGCGGACTATGTCAGCAGTAATACTCTTGTAGATATAATGAATAACATATGATGCAGTTTCAAATCCTGGCAATCTAAAAATTGCACTGATTACTGGACTACCTGCACTGACTGTCATAACCCTAGGGTTGATAGCCAATCCACTACCTTCAACCTCGGGATAGTAAGGAATGGATCCATATGTCAACAGGTCCACACTGAGATCATAGGTTCGCTGGAATGAATCGTTATAACTAACATTGTCACTAGAGTTAAATTTAATAACAGATGTCTGCACCAGTGCTGGATTTGCGTTGTCATAACCAACACGCTTGAACACATTATTCATGCTGGTATTACTGTAGCCTATGCTTACGTCAATGCCTTGGCGTTCAATATAATCAAACCTGTTGCCAACAATTTTAACATGTCTTGGGCCTGTTGTAACTCCTGGTACGTTGCCATCATCGCCAAATGCTATGCCTTTGTAATGTTGCTCAAAGGTATTATTTTCAATAGTAATATCTTTGATATCATGTGAACTATCTATACCTCTAGCAAAGTTTTTAAAATCACAATCTCTAATAGTTACGTTTTCACAGGTAACAAGACTACTAACACTGTATAAACTGATACCGCTATCGTAATTTTCAGAGCTGCCATCTGCATCAACCCAAGATCCAGTAAATTTACAATTTGTAATTAAAGTGTCTTTGGTAGCGTTGAGTGTGATACCAGAATTATTATTAAGGTTTTTAAAATGTATTCCTTCAATTTTAATGTTACGGGGTTGGTATATGTCTACAATTTCCGATAATGTTTTATAGTTACCAGGGGTGCTGTTGTCTGGTACAGTTATAGCAACAGGAAAATTACCCTGTTGTTCAATCACAGTGCTATTTCTTCCTGCACCTCTTAGATGGGTGTGTGGAGGAATTCTTAGAGGCTCACTAATTTTGTAATAGCCTGCAGGGATATCTAAAATTACTCTACTATCAGTTTCTCTAGCAATAGCTTCGTTAAGATAAAGTTGGTCTAGAGCTCGTTGTAGGGCATCAGTTTGATCGGTACTACCTGTAACTTCAGCTCCAAAGTTTAGAACACTGATTTGATCGTCTAATCTATCCTGTAATGTTCTTTCTACAGGATAACCAGGGCTATCGCCTGTTTGAATATAGGGAGCATCTTTTTTGTAAGTGTAGGCTGCTACGTAATTAAGTATATCGTCGTTTTCAGTAAGAATCTTTGTGTTACCTACAGCAGGTGAACCTTCTGCGACACTACCGTTACCGATATATAGATTTTGAGTATCAACTGCCCACCCAAATTCACCACTGGCTAGTTGCGGAACACCAGCAGTTTCTTCACGCCCGCGGCGTACTTGTATTTTTGATATCTGAATGACAGCCATAAAATATCCTCTTTAGGATATTTATGCGAATTTTAGGTAGTATTGCTCTACACGTTTCCACCATTTTACACGGTGCTGTTCAAATTCATCTAATTCTGCAACAAATTCCAAATATACTGGATCTTCGTCTGGTTTAGGAGCTACACACATTTGTACAACACCAGTTTTGATGTCTGTACCATAGGTTTGATTATGAGCTTCTGCGTAAGCACACATCTGCAGAAAATAATCCTCAATCCACTCACGTTTTTTAGGTTTGTTTGACTGTTTAAAGTCTATGATTGCAGGGCTGCCCTTGTAAACACCAACACAGTCCGTAGTACCAGCATAGACATTATCAAAATATAAAGGTATTTCCATACCCCAGGCTTCATCTACGTGACACAATCCTTGTTCTATTACAGCTTTGGCCATTCTATGACTCTGTTGACTATATGGATTAGTCCCGGGTTCTGATAACACACCATGTTTTAGATAGTCCTCTAAAAACTTGTGCATACGAGTTCCGCGACCTGCTGCTTCCGTGGTTATTTCTTTGGCTTTTTGTTCACCAACTCGCATCTTCCAATCCTGCAGAGCTTTTACTGCCTCGGGGGGTTTAGTTTTATCTAGAATGGTAGTTACACTAGGTACCTTGTTGCCATTGGGTGTTTGGTATAATCTACCAGCTGTTGTGTTTAGCCTTAGTATTGGACTGTATTCAAATTTAGTTTTTAGCATTAATAACTTTTAATTGGGCCAAGATAATCGTTAAGTTTAGCATATGGCTTTGGATCATGTTGGACCATTGTATATATCTCTAGTATAACATCATAGATATAATTTGCTATAACAAATTGAGCCTCTTGACCTGCATGTACTAAATCGCTAGCTTTCGGTAAGTGTTCTATCATGTCATTAAGATTACCATTTATATTCTTAGGATTTTTTTCTAATATACTCGCTGCTTCTCTGTACCAAGGTTCAAGCGTAGGTATAAGATCTTGGTATAAATCCATGTCGTTAAAGTAATCAAAGTTAACGTAGCCAATGTTATATCTTTCAAATAGAGCAATAGTAGATAATTTCGCTGTCTGGGTTCTAATGTAATGGTGCTTATCAGCCCAATTTAATAAGAATGCTTTATCATAATAGTCTTCTGGAGTTTCAACATGATCCACACTGGGCTTTAGGGAAGAGTTTAATTCTAGAGGCCAAAATGACCTAGTTATTGTCCTCATCCTAGACAAGGGGCTATAGCCTTGTCGATCAACTCGCCAGACTTCTTCACGCCAATATTGACTCCAAGCATTAATTACCAAAGGACTATTGTTGTATTTTAAGTTAAGATGAAAATATTCTATATTACGTCTGTGTATGGCAGTATTACCTGAACCACCTATGGCAATATTAACTAAAGGCAATCCAAGCTTATCTGCCAATATTTGTGGCCAACTTTTTTCAGTAGCTAACAGTCCTATACCTTTAGAGCAGCTACACCCATTAACAACAAGATGGCTAAAATTCATATATCTATGTACGATGAATCTGAATCTGTTGACTTTGAAATTAATATCTGCAGGACTTCTTCGTGATCTAAGTTTTGAAACTCAGTGCAAATGTCATAGACCTTGTCTGCAACTTTATCATCAAAGTTGCTCATACCTACAAGCTCGACTAGTTCTTGAAAAGTTATTTTTTCTCCTCGCATACTAGCTACCCATATGCAGGTAATAAGGCTACACATTAGCACTTTACGTTCTTCAAAGACTCCATTATTCTCACACCATTCAACTGTTCTCTGTAAATAATAATCAAAATCTTCTAAACGACCTTCTACTTTATGAATCCAGTCTTTAGTGTTATCTCTGGACCAGTAGTTCATACTCGAAAACTTTCTCCACAACCACAGCGATCCTTCTCATTTGGATTAAGAAATTCAAATCCTTCGTTCAGCCCTTTCTTTTGATAATCGATTACTGTGCCTGCTAGGTAGGGTTGATGGCGTGGATCTATAAAAATTAATATATTATTATCGCTATAGGCAGCTAGAGCTTTATCTATTACATCAACATATTCTAATTGATATGCAAGACCCGAACAACCTGTAGTTTTAACACCAATTTTTATTCCTATACCTTTTCCACGTTTAGCTAAAAGCTGTTTAACTTTTTCAGCAGCAAGTTCAGTAATAGTCATCGTTCGTTTCCTACATATTTTTTATCATATACTAATCGAATTTCACGCAGCTTATCTATATAAAAGTCATAGTAGTCGTTAACTAAGATATCATTGTAATCATCTAGTCCTAACCATCGATACAAAAATTTCACACAACATAATAATTTATCTTTATCTAAAAAAACATCTGCATCTACTGTAACCTTCTGATGAGGAAATTCATATACGAAATTTGAAAAATCAACATCAACTTCACCTAGGCGTTGATAATTAGGAAACCAACTGCACAATGGAACATCTCTGCGTGTCTTATAATTAAAACGCCAACTAACAAAATTGTAGCTGTTACAGACATAAATTATTTTTGCATTGGGCCATGTAGTCGTTAGTGATCTAGCTATACCTTCATTGTGAGCTACTACAAAAAAATAATGGTTGTTATTACTCAATCTAGATATTAGAGGCGGGTAAGAATTAGGGTCTTTAAGATTATCGCCAAATAAATTACTACAGCCTAATCCTAAATCTAACCAACGTGTAGTTGTTTTGTCTAACCGTTGTTTGAGAACATCATATTTTGCCCATGCATTAACTTTGCCATCGAGCTGCATAGCAGCATAATCTGCATGTTGCAGAACAGCTTTATTACTAAGGCCAAGAGCATTTACAAAGAATTTGCCGCCTGCCCAGGGATTATAAACAACAATTACTAATCTATCAGAATTTAGATTTAGTTTATCTAAAATTTCCATCAATCTTGGCTCTTAGTCTATCTAGTGCATTATAGTGAGCATGATAGTATTCTGCAATCACAGCTTCATCAAAATCAGGTAATTTGAAATAAGAGTAAAGGCGTTCTACTTCGCTACAGAAATCTTTAACATCAAATAAACTTTGTGCATCAAAGTATATATTATCAAGCATTGCTATGCTGTCAATCTTACGCATTAAAGGTAAATCTAATTCATCATCTTTGTATGTAGGAGCATAGTCACAAAAAGGCAAGCTATGTTTATCATGACCGTTCCACCGCCATTCCATAAAATCTTTGCCATTAACTAGAGTAACTACTCTTGTCTTAGGCCATACCTTAAGCCTAAGGTCTAGATCTATATTATTATGAGCAGATAAACAAAAATATTTTGATTCATTGCTTATCCTACGTATTATTGGCATAAAGTAGCTAGGATCATGCTGTTCCCAGGTTAAGAGTTGAATATCACCTAGACTAAGGTCAATCCATTTATCTTTAACGTCGTTGGCCTTGTCTACGAGGATCTGTAGTTTTTGTTTTTTAGTTAACCGACCAAACCACTGTTGGCTAACAAGTTGTTCGCACTGAAGATAGCAATGGTCACTAAGCCCAAGGCTGTTTATAACGCTATGTCCTCCTGTCCAAGGATGGTAGAATACTGTAATAACCTTGTTGGTCAGCCTATTAAGAAGCATGTTTTGTTTTGTAGTCGGCCACTGCTGCCTTTATAGCATCTTCCGCCAAAATTGAACAATGTATCTTTACTGGGGGAAGTGCTAGTTCTTCTGCGATCTGTGTGTTTTTGAGGTTAACAGCATCATCAATATGCATACCCTTGACCCACTCTGTAACCAACGACGAACTGGCGATTGCCGAACCGCATCCATATGTCTTGAAACGAGCATCTCTAATAACGCCATCTTCGTCTACCTTTATTTGTAATTTCATGACATCACCACAGGCAGGAGCTCCTACCATACCAGTACCCACATTTTCATCCCCTTTATCAAAGCTACCTACATTCCGGGGATTTTCATA
>JACCDO011605013.1_pt1 | contig 16420 bp, 13 predicted proteins | sample 7446101 | NCBI WGS metagenome assembly JACCDO01 (sample SAMN15323440, study PRJNA562643) | freshwater metagenome | isolation source: river surface water | place: USA:Blue River Watershed | collected 2017-08-16 | reverse complement strand
TGAAGCTGGAACCGCGCCCGACCTCGCTCTCCACGCTGATGCCGCCGCCCATGAGCTCCACCAGGCGGCGGCAGATGGCCAGCCCGAGGCCGGTGCCGCCGAAGCGGCGCGTGGTGGTCTGGTCGGCCTGCGTGAAGCTTTCGAAGATCCTCGCCTGCGCCTCGGGCGGGATGCCGATGCCGGTGTCGCTGACGGAGAAGCGGACGGTGGCGGAGGGGGCGTCGGGGGTGGCGGGGCGGGGTGAGGGCACGCCGCCTACAGGGGAGGCCGGGCCGCCCGCCACGGGCTGGACGGAAAACACGACGCCGCCGGCCTTGGTGAACTTCACGGCGTTGCCGACGAGGTTGAAGACGATCTGGCGGAGGCGTTGTTCGTCGCCCTGGACCCAGCGCGGCAGGTCGGTGGCGACGGCGGTCTCGAAGAGGATGCTCTTTTCCTTGGCGCGCGGGGCGAAGGCTCGCTCCACGCCGGCGGTGAACTCGGGGAGATCGAACTCGGCGGGGTGCAGCTCGATGCGGCCGGCCTCGATCTTGGAGAAATCGAGCACGTCGTTGATGAGGGCGAGCAGGTGGTCGGCGGATTCGTGGATCACGCGCACGCCCTCGCGCTGCTTGTCGCCGAGCGTGGTGTCGCGGCGGAGAATCTGGGTGTAGCCGAGGATGCCGTTGAGCGGCGTGCGCAGCTCGTGGCTGACGCTGGCGAGGAAGTAGCTCTTGGCGCGGCTGGCGGCATCGGCGGCCTCCTTGGCGACCTGGAGCGCGCGGGCGGCTTCGCGGCGGGTGGTGATGTCGATGGCGACGCCCTCGAAGTGATCGATGGTGCCCTGGCGGTTGCGCACGACGCGGACGGATTCGGCGATCCAGAGGGTGGAGCCGTCGCGGCGGTAGACCTCGGACTCGAAGTCGCTCACCTCGTCGCGTTCCTGGATGAGGCGGAAGAAATCGGCGCGGCGGCTGGACTTCACGTAGAGTTGCCGGCCGACGTCGTTCACCGCGGTGAGGAGCTCGGCGACGTTATCGTAGCCGAGCATGCGGGCGAGGGCGGGATTGGCGCTGACGAAGCGGCCTTCGGGCGTGGTGAGGTAGAGGCCCTCGACGGCGTTCTCGAAGATGCTGCGGTAGCGTTTCTCGGCGAGGGCGAGGGCGGCCTCGGCCTGGCGGCGCTCGACGGCGACGGCGGTCTGCTCGGCGACGAAGTTGAGCAGGCGGAGATCCTCGGGGCCGTAGGCGTGGGCGTTGGCGTAGTCCTGGAGTGCGAGCACGCCGAGGGTGCGCTGGTTGACGATGAGCGGCACGCCGAGGCGCTGGGCGGCGGCGCGGTCGAGCGGCTGGTAGGGACCGCGGGCCCGGAGAATTTCCTCGAGCTCGCGGGCGTGCACGAGCTGGGGGCGCGCGGTGCGGAGCACGTATTCGGTGAAGCCGTTGGCGAGCGGACGGGGCGGCGGCGGCGGAACGTGTTCGTCGACGAAATAGGGAAACGAGAGCTCGCGGCCGTCCGGCGACAGGAGCGCGACGTAGAAGTTCTTCGCCGACATGAGGCCGCCGACGATGCTGTGCACCTCGGCGAAGAGCATCTCGAGGTCGCCGCCGGCGAGGACGGTGCGGGAAATCTGGAAGGTGGCGGCCTGCACCTGCTCGCGGCGGCGGCGCTCGGTGACATCGATCGCGACGCTGAGGACGCAGCGTTCGCCGCCGAGTTCGAGGACGTCGGCGTTGATGAGGAGCGTGTCGACGCGGCCGTTCTTGGCGCGGAAGTCGGCCTGGAGGTCGCGGACGAAGCCCTGCCGCTGGATGCGGTCGAGGAAGTCGTGGCGCTGGTGGTCGTGGACCCAGAGATTGATTTCGGAGACGGTGCGGCCGAGGACCTCGTCGCGTTCGAAGCCCGAGCTGCGGAGGAAGGCGGGATTGACCTCGATCATCTGCCGGTCGGAGAGCCGGGCGATGGACATGAGGGCGGGGCTCGAGTGGAAGCTCTTCTCGAAAAACGCGCGGGCTTCGCGTTGGGCGGTCTCGACCTGGCGGCGGTGGACGGCGGCCGCGGCCTGGTCGGCGACGAACATCAGCAGCTGGAGATCGGCGTCGGAGTAGGCGTGCGAATCGTGGTAGTCCTGCAGGGCGAGCACGCCGATGGCGCGGCCCTCGATCATCAGCGGCGCGCCGAGCCAGAGGGCGGAGGGCTTGCCGGTGGGTTTGTAGTCGATCTCGCCGAGGCGGAGGACGGTGCGGCGGTCGGCGCCGGTGATGAGCGGCTTGCCGGTGTGGAGGACGTATTCGGTGAGGCCGGTGCCGAGCCGGCGGGGCGGCGGCGGCGTGACGTTGTCGTCGACGAAGTAGGGGAACGACACCTGCGTGCGGTCGGCGCTGAGCAGGGCGACGTAGAAATTCCGTGCCGACACGAGGGTGGCGACGATGCGGTGCAGCTCGGCGAAGAGGGACGGCAGGTCGCCGCCGGCGAGCACGGCCTGCGAGATGGCGTAGGTGGCGGCCTGGACGCGTTCGCGGCGCCGGCGGTCGGTGATATCGATGCCGACGGTGAGCACGCAGCGCACGCCGCCGAGCTCGATGATGTCGGCGTGGACGATGAAATGGGTGATGTGGCCGGACTTCCGGCGGAAGTCGCCCTCCATGTCGCGCACGGCGCCGGTCTCGCGCAGCCGGCGGAGAAATTCATCGCGCTGGTCGGTGCGGGCCCAGAGCTGGAGATCGTCGGCGGTGCGGCCGATGACGTCCTCGCGCGTGAAGCCGCAGGCTTCGAGGAACGCGCCGTTGGCCTCGGTGATGCGGCGGTCGGGGAGGCGCGAGATCACCATGAGCGCGGGGCTCGTGTGGAAGCTCTTCTCGAAATAGGCGCGGGCGTCGCGTTGCGCGGCCTCGGCCTGCTGGCGGTGGATGACGACGGCGGTCTGGTCGGCGACGAACAGCAGGAGGCGTTTGTCCTCCTCGGTGTAGGCGTGGGCGTTGTGGTAATCCTGGAGGGCGATGACGCCGATGGCGCGGCCTTCGACCTTGAGCGGGGCGCCCATCCACTGCGCGGACGGCTGGCCGCTCGGCACGTAGTCGCCGCGGGCGTGGAGGGCGGCGACGACCTCGGCGTTGGTGGCGAGCAGGGGCTCGCCGGTATCGAGGACGAACTCGGTGATGCCGTTGCGCGGCGGGCGGCCGGCGGGCGGAGGCATCGTCTCGTCGACGAAGTAGGGGAAGGTGAGAAGCGTGCGGTCGGCGTTGAGCAGCGCGACGTAGAGATTCCGCGCCGGCATGAGGCGGCCGATGATCTTGTGGACGCGGGCGAGGAGCGTGGGGAGATCGTCGCCGCCGAGCACGGCCTGCGAGATCTCGTAGGTGGCATCCTGGACGAGCTGGCGGCGGCGGCGCTCGGTGATGTCGATGCCGACGGTGAGCATGCACGGGCGGCCGCCGAGCTCGATGAGGTCGGCGTTGAGCAGGAGGGTGCGGACGACGCCGTGTTTGCTGCGGAACTCGGCCTCGAAGTCGCGCACCGCGCGGTCGCGGCGGATGTGGGCGAGAAACTCGTCGCGTTGCGCGGCGTGCACCCAGAGGCCGAGCTCGAGGGTGGTGTGGCCGATGACTTCGTCGCGCGTGTAGCCGGAGCCGCGGAGCCAGGCGGGGTTGACCTCGAGCAACTTGTGGTCGCCGGCGTTGGCGATCGACATGAGGGCGGGGCTGGCGTGGAAGCTCTTCTCGAAGTAGGTCTGCGACTCGCGTTGCGCGGCGAGGGAGGCCTTGAGCTCGCGCTGGGCGGCGGTGAGATCGGCGGTGCGTTGCGCGAGGAGCGAGCGGAGCTGGTCCTGGAGGGCGAGGATCTCGTTTTCCGAGCGGCGGCGCTCGGTGATGTCGCGGAGATGCGCAGTGTAGATGGGCGGGCCGTCGGTGGCGATGCGGGTGATCGCGAGCTCGACGGGGAACTCGGAGCCGTCGGCGCGCATGGCGGTGATCTCGACGCGTTGGCCGAGCATCTTGGGCGCCTCGCCCGCGAGCAGGCGGCGCATGCCGCCGCGGTGGCCCTCGCGCAGCGCGGGCGGCACGATGAGGTCGGTCATCTCGCGGCCGAGCACGTCGGCGCGCCGGTAGCCGAAGGTCCGCTCCGCGGCGGGATTGAAGTCGATGAAGCGTCCCTCGTGGTCGACGGTGACGATGCAGTCGAGCGCGACCTCGAGGATCCCGGCGAGGTGGGCGCGGAGGCGATCCTGGGCGGCGGGGAGGGAGTGGTCGTCGCGGTCGCGGTGGGACATCGCTGGCGGATGGGCGGCGCCGGAGTCCAGGCGCGGGGCGGGAGGGACGCAAGCGCGCCGACGGTGCGGCGCGCGGTCAGGCGGGGGCGGGCACGGCGCGCGACCGCGCGATCGGCAGCACGATAAACGCGGCGATGACGCAGAGCAGTCCGGCGCCGATGAACGCCCAGGTGTAGCTGCCGAGCTCGGTGCGCACCCAGCCGGCGGCAAACGCGGCGAAGGCGGCGCCGATCTGGTGGGCGGCGACGATCCAGCCGAAGACGATGCTGGCGTTTTCCCGGCCGAAGACCTCGCCGGTGAGTTTCACGGTGGGTGGCACGGTGGCGATCCAGTCGAGACCGTAGAAGACGGCGAAGAGCCCGAGGCCGGCGGCGGGACCGAGCAGCGCCTGCGGGAGAAACAGGAGCGAGATGCCGCGCAGGCCGTAGTAGGCGAAGAGGAGGTAGCGGCAGTTGTAGCGGTCGCTCAGCCAGCCGGAGGCGGTGGTGCCGACGAGGTCGAAGATGCCCATCGCCATCAGGAGTGCGGCGGAGTTCACCTCGGGGATGCCGCAGTCGTAGGCGGCGGCGATGAGGTGGGTGCCGATGAGGCCGTTGGTGCTCGCGCCGCAGACGAAGAACGAACCGGCGAGCAGCCAGAAATCGCGGCGGCGCGCGGCGAGAGCGAGGACGGCGAGGGCGCGGGTGGCGGGATTGCCGGTGGCGGCGGGAGGCGGGGTGGCGTCGGGCGCGCCCGTTTCGCCGAACGGACGGAGGCCGACATCGCGCGGGTCGTCGCGCATCAGCCAGGCGATGACGGGAATCGCGAGGGCGGTGGCGCCGGCGGTGATCCAGACGGCGGCGCGCCAATCGGTCGTCGAGGCCGAGGCGAGCGAGCGGAGAAACACGAGTTGCCCGGTGGCGGTGCTCGCGGTGAGCACGCCCATCACGAGGCCGCGGCGCTGGGTGAACCAGCGGTTGGCGACGGCGGCGCCGAGGACGGTCGCGGCCATGCCGGAGCCGGCGCCGACCACGAAGCCCCAGAGCAGCACGAACTGCCAGTAGCGGGTGGCGAAGGTCGAGGCGCCGTAGCCGACGGTGAGCAGCGCCATCGCGGCGAGCATCGAGCGGCGCAGGCCGAAGCGTTGGTAGATCGCGGCGGCGAACGGACCGATGAGGCCGTAGAGGAAAATGTTGAGCGAGACGATCGAGGAGACGGTGGCGCGGCTCCATTGGAATTCGTTGCCCAGCGGCAGGAGGATGACGCCCGGGGTGGCGCGGGCGCCGGCGGCGGCGAGCAGCGCGAGGAACGTCACCGCGGCGACGATCCACGCATAGTGGATGCGCGCAGAGCCGGAAGTGGGCGCGGAAGACACGCGGCGGAGCGTGGCTGGGCGCGGCGGCGGCGCAAGCGGCCGGAGGGCGTCCGGGCGGAAATCGCCGGCGGTGTGCGGGTCGGGCAGAGTGCGGACGGGCGGCGCGCGGGTGGCGCCGTGGGGCGTCAGCTACGGACCTCGCTCATGAGTCCGACGAGATTGCCGTCGGGATCGCGGACGAAACCGAGCCACAGCTCGTGGTCGGGGAGGCGTGCGGCGAGCTGCGGGGCGCGTTCGTTGACGGCGCCGCGCGCGATGATCGCGGCGTGGGTGGCGCCGATGTCGCCGACCTTGAAGTAGAGCACGGAGTTCTTGCCGGCTTCGCCGTGGCCCTGGGGTGTCGTGAGCATGAGGCGCACGGAGCCGGCGGCGAGAAACGCGAGGTTCGGGCCGGCGGCGAAGAGAAAGCGGAGGCCGAGGACGTCGCGGTAAAAGGTGGTCGCGCGGGCGACGTCACTCACGACGACGGCGACCTGGCCGAGCTCGGGAGGCGGGGTGGGCGGGTTCATGGGGTATAAGGAGGCGCGGGGGCCGGCCGGGTTGGCCGCGTCAGGTGGTGATCCGATTCCAGAGCACATGGAAGCCCTCGACGCCGAACAGGCCCAGGAGGGTGAAGAAAGCGACCGTCAGAAGGGTGGTGAGGTAGCCGGCGGCGATGAAGGCACCGTCGCGTTCGAGAAGTCCGCCGGCGATGAGCAGGATTCCCCAGGACGGCAGGGTGTTGCTGAACGGCACGGGTAACGGCAGGAGCAGGAGCATGGCGCAGACCACCACCGGCATGGCGTGCAGTTGCCGGAGCCGGTTCGAGGCGGTGAGCCAGAGCAGGCGGGGGCGCAGAAGCCGTTCGAAAGCGAGGATGAGGCGGCGGGTGACGGCGAAGACCCGGGCGAAGATCTCCGGGGGGAGGCGCGTATCGAGCAGCCGCTCGGGCAGCCACGGACGCGCGCCGCAGGCCAGCCGCAGGCCGATCAGGGCGATGGTGGCGCCGAAGGGCGTGGAGAGCCCGGGCAGGGGCACCGGTGTGCAAAAGGGGAGCGCGAGCAGCATGAGCAGCAGCACGTAGCCGCGGCCCTGGAGCAGGCCGAGCACTTCGCGGAGCGTCACGGTCTCGACCTCGAATTCCTTCAGGATGAGGGCGAACTCCTCGGAGAGCTTGCGGGTGCGGCTGGGATCGACCGCGGCGATGACCGACCGCGGAGAGTCCCCGGGGATCGGCGACGGCGGAGGCGACGGGTCAGGTGCCGCGTTTGTTGCCATACAGCTCGATGTGCAGTCGGTGCGCGTAACGGTAGCCGCGGGCTTTGCAGAGTTCCCCGAGCCAGGTGGCGCGGCTGCGCATCCGGTCGAGCGAGGTGGCCTCGGGCATGAGCAGCACCTTGTGCCGAGGGATGTCGCGCTCGAGCGCGGCGAGCATGTGTTCGAGTTCGTCGACGTCCTCGGGACGCGCCACGACGAACTTGAACTGGTAGGGGTAGGTGTCGATCCACGCGCGGACGGCGTCGGGCTGCCAGCGGGTGGCCTCGTGTTTGCGGCGCCAGGTGGCGTGCGCGAGGGCGTCGGGGGCGGAGTTGAGCAGTTTGGGCGACAGGGAGGCGAGGTCGCACGCGATGCCGTCGGGCGGCACGGTGGCGGCGGTCTCGATGGTGAGGTGGTGGCCGAGTTTCCGGAGCTCGGCGGCGAGCACGCGGATGTCTTTCGCGATCATCGGCTCGCCGCCGGTGAGGACGACGTGGCGGGCGGCGGGGTGGCTGGCGATCGAGCGCAGAATCTCCGCGATGGTGTGCTGTTCGCCCTCGGGATTCCACGAGGCGTAGGGGGTGTCGCACCAGGCGCAGCGGAGATTGCAGCCGCTGGTGCGCACGAAGACGGAGGGCACGCCGGTGAGTTCGCCCTCGCCCTGCAGCGAGTAGAAGATTTCCGAGATCAGCATCCGGGGATACGGAAAGGCGGATTACGCGGATTGTCGCGCGCGGGCGAAAGAAATTCCGGGCGGCGGGGCGGTTTGATGAGGCGGGGGGCGTTGGCCCTCGAACGGTCGCGGGCCCGATCCGCTCCCGCAGCACGGGAGCCCCGGTGGTGGGGCATCCGGCAGCGAATTACTTCTTGGCCGGCTCGGGGGCGGGCACGCGGCAGGACTGCCAGGCGAGGAACCGCCACTTGCCCTTCTCGAGGCGCCAGACGGCGAGGTAGGCAAGGTCGAGGGTATTGACGCCGTTGGCGCCGCGGATGCGGGTGAGCATCTTGCCGTGCTGGAGGACGACGCCGGGGCCGGCGGGGACGAAGGTGCGCTCTTTGTGCTCGAAGCTCTCGTAGACGGTCTTCTTGCCGGCGAGCGCCTCGACGAAGGTGGCCTTGGTGTCGATCTTGGTGTTCGAGTGCGAGTAGTGCAGCTCGTCCGAGAAGATCGCCTCGAGGCGGGCGCGGTCGCCGGCCTTGGTGGCCTCGAGCCGCTCGTCGTCGGCGGCGCGGACGGCCGCGATGAGGGCGGCGTCGGCGGGTGCGGCGGACAGGGTGCAGGTGCCGAGCAGGGCGAGAAGGGAAACGAGGCGGAGGAAGGATTTCATGGGGATTCTGGATCGGGAGCCGGAGGTAACGCGGACGCGATGAACCGGGCAAGAGGGTAACCGGGCGCCGCGGCCGACCGCGGGAAAAACGCCCTAGGGAAAAGCTACGTGTTTCTCACCGAGTTTTTACTCTGGGGCAGAGGAAATCTGGATTGCGACGCCGGAGGGCGCTGGTTTGGCTCGCGCGCATGGCACTGCTTACCTCGGCCGGGTCCGGCTCGGCCCAATCTCCCCGTGGAACCCCGCCGAAAAAGGGAGGCGGTGTCCAGGCCGCGCAGGCGCTCGCGAAGCAGAAGGCGCTCGAGAAGAAGGCCAAGACCTACAAGCTGCCGCTCGGCGAGCTGGCGATGTTCACGCAGCAACTGGCGTCGCTGCTCACGGCCGGTCTGCCGCTCGTGCAGTGTCTCGAAGCGCTGCAGGACCAGACGGAGGATCCGTGTTTCCGGATCGTGATCCGCGATGTGCGGGCGGATATCTCGCAGGGTAATTCGTTTTCGTCCGCGGTGCGGAAGTTTCCGAATTCGTTCAACACGCTCTTCGTCTCGATGGTGGAGGCCGGTGAAGCGAGCGGCGGCCTGGCGGAAATCCTGGGCAAGGTCGCGAGCTACTTCGAGTCGACGGTGAAGCTGACCAAGAAGGTGAAGTCGGCGATGACCTACCCGATCGCGGTCATCGGCCTCGCCGTCGCGCTGGTGAACGTGCTGCTGATCTTCGTGATCCCGGTGTTTGCGCAGATGTTCTCGGACTTCGGCGCGAAGCTGCCGGCGCCGACGCAGTTCCTGATCGATCTGTCGGACTTCATGAAGGCGTGGTGGTGGGCGATCGGCCTAGGGGCCTACGCCGGGTGGTGGGGCCTCGGCAAGTTTACCGCGACGCCGAACGGCCGGCGGACGAAGGACAACTTCCTCGTGAAGGCACCGATCTTCGGCAATCTCGTGCACAAGATCGCGCTGTCGCGGTTCTGCCGCACGTATGCGACGCTGATCCGCTCCGGTGTGCCGATCCTGCGCACGCTCGAGATCGTGTCGGCGGCGAGCGGCAAGGTGCAGATCGAGGATGCCTGCGAGGAGATCGCGAAGCACGTGAGCCAGGGCGGTCAGGTCTCGGAAGTGCTGGCGGCGAATCCGTTCTTCCCGCCGATGATGAAGCACATGGTGAAGGCCGGCGAATCCACGGGCAACGTGGACGGCATGATGAACAAGATCGCCGACTTCTACGACGTGGAGTGCGAGGCGACGGTCGCGGCGCTGACGTCGCTGATCGAGCCGATGTTGATCGTGTTTCTCGGTGTGGTGGTGGGCGGCATCGTCATGGCGATGTTCCTGCCGATCTTCCAGCTCGGCGCCGTGGCCGGCGGTATGAACTGAGGCGCGGCCCGCGCCCCGTTGACATCGCGCTCCGTCCTGCGGAGCGTCGTTTCCCCGCCGCATGCCTTCCGTCCTCATCGTCGACGACCTGGTCTCCATCCACGAGATGTTGGAGGCTGTCATCCAGCCGACGGGATTTGCGACTTCGTTTGCCACCGATGGCGAGAAGGCGTTGGTCCGCTACAAGGGCGACAAATACGACCTCGTCCTGGCCGACATCGACATGAAGCCGATGGACGGGATCACGCTGCTGAAGCAGCTGAAGGTGTATGATCCCAACGCGGTGGTGATCATCATGACCGCGTATGCCTCGACGGAGAGCGCGGTGCAGGCGCTGAAATACGGGGCGTTCGACTACCTGCAAAAGCCGTTCCGGGTGGACGAGCTGATCGCGACGCTGCGGCGCGGGTTGGAGTTCCGGAAGTTCCAGGCGGAGCGGGCGGCGGCGGGCGTGACGCCCGGCGTGAAGCCCGGCGACATCGACACGCGGCTGATCGGCAAGAGCACGAAGCTCACGAAACTCATTTCGCAGGTGAAGAAACTCGCGACGGTGCGCACCCCGGTGCTGCTGGTCGGCGAGAACGGCACGGGCAAGAGTGCGGTGGCGGAGATCCTGCATGCGGCGAGCGGCGCGCCGGAGACGGCGCTGGTGCGGATCGACTGCTCGCTGAGCTCGGAGACCAATTTCCGCGACGGGCTCATCGGCCAGAACGGCGAAGGCGGCGTCTGGGTGAAGCAGGCCAAGGGCGGGACGCTTTTCCTGCAGCACCTGCAGTGTCTGAGCGAGACGGTGCAGCGCGAGCTTGTGAGCGTGCTGCGCAACACGGCGCACGGCTTCCGGCTGGTCTGCACGACGAGCGAGGACCTCGAGGCGCTGGTCGACGAAGGCAAGTTCCACGACGAGCTGTTCTATCGGGTGGCGTCGCTGCCGCTGCACATGCCGCCGTTGCGGGAGCGGGTGGACGACATTCCGCTGCTCGTGAAGCACTACGCGGCGCAGGGGGCGAATCCGCTGTTCGACGCCAACCTGATCGAGTTCACGCCGGACGCGTTGACGGTCATGGGCGCCTATCACTGGCCCGGCAATCTGACCGAGCTGATCCAGGTCGTCTCGAAGATTGCGGGCACGACGGAGACGCGCGTGATCACCTCGCAGCAGCTGCCGCTGCGGCTGCGGGAACTGAAGCACTGGCCGACACTCGCGGAGTATCTCGAGGGGCAGGAACGGCAGTATCTCGACATGGTGCTGCACGCGTGCCACGGCGACAAAGCGAAGGCGGCCGGGGTGCTCGGCGTCGACGTGACGAAACTCGGGTAGGAAGCGCGGCGGGTTTCCCGTCCGGGCCGGGCGGGCCGCACGGCGACGAAACGCGGCCCGGGAGCGGAATTGCCGCGGAGGCGGGCGCCCGCCATCACCGGGGAAATGGATCTCCGCTTCTCGCCCTATACCCTCGAACTGAGGCACGCGTTCGGCATCGCCGGGAGCACGCGCACGTCGACGCCGGCCATGCTGGTCGAGGTGGAGCACGAGGGGATCACGGGCTACGGCGAAGCATCGATGCCGCCTTATCTGGGCGAGTCGCAGGCAACGGCCGCGGCGTTCTTCGCGCAGGCGGCGGCGGCGTTGGCCGGCGGACTGGCGCGCGATCCTTTCCAGCTCGAGGACATCCTGCCCGCGATCGATGCGCTCGCGCCCGGCAATCTGGCGGCGAAGACGGCGATCGACATCGCGCTGCACGACTGGATCGGCCGGAAGCTCGGGGCGCCGTGGCATCGGATCTGGGGCCTCAACGCCGCCAAGGCGCCGGTGACCTCGTTTACGATCGGTATCGACACGCCCGAGGTGATGCGCGCGAAGACGCGGGAGGCGGCGCCCTACCGGATCATCAAGGTGAAGCTCGGGCGGTCGTTTGCGGACGATCGGGCGATCGTGGAAGCGGTGCGCAGCGAGACCGACAAACCGATCACGGTGGACGCGAACCAGGGCTGGAAGGACCGCGACGAGGCGCTCGCCATGATCGAGTGGCTGCAGGGGCGCGGGGTGGAATTTGTCGAGCAGCCGATGCCGAAGGAGCGGATCGACGACACCGCGTGGCTGCGCGAGCGGAGTCCGCTGCCGCTGATCGCCGACGAGAACTGCCAGCGGCTCGCCGATGTCGCGCGCTGTGCCGGTGCGTTTCACGGCGTGAACATCAAGCTCATGAAATGCTCCGGGATGCGCGAGGCGCGGGCGATGGTGGCGCTGGCGCGCGCGCTCGGGCTGAAGGTGATGCTGGGCTGCATGACCGAGACTTCGTGTGCGATCTCGGCGGCGGCACAGCTCTCGCCGCTGGTCGACTGGGCCGATCTCGATGGCGCGCTGCTGATCCGCAACGATCCGTTCGAGGGCACGACGATCGTCGACGGCCGCATCACGTTGCCGGACTGGCCGGGCATCGGCGTGCGGCGGCGCGGTTGAGGCGCCGGCGATTACTTCGCGGCCTTCGGGCGCGGGAGCAGCGGACGGGCGTTGCCGGGGATGAGCAGCGGGCCGGCGAGAAACACGTCGGTCGACCCCGGGTCGACGGTCACGAGCACGCCGTGGAAATTGGCGGCGCCGAAGGTCTCGAGCCGGGTGACGTTGGGGATGCGTTCGCCGGCGGCGTGGAAACGGATCGCTGGCTCGAAGCGGTAGCGGTGTTCGTCGGCGTGGACGAGGAGCACGGGTCGGCCGAAGGCGCGCGCGCCGGCTTCGACGGCGTTGAGGAAGCGGGCGAAGCCGGGGCGCAGCGTCTCGCCGATGGGGTTGGCCTGGAAGAAAAGTGCGACGCCGCGCGCGGAGGTGCGCGTGGCCTCGGCAAACGTGGCTTGGACCCACGCCTCGTTGGCGAGATCGCGGGCGCGGAACTCGTCCATCGCGCCGGGCCGGTCGGGGGCGTGGTTATTGTGGCTGCCGACGACGTGCACGGTCGCGAACACCACGCCGCCGATAGTCCAACGGGCGTTTTCCACGTAAGTCGCGAAGGCGGTGTCGCGCCGCTGGGTGATGAGCGGGAGACGAGTCCGGCCGAGGCTGCGCTCCTCGGCGAAGAACAGCGCGCGGAGCCTGGCGAGGCGCTCGAGGGGATCGAGGCGGCCGGCGCGCTCGGCGTGCACGTCGGTCCACTCGTTGTCGCCCGGCGTGTAGATGAGCGGGCCGGCAAAGGAATCGAAGTCGTCGCGGCGGCGAAGCAGCAGCTCGTCGGTGCAGCGATCCTCGCCGCCGATGATGTCGCCGAGGTGGACGGTGAAGGCGGGCTGCTGGCGGTTGATCTCGGCGATGACGCGGGCGAAGGACTCGTCGGCGCCGGAGAGGCGCTGATACGGCATGCAGCCGATAGCGGCGAACGTGAAGGGTGGAGCTTCGGGCGCGGCGGCGCCGGTCGAGCGTGCGGGGGCGAAAGAAATCGCGAGGAGGGCGAGAGCGAGGAGGCGGGGCAGGCGCATGGGGACGGCGGGACGGAGCGGCACCGGGAAAATCGGGGCGTCGGCGGCGAAACACAACGCCCGCAGCGTTCCGGCGTCGCGGGCGGGCGGGAGCGGGAGTCGGGATTGTCCTCCACGACGCGGAATCGCTGGGCGCTGGGCCTCGGCGTGGCGGAGAGTGAAACCCCGCCGGGCGCAGGCCGGGGGGCGCGCGATTTTGTGGCGACGGCGACGCCGTCGGGGAATGCCTGAGGCGTGTTTCGGGGAGCGGAACGCGGCCGCGCCATTGTGCGGGTGGGGTGGGTGGGCAGCGTTGTTCCATGGAGCGGACCGTCCTGATCGTCGACGACAACGCCCTCGTGCGCGACGTGGTGGGGCTCATGCTGCAGGCGCGCGGCTGTGCGGTGTTCAAAGCGGACGATGGGTCCGCGGCGCACGCGCTGCTGCGGGATCACGCGGTGGATCTGGCGCTGGTCGACGTGGAGATGCCGGGCATCGACGGCGTGGAAACCTGCCGGCTGCTCTGTGCGGAGGCGGCGCGCGCGGACCGACCGCTACGGGTGTGGCTGATGACGGGCATCGTGCGGCCGGAACTGCAGGCGCGGGCGTTTGCGGCCGGGGCGCGGGGCGTGTTGTCGAAGCCCTTCACGTCGGAAGAGCTGATGCGTTGCATGGCGAGCGACGGCGCCGCCCCGCGTGGGGCGGCAGCCTGAGACGCACGGGCGCGTTGGACTCCGGCGGCGTGACGCGGGTCGGGGCGGCGGAAAAATTTTCGGAACGGCGAAGCGTCAGTCCTCGTAGTCGATCGCGAGGATCATGAGTTCGCGCGCGCCGCGCGGGGATTGGAACGCGACGCGATCGCCGCGGCGGGCTTGGAGCAGCGCACGGGCGAGCGGCGAGAGATAGCTGATGCGATCGCGCGCGGGATCGGTCTCGTCGAGGCCGACGATCCGGTAGCGCGTGGTGCCGCCCCCGGGCTCCGTGACGGTGACGAACGCGCCGAAGCGCACGGTGTCGCGTTCGGCGGCGGGCGGCGGCGGCACGATCTCCGCGGTGCGCAGGGTCTGCTGCAGATGGCGGATGCGGCGATCGAGGGCCTGCAGCTCGCGCTTGGCGTCGAGGTCGTCGCCCGGGGCGGTGGCGAGGCGCGGGCGCTCGTGTTCGAGGCGTTGCTGGAGCTCGCGCGCGAGCTGGGCGGCGCCGGCGGGCGTGAGGCAGTTCTTCGCGCCGGGCGGGAGCGGGGAGACCGGGGGCGGCAACTCGGGCAGCTGGGGGACGTCGGACTCGCGGACGAAGGCGCGGCTCATGCGCGCATGATGGCGGGCGGCGGGCGGGCGACAACCGGGGCGCGGAGATTTTGTTGTCCCTCGTGCGAGGTTTCGCCCCAAGCTCGCGGGCATGGTTCCCTCGCAATCGGGCGCAATTCGACTGTTTCGTTTCAAGGGGATCGACGTGCATCTCCATTGGACGTGGTTTCTGGCCGCCTGGTATTTCATCGGCCAGCGGTCCGGGTCGTATGCGTCGCTCGGCTGGAACATCGCGGAATACGTGACGCTCTTCGTGATCGTGCTGATCCACGAGTTTGGGCACGCGTTTGCGGCGCGGCAGGTGGGCGGCGAATCGCGGGAGATCATCCTCTGGCCGTTCGGCGGCATCGCGTTTGCGAAGGTGCCGCCGCGGCCCGGCGCGGAGTTGTGGGCGGTCGCGGCGGGGCCGCTGGTGAATGTCGTCCTGTATCCGATCCTCTACTGGCTGCTGGTGATGGCGGACAGCCAGGGTTGGACGCAGGGCAACGCGGACTTCGGGCGCTACCTCGTGATGATTTTCCTGATCAACAAGTGGCTGCTGATTTTCAATCTCCTGCCGATCTATCCGCTTGATGGCGGCCAGCTGCTGCGGGCGGTGCTGTGGTTCAAACTCGGGCGGGCGCGGAGTCTGCAGGTGGCGTCGATCATCGGCTTCGTGGGCGTGGCGGGCCTGCTGGTGCGGGCGGTGCTGAACGCGTCGATCTTCTCCGGGCTGATCGCGGTGTTCCTGGCGATGGAGTGCTTCCGTGGATACAAGCAGGCGCAGCAGCTGATGCGGCTGGCGCGGCTGCCGCGGCACCAGGGTTTCGCGTGTCCGACGTGCCAGGAGCGGCCGCCGGGCGGGCCGATGTGGGTGTGTCCCAATTGCCAGCAGGGTTTCGATCCGTTCTCGACGCGGGCGGTGTGTCCGCATTGCAGCACGGCCATCGCGCAGGTGCCGTGCGTGAACTGCGGGTCGGTGCACCCGATCGAGCGTTGGGACACCGCGCCGCCGCGACGGGCGGGCAGTCCGCCGGTGATCGACGTGTGAGGGCGGGCGGGCCGGACGAATTTCACTTAATACGTGAAATGAGGCCGGTCGTGATCACGGGGCCGTGGCGGGGACGGTGCGGGCGCGGATCGAGAGGAGGGCGCGGGTGGTGACGGCGGAGAGCACGATGGCGCCGCCGACGAGGGCCCAGCCGGTGGGTTTCTCGCCCATGAAGATGAGGACCCAGACGGGGTTGAGGATCGGCTCGATCACGGGGATGAGCACGGCTTCGAGGGCGGTGACGTGCCGGATGGCGCGCGAGTAGAGCCAGTAGGAAACGCCGAGCTGGATGGTGCCGAGGGCGAGGAGGGCGAGCCAGCCGGCGGGCGGGAGCAGGGGCGAGCCGACGATCCACGGCAGGCCGACGAAGAAGGCGAGGAGGTTGCCGAGGATGATCGATTCGACGGGCGAGCCGTCCTTCTGGCGGCGGAGCGCGACGGTCATGCCGGCGAAGAAGACGCCGCTGAGCGTCGCGAGCAGGTCGCCGTCGAGGTGGCCGAGGGTGAGGCTGTCTTTGAAAAACAGCGCCATGCCGCCGAGGGCGACGGCGATGGTGAGCCAGTCGGCCCGGGTGGCGCGTTCGCCGAGGAGCCACGCGCTGAGGAGGGCGACCCAGATGGGCGCGGTGTATTGGAGCAGGATGGCGTTGGCGGCGCTGGTGCGGGTGGTGGCGACGCAGAACGTGAGGGTGCAGGCGGCGTAGCCGATCGCGCCGATGAAGAGGTCGCGCGAGGGGCGGAAGCGGAGGCCGCGGTTGGTGGCGAGGAGGAAGAGAGCGGCGATCAGGCCGCGGCCGCCGGCGACGGCGAGGCCGGTCCACGTTTCGGCGACGGACTTGATGAGCACGCCGCCGAGGCTCCAGCAGAGAGCGGCGGCGACGAGGAGGAGGACAGCGCGGGTGTGAGCGGCGGACACGAGCTGCCGAAAACGGGGGAAACCGGGGAAAGAAGAAAGCAGAAACGCGGAGGCGGAAGGCGGAAGGCGGAAGGCGGAAGGCGGAAGGGGGAAGGCGGAAGGCGGAAGGCGGAAGGCGGAAGGCGGAAGGCGGAAGGCGGAAGGCGGAAGGCGGAAGGCGGAAGGAGCGCTACAATTATCGACTGATGTC
>JACCDO010671374.1_pt1 | contig 16423 bp, 8 predicted proteins | sample 7446101 | NCBI WGS metagenome assembly JACCDO01 (sample SAMN15323440, study PRJNA562643) | freshwater metagenome | isolation source: river surface water | place: USA:Blue River Watershed | collected 2017-08-16 | reverse complement strand
GTGCTCAAGATTCCAAGTTCATCACCATAATAAACAACCGGTGCACCGCGCATCAGAAAAAGTATTGAATCGGCGAGCTTTACTCGGTTGACAAGTTTGGTGCCTGTTTCATTTGTCCAAGTATCTACTTGTGAAGTGCCACGGCCCATATCGTGATTACCAAGGAAAGTTGTCATGCCATATGCATTTCTGACGATGTCATTTTGATTACCTGTGTTGTAGTAATCGTCATAACCGAATGCCGAATTCAGCATTGTGCCAGTTTTATATCCCGCCGCGAAGCGAGTAACAGTAGATTGCATTGGAAAATCGATTAGAGATTGCATTTGGTACTTACGAAGCATTCTAGAAAGTTCTGGTGCACTTGTAATCCATGCTTCGCCAAAAACCGTAAGTTGACCTTTATTGGCCTGCGCACCAGCCTCGTTAATTGCAGGAATCCAAGCATCGAAAAATTCTTTATTTACGTGCTTTGCAGTGTCAATGCGAAAACCATCAATTCCAAAATCAGTAACCCACGATGCATAAACTTCAGAAAGACCCTGCACCACAGTTGGATTTTCCGTCATGATGTCGTCCAGCCCGAAGAAGTCTCCCATCATTGCGCAGGCACCAGCTGCCCAACCACAAGAACTGGCATCTCCACGATTGTGGTAACTATTTATATCTTGTAAAAATTCAGGTAACCGCTTGGCATTCTTACTTTCGGACGAGATGTACGGTTCACGTGGATATGAAACTTCAGGATCCATCAAAGGGAAACAGTTTTCTTCACCAATTTGTGCACAGATGTTGTTGAAGCCAAGTTTTTCGGATAAATCGAACTCAACTCCACTTGCGTCTTTATAGGGAGCCTCTTTTGGTGAGAAGAAATCATCGCCGGTGTCACTGTAACTGATCACATCTGCTGTGTGATTCAAAACAATATCCATAATAACTTTGATACCAAGCTCGTGTGCTCGGTCGATGAAATCTCTAAATTCCTGTTCGGTGCCTAGATGTGGGTCAACTGTGGTGAAGTCCAAGCCCCAATAACCGTGATAACCACGGAAATCGTTTAACACCGGTGGTGTAATCCAGATTGCATTGAAACCTAAGCGATCAATTCGATCTAAGTTGTCCTTTAGACCAATGAAATCTCCACCGTGGTAGTAAGCAACATTTTCAGGGTCAAAACCTTGTTGGTTGCGTCCAGATCCCCCGTCATTGTCTTCACTGCCATTTGCGTAACGATCTGTAAAAACGAAATATGTAGTGTCGTTGACGTTGACTGGACGTGGCATTGATTCTTGAGCCAGTTCATTTGCAGTTTCTGCATCGAGCGTGCCAATTACAACTGCGTTAGATGGAAGCAAAGATGCGGCCAAAACACCAATCGCAATCAAACTAATAAACAATCTCTTTGTCATTTGACGCTCCAGATTCCTAGTCCTGCACCTGCGATTGACAGAATGCCTTCGTTCGAAAGATTTGCACCGCCTAATAGAAGTTCAATTGAACCAATACTCGCTTGTTTCAAATCAATCGCTACATTCTCAACTGAATACCGGCTCACTGCAACTAGAAGTCGTTCGGTTTTAGTCTCTCTTAGATAAACAATTAAATCTTCACTCACATGTACCCACCGCAAACCACCATCAATTAATGCACCGTTTGACTTGCGAAGCGCGATTAGCGATTTGTATAGTTCAAAAGTTTCCATGTCCCATTTGTCAGGTTTATCCCAAGGGAAAGTTGTTCGAGCATCTTCACCCCAGAGCCCTTCAGCGCCAATCTCGTCACCTTGGAAAATCATTGGTGTTCCTGGCAAGGTCATAAGCATGGTTGCCGCGACATGGTGTCTATCTCTGCCTACAACCGAACGAATTCGTGCAGTGTCATGACTATCCAACAAAGACCAGCTGTAAATATAAGAACGCCATGGCATTCGAGATGAAAATGACTTGATCGAGTTGACCATATTTTGGCCAGTGAATGTTGGCACTTGGAAAGGAAGCCCTAGCCATTTGCCGTCATAATCTTTATTGACTAGCCAATTCCAAACAGGCTTCATAAATGCCGCATAGTTCATAGATCCATGCCATCCATCACCGTCAAGATCTGGACCTGCATCATGAAAATGCTCTGCAATCAAGAGCTTATCGTCACCTTCATCTTCCATTGCATGTCGAGTCATTCGCGCAACATCATGGGTTAAATCGAGTTCACCTTGGCGACCACTCATGTTTGCAACGTCAACGCGCCATCCATCCATATTGAAAGGTGGGCGCAACCATTTGCGAATGATTGAGTCATGTTCGGAAATTAAATGTTCTTTGAGAACATCTGATTTGTAATTGAACTTAGGCAGCGACTTCACTCCAAGCCATGACGCATAACCATGTTGGTATGAAGGATTAAATGTGTAAAAATCACTAAAGATTGGATGGCCTTCGAGAGCTTTCAAAAACCATTCATGCTCTGCACCCGAGTGATTAAGTGTGATGTCACCCATGACGCGAATGTTGCGACTGTGTGCAGTGGTGCATAGATTTTCAAATGCTTCATCTCCACCGAGAAGTGGATCTACATGTTCAAATGTACTTGCGTCATAACGGTGAGTTGATTTACCAGGGAAAAATGGCGTGAAATAAATAACATTTGCGCCTAAATCCTCAAGATGGCTCAAGCGATCTGCAGCTCCCCAAAGATCTCCACCAAACCATTCGCGTGGAGTGTTCGGAGAACGGCCCTCGGGATGCATTTCCCATTCGCGTGGAACTACCCAGTCTGGAGCTTTAGTAATTTTTCCCGACCTTGCAAACCTATCTGGAAACACTTGATACACAACTGCGGACTTCGCCCACTCAGGTGGCAAAGAAGCAGTCGAGAGTGCAAAGTCACTTGCATCGCTTACGTCAAACTCAAACCAGCCTTCTGCGTTTAGCCAGCCGTATCCAACATTTCCACCAGATAGTCCCCAGCGGTAATGGCTTCGCCGATTTAGAACCGGTAGATGTGCAACCCACCAAGTTTCAACATCGGTTTTTGATTCGATTGAAGCTTCGACTACGCGCGGTTCACCGTCATGAACGGTACGGACCACAACTTGATCAGGTTGAATCTCATTTGCAATCCGAATGCGAATCTCAACATCTTCGCCCGGTTGCGGGGCAGGGTTCGATACATAAATAGCGGATCCATCGTGATGAATCCACTTTGTGGCAGAACTCATCCCTTGACCGAACCTGCTGTCAGACCAGTCACAATAAATCTCTGCAGTGAAATGAAGATGATTACCACTGGAACCGATGCGATAAATGCACCTGCAGCAAAAGCGCCCCAGCGAGTGTCGTAATCACCAGCACCACCAGCCATGAACTGTGCAAGGCCAACCGCAAGCGTGTGGTTTTCAGATTCAGCACCAAGCAAAATCTTTGCCAACACGAAGTCGTTCAACGTACCGATGAATGAAAGCATGAACACAACTGCAAGGGCTGGAAGAGCAAGCGGCAAGATAATTCGGAAAAAGATTTGCGAATGGTTTGCGCCATCAATCATTGCTGATTCGTCTAGTTCTTTTGGCAAGGTGTCGAAGAATCCCTTAATCAACCAGGCATTAATTCCAAGCGCACCACCGGTGTAAACAATGATGACCGCCCATGGAGTGCCAATACCGATTGTTGGGAAGTAGTCAGTGATGAAAGTCATGATGTAGAAAATTGCAGTCAAAGCTAGGAATGAAGGGAATACCTGCACCATCAAGAGTGACAACAAAGTTCCTCGGCGACCACGGAAACGCAAGCGACTAAATGCATATGCGCCAAATCCACCAATTAGAACGTTGATAGTTGCGGTTACGCCACCAATAATCACACTGTTCTTGACCCAAGATGTGTAGTGAATACCTTTTTCGTTGAACAATGCATCAACATTGCTCATTGACCACTTCTCAGGAAGGACTTCGCTGATCAAACTTTCTTGACCGCTAAATGCTGTTGCGACAACAAACCAGACTGGCAACAAAACAATAATGATGATTGAAATCACTGTTGTGTGACGCAGGAAAGCGATACGTCGACGCTTTGAAGTTTCCTTCTTTTTTGCGGCGATATATTCTGGTGTTAATTGGGCTGTAATAAGTACCTGCTTGCTCATGCCATGTTCTCCAATGCTTTAGAACGTCTAAACGACCAGAATGAAAGTGCACCCACAATGAAGAAAATCAAAATAGAAACTGCCGCGGACAAGCCGTAGTTGTTTCCCTTTCCACTAGCAAATGCGAGTTTGTATGTGTATGAAATCAGAATGTCTGTTGCACCCGCCGCAGACTTTGAGTTCTGCAACATTGGTCCACCACCAGTTAACAAATAAATCTGGTTGAAGTTGTTAAAGTTGAATGAGAAAGAACCAACCAACAGTGGCCCAGTTGCAACCATCAACAACGGTAGCGTCACATTTCGGAAGGCTTGGAAACGATTTGCTCCATCAACTGCCGCTGCTTCTTTGAGTTCAGCTGGGATTGCCTGCAGTGCACCGGTCGCGACTAAGAACATGTAGGGGAAGCCAAGCCAGGTGTTAACTAGCAAGATTGAAATTTTCGCCATATTCGGATCGGTTAACCAGTTCACATCAAGACCAGTCAAAGTATTGATTGTTCCCCACTGGTCATTGAGAAGACCCTTCCAAATTAATAGGGATAGGAACCCTGGAATTGCATAAGGAATAATCAAAAGTGAACGATAGATCTTTCGTCCGCGCATAACAGGTGTGTTGAATAGAAGTGCTACCAATACACCAACCGCGAAAGTTAAGAATACGGATGAGAATGCATAGACAACCGTCCAAATGAAAACACGTGGCATTGCTTCGCTGTAACGCGGATTTTGGAAAATGTCAGTGAAATTCTTCATACCTACAACAGTCATATAACCTGTTGTAATTTCCCTCTTCTTACCAGTTGTGCAGTCCTTACCTGCCCAAGCGCCTTCGCCGGTGTTCTTAAAAACATTGCCACAGCTATTTTCTGTGAATGTGTCTGTCTTTTCATCATACGACCATTTAAGCGCTCGTTCAAAACCGCTAGAAGTGGAGTCAATAATGTATTTCCTGCCAACACCAAGATCAATTTCATACGCACCACCGTTGCGGATGAGTTTCGATGCTTCAGATTTTGAAAGTGCGGTGTATCCAGCAGGAGGTTTTGGAGCGTATGTCATTGAATTTAGTTTGAATGGTTTATCAGCTTCGACTAAACCATCTTTGGTTCCAATGAACGATCCCAAATCTTCATAATCTGGTGAGTAACGTTGAAGCAAGTAAACAAGTTCTCCATTTGGATCTGTTGCCATCTGCATTGTGAAAGAGTCAAAGTCTGTGTAGTCATCTTTGATCGCTGCAATTGCTTCTTGTTTGTCGTTGTAGTGACCAGTCGAGTAATTTGTGAATGCGATATATACAGAGTAGATAATTGGCAGTACACCAAAGATCAACATTGTGATAACACCTGGAAGTAGATACTTAAGTGGAATCAATCTTTCGGTCAGATAAAGCCAGTTAACACCGATAATTGAAATCACAGTTACTACTGCTGGGACTACAAGTCCAGCTTGGAACATGAAGAATGCTCCAAAACCTAGTAGTGCAGTTACCAATCCAAGAATTGAATACTTAACAAGAAGTGCACCTGCACTTTTCTTTGGATTGTAAAACTTTGTTTCAGTTGTTTTGTCGCTCACAGAAACCCAACTCTTCTAAATATTTTGTAAGGCTATCTTAAAGGGAATGGTGGGCAACTCTAAGAGTTGCCCACCATTTTCTATGTTGGTACCTATTTATCCGATAGAGCTACGGATGTTGTCCGCGGCGTTAGCAAATGCAACCTTCGGATTTGTTGCATCTTCTTCAGCCATTGCTTGATCCCATGCACCAGCAACGTTGCCCCAAATAGCTGCCATTTCAGGAATGTTAGGCATTGGAACTGCGTCTGGGTATGTGACTAGGAATTGAGCTGTGAATGGGTTTGGAGAAACACCTGCATTCTTGTTCGATGGGTTACATCCGTCAATCTTGCAGAACTTCTTTTGAACCTTTGCACTTGAAATGTAAGTGATCAAGAAGTCTTTTGCAGCCTTGAGGGTTGCACCAGTTGCGAACTTAGAAATGAAGAGTCCACGAACACCAGAGAATGGAACTGACTTAATTCCAGGAATGATGGTTGGGAACTTGCAAAGCTTGATGTCCATTGTTGCAGACAAATCACGAATTGCGTTTGAGTTCCAAGGTCCGGTGATGAAGTAAGCAGCCTTGCCCTTTGAGAATGGGCCAGATGCTTCACCATTACCTGCGCTGTACTGGAATAGACCAGATGCACGCCAGCCCTTGATGATGTTCGCTTTTTGTGCAGTGTCTGCAGTCTTGTGAACAAGAGTTGTAGTGGTGTATTCGCCGTTAGCTTTTTGCTTGAAGAATGCACCGCCAAGACCTGACATCATTGGGTACCACATGTAAGCGTTGCTTCCGCCAACCTGAATTGCTGTGGTGATCTTGCCTTTGTCCAATTTTGCTTGAACACGGCTAACAGCCTGATCAAGTGTGGTTGGGCAAGTCTTGCCTGCAAGTTCAGTGTTCATCACAAGTGCAATTGATTCGTGAAGCATTGGAACACCAAGAAGTTTTCCATCGTACTTGAACGCATCAAGGTCTTTTGATGGGAATTGAGCTGCTACTGGGCCTGGCAATGAGATTGCCTTTACAGAGCTGTTTGATTCCAATTCGCCAGTCCAGTCGTGTGCACCTTCAAAAATGTGTGGTGCATCTTCGTCTGAAACTGTCTGGATTAGGTCGCGGCTGTCGCCACCTTGTTCAATCACAACAATGTTTGCTGCTTTGTAGTCGCTAGCGATAGCTTCCATTGCAGCAACCTTTGAAGGTTGAATCCAAATCTTGATTGTTGGTTTAGCAGCGGTTGCTGATGGCACAGTTAGTGCCGCTACCGCCATAGCGCAAGCCGCTCCTGCGGCTAGCAACTTTCCTTGAAGACGCATAGGTCATTTCCTCCATAGAAATTGTGCTCAAGATGAGCGGGTGAACTCTTGCCAAAATCCCGCCTACTGTCAACGAACAATGAGCAATCGGGGTTCTACTGCAACCAATTTGTTACTCAAAATCGAACCAAAACCTTGAATATTGAGAGCGAATAACGAATCGGTAACGGGTTGGACTGCGAATTACCCAATGATGCGGGGCTTATCTACACTCAGGCTCAAGGTAATTGACCACTGAGAGAAAGCCTAAGAATGAATCTGATCAGCCGTACAAATTCTCAAAGTCCGCGCAAGAACTTAATTGCCATTAGCGCGATTCTAAGTTTGTTAGCCAGCATGATGGTTTTTGTGAGCTTCACGCCTGCGACTGCTGCCGGCAATGTCGATTTGATTATTCACGTTCCAGCTGCAGCAAGCAACACAAACACAGTCACTGTCACACCAACAGGCGGCACCGCGGTTTCAAGCCCTTACAAATACGATGATGATTACGGTGCATTTGCGATCGTCACTGTTCCAAGTGCGCAATTGGAACTGTCAATCGTCGCACAAGGCTTATCTGGTGGCACTACTTACACGCGCGTTGGAACCGAGATTTGGTTGGACGCATCAGGTGACGCATTCAAGTCGCGCTACATCGCACAAGAATGCAGTCTTGATGTTCATTACATCGCATCTTCAAACAGCGATGCAAGTAACGCAGATCTTGAATGGAGTGAAGATGGTGAAGTTAATACCGGCACCATCAACACCAGCAGTGTTTCTTCCGCAACTGCGACTTTCACATATGAAGGTGATTGCGATGCAAAATCCGTTTCTTTCAATGCAACAATTTCCGGAACTGACAAAACCGCGTTTGATGTAAATCTAAAAAGCGCTGGTGAAGTTTGGATCAATGACATGTGGCCGCTTGCACGTACAACTCAAGCTTGGGCAAATGGATATGCAGTAATTCACTGGTATCGCGCTGGAGGTTACACCGATTACGGCTTGCATACTTGGGATGAAAACGGTGAGGGTTACTCAGGTGCTGCCATTAGCTGGGGCGCACCGATGGCGCCAACAGGAACAGACGCTTGGGGTGTTTACTGGCAAGTCCCTCTTTACTCTGCATCAACGGTTATGCCATTCATTATTCACGCTGGTGACTCAAAAGATCCGTCCGGATTAGACCAAATGCTGAATCTTGAAAAAACTGGTGGCGAAGTTTGGTTGAAATCCGGCAGCGCTGATGTTGATGGATATGCAAAATACACAGTGCCTGTCTTCAGTGATATCGATGCTAATTTGTTGCGCCAAAAAGGTATTTGGTTAACACGGAATGTTATTGCCTGGCCAGCTGCCATTACCGCTGCGGAATATGACGGACATGCAAAGCTCTATTACTCCGAGGATGCGAGTCTCGAAGCAGACGAGACTGGAGTAAGTGGATATGACGAATCCATTGTCTTGGAATATCAAAGTGCACTAACCAAAACTCTTCGTACCAAGTTCCCATATTTAAAGGACTACGTGGCGTTAAAGATTCCCGCAGATCAAGAAGCAAATGTTGAACGATGGGTAACTGGACAAGTTGCAGTTGAGACTTTGAATGATGACAAGACTGCGCCTGTTCGTATTTCCGGATTACAACTTGGTGATGTTCTAGATGACATATACCCGGAAGCAAAGGAACTCGAACTTGGTCTTGTCTGGAACGGCGCAAACCCAACTATCAGAGTTTGGGCACCGACCGCTCAAAATGTTTCGCTAAATCTCTATGACGATTCAAATGATTCAACTGCAACAAATGTTGCAATGACGAGCGACGGTGACACTGGCGCTTGGTCTGTGACTGGAGACTCTTCATGGAATTGGAAACAATACGAATTCCAAATTGATGTCTATGCACCAAGTACTGGAAGCATCGAAACGAATGAAGTTACCGATCCATACTCGCTTTCACTGAATACAAACAGTCAAAGAAGTCAGATTGTGAATTTGAGTGACGCATCACTCAAGCCATCAGGTTGGGATGCGATGACCAAACCAGCTTTCGGCCGGATTGCTGATGCATCTATTTACGAGTTGATGATTCGTGAATTCAGCATCATCGATGATTCTGTTTCCAATGAAGATTGGAAGGGTGGATACATGGCATTCGCCGATCTGGATTCAGATGGCATGCAACATTTAGCTGCTCTAGCGGATGCGGGTCTAACACATTTGCAGTTTGGCCCAGCCTTTGACATTGCTTCAGTAAATGAAGATAAGAGCTCCTGGCAAGAAGTTGATTGGGATGCATTGAGTGCAATGTCACCAAACGGTACCGGGCAAAAAACCGCAGTTAACGCCATCAAAGATCAAGATGGTTTCAACTGGGGCTACGACCCGTTGCATTACACAGCACCTGAAGGATCTTTTGCGACAAATCCAGATGATGAAACTCGAATTTTGGAATTCCGCTCAATGATTAAAGGTCTGAGTGATATTGGCCTTCGAACTGTTATGGATGTGGTTTACAACCACACCAGCGGTTCAGGTCAAAGTGCGAGCAGTATTTTGGATCGGGTTGTTCCAGGTTATTACCACCGTCTAAACGCGAGTGGTGGTGTTGAGACCAGTACTTGCTGCAAGAACACAGCAACCGAACGCATGATGATGGCGAAATTGAATCTAGATTCAGTTGTAACTTGGGCAAAAGATTACAAAGTTGATGGATTCCGTTTTGACTTAATGGGACATCAACCAAAAGCTCAAATGGAAGAACTTCGAGCTGCACTTGATGCATTAACAATTGCTAACGATGGTGTCGACGGAAAGAAGATCTTGCTCTTCGGTGAAGGTTGGAACTTCGGTGAAGTCCAAAGTGGAGCGCGTTTCCCAAATGCGATTCAAACAGCAATGGATGGAACTTTCATCGGTACTTTTGATGACCGAATCCGCGACAATGTTCGAGGTGGTGGACCATTTGACAGCGATCCACGCGTTCAAGGTTTTGCCTCCGGAAAATTCGGCTTCCCAAATGCTTACTTTGGAAATGCCACATCGAAGTTGGCACAACAAATGAATATGGATGGCATCAAGGTTGGATTAACTGGTGCACTACAAGACTATGTTCTAAAGACCTACAAGGGCACTACAACTTTAGGTCAAGGTATTTCATACAACGGAGCTCCGACTGGTTACACGAAGAATCCGATTGAGCAAATTGCTTATGTAGATGCACATGACAACGAAACTCTGTATGACGCACTTGCATACAAGTTGCCGTTAACCGCAACCATGGAACAGCGCATTCGTTACCAAGTCCTAGGTCTGGCAGTGCCAACTATGGGTCAAGGATTGCCATTTGTATTTGCTGGTTCAGATCTATTGCGCAGTAAGTCAATGGATAAGAACTCCTACAACTCAGGTGATTGGTACAACGCGATTGATTGGACACTTGGAACGAATGGATTCGGCCGAGGATTACCTGTCGAAGTTACAAACCTTTCGCAGGCAACCACTTTGCTGGGTATGGAGTCACTTGTTCCAACGGCTGCGGATATGCAAAAGACATCTGGAATGTGGCAAGACCTTTTAAAGGTGCGCTACTCATCTAAGTTGTTCCGCTTAGGAACCGGCGCTGCAGTAAAGAGCCGCGTCAAGTTCTTGACTGCCGGTCCTACATCACCACTTGGTCTGATTGTCATGAAATTAAATGACACAGGTAAGAACGTCAAGAATCTCGATCCAAACTACAAAGCGATCTACGTAGTATTCAATGCATCGAACAAGTCAATTTCTTACACAGCATCAAGTCTGAAGACGGCAAAACTGAGTCTGCATCCAGTGCTGAAAAATGGTGTTGATGATGTAGTAAAGACTGCCAAGTTCGCTAAAGGTAAATTTACAATTCCGGCAGTGACTACAGCAGTGTTTGTGCAAAAGTAAATACAACTAAAAAAGTGGGTGGCAATTGCCACCCACTTTTTTATTGGTTAGATTTTTAGAAATCCATCTCGCCTGGACCGCCAGGAGCACCGGCTGTCTTTGGTTCAGGCTTTTCGGCAATCACTGCTTCGGTTGTTAAGAACAAGGCAGCAATTGATGCAGCATTCAACAATGCAGAGCGAGTTACTTTTGCAGGGTCGATGATGCCAGCTGCAATCAAGTCCACATATTCGCCATTTGCAGCATTAAGACCAAAGCCTGGCTTCAAGTTGCGAACTTTCTCAACAACTACGCCACCTTCAAGGCCTGCGTTAACTGCGATCTGCTTCAAAGGTGCTTCGATTGCTACTCGAACAATTGCAGCACCGGTTGCTTCATCTCCAGTTAGGTTCAATGTTGCAAACGCCTTATCAGCAGCTTGAATCAAAGCCACGCCACCACCAGCAACGATGCCTTCTTCAACCGCAGCTTTTGCGTTACGAACAGCGTCTTCAATGCGATGCTTACGTTCTTTCAATTCAACTTCAGTGGCTGCGCCAGCTTTGATGACTGCTACACCACCTGCAAGTTTTGCAAGACGTTCTTGCAACTTCTCGCGGTCGTAGTCGCTGTCTGATTTTTCGATTTCAGCACGGATTTGGTTTACCCGACCTTGAATTTGGTCTGCAGAACCAGCACCAGTCACGATTGTGGTTTCGTCTTTGGTCACAACAATCTTGGCTGCGCGACCTAACAATTCAAGTCCAGTGTTTTCCAGCTTCAAACCAACTTCTTCGCTGATTACCTGACCACCGGTGAGAATTGCAATGTCTTGCAACATTGCCTTGCGGCGATCGCCAAAACCTGGAGCTTTAACTGCAACTGCGCGGAAGATTCCGCGAATTTTGTTTACCACAAGTGTTGCAAGGGCTTCACCTTCAAGATCTTCAGCAATAATGAAAAGTGGCTTACCTGATTGCATCACACGTTCAAGAATTGGCAACAAATCTTTGATTGCAGAAATCTTTTGATTCGCTAGCAAGATGTAAGGATCATCAAGCACTGCTTCCATTCGCTCTGAATCTGTTACGAAGTAAGGGCTGATGTATCCCTTGTCGAAACGCATACCTTCAGTAAGTTCTAGTTCGATACCGAATGTGTTGCTTTCTTCAACAGTGATTACGCCTTCTTTGCCAACTTTGTCCATAGCTTCGGCAATTTTTTCACCGATTAGAGTGTCAGCTGCCGAAATTGATGCAGTTGCTGCAATCTGTTCTTTGCTTTCAACTGGCTTGGCCATTGCAAGTAGTTCAGCACTCAAAGCTGCAACTGCAGCTTCAATGCCCTTCTTAAGTGACATCGGATTTGCACCGGCTGCAACGTTACGCAAACCTTCGCGCACAAGTGCTTGGGCAAGAACTGTTGCAGTTGTGGTTCCATCGCCTGCCACATCGTCGGTCTTCTTGGCAACTTCTTTAACTAACTCTGCACCGATTTTTTCGTACGGATCTTCAAGTTCAATTTCTTTCGCAATTGAAACACCGTCATTTGTAATGGTTGGTGCTCCCCACTTCTTTTCAAGGACAACGTTGCGGCCTTTAGGTCCAAGTGTGACCTTTACGGCATCTGCCAAAGTGTTCATTCCGCGCTCAAGTGCACGGCGGGCTTCTTCGTCAAAGGCAATGATTTTTGCCATGGGTTTTCGCTCCTATTTACGGTTATTTATCGCCCAGATCTGAGGTTTTGTCACTCTCAGCCTCTGAGTGCTAAGGCTAATTTTTGGCACTCTCTGCCCTAGAGTGCAAATCGAAATCCAATTTTGAGAGTAAAACTGGATAAGAATTGGAGCATCCCCCTAGTAGTTCGGGGGTTGAGGCACCAAAATCCCTGCGAGAATGCCCCCATATTTGAGAGGAAAGTTCAATGCGTCGAATTGGATTTCTAGCGGCAACAGTTTTGGTCTTTAGTGGTCTTTCCACACCGGCAGTTTTTGCTGACGATCCCCGAACCGTTTACGTGCGCCCAGACTCCACATCTGCTGATTCGGTGACCGGAACCTCATGCTTACTTCCAAATTATTCTGGTTCAAATGGTTTGAAGAATGCTCTGATAAATGCTGTAGCTGGAGACACTGTCGTCTTGTGCAATGACACTCTATATGGAAATTCGCCAGCAAATCGAACTTTTTCACTTTCAAATACAACGCTTACAGTTCCAGTTACGTTAATCCCAGAACTATCAAATCAACTAAGACGTCCGAAGATTGTTGCAAACAATTTTCAGATCAACACCGATCCACAAGTCGAAACTTCAATCTCAGCCATGAATTTTGTTATTTCGCAAGCGACTGGGAGTGGCACAGATTGCACAACTACTGCTGCATGTGGTGGTGCAATTGAATTAAAGAGTGGCATCCTTAGTCTGAATCGAATGCTCTTCAAAGATAATGGCGCAAAGTTTGGTGGAGCTATTGCATTAACAAGTGGAGCAGGCTCGGCAACACTTGAAGTTGATAGAAGCTCATTCATAAACAATTCTGCAGAAACCAATGGTGGTGCTATTTTTGTTAGCACATCAGATCAGGCTTTAATTACAAATAGCGTTTTCTACGAAAATAAAGTTACTAGCGGGAACGGTACGGTAGTTTTTGCAAACTCCGGCACCGCAAATCTAAATTTCAACACAATTGTCAACAACTCAGGTGGCACAGTTTTGCAAGGTGAAGGTGTTTCGCTTTCAAATTCAATTCTTGGACAACGTTTGCTCTCTGAGGATTTGTGCGGTGACACCGTGAACATTGGTGATGGAAATTTCATCACTGATGACAGCTGCGGCGATTTGCCAGAGTATTCGCCAGGTACTCAAGATATTTCGGTACACATCCCATTTGGACAGATGCGAATCGGCCGAATCTATGAAACGAACACCGACGGCTTGCAATATTTCCGTGTACTAAGCGAAAGTCCAGTAATTGACTACATCACATTTGATGAAGAACTTGACCCAAGCACAAATATCTCGAGTTTGACAAGCAACCGTCCGTATTCGGTTGAGTCGGTGGAACCTGCCCGTGCGGATGTTGGTGCGGTAGAGGTGGATTCAACTCCACTTTTGGTTCGTGAATTTGATTCTGAACTTACCTACGCTGGTCTAATCATCGCCGAGAAGTTGTCGGTTGGTGGAACCATGATTCCAACTTCAACCACAAAAGTGATGACGCCGATGCTTACTTATGATGTGACCAAAAAGCGCGTTGACAATGATGGAAATGCCATCATCACTACCCAAGAACGTCACGACATTACAGTCGGAATGCAGATTGAAGTGAGTGGAGTGGGTTCAGGGCTTAACGGACTACACCGTGTCACTGCAGTTTCAAGTCGCAGCTTTACATTTTCAACAAACGCTCCATCTTTGGCTGAGACAGTTGTAAGCCCTTGGGGATCTGCGGTTCACAAAGAAAAAGCAAACATTATTTACACGTCGCTGACTCCCGAAATTTGTACTTTAGTTTCAGTAAAGAATCCTGCGATCATTCCGCAGGTTAATTCAGGCGTCTGTGAAATTGAAATCTACTCACCTGCCGTAAATGGATACGAAGAAGTGAGTGAATTCATTAGCCTACAGATGCTCATCCAGACCAAGTCTTCAAAACCACTGAATGTGACTACTTCGAAGATTTTGAAAAACGGGGTAACTGTCAGTTGGCAACGTCCTTTTACAACAGGTAAAGCGAAGCTAATGCGCTATGAAGTCTCGTTCTACCGCCAATCTAAGCCGAAAGAAGTTCGCTTAACAGTAAAAGTTTCGCCTTACAAGCTTTCCGCAAAGATCTCTAAACTCGCGGTAAACATGCCTTATATAGTCCGAGTGCGAGCAATCACAGCTGCGGGAACATCAAGTCCTAGCACTGACGTTTTATTTAAGACGAAGAAAAAGTAATTCTTTAACTTGCTGGGTCGGTTACGTCGAATGGACCGGCCCACAAGTCAAAGCCTGGCTCAATATCAGTGATTGAATAAGTACTCAGGGATGCCCGCACATTTAGCGCGTTTGGGTTTGGCAAACAATCACGCATAGTGCCAATAGATAAAACACCATCTTCATCCAAGTACAAAGATGCTGCGCATTCTGGGCCAACTTCAAATCCATCAAGCGTGGAAATCTGCATTTCAACGCCATCGTCCGTTATGCACTCATCTACATCTGCCACATAAGTAAATTGCACGGCCGTGGTCCATTTATTAGCTGCTCGAATTTGGACAGATATTTGTGCGCCCAATCCAGAATCGCGATTCCAGCTTTCGCCAAATCCACATCCGTCATTTGCAAAAACTTGTTTAGATTCCAGATCTATTGCAACATCCCAATAGCCATCTAGGGACTCATACGATGTTACGTACATTTTTTTCAAATCACTTTGGGCGTTATCCATTAGCTCGGTTAAGAATTTTGCCGTCCATAAACGGTATTCCGATCCGTCACCTAATGTTCCAATCTCAGGAAATATTGGTCTAGCCAGAGTATTTCTAAAATGCATTTCGGAGTCATCTACTTCTTTGAACTCACGGTCATTGGCCATATCTGAACGGATTTCATGAATCAAATCTCGATATGCAGAAATTCTGGTTAGAACAACTGGTGCTTTGGTTCCACATTCATCGGCATTACCAAAAGACACGACACCGAGCAAGAAGTAAGAACTATGTAAACGCCCGACCAGCGGTCCACCGGAATCTCCAAAACAAGCAGAGCTATAAGTCCCATTTAAATTCTTGCGATTCACACCAATTTGGTATTTAACTTTGAAATTCCGATACTCAGCTTCAGCCGTGGTGTTATAAATTCCTTGCACCACACTTCTTAAGTATTTTGCATTACGTTCTTTTTCGGTTTGTCCCCAGCCATAAAGCATTGGTTTTTTCGCCAACATTTTCTTTGACTGTTCCTTAGTTGGAATTCGCAAGTATGAAGGAGAAGTGGCAGCGTTGTACAAATCAATTAACGCTAAATCTCCTTCCAAAGTTTCAGCGTTGTACTCGTAGGCCCGATAAGTTCGTGGCATCAAAACTTGTCCGTGATCGGTGTTCGAAGTTTGGTTTCGGACAACTACATAACCTTCAAACGTCGCTGCTGCATCCATGCAATGGCCTGCAGTTACCACCGTGTACGGATCTATCAATGAGCCAGTGCAAAAGAAACCATCTGGCTGCCGATCGAACTGCGAATTAATCCCCCAGAGCGAAACCACCCAAGGAGCCTGGGTTGGTAGAACTTTTTTTGAATCCGGAAATGTGATTGCGGATACGGCCGTGGTGCCAAATAAGACAATTGAAATGGCAACCGCTAAAACTCTACGCAACGACGAGATTTTCATAAGTCCAAACTATCAGCCAAAAAGAAAGAAGTGGCTGTGATAAATCACAGCCACTTCTCGTTTAAGTCAAGAACTACTTTGCGAGACGAACGTTTCCAGCCTGTGGGCCTTTTGGTCCTTCTACGAT
>JACCDO010552723.1_pt1 | contig 16429 bp, 22 predicted proteins | sample 7446101 | NCBI WGS metagenome assembly JACCDO01 (sample SAMN15323440, study PRJNA562643) | freshwater metagenome | isolation source: river surface water | place: USA:Blue River Watershed | collected 2017-08-16 | reverse complement strand
CCCTCTCAAATTTAACATACTGATTAATCATTAGATCACCTATAGTGTCTAATCTAAACCCTTTGGATTTAACTCTTAATGGTATTGATGTGTCGACTTTTTTCGGCATCTTAATGGTTAATTCACCATCAGGGTGTGGAACAACCAAATTACCATCTTTAAGGTCTTCGAGGGTTAAGAACGCATTATATACAAGATGGTTCCCAATCTTATCAAAATTATCTTGTGGTTTTAGATCAATTCTAACTACCAAATCACCATAAACCCCATTTCTAAAATCTCCCATTCCTTGAAGTCGTAAGAATTGTCCGTTATCCGCACCATGTGGTAATGATATATCAAGACTTTTCATTTCAGGTTTTGATCCTGTACCACTACACATAAAACAAGGGTTAGTTAGTTTGTAACCAGTACCACGACAAGTATCACAAGCCATTTGTATTAACTGAACAAACATTCCCGACCCCATTTGTCGAACAACATTACCAGAACCACCACAAGTCGTACAAGTGGTCTTATCTCCACCACTACCCTTACATGGTTCACACATAGCTTGTCTACGATATGATAAAGTATGTTTTTTTGCCCTATATGAATCTAAAACACCAATATTTACGGTGATGTTTGACGTGTGTACGGGTTTTTGATTATTATTCGGTCTTCTACCACCAAACATTTGTGAGAACATATCGTCCATATTCCCAAAACCTCCAAATGGATTTTTTCTTTGTACGTCGTATTGTTTTCTTTTTTGTTCATCACCTATGGTATCATAAGCCACAGATATCTTCTTAAATACGTCCTCATTACCACCGGCATCAGGATGGTTTTCTTTTGCCAACTTGCGATAAGCCTTTTTAATCTCATCTTGAGTGGCGGTTTCTGCAACCCCTAATACTTCGTAAAAATTTTCATTATTCATTTATTCGGACAAACTATTATAATTGTTTTATGAATTACCTTGTGGTATTGTTTAAAAATAAGGAAAGAAAGAAAATAATCAACCGATTTAAAACTTTTGATCGTGCAGAGTCCTTCTATAATAAAATGATGGAGGAAAATAAATCGGTGATTTTTGAAACAAAGGTTGAGAATGCCCGTCCCTGTGATTATGAACTATGTTTACTTAAAAAACACGATGATGACTTTGAGAAGTTGTTCGTTAAAGATGATTTTGGTAGACAGATATTAGTAAATCTTGATGATCCTGATTATAAGATCATGAGGGTTTCCAAATATAAGGTTCCAGAAAAAATATTTGATGTTAATCAAAATAAGAAAATAACGACGGAAGAGTTCATAAAAAAATACCTACCAAAAAATACAATAAAACTAATATCTCGGTTGAACAATAAGGTTGCGGTACAGAATGATGACAATGTTAAATTATTCTCTTTAAAGGACGAAGATGAATCTCGTAGGTTTTTGGAAAATCTTAATGATTATTTGATCGATAATGGGAGGGGTGATGCAATAATTGTAATTGAAACCAGTAAGGCACAAAAAAAATATCTTTACGATATTTTATCTGATATGGGTTTTAGTAAACAATCACTTTATAGACGATCAACCACGTATAAACCTAGATAAGAACTTTTTAAGTGGACTAACAGGTTTTTTTGGTGTTTCCTCTTTTGGTTCTTCAAATTTACCATAATCAACACTTTCCTCATGTATGAAGACATGTTCAACACCGGACATATCAATAGAGAATTTTTTATGTCCCCTATCTATTTTTCTAAAATTGTTTTGTACTTTTTTAAAGTCTTCGTCATCCAATTCAAAAACACATATCATTTTTCCGTTAGGAAATAGGGTCTGCATGGCATCAGTAATGAGCGCTAAATTCTCTAATACCCCGTCAACACTTTTTTTATCTTCTTCCATAACGTTAATTTTTCTTTAGGTTTGACAATTTCTTCTTTTCGGAAGTCTTTTAAAGAATCTATGAACCGTTGTTTTTCTTTATTTAGTTCAGTTTTATCCTTCTCAATCTCATTCTTCAGCCAGTCTATCGCTTGCTCCTCTCGCGTTGATAACTTCTTCTCCATCGTCTATTTTTTCTTCAAGTATATCAAATTTTAAAGATTGTAAATTATCAAGTTTCTCTGTTTCGAATATCTTCTTTAATTCGTCAATCTTTTGTTTTAATAATTTTTCTTTTAGTTCAATTTCCTTATTATACGCAACTATTTTCTTGATGTTATCAACGGTTTTGTTTAGTTGTTTTTCATCAAATTCACTAACAAACGAGAAAAATCTAAACCCATCGGTTAGTTTATCGTTTTCAATAATTTTATCTTCTTGTACTAACCTTTTAGGTATCTTCCAATGATTTGGAAATTCTATATCAATAGTTAGATATTGTTTCAGTTTTCTAACTGAAATTAAAAACTGAAATATATCTTTAAGTTCATTATACATATTATATTATGTTTGTTATAAAATAAGTTATCAAATAGGAAATAAAGAAGTAATTGGATATTTTTTCAAGTGTATTATATGTAATTTGTTTTGGGTCATCGCTTAAGACACTTGTGATCACCTTAAAGATTAAATTCACCGAGAATACACACGATAATACAAATACAAATAATAATAAAATATCCAATTCCTTCATGTTTAATTATTTTTTTCTTTCCTCAAGAATCTCACCTCTCAATTGTTGAATAAGATTTTTTAAATCTTGTGATGTTTTTCTAGCTCTTGTACCAGCACTTTTATTACCAGCATAAAACTTAGTAACATCTACACTCAATTGTTCAGTAAGGTCTTTAATTTTTTCTAAAGTTTCCATGTTAACGTAAAAAATTAATGTTTATTAAGTATAATCTAATTACCTCTATTACCATTGTAAAGGTTATATAATTAGATTTTTATCCAAAGTTTTATATATATTGTAGATTAAATCTAAATCGACTTGTGTGAATGGTTTGTCTCTATTAAACAAATCATTGAAAAATATGTCTATCGAATTCCTAATTGTCTCTTTATTTTGGGTATAATAAATCTCCATAAACAGATTAAGGAAATACTCGTAGTGTTCTCCTTTTGACTCGAAATTTATATTTTCTTTTTGGAAGTTCTCGATTGTTTTATTCCAACACCAATCAAAGTGATTTTGATTGTCTTCGGGTGTCATTTGTACTTTAGTTTCGTTAAAGTCATTGTCATACCCTAAATAAGTGGTTTTAATCAATAGATATAAACTATAGGAGAGATCATAATACAATTCCATCTTCTCCGGTATAATATTATTGACCCTGAACCAGATATCAACTTGTTCAGGGTCAAGATTTTTTGTTATGTAGTTTAAAAAATTATCCATAGTGAATTAACTATGAACAAATAATAGATAAAGACCTTATTTTGTAAATTATTGGGTCTTTCTGTTATATCCCATTAGTCCTTGAATTCTATCGAACTCCTCATTCAATTGTGTAAGTTTCTTTTCGTTTGTCGTTTCCTCTAACTTATTCAAAACAGATTGTGATGTTTTCTTACCTCTTTTTGACTTTAAAGAACCTCTTTCCGTTTGTTCACCAGCCTGATCAACAGGTTGTGGTTGTCTCTTATAAGACGCGTCTTGTTGTTCTTGACCATAAAGATTGTCTTGGAAGTTTTTAAAGAATTTTTCACCTACTTCACTTGGTACTACATTACCTAAAGCGTTCCCATCTTTATCTACTTGAGCATTACCTGTTTTAGATGACCCTTTCAAATTCGCCTCAATCCACTCATCGTTAGGTTTAATCTCATCATAAACTAAGTTTGTTTGACCAGGATAAGAGAATGCGTCAATATACTCATCAACAGCATCTGAAGGAGTGTATTTCTTTCTATTACCTTTTTTCATGCCACCATTCTCAGTAGGGAACTTTTGTGTTTCTTTCATTTCATATTTAGATCCGTTATCGGAAGCACCTTTTAAGTAGTCAGTCATTTTTTTAGCAACACTTTTCAAATAATCTTCATTTTCTTTTTTATCTTTATTATGTGCCTTTTCATATTCAACATAACCTTTAGGTTCTTTCATTTTAAATGAATTTTTTTCTTCATTTACCATTTTCTCGATTAATGATATTAATTCATTTTCAGTAAAGATTAGACTTTCAGTGACTTTAGCTTTGCCTTTACCTTTCCAACCTTGTTTTGCTCTTTTAGCGAAATAAAGTTGACTCATTTTTGTTTTATCGGCGTGAGAAACTTTTTTACCAGCTTCTTTTGTTTTATCATTTTTTGCCTTTTGTTTTTTAATAGCCGCATTCAACTCTTCAATAGTCATATCTGAATATTCACCAGTTTGCTTAACTTCAACATCACCTTCCCACTTTTCTCTAACTTCTTTCTTTTTAGCATCTTTAGCGGCAGACTTCATAGGTTCTTTTTTATCACCATCTTTGTCCAAATCTAAAAAGTCAGGTTTACTACCTTCTTCAATTTCTTTTTCAAATTCAACCTCATATAAAGGTTCGTCTTCTTCTTTCATATTACGTAATCTTTTGAAGTCGTCAGCGTCTAATTTACCGTTCTTATTTTTATCTAGTTTGTGTTGTTTACCATAAAGTTTTTCGTCAAGTTCTTCTTCTTGTTCTTCTAACTTTTCCCAATCACTTTCAGTATCTAAGTCGATTTCTTCCCATTCATCATCCTCATCTGACTCATCGTCATAATCAACATTTAATAAATCTTCTAATTCGTCTTTTGACATTTTTTTAAGATTCATCTTACCAAATCTTGGGTGATCAGTGTCCATACCTCCAAGTTCTTGGATGTCACCTTCATACATATCACCACACTCTAAACATTCACCTTCGGTCATTTCACTACCACATTGTTCGCAGACTTCACTTTCTTGTACATAATCTGTTGGTCCACCTGGTGGGTCAAAAGGTACCTCTTTATCTAAATTAAGTTTAGTAAGGATCTCGTCTGCCTTTTCGTTGATGTTTTCTAATAAGACTTTTTCAAATCTTGATCGGATATATTCTGTTCTATTCATTTCTAATTTTTCTTATAAATATCTTTATTTTTGTCTTTTTCTAATTTCTTGGAAGACAATCTCTGAAATATAATCTTTATTAATCCCAAACCTACTCGAGACACTGTCTATAGCATTCTGTACTGACTCATTTTCAAATATTTTGAGAGCCTTTATATCACCCTGATTACAGTATGGGAATTTTGTACATTTTTTCTTAACTTGGACTCTTTTTGATCCTGGCATCCATTTGGTTGATGCTCCCTTCCAATTCTTTTTACTCATGGATTTAGCCCATATAGCAGGTTGACTGTATTGTCCTGCTGATGATGCGCTTGTTGCTTCTTTTGTTTCCGTTTTAACTGGTTCACCATCAGTTAAATCCATTTCACCATCAGTTTCTATTTGTTCCCTAACAGTTTTAACACCTTTCACTATATCTCCTTTAGTAGTTGAGAATAGTGGCATTGAGTATCCGCCGGCAGCACCAGCACCTGTTGCTTCCGTATTTTCTTCTTTTTTTGTAGTTTTGGTGTCAAGAATTGCACTTAAAAAATCTCTTAATTCGTCTGAATTTTTAAGGTATTCTTTTATCTTACTTCTTATTTGATTATTTGATAATTTTTTATTCTTTATCAATTTATAAATCTCACCAATGTCTTTCTTATCTTTCAAAAAATCTAAATAGTGTTTTTTTTCCTCATTTACATTGGCTTTATCAATTGCTTTGATAACATCTCTTCGTGCTTGAGGTTCAGAGGCTAGATTACTTGTGACAGCATCCTTAAGTTTTGTGATTACATCTTCCATTATGCGTTTCTGAATTTTTGTTCCCAAAAACCTCTTTGTTGGTACATTACCGTAAAGTATTCTTGGAATGATTTTATTATGATGTCTTTAACGTTTTTTCTAAGTCCTCCTCTTTGCATCTCTTTTGAGATTGTGTCCAATAATTTTATCTCGAATTGTTTAGCGGTATTTGAGCCCAAAAAATCTTTAATCTCTTTTCTTATTAAAGTTTCGATTTCTCTTTTATCTGTTGGAGTAAGTGCCATTATTTGAATAAGGTCATATATGTTAATGGTGCGATGATCGCTCCTGATATTATATTGAATATTGTATTTTTAGTTTTTAGCCTTTTGTTATCGTCAGCTAATCTTTCGTTTTCTTCTTTATATATTTTTACCTTCTCCTCAGTTTCAGATATAATCTCTCTACTTAAAGAATCTTTTTCAACCCAAGTTTGATTAACTTTTTCCAATAGTCCAATCTTATTATTCAACTCAACGATTTCTTTTTTGTCTAATTTTGACATCTCTTTCAATCTATCATAATCATTTAAATCCAATAACATTTTTTGAGCCACGCTATAAGGAATACTCATTTCTGAAGTATCCTTAATCCCTTTCTGAGCATTCAAGGTTAACGATATTAAACCAAAAACTAAAACTAAAAATATCTTTCTCATATTAAAAATTATATCTACTTCTTAACAGACTATCGATCTGTTTTTTGTCCGCATTTTTTATTTCTTCTTTCTTCTGAGTGTAATAGTTATTAACCTCTTTTTTTTCTACCTTGATCTTTGAAATTTTTTCATCGATCTCACTTATTTTACTTTGGTATGATTGGATTGAATCACTCAAACTTTTTTGTAGGGTTTTCATCTCCTCAATGTGTTTATCAATTTGTTCCAACTTATACTTGTTAAGTTCGGACATGTCAGGTGCCGGTGTGAAAACACGAACCAATAAATAAACGAAAATCACTCCCAGTAATCCAAGAGTGATATTCTTCCAATTTTTTATTAAAAATTCTTTCATTCTTCTACGTCTTCTTGTCTTGAAGCAACTATCTTACTCCATTTAGTTTTAAATTTTTCATAATACGATTGTAATTTACTGATCACTTCCATATGTTCTTGGTCAACTTTAATCATATCACCTTTTATGTATAAACCATTAGGTTCGTTGATTGAAAGGAAAAACTCTAGATCATTTTCTAAAATTTTACCTTTCCATTCTACATTTTCAGGATATACATTTAAATCTCCAAACTCTACAAGTTCGGCAACATCACTTCTAAACTCATCAACACTAGATGTTAATGCATTTTTTTCGTCGGTAGTTAATTGGAGGTCTGCTTTAGTTTTACCGTGTAAAATAATAATGGTATTTAACACTCTATAAGCCTTTTGTTTGTCTTTTTTTACACCAATTTCGTCAGAGTCTTTTTTGTCTTCTTGGTCACCATCATACTCATCCACTTTAATCTCAGTGGTGTCCTGAATTTCTTGTTCGGTCAACAAACCATATTGTTTACGAATGTCAGTAGTATTACTTTCATTCATATTACCTGCCAAAGCTCTTCTTGACGCTTCAACCAACATTTTTATTTCATCGTAATTATTCATTGTCTAATAACTTATTAAATTTTTCAAAATCAAATGCCGGACTTACATCGGTGGCAAATTCGTCGAAGTTTGATCTTGTTATGATACCCAAAAAAGATTCAACACCCTTAACTTTAGTATTGTGCCCTACACATTTGAGTTCGATTCCATGTTTTTCTGACAATTCTTTACAGAGTTCTGCGGTTTTTTCTAACTGAATGTCTGTATAAGGATGCCAAAAAAAGTAATCTCTCCACTTACGATCAACAACTTTCTCTTTATAAATATTACCAATCCAGTTTATGTGATGTAGTTTTAGTGGTTCTTTTTCCAACCAACCCAAATTTTCTAAAGAAATAACAATTGCCTTCTCATTAATTCTATCGTTATTGGTAAATCTACCATTAGTTGTATCATTCAAAAGGTTAATCACCTTACCATCTCGACCAACAATATAATGTGGTAATCGAACTGGTTTACCACCAAATCTATATTTTATTGACACCATGTAATCAAACAAAGTTCTTGAGGTGTGCGTCAAAACAATTTGTACCTTTTTAAGATCCGTCTCAAACTTGGTATCAATAATATTATCAATAATTTCCATACTTATTTTTTATAAGTTAAAACTCTTTTTTCTATATCTTCAAGTTTTTTATTGAAGATTCTTTCATCCACTTCGTTTCCTTGATCGTCAAATATCACTCCGTTATCATTAACATAATACTTGAAGGGGATTTCAACAGGTACTTCTACCTCTTTAATCACTTCTACAGGAACTTCTCTAACCACCTCAACAATTCTGTCTACGGGAACTTCTTTAATAACCTCAACTGGTACTTGGACAATCTTTTCAACCTCAACAGGGACCTCAACAATCTTTTCAACTTCAACTATTTTTTCAACAACTTCGGGTTCAACTTTGGGGTTAACTTCAGGAGTGGAATGATCTAAATAATTTTCAGGTACCTCAACTTCATCATAAAATGGGTATTCTCTTTCTTCTTCATCTTCTTCGTCATTTTTTATTCTAATGTTCTTGAATGCTTGGTTTGTTGAGATAACCAAAGCAATTGCCAATGGATCGAATACAAATATTAAAGTCAAGATAAAAAAGTTTGCAGTTTTTTTAATATCCCAACCAGTAATCTCACTTAAGTATTTAATAGCACCTAATTCTCCTGACTCAATCTCGGTGGATGCCAAATTAAGAACTTCTAAATCTAAGTTTGTAATACTATCATTTAACGACTCAATTTTTTTGGAAATCACGTCTCTATTATCTTGAGCAATTTTTAACTGAGACTCAAATGCCTTTCTATTACCACCATTTGCTCTTGTGATCACTTGTCCTGTAGTTCTATCGATAGATTGGGTAGTTGTGTTATTCGATAGAGCATTTCTCAAATTGGTAATGTCTTTGTCCAATCCTTCCTTTTCATCTTGGTAGTCAGTTTTGATCTCCTCAAATCTTTTTTTCTTTACTTCGATGTTCTCAATCTTTTTATTGTTAATCTCAAGTCCCGCAATATTCTGTTGGAACCCTGTTGATAACAACCCGTAAATACCAATTGAGGTTAATACCGATAATACCACTAACGCTATTGTTAAATAGATCTTTAATAACCCATATGTTTCCTTCCATTTATCGTGGAGGTATGTTGCGATCGCAAGTTTAGAGATCTCCAAAAATGATCCCATAATAATTACAGGTAATGCAACCGCAGAAAATATAATAGATAAACCCACTACACTATAGTAGGCGGCAGTTCCTGATAGTCCGATCGCACAGAAAAGTAAAAACCAAGGCAAAAATTTCTTATTCATTTTAATTGTTTTAATTTATAAATAGTTTCGATAATATTTAATAGTATGGACTTAATAACTGAAATAGTACGAAAACATTTACTATTAGAAAAGAAAATTGCCGAACTTATGACAAATATTGAGGTTAATTTTAATTTTGAATTCCATAAAGGTGCTCACGCTAAGTCAAGATCAACTAGACCTGATCAAGGTGAAGATTATAATCAAAGAATTATTGACAACTCAGAATTGAGGTATTTTATAAATAATTTCGTTAAAAAAGAAATTGCCGAAAATATTATTAACACAAACGTACAAAGCGGAATACCGTTTGTTGTTAAATCATTAAAGTGGGAGTTATCGTTCCCCATATTTCCTACCCACGTATCAGGAACTTACTGGATTATGAATATAGGTACATTATGGCGTGAAAGTAAATCTAACCCCATGAGAGTTGGTAAAGACCAACTTGTGATTTGGGTAGATTGAGTAGGGTAAAACTTTAGTATCTTAATCGTCTTCCATTTTTCTACCAACCTGAGATTGTTTCGCCTCAGATTACTTCTAACTCAATCCATCACCTTAGATATCATTGGTGATTTTTAACCCTCATCGTTTGTTATACAAATATAGTTATATTATTGATATCTACAAAATATTTTCTATAAATAATCAAATAATTCTGAAGATTCATTTCTTAATCTACGAAGTGCTTTCTCTTTAATTTGACGAACACGTTCTTTTGTTAAACCAAAGTCAGATCCAATGTCCTCCAAAGTACGTGGTGTTCCAGTCAACCCAAAGTAGTCACCAACAATTGCTCGTTCTCTATCATCTAAACTATCTAAAAGACCCAATAGTTTATCTTTTAGAATGTCTTTGGTGTGGAACGCTGCGTCAGGAGCTAAAGCGTCTTTATTCTCAATCATATCCACTAAGGTATCACCTTCCTCATTGATATTCATATCTAGATCGATGATTGAAGGTAATGTTGAGAACTTGTCGTCCATTTTCTTACCTGTTTGTTCAACCGCTTTCTTTGCTTTCTGTAGATCCTGAACCACATTAACTGGAAGACGGATTGTACGCGAATTATCATTTAATGATTGAATGATTGATTGTTTAACCCACCATACAGCATAAGAAATAAAACGTAGGTCTTTATTCCAATCAAAGTTTTTAATCGCTTTCATCAAACCTAAATTACCTTCAGCAATAAGATCCGATAAGTCCAAACCTTGATTTTGGTATTGTTTTGCCACCGTGATAACAAAACGTAAGTTCCCTGTCAAAAGTTCTTCCTCAATTTGTTGTTTTTCAATCAAGGTAAGATCGTTTGACTTCATTCGTGTTGCCAATTGACGTTCGCGTTCTGCGGTCATTACCTTAATTTTTCTAATATCTTTAAGGTAGTGGTAAATCTCATCCTGATTGATTGGTGCTCCTGTATTTTTGTCCTTCATATATGTTTATTAAAGTGATTTTGAATATTCGTCTAATTTCTTTTTTTCTAACTCTGATAGCGATTCAATTCCTTCGTTACCAATCTTATCCAACAACTCATCTAAGGTAAGGTCACACACTTCAGGTCTTTTGATACCAAGTATGATATCGGCAATATCCATGAAGTTTTCACCACTTCTAATATCGTTTGTTCTCAACTTAGGTTGTGTTGGTTTTAACTTTTCTTTTGGTTTTTTCTTCAAAGATAATAAATGTTTCATATTATCCTCATCAAAATTAGATCCAATATTTCTAGGTTTCGGAACTAAGATGTATTCAAATTGTTGGACATCAGCTACAACAATATCCATAAAGTCTTTCATCTCATCAAATGATAGATCTGATGCGAAGTTGAAAATGGAGTGTAGGTCTCCGTACATAAACTTGATTTCTTTTGATGTCATTACATCGGAGATTATTCCTCCAATTTCTTGTGTTTTTTCTTCTGAGTTTTTTACGTCTGTATTGTAATAAACAAAAAGTAAGTAATTCATATGTCGTTTTTAGAATGTTCTACAAATATACGGATAAAATTGGGATTGGTTTCAACAAATTAATTTTTATTTAATTATTATCGACTTCCCATACAACTTCAACTGTTTTACGTCTTTGACCTTGTAAATTCTTTAAAGGTCTAAAATCTAACCAATTTGCCTCACTATTTTCACAAACAATCACTTGACCTTCCCTATTTTGGATCCATTCTCGTAATTCGGTATAATCAATATCTTTATTACCGTGTTTATAGTATTTACCACCATTTCCTTGATATGGTGGATCTATAAACCATGTCGCTTTTTGATTTGGGATATCCCGATAATCACCTAATAATATTTCCCAATGTCTTATTTTATTAACATCTTCTGACAATCGTTTTCTATTTTTTTCATGCCAAATATTAAATTTACCCACAGATCTTTTAGGTTGTGCGGAGCTTGGGTTAGAAAAAAAAGATATCAAATCTTTTTGTACCACTGTTAGATCGTCAAATTCCGGATCATTTAGACTTTGTCCTTTAACTATTAAAGGTAATGACAATATTTCTTGTGAAGTCACATTTTTCAAATAATTCCAAATATTAATTATCCGTTCATCTTTATCCAATATTATAATGTTTTTTTGATAGTTCTTCAAAGAATATACCGCAGAACCTGCAAATGGTTCAATTATCGTATCATATTTTGGTGAAGAATAATATTTAAAAACTTTTTCTTTTCTTCCGTAATAGTAAAACATTTTATTTAAATTTTTTTTCTATTCTGCGTCTTGACTCATAAATATCATAAGCGTCAGAATGTTCGTTTAGTTGTAAAAACTCTTTAGAAACTAAAGTGTCTTTAATATAAGTAAAATTCATTTTTGAATTTTTGTAGGATGTTTCTTTAAGTTCGATAAATTTCTTTTGGTAACTATCTTTAGTCCCAACAATATATGTTGGGATTTTTTCTTGTAAGGAAGATAATCGACTCATACCTGAATCAACACCAGTACTGTTTTCAACTTCAAAAGCTTTAACGGGATTACCATTTTCATCAACCCAAATACAGTCAATATCGTCTGATCTTGAATTCATTCCGTTGAATGAGTTTACTAAAACCTCTGAGAAATCTTGTAGGATTGTTAGTCCTTCTTTAATTTTTTTATTTCTGTCACAATTTGGTATATAAACATTATATCCGCACATTTTTGCAATTGCGGTTAATTCATATTGTAAAGTGGTGTGAATATCTTCATTTCTATATACTATTTCTTTTCGGTGATTTGACGTATAATTTGGGTCATTTTGTATTGCAAGTTGGGCACTTTGTAAAACACCATCAAAATAATAATAATATTCGCCAGTATAAGACTCCTTAATATATTTTAAATTTTTTAATTCATCTAAGTATCTTAATACCCCTTTACCAATCGTTTGATTATTTTGTCTTTGTCTAATATACGTTAATCCAGATCTTCTTGACCCTTGGATTACACTTAAATCTGATGGTCCATTTCCTTGGGAGTTCACCCCAAAAAAGAGAGGAAAACTTTCATATTGTTTTTCAACTATTTTTTTTAAATGCGAATCTGAAGTATAATCCCCCATTTTACTTTTTTCCATTACGGTAGCACCAATTAAATATCTTAAAGCTTCGGTAGAGGTGTTTAATTTCATAGTAAATCGTATTTATTTAACAAATATACGAATAAAATTAGGATTAGTTTCAAATTTTTACAAAACTTTTGACAAATTATTTTCTTTTTTAATCTTAACAACGTGATCACCCCACGATGAAACCACACTTGTGTGTGCTATAACGAACACTTTTTCGAAATAATCCTTAATCTTCACAAAGAATTCATATACCATATCCAAGTTTTCAGGTGATATTTTACCAAACACCTCATCCATCACGATCAGACCTGGAGACGGTAAACTACAGATCTTAGTTAGTACTGATCTTAATGCTAATGATGATATTGTTTTCTCATAACCACTTCCTGAAGTCATTAGTTTTTCAACACCAGTTCCATTATCAACCATGATAAATTCAACTTCATTCTTATCGTTAATTCTAATCTCCATTTTGAAATAACATGAATCTTCCATAAGTCTTTGGAGTTCAGAGTTAATGAGTGGTATCATTGTTTTCATAATGATTTTTGATATTCCATTCTTACCGTAAAGTTCCAAATAGATTTTATATATCTTTTCTTTCTCCTCTTCTTCTTTGATAGTAACAATTTTCTTTTTGGCGTCTTCTATTTTTTCCTCAAGCGATTTAATCGTACCCTCATTTGTTGTAATAGAAGTGTTGATTGTTCTTCTTTTATTTTCTAACTCATCTAATCTAACGTCAGCTTTAATCAACAAAGAATCAATCTTTTGGTTCTCTTGGATTTTATCTTGGATTTCTTCCCACCTTTTTATCTTATCATTCAATGACCCGATCTTCAAATCACAACTTTCAACTGAGACCTCATACTTTTCTTTAACCAACTTATTTTTTTCATACTCATCAAATTCTTTTTTGAGTTGTACGAAACTTTGTTCTTTGATGGTTAATTCCTTCATTAACCCATCTTTTTGGGTTTTCTGTTGGTTATATCCATCAAGTTCGGCGATTTTGGCGTTTGTGATTGCCGCATTCATTAACTCAATTCCACAGTGTTCACATTTGATTCCACCTTCAACTGAAGATTTTAGTTTGTTAATTGACGCAATTTCTGTATCAATTTGTACGATCTCTTTGTAAAGAATGTTGATCTCTTCTTTAACCTTGTCGTGGATTCCTTCTTCATAGAATTGAGAAGGTTCAACAACTTTGATTTCGGATATTTTTGTAAGATATCCCGATTTCTCACGTTCAATTTCTTTGATTTCATCTTTTGTTTTTTCAGGGTTTAACAAACTTAACTCTTGGTCAATGTTTGTGTGTTTCTTTTTCAACATATCATCACGATATGTTTTACCTTTTGTAATCGCTTCATTAACCTCAACTAAAGATTGATTACTATCTTTGATTTGGTTTTGAAGGTCTGATATTGAGTTTTGGTGTGTTTCAATATCCGTCTTTAATTGTTCTGACGAATAGATATTTGAGATCTTCTGTTTGGAGAACTCACTATATATCTCTTTACCGACTTCTTCTTTTCTTTTCAAGAATTCCAATCCCATGAAACGTGATAACACCTGACCTCTTGCCGTTGGTTTTGACTCCAATAAATCTTCAAGGTTTGATCCTGTTGTTAAAATTGTCATCAAGAAGTCCTCTTTGGTTCCAATTGAGTTCTTAATAAACGCTTCGGTTTCTCTTCTTTGTTCACCAGTAAAATTTAACAAAGTACCGTCAGATAATTTCTTGAAGAAGTCTAATTCTGTTTTAACATTCCATTCACCTTTTTTGGACAACTTTCTTTCGATGTTTCTAACAATAACATAGTCCTCACCATCGATGGTAATTTCACCTTTAACATGAACCTTGTCTTTGTTTGAGAAACGGTTGAAGATCTCCTCGGCTTTGGTTGTCTTTGTTGTCTCATTAAAGAACAAAAACATTAGGAGGTCAACGGTAAGAACCGTTTTCCCCCCAAAGTTTGGTGGGTCGGATTCAACCACCACAATTCCATTTAACTTGTCAAAATCTAATCTTTGATTTTCACCATACGATAAAAAGTTTGAGAACTCGATGTTTCGAATATACCACTTCTTAAACTGAGCTTGGTTTTCTTCATCACCAGACATTCTGTTCTCAACCATTCTGTTGATCGCTAAAACATCTTCACTTTTATCTTCATATCCTTTCGATTTAAGGTAGTTGTTGATGAGGTCAAGTTGGTATTGTGGATCAGAGATATTCACTGACACATCAATACTTTGCATGGTTTCAGTTTCAACGTTCTTCGCTTTAGTAAGAACATTCACATTGGTGGTATTATACTTCTTCGAAAAGTAATGTTTTACACTTTTGAGTTTGTCCTGTGTAAAGTTTTCCGGTAAATCTTCCCATACAACTTGTATAATTGGGTTTTCGTATGTTGAAAAATCCAAGTCTTTTATCATAATTTGGTAATTAAATGTTTTTGGTGGATTGAATAAATCCATTTTATGCTTCTGTTTGTGGTTCTTCTGTTACCTCAGTTTCTTCAAATTCTTTGTTAATTTTTGCGGACTCCTCAGGGTTTGGTGTGAATTTGAATGCGTGTTCAACGATTTTTTCTTCAACTACACTCATATCTAATTCTTGTTCTCCAACCTGAACTTTTAACTCATCTTCTTTGAGTTTATTTAATTGTTCTTGGATCAACATATCAAATGCTTTTTGCATTCCTGATTTTTGTTGAGCAATTTTTGCATTACGTTTTGCAACTTTTCTTCTGTGTTCTTTCGCTTTTTTACCCATTTTATTTGTTATTAATTATTGTTATTTGGTCTATTTTCTTCAAACCATTCGATTACACTATTGATTGCCCATACAGCACCTGCGGACAACATTCCATCAAAGAATATGGAAATATATTTATTAAGTCCAATCATTTCATGCCAAGGTGCGAACAATGCTAAGGACATAAAAAATCCTACCCAAGTTGATGTACAAAGTACGCATTGTATCAATCCTGATAAGAATGCAAATATTGGTCTAATTAAAAACCATCCAACATTTGGTTGAGCGTTATTATGTATCCAACTTCTTAATCCATTAAAAATTGATCCGTAAACAAGGATATTTGTCATCCCGTAAGCCGCGATCATCCACATTAAAATTATCATATTCGTCTATTTAAGTTTGATCCCCTCATAAGGTAAGCCTGATTTTGATTACCATTAAGAAGTTCTCGGTTTATTTTTTCCAATTCTTTTAATTGTTCGTTTTTTTGTTGTAACTCACTTCTCAAGTTTTGGAGTGTTTCTTGTAACATTTTTGTCTTATCATTTGTTACGAAAATGTCTAAATTACGTCTAAGTTCGTCTAACTCTTCATCCTTTTTAGACATTTCATTTTGGAAAATATTTTCCATTTCTTCCGTTTTAGTGGAAAATTCTTGTCTAATGTTGTCAATTTCAAGACTCTTAGTGGAAATTTCTCCGTTTAACTGGTCTATTTTTGACAACAATTCATTTATTTGTGTGTCATCAGAGGTTTGAATTATTTTCTCAACCACTCTTTCCACAGGAACCTCTTTAATTACCTCTTGTATTACCACTTTTTCAACTGGTATTTCCTTAATAACTTCAACAGGAACCTCAACTATTTTCTCAACCTCTT
>JACCDO010176961.1_pt1 | contig 16429 bp, 22 predicted proteins | sample 7446101 | NCBI WGS metagenome assembly JACCDO01 (sample SAMN15323440, study PRJNA562643) | freshwater metagenome | isolation source: river surface water | place: USA:Blue River Watershed | collected 2017-08-16 | reverse complement strand
GCTTCAAAGATTCGTTCAAGGGCAAGCGTCATTGCCAAGTGAACCAATACTGGATCGACAGCCACTGGACTGATGCTGAAGAAGCAATGGCGCTCAAGAAGATCAATGAGATCATGCACCATGCTCCAGGTCGTGCAGGTGGCAAGGTGTTCTACGATAACAGCGACGCGATGACTGACTACTTCGACACAGCGTTCTACACTCACTTGAGCATTGGTGCGTGGGACAAGGACTATGAGTGCGTGGAGGGCTAATAGCCCTTCAGGTTGACAGGTTATTAGTTTGAGCATATAATATAGACATACTAACAAGGAGCGAACCTAATGTATAATGTAGTCCAAAACCCAATCCCAAAGTCCAATCTGTTTACTACTCCTACGCTGGAGGAGATTCAAAAGTTCATTAGCACTATGCCCGCAAAGGAGCAAGCTAATGCCCAAATGCTGTTCATGTTCACGCTCAACGCTTGCAATAAGCTCGTCGAGGACGAAATCCTGTCCAAAGAAGTCTTTGTATAACGGTTGACAGCCAGACGTTTTGGCTGTATAATTAAGACTTACACACAGCAAATAGGAGCGAACTATGATTACAGCAGACATCATCCAAGCAGGCAAACAGTTAGCAGAAGTGGCTAGCCAACAAGAGTATGCTAAGTGGGGCGGCGACAGAGGTTGCTGTGGCTTTGCGTGGGTTGACGTGTATGTGGACCGAACTAACTCCAAGCAAGCCAAAGAGCTGATCAAAGCAGGCTTCCGCAAAGACTACAAACCAAAATGCCTAAGCATGTGGAACCCAGGTGGCAGTCCAGTCCAAAACATCGACATCAAAGAGGCCGGCGCTTATGCTTACGCCAACTACCTCCAAGCACTAGGACTCAAAGCATACGCAGGCAGTCGACTAGACTAAGCATTGACAGCAGGCAACTGCTATAGTATAATAATAGATTACAAACTACACAAGGACGAGCGAATGTCAAAACTAGATACTAAACCCAAGGGCTACCGTGTTATCAGCTTGGAGCAAGAGACTCCAGCCCAATCCAAAGAAACAGATTCCGAAATCATTGAACGCTTGCGCGAGCGTTTTGATATCCTTGATGACATGACACGTGCCGTCAAAGCAGGCAAGGTTCGCGCTATGATTGTCAGTGGTGCCCCAGGCGTGGGCAAGAGCTTTGGCGTGGAGAAAGTACTAAGCAAGCACGATGTGTTTGCCAACGTTGCGGCTAATGAGAAGCTGAAGAAGTATGAAATCGTTAAGGGTGCAATGTCAGCGATTGGCTTGTACTCTAAGCTATATGAATACTCTGCTGAGAAGTCTATCCTAGTGTTTGATGACTGCGATAGTATTCTGCTTGATGACTTATCCTTGAACATTCTCAAAGCCGCATTAGACTCCAGCAAGAAGCGCACGATCCACTGGAACACTGACTCAAGACTCCTACGTTCAGAAGGCGTACCAAATAGCTTTGAGTTCAAAGGCGGCGCTATCTTTATTACCAACATTAACTTTGCCCACGTTAAGAGCAAGAAGCTACAGGATCACTTGACTGCATTGGAAAGCCGTTGTCACTACATTGACTTGACTATCCACAGCGAGCGCGAGAAGATGTTGCGTATCAAACAGATTGTCAGCGATGGTATGCTGGATGAGTATGAGTTCAGTGAAGAGCAAGTAGAAGAGCTCGTCGCTTATGTGGATCAGTACAAGGGTAAGCTACGAGAGCTGAGCTTGCGTACTGTTATCAAGTTAGCGGATCTTGTACGTTCGTTCCCAAATGATAAGTGGAAACGTGTTGCTCAGATTAGCCTTATGAAGTAACGCATGTATCATAAGTAACCGTGTGTAGTACTAGAGCTTATGCCGATTCGCTCCCGGCGCTCTAGCTTGTAGCACCCCCCTAGGTCAGTAAGGCCTAGGGGGTTTTTTATTGTGCAGACTATGCTATACTATAGGCATAAGTAATAGCTTACAGGAGCCCACTATGTACATACTAACCACAGCAAACGGACAGACAATGAAGTTCTACGTAGCAGGAGTCGCAAAGCTATATCGTAACCTATATGGCGGAGAGTTAGAGTATATCCAAGAAGCGATAGAAGAGGTCGGGGCTTAAGAAAAAATTTTTCTTTTTCGAGACCCCGGGGCATATAAAAAAATCTTTTGTTGTTTTTCTACAACACGCTAACGATTCTCTAAAACTCCACTTCTACTGGTTAGAAATCACCAGGTGGTGAAAAAAATACCAGTATATTAAAAAAACCGCGCAACTAGATTTTGTAAACCCTGCAGGACCCATTTCGGACATATATTATGAATACACCTTTTGATCCCCACCCAAAATGGCGCAAGAACTTTGCGTTTACTATGTCTTACCCTAATGTCAATAAAGACTATAAGTTAGATACAGTTATCGCTCAAGCCAAGCTAGAAGAGTTCAAACTAGATCCTACTATACATAAGTTTACACTAAACTAGCTACGAAGTCCGGCCAAGGACAAGTGGCCCTGCGAGGCCTATAACATATATACTACTATGCTCTATACACACATACCTAAGTTAATTTCTAGCATATTAAGCATTCTACAAGCTACCAAATTACGCAACCGTGTGTACGCTATGGAGGACCGTTTAGATATACTAGAAATAGCCATAGAAGACATAGAGCGTATTAATACGCATAGCAAGGAACCCAATCCGTTAATAGCTACAATATGCAGTAATGTACGTGAGCATGAACGTAAGATTAAGGAATATATTGAATGATTAGACTACAAGCGTTAACAGCCATTACAGCTACAGGTTTAATTACCTTTGTAGTAACGCATTTACACGCACCGTTAGTATCATGGACGTTATGGTGCTTACACTGGGCTATAGCCATTCCAATAGCGTTAGTTACTATGCGTTATATACAGCCAATATATAAGCGTTTGCTTGGAGTGTAAATACATGCTGTACACCACGGAGCGACATTATGTGGACAGCAAGCGATTACTTACGGCAAGTCAAGCCAAGACCTTTAAAATATACTATAGTGCATATGAGTCAAATATGGCGTTATCACAATTACATACCGCGTGGCACTCGTGTAGACATACTAGCTTAAAAAGTACCTGGGTGGTTGCGTAAGTACCCAGTCAAATTTTTTTGCGCTAGAAAATTCTAAATTGTTGTAATACCCTTTTTGGGAGATTTAAATAACAGTATGAACGATACACAAGATTTTCAAATTCCCGAGGGAATGACTATAGAGCAAACAGTGGAAATGATGTCGGATATACTACACGGCTTTTGTAACAGTTTAGCTGAACAAGGTATTGATGAAATGTTAATCATGAGTGCTGTACTAACAGTTTATGCAGAGCGTGCCGCAGATTTTGGGGATCGAGAGATCTACGAAGAACAGCTAGAGGCGGCGCTTGAAGAACCTTGGGATGAACATACTGTACACTAATTAGGTGGTACTTTAATCGCTTGTAAATTTTTGCGTGCCGCTTCGCGGCTTCGCCGCTTAGGACTCTCGGATCCTTACTCGGTGGGGTCCGTTCCAATGTTGTTTAAGAATTGACGTAGCTTGGTTGAGTCGGCTTGTGCCTTAATCTTAGGGATAGGGGCACCTGCATTAGGATCGATTTCACCTGTAACTGGGTCCACGTTTTCAGTTGTGCTAGTACGCTTAATGGAGTCCAGGATAGCAGAGCTCTTTGGACGGTATTCGTCACCTTGTCCATCCAATCCAGGGTCAGTAATACGTAGCGTATCAATATCAAAGTCCAAGTCAATCTTCATACCTACACCGCTTGAACTACGAGTTTTCATTAGCTGTATTTGATACTTGCCACGTTCACGCATAGCACGGCTAGTAAAGATACCAAATACGTTATCAGCTGTTTGAATCTTGGAAAGTCCACCTGAAATGTGTGAGTGGTCAAACTCTACTTCTTCAACAGCACCACGGTTCAACTGTGCCGCTGTCACGCATACACAGTTCTTTTCCATGGCTAAGTTACGCATTTCTTCCGATACGTACTTGTCCTTAACGAATAAGTTTTCTGCTGAAATCTTCTTGCTTAGTGGTAGCAACAAGTCCATATAGTCCACTAATAAGATATCAATCTTCTTGCCAGTTTTAATTTCAAACTCTTTCATGTAACTGCGGATATCGTTACAAGTCTTGCCCGATGGCATATACTTAATTTGAAATGCGCCCGCCTTCTTACCAATCATGCGAACTTTCATATCAAGGTTATCCAAGTCCTTGAAAATCTCTTTAGTTGAGATTCCTGTAGTCATTGAGTCCACACGCATACCAACTAAGGGTTCGCTAAGTTCCAGTGTTAAGTAAACAACATTAAGTCCTGCTAAGGCAAAGTTTACGCCAAGGTTAGCAAGAAAGAGGGATTTACCTGCACCTGATCCACCGGCAAAAATGTTAAGTTCTCCACGATTGAATCCTCCAAATAGTCGCTTGTCAACTGTGTCCCAACCAGTTTTAACTTGTCCGTTCTTATCTTTAAGTCCAACTAAACGTCCTTTAGGATCCGCAAAGTAATCTGTACCCATGTCTTTTTGTAGACCAATTTGTACAGCCTTTTTAATCATTTCTTCTACAGGACCATAGTCACCTTTCTCAAGCATATCACTTGCTTCAAGGATAGCTCGCTCTAATCCTTTGTGCTTGGTAAAGGTTTCAAACTCCACTAACAGCCAATCCAAGTGCTCGTCTTTAAGCATGCCTGGATCTTTAAACTCTGAACGTGTGGCCGCATTAACCATGTCCATTGTGGGCAATGCGTTATGTTCTGTTACATAGTTGTTTAAAAATTCTGCTGATGTTTGTAGCTTTCTATCAAACAATGTATGGTCAAAGATTGATTGGCAACGCACAAATGTTTCTGCGTCCGTCAACATCATTTCTAAATATAGCTTTTGAATATCGTAGCCGTAGTCTGTATTTTGTCTAGTTGTCATTATTATATTTTATACTCTTTACACTTTAATATCAATGAATTTAGGCTGTTCCCATTTGTAGTCCCAAACACGATGCTTGGTGTGGTATAATACTGCTCCAATGCTACTACTGGCATCGCCTGGGTTGGGTAATGTCCAAACATATTTGAACTTAGGTTCTATTACACTATTTGCTTGACTGTTAAATGCACACCCACCCATATACACTAAACAGTCTGTGTTTATTAAGTCCTTGGCCACACGCATTACGCCATCTACTTGTTCGGTAAACACTTCTTGTACTGCGGCCGCTATGTCACATTGGTCTTGTAAATTAGTTATGGCATGTGGCCAATCGTTAATGCCGCGGTGCATATTTTTATGTGCGTTAACTAGGGTGCCCATGTATTCTTTTACGTCATAGTAATAACGTTCAGGGTCGCCTTGCTGGGCCATTTCTGAGAACAAGCCTTCTTGTTTAATAGGCTCTAGCCCCACTAACTTGGTAAATGCGCTGTACATTAAACCTAAACTATGTGGATACTTTCTGCTCCAAACCTTTGTAAGTTCTCCATGTAACCCTTGCCAAATAGTTACACAGTCGAACTCTCCAATAGCATCTATAACAACAATCGCACAATGATTAAACGGACTTGTATAATAACCTGCGGCGGCATGACTAGCGTGATGCGGAGTGTATGTCACAGGAGCAAATGATAGTTGTTCCTTCTTTAAGTAACTAGCGGGCAACACACTTAAATCAAATGCAGACTTGTACTGTCCTGCGTATATTTGCCTAGCTTTCTTAAGCCAAGGTTGTTCATACCAATAGATTCTGTCGGGCGAGCCAACGCCCAAAGCATGCCTGCGTAGTTCGCTGGGCAAGTTGTCCTCACGACTAACTTCCCATGACACAAGTTTGTAATCTTTAAACACAGCCAAACTACTGCCGTGGTTTAATGCTGTCATGCCCCAATGTATCATTTGTATATAAACGGATCTTTCTTTTTCATTTGTTTGATGCGACGGCGGAATTGCCATTCCTCAAACCATTCTTTTATTCTTCTAAAAACCATTGCTTTGCTCTTAATTTAATTTTTAAATCGTACTGCTCTGCGTGTTTCATAATCAAGTATAGTGTGTACAATTTACCATACTTGAGTACTGCATCATTAACGTCCTTAACACCTTCGCCCCACTCGGGCATACTAACTGCCCATTTATTTTCGATAGCGTGTTCTACAGTCCGTTGTCCATCTTTATCTCTGTCAGGTACAACAATAGGTGTTAGTTGCAAGCGGTTAATAAACATTGCTTGCTTGTCCATAATGTCTGCACCTAGTAATGCTACCCCGCCGATGCTAAGTGCATCGACTGGACCTTCGCATACAATTACATACTTCTGCGAGTAATGCTGTGCATCTAAGTTAAACACATAGCCTGGAGTTTGTTCACTTAGATACTTGGGCTTGCCATCTGTTAGTTTACGTGCTGTATAACCTACAACTCTACCTTCATAGTAGAATGGGATTATAATTCTGTCTTTAAGTTCGTCACTTACATAAAACTTGTAGTCATCTAATGTAAGTCCACGACTGTAAACATATTGAATGGCTGGTATTGTTTGGTCATTAACTGTATCTGCTGACAGTAAAATGCTGTCTTTCGGCAATGGCTTATCGACTAAGTCTGGAAGTGAAATACTTTCGATGTATTGCTGGTCACTTTCAATCTTTAATGCTTCGATACTTAGTTTTGAAATAACATCGTCATTTGCGCCCATCCAACTTAATAGATTACGCATCTTACGTGTTAAGTGTCGTCCTGCTACGTAACTGGCTTTGTATCCGCAGTTAAAGCAATGATAACTGACACCGTCGCCATTTTTAATGATACCGCCACGTTGTCTATTGTCCGGAGTATTTCCATTATGCGGACAGCAGACAGCATTAAACTTAGTCCAACCACTTGGAGTTTGTTTGCGTTTTGCTGGCAGGTAAGAATAGATTACATCTACAATACTCATACGAGTATTTTAGTTTCTTACGATAGATTTGTCAATGATTCCGGTAAGACTTTTATCTTCATTATACTTAGGATATACCAAACGCATGTAAGTATATTGATGGTCGTTTTCAATAGTTTTGGTTGTATCGACACCTGTTACCGTTATGGTGTCGATTTCAGTCCATGTATTGCTGAAACTGTCTGTACTCACTTGTGTAGTGGCTTCAACTTTAACTATGCCAGAGAATGGTGTTGTAGGATTAACTACAACTTCTACTTCTACGCTAGGAACTACTGCTTGTTGGTCGTCGTTAATCAAACGTCCAAACTTGATAAGTTCGCTAGTATAAGCCATTTTATCAAATTCAAAGTTAAACACATTTGCAGTTTGCAATACTTGGTCTGTGCCTAAATCGTTATAACCATTTAATAGTTCTATAGTAGCAAACAAGTCGAACTGTGCATCAGAGTATAATAGCTTCTGAGTGGTACCGTCATCTAAGTATGCTGCCATTTTTAGCATTTGTGGATCAAAGTCTGCAATGGTTGTTGCTGGAATGACAATGCTCATTAAACCGACTGCACCTGCAATGGCACTTCCAGTGATTTCAAAAAGCTCTTGATGTGCTACGTCGAAAAACTTAACAACAACATCATAGTCAACAACAGTAGGCTCTTTTCTATAATCAGAGTTTCTAACTTCAAACTCAATGGTATTATCGATACCTTTATAAATTTTTAATTTGCGTTGATACACTTTTCTATACTCCGTATGGTAACCGGCCGCAACCAAATCTGTTGTTACCGTAATTCTATTTGGTACTAAATAAAACTGAATTTTTTGCATTGGACTTTTTCTCAATGAAGGTTATTAAGTATTTATGGTAAAACTAACGGAAGAAATCGCATCGAACTTCCCGTTCATTTCGGTAGTACATTACGGCGGCATAGAATATGTCGGAATCGTAATTAATCAGGATCAGTATGTAACTAGTATCTATGATTACGAATCATTACGTACAGAAGCTGAAAAGAAGGCGTTTTTAGAGCTAGGCGAAGCATGGTGGTGGGAAAGCAATCGTACTATCCCAATCAGCATATTTTTAAAGAAAGACATGGAGCAGTTTAAGTATTCAGTGATGACTATGAATACCAAGGATGTAACTGTGGTATTTGGGCCAACTATTAATCTTCACAATATGGCCATTAAACGTGTAAAGCGTAAGATGATTCAGTTAGTACGTAAGCGTTAAGTAAACTCCGCACTAACTCCTTCGCAAATTAAATTCATTTGTACTACAATCGCTACAGCATAAGCGATAGCATGAGCCTTCTTAAAGTAGTACTCATCATTCTCCGGCTTTGTCCAAACTTCCGCCATTATTTCCTTCCAGCCCTTGCCTATCAGATGTCTCTTTGCTGGACGTATCATTGCTAGTACTGCCGCTAGTTCCTGTACGCATTTTGGCTTCATTTGTCTTAGAATGGAACCATGTCCGTTGACGTGAAATAATAGATCCACGAATTCGTCCTGCTCTAGCAAATCCCATAGTGGTGTCGTCTCCATTAGTTGCTTAAGGTGTGCTTGGTCTCGCACTCCTTGATAAATGCTTACGTTCAAGAAGTCAATCTTAAAGTATCCACGCTCTTCTGCTGTTTTGTAATCTATAGTTGCTAAGTTATTTCTAACATCAGTAGGAATGTCAGTTACATATATTCCAGTATTATGCGGTTTAACTTCGCCGTGATCGACTCTACTAGCAATAGCATGACTAAACAATTCTAATGCTTGAGTTCTGTCAGCAAAGTCGATATCGATATCTGGCATTATAAGTTTCCTTCTTTGATTACTTCTTTAACTAATTCGATGTCAGCCGGGTATCTTCTAAAGCGTAGTGCCCAGAATTCAGGCTCCATTACTGTAAAGATGATTCCAAGTTGTTCATCGTTGAACTTACTTAGCATTGCACGACCTGTCTCGGAATTCAAAACAATCCAAGGACTAATCTTACCATCCTTGATATCATATACAGCACGATTTAAACTTACATACTTGAAGTAATGATTCCACTGACTGTCATTCTTTTCAGCCCAGTCCATCATTGTTCCAATACTGCGTTGTAGTGCTACCTCTGCTGGCTCTTTCTTAATTAGGTCTAGCACATAGTCATAGTACAGTTCTTCTCTGCACCAGTGATCCAACTTGACTCCACTAGTAACAACATAGTCAACATACCTGTCTAGGTACAAAGGATTAACATTGCTCAAGAAGCTACCGAACTTAATAAACGCATTGTAGTAAGGACTCTTAGCAAACTCTTCGTATGTCTTTATTGTCTTTGCTTTCTGACTTAACTGAAAGAAACGAACGTATGCTTGATAACCCATCTGCACATGCTTTTCAGTTTTGGCAAGTGCTCTGCGTTTTTGCTCGCACATGTGTACTGCTAATGTAGATTCTTTTACATAAGCACTACCGCAGTACTGGCAAACATATGGTTTATCGATTGTGCTCAATTCTATCTTAATCCCTTTGTGCTTTTTAAAAACATCTAGATTCATACCAGCTTTTTAAGTTCTTCGTCTGTCATTCCCATGTCTTTAGCAAGCTCTTTGATTTCCTTTTTATCGGTCATCATGGCCAATAACTCTAGCTCGTCATTCTTCATGTCGGGGTAGATAGTTTCTAAAAACTTTAAAACTTTGTTATCGCCTGTTTTCTTTTTATGGCCAATCCATTCGTGAAAATGAATCTTCTTGTCTTCGTTACCGCACATACAAACAAGATACCACAGTAACTTAGGGTGCTTACTTAATTCAAAGAAATTTTTGTTGTAATATTCGTTAGTCTTAAAAACCGCCAACGCCTGTGCTTCTCTGTCATTTGTTTTAATTGAACTAGCATATCTGTTAAGCAAATAAAACGAAATAGTTTTCTGTTGCTCAGGAGTGAAATTATCCCATAAGTCTTTGGCGCCCATGTCAATGGCCGCTGTTTCGTCCTTAATGGTAATCTTATCGCTCATGCTTATGTCCTTTAATCAATTGATATAACAGTATAACACGATCTAACATTTTTTGTAAAGGCTTATTGGTTTTAGCAGTTTCTCGAATATTACGCCAAAGACGTGCTTCTTTGGTTGCTCGAAATGTTTCTTTGTCGCTTGTCGGCGCTTCAAAGTCCCAACCAATAGCTACTCTGGTGCTAGGATCTGATCCTGCTTCTCTAGCGTAAGTAACTCCGCCCGAACGTTCATAAATGTAAGTTGCACCAGGTTTTAATTGTCCCATTTACTTTCCTTTAATCTCGTTTAAGAAAAACTCTTTTGCATCACACCAGTACGATTCGAATATCGCATCGCCTGGTCCAGTAACCATACTAGTAACTACAACACACTTCTTGAACCAAAGGTCTTTATTGGACAAGAAACACTTTCGCGGAATCCAACTGCGTTTATTCGACTGTCCAATTCTGCGATTCTTAAACGCCCAGTTTTCACTAGGCGGCGATTGTTGTACGTGGTCCATTGGCATATTATAATAACTTAAAGTAATCAATAACTTCGGACTGTCTACTAATGTCTTTAGTAAAGAACGCACAATGCGGCTTCTCGCCTTCGTATAACGGAACAGTTAGTAACTGATTGTTCTTCATTTTAGGGAAGTACCATTTAACATCGCTGTAAACATTTACAATTTCAATTGGTGCGTACTCATGTCTAAATGCACTTAGTGGATTAAAGATAAACGCTTCAAAGCCTCTATCATTTAAACTTGTTAAGGGCAACACTTCTACTTCGTTGCCACATTGACTGTCCCCGACAGCGATGGACCAGTCAATGGGCATTGTTACTTCATGCCCGCCAATGTTAAGCACCATTGCAGGACTGTTAAAACTTTCTAAGAAGATTAAAGGGATATAGAAAAAGTCTGGGTTACTTGGATCGTTATTATCTAGTACACTGAATCTAATATCCTCTTCTACTTCGTCTGGCATTTTTGATAAATCAAATGTCTTATTATCTAGGGTTAAAATTAACATAATTTCCTTTTATTGCCATTGTACCTTTTCTACGGTAAATGGATATTTCGCTTCTTTGTAAAACTTCTTTCGCTCCGTTAAATGTCGCTTGGCATACTTACAGGTTGAAGTTATGTCCCAGATTTGAACAAAGTCTTTATCCTCTGCTTTTCTAATACCTCGTCCAATAGATTGTATAACGCGGACAAAGCTCTTTCCGGGTTCCAACAGAACCAAATTAAAGATCCGAGGAATATTAAGGCCCACAGCGGCAACACCGTAAGTCGCCACAATAACCTTAGTGTCGGCGGTCCTAACTTCATTATAATGTTCTTTTCTGTCATCTATCTTAACCTCACCTGAAATAAAAATTGAGCCGGGTATAGCGGCTTCCAACTGCTTACCTGCATCGATGCGGTCAACTAGAATTAGTGTATTACCGCTCTCCTTAATTGCATTACAAACTTTAGAAATGTATCCAATTCGGTCCGTATCTGTAACTAGATACTTTAGTTCTTCTTGATATGAACGGAATTCTTTTACATCCACTAACTGCATCACGTTTACGTGACATTGACTTAACACACCTTTTTCTTGTAGCGTATGAGCACTAATGCGATTCACTACAGGTCCAAGTGTGGCTAAGATACTTTGGAAGTTGATATCTTCCTTAGGAATAGTTCCAGTGAGTCCCCAACGGATAGGTGCATTGGCTAAGTTTTGACTTAACAAGTTCTTTAACACATCTGCTTTTGCCATGTGTACTTCGTCAACAATAACACAAGTAATACCGTCTAACAGTTCTGCTAATGTTAAAATATCTTCATCGGTTACACCTTTTGTTTTCTTATCTAAGATGTTTAGACTTTGCCACGTACAAATAGTATGCGTCTTGCCAATATCTTTTCTATCGCCAAAGTAAACACCTACGTCTAAGCCGACGTTAATATAATCTTCTTCTGTTTGTACAACAAGGCCCTTATTAGGAACAATTACTAATGTACGTCCATAAGGTTCGCACAATGCAGACAAGGTGGCAGTAATAATTGTTTTACCTGCACCTGTTGCTAGTTCTTGTAAGCCTTGCGGAGCATCCATAAATCCGTTAATGGCATCTAACTGATAGTCACGAAGAACAATAGGCTGTCCTTCGATAGGATGTCCTTTGGGCCATACTTTGCCTTGGTCTGCCCAATAGTTCTCTGTAATCTTTTGGAAGTTAAACTTATGTGGCTGTCGTAAGTCTTCTATCTCTTCGATAGACACTCCGCACTCATCTAAAATAGGCAGGATGGTATCTAAGTGATTTAAGTATCCGTTGCCGCCTAATCCAAAGAATGTTGTTGTACCATCCCATCTGCCAAGTTTATATTGTGGCATGTGTCTGGCATACGGCAACTCAAACTTTAACGAGTTAGAAATCTTCCTGCGTACTTCCACAGGTAAGCCGTCGAACTTAATGTTTACTTCGTCTCTAATTATTAATTTACAGCTCGACAATTTCTCTAGTTCCCTTTATTCTGTTGTGTCTAATTGACACAGATTCGTTGTAGTAATACACCGTTGCAAAGTCGTTTAAGTATGCACTCATCTTTCCAAAGTCATGAATAGGAAAAACGACAGCAGTATTAGGATGCCAGTCTGCTTTGTACAATGGTTTAGGTATTCTTGTTTTTGTAATAAACACTACCTTCGTTTTAGAGTCTATATAATTATTTAAGGTGTTATCCTTGATGAATTGGTTAAACTCCTTGTGGTCAGGTTGTCCATTATCTAACCTAAAGAATACAGTCATTTCCTCATTACGCACATACTTGGTTAGCACTTCATAGCACTCTTTAACTTTCTTATATGCGCTGGTTTCATCTTCAAGTACAACTAGCACAGGCCACTGTCCTAAGTCATCGATAGCACCAAAAAGAAAATCCATGTCGTATTTGTTCGGTTTTATACGAAATCTGGTATCATTACACATGACCAGGCTATTTAAGGGTGAATTCGGAAAATTCGCCGAAACCACGCTTGTAACCTCTTGATTTTGAACATCTATTCCGCACGATTTTGCTGAATTTAAAAATCTGAAGATATTTTTACCTGTTCTGTCACTAAACTTGCTATCAAAGTATTCTTGACAAGACTTAGTAACGTTCTTTAATACTAGCTGTCCAGCATCTACAGCTACATGCGGAATGTAGTTATTTTGATTATCTAGTATAACTTCAATAGCTGTTTGCAATTCGCGGATGTCTTCGGATACAATAAACCCTAGCGGTTCAAATGCGCTTAGAATTAGCAATAAGCTCTTTTCGTTAAACTTAACAGCTCGCGTGTTTTTTGTTGAAACAATATCGCCCACTAAGTGTGTAGCAATAGAATCCCAGGTTGCACCCAACTTTTTGCTAAATGGAAACTGTACAACAATGAACGTTTCCTTGCCGCTAGTATCTAAAGAGATACTTTGTCTGCGGTCAATGATACGCAATGGGTTGCGTAGTGTCTTTAATTCCAACAGCCCATTTACGTCAATAGAGTTTGCTTCTAAGCCGCCGCGATACTGCTCAATCTTTTTAATTGAAAGAGCAAGCTGACGGTCTGTCAACCCTACAGATTTTTTAACTTGATTGCCAAGGCTTCTAATAATTGATTGGTCGGTTCGAGCAATATTAATGTTAATAGCTCTGGGAACGACTCCAGCCAAAATTTCCAAAGCGTGTTCGATTGTACAGTCCATACATTATTGTAACACAAAGAAATTAAATGTCAAGAAAAATGCAACCTAATTACAGGGTTGCATCTTCCATACCGGCAACACGTAGCTTGACTACGTTTGTAATTTGCCATTGTTTTTGGTCTAGTGCTTTGGTAATACCTAACCATTTGTTGCGAAGCAAAGCAAACTCGTTGATAATCTTTTCCATATCAACTACGTCTGCTTCGCCGTCGACATACTTCTCGCAATCTCGACTACTAAGTGCTCTTGCATAATTCTCAAGATATTTTCTAAAGTGACTACTCTTGAGCCTGCGTAGTTCGATATTTAGGTATTCCAAAATAGCTTCGATTTCTTGAAGCTGGCTAAAGCGTTGTTCGACAATACCGGGCATACTTGCCGCGGCCTTTTCGACGTTGCCGACAAGACGCACTTCCTGACGAGCAGTTACAAGTTCGTTTTCAAAAAATGTAACTGCATCAGGAATGTACGAAATGTCCTGACTGACTTTAGTGTACCAGCCCATTAGTCCTCGTCACTATCCCAGTCTTCTGCATCATAATCAACTTCGTCTTCTTCTTCAGACCAGTCGTCAAGATAATATTCGATTGCTTCGTCCAAATCTTCATCACCGCCTAAGGCAGCTTTGAACACGTGGTCAGCAACACCATTGTCAGCAAGGATATCAACATACTTGCTTGCAATAGTTTCAATTTGCTTTTTGTCGAAAAACTCTTTTAGTCCAGTCCAAATGTCAACAATGTGATCTTCATTCATCATTCTAAAATCTCTCCAGTTTCTTGATCGATAGTAGTAGAGTTTACAGCAGGTGAGTTATGGAAGTCAACCATAACTTTATCTAAACAGCCTTCTTCGTTTCGTTCCCATTCCTTGCGATACAACTTAGTTTCGCTACCATCGGATGAAACATATTTAAGTCTGTTACCGTCTTTTTGTAAGAAACCTTTTGCTTCAAACAAATCAACACAACCACTGTATGGATTCATACCTGTTTCGTACGGAATCTTAACTTGTACGCTTTCAAATGGTTTTGCATAGCGTGTTTTCATAACCTTACAAGCCGCACGAATACCTTTAACTTCGCTAACCTTGTTGCCGTCTTCATCTTCTTTCAACTTCAACTTACGCATAGCAACAACAATACTAGACGCATAGATAAAGCCCTGTCCGCCTGAGATCTTATCATCTGGATCGAACATATCTTGCGATGCGTATGTATGGTTAGTAGCAACTAAACCAACGTTTGCATTACCAAACATGTTTACACAGTTACGAACAAGTGCTGTAAGTGCTTTAGGCTTACGACCCATGTCACCTTTTAAATCACCCGCTTCGAACTGATTAACGTCAGTTGGTGTTAGCAACATACCAAGTGAGTCAATTACAAACAAGACTTTTGGACGGTCTTCCATTGCCTTGTATTCTTTCATGAACTCATTGATAGTTTTAGCAACATCATCAATCATTGCCATGTTGAGTTTAAGTAGCTTGTCTTCGCTTGTATCAACACCAAGTGCATGTAACCATGCTTCGTCAAGAGCGTTTTCGCTATCAACTAACACAACGTAAATGCCTTGTGCTTGAGCTTCTTTAACTAAGTTACCGGAACAAATATAAGATTTGCCAGCGCCGGATTCGCCTGCAAAAACTGTAACTTTACCTAGCGGAATACCTTTATGGAAGTCACCGCTGATTAGATAGTTCAAAGCATAGTTTCCAGTACTAACCCAATCTGTTGGGTCGTTGAAACCTACACTAAGTCCATCAATACTTTTTGTTAATGTCTTTCTAAATTTCGAAAGGTCAAATGCCTTTGAAGCCATGTTATCTCCTTATACCTATAGTTATAGAAGGGGACACTAGGTCCCCGACTATTACTGATTACTGCTTTTGACGATTGCGGATCATCGCTAGGATGTCCTCTGCACGACCACCGCCTGCGGCTGGTGCAGATTCTGCTTTAGGAGCAGTCGCTTGTGGAGCAGGTGCGCTACGTGCCACAGGAACATCATCTGGATCGATGCTGTGGTCTGCGGCTGGAGCAGATGTTGTGTTAGTAGTGTTAGGGTCACCGGTCACAGCTGACATACCAGCTGGACGGAAATATTGGCCCCATGCTTCTTTGTCAAACGGTTCGCCGTCGACTGATGCTTGGAACATTTCCTTGATAACCTTAAGCTCAACATCACCTGGCTTCTTAGGTAAGAAGTCTGTTAAGTTAAACAAGCCATGTGCTGTTACTGCACCTTGTTCAGCATCAGTTAGAGGACGTTCACGACGACTCCACTTTGAAGTAGAATAGTCTGCGTAGCCACCCTTGCTAGTCTTAACAAGTTTAAAGTCAACGCCACGAGCATAGTCAGTTGGTAGTTCTTCTAGCTCTGGGTCAACAAGTGCTGACTTGATTAATTGGAAAATCTGAGGACCGATAATGAATCGGCGGATTGGGTTTTCTGGAGTAGAATCTTCTTTCAAACCATCTTCTACAACGAAACCTTGGAAAATGTATGAACGCTTTTTCCAATACTTACGACCCAAGTCTTCTAATGCTTTGTCCTTGAACCAGCCGCGAACCTCTGAAAGGATCGGACAAGTTTCACCATACATTTCCATACATGGTACTTGAACTTGAACTGGCTTGCTGTCAGTCTCGCCCTTCACGCCTGCGAAAGGTAGCTTGATCATTAAGCGTTCTGCCCAGAAGAATGTGTTGTTTG
>JACCDO010139778.1_pt1 | contig 16430 bp, 11 predicted proteins | sample 7446101 | NCBI WGS metagenome assembly JACCDO01 (sample SAMN15323440, study PRJNA562643) | freshwater metagenome | isolation source: river surface water | place: USA:Blue River Watershed | collected 2017-08-16 | reverse complement strand
GTGTATGCACTCAGGCGCTCTACCAGCTCTGGGGCCACCGATGAGAGGTATTCGCTAATGGTGGCGAAGGCGGACTCGCCTGAGATGACAAGCTTTTGGAAATCTTCGTTGAAGACATCGCGAATGATCTTCACCAATAGGTCTGGCTCACTGTGCAGCAGCATTGGGGCCTTGCCCTTGGCTACCTTTTCATTGATTGACTCCCACTGGGCCTTAAGGCGCTCAACATCGTGAATCAGTTGATCTTCGGAAGCACCTTCGGCCGCGGTGCGAACGATTACACCGGCGTCCTCAGGAAGGGCGTGCTTCAAAATCTGCTTCAGGCGCTGACGCTCACCCTCCGGTAGCTTGCGAGAAATGCCAGACATGTTGCCACCCGGCACGTAAACCAAGAAACGACCTGGCAAAGAAACCTGAGAGGTCAATCGGGCACCCTTTTGGCCAACTGGATCCTTGGTCACCTGGACCAGAACCTGATCACCGGACTTCAGCGCCAGTTCGATGCGACGAGGCTGGTTTCCAGTCTCGGCGGCCTCCCAGTCAACTTCGCCGGAGTAAAGCACTGCGTTGCGTCCGCGGCCGATATCTACGAAGGCAGCCTCCATGGAAGGCAGTACGTTCTGGACCTTACCTAGGTAAACATTGCCGATCAGCGAGCCGCCCTGGCTTTCAGCGACGTAGTGCTCAACCAGCATGCCGTCCTCCAGGACGCCAATTTGGATTCGCGCATCTTTTTCCCGCACCACCATGGTGCGCTCGACAGATTCTCTGCGAGCTAAGAACTCAGATTCGGTAACCGAAGAACGACGTCTGCCGCCATCGCGCGAGTCTCGACGACGCTGACGCTTGGCATCGACTCGGGTGGAGCCGGTTTCCTTCTCGGATTCCTCCGGCTTGGTCTTTTCCTTCTGAGCTTTTTCTTTAGGCTGCTTGGCCTTGGGCTGCGGCTTCTCGATTGGCTTTTCCTCTTCAATGGCGAGTTTGCCGCTGCGGGGATTTACCTTCGGAGTTGGCAGATCAGGAGCCTGAAAGATCAGTTGGATTGCTGCCGGCTTTGCCGGTTCTTCTTTTTTCTTAGCCAATTTTTTAGCCTCTTGGCCTGTGGGACACACCCGTTGGGCCATCTGTCGTGACCTAGGCCGCAGCCGAGGTCGAATTCTAAAAGCGTCAGAATCAAAATCTGACCAAACCTTCGATGCGAGTGTGTTCGCATCTAGTGACGATTATGCCAGCATTCAGAAACAAATGCGATAATTCGGCTGTGGTATTTCCAATAACTCTGATTCTTACCGGCGTCTTGGGCTGGATTGCAAGCTTTGGTCTCACGCTTGAGCGACTGCACGTGATGTCCAACCCCGCGGCAGTTACATCTTGTGACATCAGCCCCTTTATCAGCTGCAAGTCAGTGATGCTCAGTGAGCAGGCTGCTCTGTTTGGCTTCCCGAACCCATTGATCGGAATAGCGGCATTTTTCGCACCGGTGATTCTCGGGGTGGCAATTTTTGCCGGAGCTAAATTCAAGGGCTGGTTCTGGAATCTTTTCCTCGGTGGCACCGCACTAGCTTTAGTTTTTGTTATCTGGTTGATGAGCCAGAGCGTTTACGTGATTGGGTCACTTTGCATCTACTGCATGGTGGCCTGGACAGCAACCATCCCGTTGTTCTGGAGCACTCTCGGGCACAACCTAAAAGAAGGTTTCCTGGGTGAAAAACTCAAGACCGCGGTGGTCTACGAGTGGGCCTGGGTGATAGTCCTCTTGAACTATCTAGCCTTCTGTCTATTGATCCTGATTCAGTTCTGGAACTTCTGGCCGACGCTGTTTTAGAACCAGAGCGCCAATTCTCTAGCGGCAGACTCTGCCGAGTCTGAGCCGTGCACCAGGTTCTGAACCACCTTGGTTCCCCAGTCTCGAGACAAATCGCCACGAATGGTTCCAGGGGCAGCAACAGTTGGGTCGGTGACACCGGCAATAACGCGGAAACCCTCGATTACTCGGTGACCCTCTAGGCGAATAGCCACGATGTCACCGGAGAGCATGAACTCCATCAGTGGCTCGTAAAAGGACTTGCCTTCGTGCTCGGCGTAGTGCTGCGCCAGCAGTTCACGAGTTGGGGTCAGCTTCTTCAATGCCGCCACGGTGTAGCCCTTAGCTTCACAGCGAGCGATGATCTCTCCGATCAGATTTCTGCGAACTCCGTCAGGCTTGATCAATACCAAAGTGGCTTCAGACATTACTTTCCCTCAATTTCTGCTTCGAAATAGATTCTCTTTGCGTTATCAATTGTGGATCCGGCAATTAACGCCCAGATCCAAAGACCAGCGAGCATTACGCCAATCAAAAACATTCCCCACAAAAGCACACCTGAGGCAATCAGTAGTACCTGCCACAAGCTACCCAGCCAATATCCCCAGCTAAAGCGCAGCACGGCAGGTGTGAGCATCATCAATAGTGCCGATGTCAGCCCAACCGCCCAGACCAACTCGGCATCGGCAACTTTCAAACCAAAGGCCGCCAAAGTGGCGAAAAATGCCACAAAAGACTCAAAAGCCAAGACGATGGATGCCAAGGTTTGCTTGGAAGATCTATTCCTCATCTTCGTCGTCCATTCTCTGGTCTTGGATGCACTTCAACACATCTCCGATTAGGTAGAGCGAGCCAGTGACGAACAGTGCCGCCTTTTCCTCTGCAGCAAGCCTATTGGCTAACTTATAGGCGGCGCTGACACTGGGCTCAACAGCCAGCACCTCAATGCCGTAGTCCTCGCAAATTTGCGCAAGCTCAGCCGCCGGGAGACCGCGAGGTGATGCTGGCTGCGTGCAAACCACCTGGTCGAAGGCTTTTGCCATTTCGGCGATGGTGCCGCTGAGATCTTTATCGGCAAGCATGGCCACCAGTCCCAGGGTTTTTGGCGAGTTGAAGCTCAGATCCAATGCAGCAGTCAGCGATGCCATGCCGGCAGGGTTGTGAGCACCGTCTAGCACCACCAGCGGGTCCTTGGAAACTACCTGCAGTCGGCCCGGGCTTACCGCATCCGCAAGCGCTGCGCGCAGCACCTCATCGGCAATTGGCCGCGAACCTTCACCCAAGAACAACTCAACCGCGGCAATTGCGGTGGCGGCATTTTGCGCCTGGTGGAAACCAATGATTGGCATCCAAACCTGCGGGTAATCGCCGGCAAGCCCGCGAACCGAAAAACGCGTGCCAAAGCCATCGGCAATCACATCGCCGTATTGGAAGTCCCTGCCCGAAAGCCTCAGGTTTTCACTTCTTGACTGAAGAACTTCAACCACGCCTTGGTATTGCGGACTGGAGACGACCAGGGACTTGTCCTTGATGATTCCAGCTTTGGTGGTGGCAATTTCTTCCACGGTGTTTCCGAGAGACTTTTGGTGGTCCAGATCGATAGCTGTGAACACCGCAACATCGGCATCGGCGACATTTGTGGCATCCCACTCTCCACCCATGCCAACCTCTAGCACCAAGACATCCACCGGGGCATCCGAGAACAACTGGAAAGCCAAAGCAGTAAAAGCTTCAAAGAAGGTGAGTGGTTGGTGACCCTCTGCGATCAACTGCTGGTCAACCAAATCCAACAGCGGCTTGTTGTCACGATAGGTCTCAACCAGCATTTCACCGCTCACCGGATCGCCGTCTAAGGCGATGCGTTCGTTGAAGCTAACCAGGTGCGGGCTGGTGAGCCGTCCGGTGCGCAGGCCGTGCTCGCGCAGAATGCGCTCGATTATTCTCGAGGTAGAGGTTTTGCCGTTGGTGCCAGTGATGTGGATGATTCCGTAGTTTTTCTGCGGGTCTCCCATCAAACCAACCAACCTCGCGGTTGGTTCTAGGCGTGGACGAATGTGCTGCTCGGGTTGCCGAGCGTAGAGCTCGGCGAGAATCTGATCTAGATCGCTTTGCTGGGTCACTTCTTCACTAGCTCAATCTCGATCAAGCCGGATTCGCCGATCGCCAGTTCCCCAGTGACCGAAGCAGCGCTGACAAAGAACTCGGTCGCTAGAGTCTCACTGGAAATGAATTCACTGTGAGCCTGAAGCGCTGCCAGTGAACCCTCGTCACAGCGAATGGTTAGAGAAATTCGGTCCGAGACATCCAGCCCGGCATCCTTGCGAGCCTGCTGGATGTGGCGGATGGCGTCTCTTGCCGCACCCTCTGCGGAGAGTTCTTCGGTCAAAACAGTGTTCAGCAGCACAAAACCGCTGGAGGTAATACCGACTGCTTGATTAGCATCAGCCTGGTTTGCCACCATTGCGATTTCGAATTCTCCTTCGAATAGCTCGGTGCCATCGACGACAACCAAATCACCCTGTTGGGACCAATTGCCCGCCTTCGCCTCGCGGATAATTCGCTGCACCTCACCACCGACGCGAGGACCGAGCGCCCTGGCGTTGACGGTCAGGGACTTCAGCAGACCGTACTGGCTGGCAACCTCGTCGCTAGCCTGAACCACGAATACCTGCTTCACGTTCAACTCATCCGCGATCAAGTCGGCGTATGCGCTGAGGCTCTCGGCATTCGGTGCAGCGATTGTCAAATCACTCAGCGGCAATCGCACGCGCAAACCAGCTGCCTTGCGAAGTGCCTGAGCAACCGAAGCCGCTTCACGAATGGCATCCATGTCCATTACCAACTGCTCGTCGGCTGGGAACTCGGAGGCATCCGGCCAGCTCTCGAGGTGAACAGATCTACCTCCGGTAAGACCTCGCCACATCTCCTCAGCAGTTAGTGGTAGCAGTGGAGCAACTACTCTGAGCACCGCCTCGAGCACGGTGTAGAGGGTGTCGAATGCATCCTTGTCACCCTCCCAGAAGCGGTCGCGTGAGCGCCTTACGTACCAGTTGGTTAGAACTTCGGCGAAGTCCCTCACCTTGGCACTGGCCTGGTAGCTGTCAAAGACATCTAGATCCGCTTGGACATCTTCAATGAGCTTGCGGGTCTTGGCCATGATGTAGCGATCCAAGAGCTGCTCTGAAGCAGTTGATGGCGATGCCTCGTACTTGGCTGCGTTCGCATAGAGCGCGAAGAAATAGTAGGTGTTCCAAAGCGGCAAGAGTGCCTGACGGACACCTTCACGAATTCCCTGCTCGGTAACCGAGAGGTTGCCACCGCGAAGAATTGGGCTAGACATCAAAAACCAGCGCATGGCATCTGAGCCATCGCGATTGAATACCTCGTTGACATCCGGGTAATTGCGAAGGCTCTTCGACATCTTTTGACCATCGTTACCGAGCACAATGCCGTGGCTGATGGCGTTTTTGAAGGCTGGCCGATCAAACAACGCGGTTGCTAGAACATGCAGAGTGTAGAACCAGCCTCTGGTTTGACCCACATACTCCACAATGAAGTCACCCGGGAAGTGGGAGTCAAACCAGTCTTGATTCTCAAATGGGTAGTGCACCTGAGCAAATGGCATCGAACCTGACTCAAACCAACAGTCCAAAACCTCAGGGACTCGACGCATCGTTGACTTACCGGTTGGGTCGTCAGGGTTAGGCCTAACTAACTCATCAATTACCGGACGGTGGAAATCTGAGGGGCGAACACCGAAATCGGCTTCCAGTTCTTCCATCGATCCGTAGACGTCGATGCGCGGGTAGTTTGGGTCATCTGATTTCCAGACTGGAATCGGTGCGCCCCAGAATCGGTTACGGGAAATCGCCCAGTCGCGAACATTCTCCAGCCATTTGCCGAAGCTGCCGTTCTTGGTGTGTTCAGGAACCCAATTGATCTCCTGGTTTAGCTCCAACATCCGATCGCGCAACTTGGTGGTCTCGACAAACCAAGAGGAAACCGCCTTGTAGATAAGTGGATTCTTGCAGCGATAGCAGTGCGGATAGCTGTGCTCATAGGAAGCCTGGCGCAACAAACGACCCATGCTCTTGAGGTCTTGAGTGATTGGCTTGTTGGCGTCAAAAACGTGCTGTCCCTGGTATGGAGCAACTACCGAATTGAACTGTCCGCGCTCATTGATTGAAACGTAGGTTGGAATGCCCGCAGCCTGACAAACGTTTTGGTCATCCTCACCGTATGCCGGAGCCTGGTGCACGATACCGGTGCCATCGGTGTCGGCCACGTAATCTGCCACCAACACCTGCCAGGCATTCTTGACATCAAAGAGTTCAGGATTGGCATAGAAGTCAAAAATCCGCTCATACTTCAAGCCATTTAGTTCAGTGCCTAGGTAGCTCTTTGTGATTTGAGCCTTTAGTTCTTCGGCGCTTTCATAACCTAGCTCCTTGGCGTAGCCGCCAATCAGCGAGGTCGCCATCAAATATCGTGCCGAGCCGTCTTTATTTGACACCACGGAGTACTCGATCTTCGGACCAACCGCAAGAGCAAAGTTGGTAGGCAAGGTCCAAGGAGTGGTGGTCCAAGCCACCAGATTCACACCATCGAGTTCGTGGCCAGGGGCGTTGATTGGGAACGTTACGCTCACCGACTGGTCCTGACGGTTTTTGTAAACCTCATCATCCATTCGAAGCTCGTGGTTGGAAAGCGGGGTTTCACATCGCCAGCAATAGGCCAAAACCTTGAAACCCTCGTAAACCAAACCTTTTTTGTAAAGCTCCTTGAATGCCCACAACACACTCTCGGTGTAGTTGGTGTCCAAAGTCTTGTAGTCGTTGTCAAAGTCAACCCAGCGTGCCTGGCGAGTCACATATGTGCGCCAGTCCTCGGTGTATTTCAAAACCGAGGTTTTGCAGAATTCGTTGAACTTGGCTACTCCGAACTTCTCGATCTCAGGACGGCCTGAGATGCCCAGCAAGCGCTCGGCCTCGACCTCAGCAGGAAGGCCGTGAGTGTCCCAACCGAATCTGCGCTCGACTCGCTTGCCGCGCATGGTTTGGTATCTCGGGATTAAATCCTTGGTGTAGCCGGTCAGCAGGTGACCGTAGTGCGGAAGGCCATTTGCAAACGGAGGGCCATCGTAGAAGACAAATTCGGGTGCGTCTTCGCCTACCCGGTTGTCGATTGAAGCCTGAAAAGTATCGTCCTTAGCCCAGTAAGCCAGAACCTCCTCTTCGACCTTTGGGAACGAAGGAGAGGCGAGCGGACCATCAGGTCGGTCTGAGTGCTTTGGATACATCACGGCTTTCGAAGAAGTTCTAGAACTTAACAATGTTAATCTAGAGCCCTGCTAACTCGGAGACTAAATAAGTGAACGCTTCAAAACCAGAACCACTAAGACCGGCCAGTATTCCGGAAAAGGCCACCGTTGACGGCCTAGAGGCCAAGTGGGTGCCCAGCTGGGAGACCAACCAGGTATTTGCGTTTAACTCAAAGGCTGCCAAAGAAAACATCTTTTCGGTCGACACTCCCCCGCCAACGGCATCAGGTTCACTCCACGTCGGTCACGTGTTTAGCTATACCCACACTGACGTAATTGCCCGCTACCAGCGCATGCTGGGCAAAGATGTCTTCTATCCGATGGGTTGGGATGACAACGGCCTTCCCACCGAACGTCGCGTTCAGAACTACTACGGAGTCCGTTGCGACCCGACCCTGCCATATGTAGAGAACTTCACCCCACCCTACGAAGGCGGCGACAACAAGAGCTCGAAGGCTGCTGATCAACTTCCAATTTCCAGAAGAAACTTCATCGAGCTCTGCGAGCGTCTGACCGAAGAGGATGAGAAGGCATTCGAGAACCTCTGGCGCGATCTTGGCATCTCGGTGGACTGGGCACAGACCTACCGAACCATTTCAAAAGAAGCCCAGCAGGTATCGCAGGCAGCATTCCTAAACAATCTGGCTCGCGGCGAGGCTTACCAAGCCATGGCTCCAACCCTCTGGGATGTTACTTTCCGCACCGCGGTAGCTCAGGCAGAGCTTGAAGACCGCGAGATGCCGGGCGCTTACCACCGCATTGGATTTGATGGCCCTGAAGGCAAGATCTTTATCGAAACCACTCGCCCAGAGTTGATCCCAGCCTGTGTTGCACTGGTTGCCCATCCAGATGACGAGCGCTACCAGCCGCTATTTGGCAAGACTGCAAAGACTCCGCTTTTTGGTGTCGAGGTGCCGATTGTGGCCCACCGTCTGGCGCAAAAGGACAAGGGCTCTGGCATTGCCATGATCTGCACCTTTGGTGATGTGACAGACGTGATTTGGTGGCGTGAACTGAACCTCCCTAACCGTGCAATCATCGGCTTTGATGGCCGAATTGTGCCAGCTGCCCCAGAGGTCATCGCTGAGAGCAAGGGTGCTGCGCTGTTTGCGCAGATTGCCGGCAAGACAGTGTTCTCCGCCAAGGAAATCTTGGTTGAAGCGCTCAAGGCTTCAGGAGACATGATTGGCGATGCAAAACCGATCAGCCACCCGGTTAAGTTTTTCGAAAAGGGTGACAAGCCGCTCGAGATTGTCTCCACTCGCCAGTGGTACATCACCAACGGTGGTAAGGATAAAGAGCTTTCCCAGCAGCTGATTTCTAAGGGTCGCGAGCTCGAGTTCCACCCAAGCTTCATGCGAGTTCGTCTTGAGGACTGGATCAACGGTCTGAACGGCGACTGGCTAATCTCTCGTCAGCGCTTCTTTGGAGTGCCAATCCCGGTTTGGTACAAGCTCGACTCGGCAGGAAACCCGCTATTCGATGAGCGCATTGTCCCGAACCTGGAACAGCTCCCGATTGACCCCAGCTCCGATGTCCCAGCCGGCTACACCGAGGACCAGCGTGGTGAGCCAAATGGTTTTATTGGCGAGCTCGACATCATGGACACCTGGGCAACCTCGTCGCTTACTCCACAGCTTGCCGGTGGCTGGCTATCAAAGCCCGAGCAGTTTGCCAAAGTCTTTCCATTTGATCTTCGCCCACAAGGCCAAGACATCATTAGGACCTGGCTGTTCTCTACCCTGCTCAGAAGCGAGCTTGAGCACGGCGTCCTGCCCTGGAAAAACGCAGCTATTTCGGGATGGATCCTCGACCCAGACCGCAAGAAGATGTCAAAGTCAAAGGGCAACGTGGTAGTTCCAAACGAGCTGCTAGAGACGCATGGCTCCGATGCCGTTCGCTACTGGGCCGCTAGCGCAAGGTTGGGAACAGATGCCGCATTTGACGAAGGTCAGATGAAGATTGGTCGACGCCTAGCCAACAAGCTACTCAACGCTGGTCGCTTCGCGCTCAGCTTCGAATTGCCTGCTGGCGTAACCCAAGTTTCCGAACCGATTGACCAGGCGATGCTGGCGGCACTTCGCGAGGTTGTGGATAGTGCGACCAGGGCATTTGATGCTTATGACCACACCAAGGCCCTGGAGATTACAGAGACCTTCTTCTGGACCTTTACCGATGACTACCTGGAGCTGGTCAAAGAGCGTGCATACGGCAACTCTGGCCAGTCGGCCCAGGAAATAGGCTCTGCAGTAATTGCACTTCGTGAAGCACTGGCAATCTTGGTGCGCCTATTTGCTCCATTCATTCCATTCGCAGCCGAAGAAGTTTGGAGCTGGTGGCAGCAGGGTTCGGTTCACCTCAGTCCTTGGCCCCAAACTTCGGAAATCCGCTTCGAGGATGCAGCTCTGATGCAGGTGGCAAGCACTGCCCTGGTGCAGATTCGCAAGTCAAAGTCCGATGCCAAGCTCTCCATGAAGGCAGAAATCAAAACCGCAACCCTAACCGGAGTGCAGCAACTCGCTTTGATTGCGGATGACCTTAAGTCGGTGGGCAAGATCGCTGAGTTGAGGTTGCTAATTGGCAACGAATTGGCACTTTCCGACTTGGAGTTCGCCTCGGAGGAATAGCATTTTGGGATGACAAATCCCTTGATGCAACCATCCCAGCTGGAAAACGAACTACCGGATTTCGCAAACCTACGCGATGAGCACTACCTACCCGCCTTTGAACACGCGGTAGCGGAGCACAACAAGGAAATCGCGGCGATTCTGGCGCAGCCAGAGGTCACGTTCGAGAACACCCTCGAGGCGATGGAGCGATCCGGTGGACTCTTGAGCACAATGCTGATGGTCTTCTACAACAAATCTTCAAGCGACACCAATGAGACCATTCAGGAGCTCGAGGCAGAGATTGGACCCCGCTTAGCTGCTCACATGGACAGCATTCGACTAAACCCGGCTTTGTATTCGAGAATCACCGAATTGGCAGCAAAGCGCGATGAGTTGGGGTTGGACGTCGCGAGTGATCGCCTACTGAGCAAATACCTAGAGGATTTCAACTTCGCCGGAGCTGGCCTAAGCGAGGCATCGCGTAAGCGAGTCGCTGAAATCAATGAGCGCTTGAGCTCGCTCGAGGCCGAGTTTGACAAGAGACTTTTGGCAGACACCAACGACCTGGCGGTCCACCTAGAGGATGACAGTCGGCTTTCAGGACTCACTGGAGACGAGATTGCCAGCCTCGCTCAGGCGGCAACCGAGCGCGGAAAAACCGGATTCGTGATTCCACTTTTGAACTACTCTGGCCACCCCTTGATTGCCTCTCTTGAGGACCGTGAGCTTCGAAAGGAGCTGATGCAGCGCACGCTATCTCGCGGTGCTAGAGGAAACGCGAATGACACCAGCAGCGTGATCAAGGAGCTGCTAGACCTGCGCCGCGAAAAGGCAGCTCTTTTTGGATACTCGAATTATGCCCAGTACGTGCTGACTCAGCAGACTGCAAAAAGCCCCGATCGGGTTCACGAAGTGCTGCGTAAAATTGCCCCGGTTGCCAAGCGCAATGCTGAGGCCGAGGGCAAGGTATTGGCCGAGCTGATGCAACGTGAGGTTGGCGCATCTGACCTGCAATCTTGGGATTGGGACCGCTACACCGAGCAGCAGCGCAAAGAGAAGTACTCAATCGACACCTCAGTGCTCAAGCCATATTTCGAACTAAACCGCGTCCTAGAGGACGGTGTCTTTTTCGCCGCCGGTCAGCTCTACGGATTGCGATTTACCAAGCGTTCAGACCTAGTCGCATACCACCCTGACGCAAGCGTCTACCAGGTGGATTTTGAGGACGGTTCACGCTGCGGCCTGTACATCTTTGACCCGTATGCCCGCCCATCCAAGCGAGGCGGGGCGTGGATGAATAACTTGGTCGACCAGTCCCACCTGCTGGGCAAGTTGCCAGTTGTGGTCAACAACATGAACATCCCAAAGCCAGCCGCAGGAAACCCATCGCTGATGACACTCGATGAGGTAAACACGCTGTTCCACGAGTTTGGACACACCCTGCACGGATTGCTGTCGAACGTGAAGTATCCGCGCTTCTCCGGCACCAGCGTTGAACGTGACTTCGTCGAGTTCCCCTCTCAGGTGAATGAGATGTGGATGCTTTGGCCACAGGTTCTGCAGAACTATGCGATTCACCACAAGACCGGTGAGAAGCTCTCGCTGGAATGGATTGACAAACTGCAAGCCACCGAGGCCTTCAACCAAGGTCACGCCACCACGCACTATTTGCAGGCGGCAATCCTTGACCTCGCCATGCACGAGGCCGAACAGACTCCAGAAGATCTAGCGGCTTTTGAGGCGCAGGCAATTAGCGACTACGGCCTTGACTTCCACCCGGTACCAACCCGCTATCGCCCGAATTACTTTGCCCACATATTCGCCGGAGGTTACTCGGCCGGTTACTACGGCTATATCTGGTCTGAGGTGCTTGATGCGGAGAGTGTTGATTGGTACAAGTCGCAGGGTGGTCTCAGTCGTGAAAACGGGCAGCGGTTTGCCGATGCCCTGCTTTCTCGCGGAGGCGAAACGGATTCAATGGATCTTGTCAGAGAGCTGCTGGGTCGCGAACCTGAAATTACGCCACTGCTAAAGCGTCGCGGCTTGCTCTAAAGCTTTTTACCTAAAAGCCAAACGATCACGCCCACCAAAAGCGCCCAGAAGGCTCCGCCGATTCCCAAGATTGTCACGCCTGCTGCGCCGATTACAAATGTGACGACACCAGCAAGTCTGGTCGAGTCATCGGTCACAGCGCCCTTGATAGCGTTAGCGAAGGTGTTGATAAGTGCGATACCAGCAAGAGATAGTAAAAGTTCGCGCGGGACTGCCAGCACAAAGGCTGCGAACGGCGCCGCAAAGAGCGCGAACAGAATGTAGACCACCCCGCCCCAGCTAGAGGCGATCCAGCGTTTCGAAGGGTCTTTAGCTGCGCTCGAATCAGCATTCAGTGCGGCGGTAATCGCTGCGAGGTTTAGACCAAAACCTCCAAAAAGGCTGGTTAGAAGCGAGGCGGAACCGGTGGCGGCAAACACCTTGCCGGCTGGAATTTGGTAACCCAGCGAGGACATGATCGCAAGCCCTGGGAGGTTTTGGCTCGCCATAGTGATCAGATAAAGCGGGATCCCGATGGCAATGATGGCAGCGAGCTCAAACTGCGGCATCACAATCGCAAGTTCAGGCCAGAAGCTTCCAACACTTGCATCGCTTGCCTCGGAAGATGTTCCGATCAGCAAGAATCCAAGCGCAATCGCAATTGGCGTAGCCCAAAGTGGCAAAAAGCGATTTATCAAAAACCAGGTAATCACAACCGGCAGAATCAGCACTGGGAAGTCAATGGCGGAGTGCACTGTGGCAATGACGAATGGAAAAATTACACCCGCCAACATAGCGGCGGAGATTTGCGGTGGAATCTTGCGTACCAAGTTTCCCAGCGTTGGCCACAGGCCGGTAAGCACAATCAGCACGCTGGAGACCATAAAGGCACCAACTGCCAACTCAAAGCTCAAACCAAGTCCAGCGCTAGCAGCTAGAAAAGCGGCTCCCGGCGTGCTCCAGACCACACTGATTGGCATCTTCAGCCAAACACTAAGTGCAATCGACATCACGCCGTAGCCAACCAACATCACAGCCAGCGCGGTGGAGATCTGAGAGTTGGTGGCACCCATCGCTGCAAGCCCAGCAATTGCAATGGCGAAGGTAGCCACCGAACCGGTAATTGAGGCGACCGTGCCCGCAATGTACGGGGCTAAACGTTCGGAGTGAAGGTTGATTTTGTCTACCTAGGCAGTCTTGTCTTTGAGGCGCTGCGGCAGTGGTTGAACCGTCGGCAAGGACTTGTGTTCGACGATATCCTCGGTGATCACTACCCTGCCCTGGTCGGTCGAGCCTGGCAGTTCAAACATAATTGGACCTAGAACTTCTTCCAAGATGGCCCTCAGACCACGCGCACCGGTGTCCCTGGATACAGCAAGGTCGGCAATCTTCTCAATAGCTGCGGGTTCAAACTCCAGCTCGAATCCGTCTATTTCAAACATGCGCTGGTACTGCTTGATAAGCGCGTTTTTTGGTTCGGTCAGAATCGAAATCAACGCAGGCTTGTCTAATTGCTCAACTGTCGCAATCACCGGAAGGCGACCAATGAACTCTGGGATCAACCCAAACTTGCGAAGGTCTTCTGGCTGCACCTGCTTGAAAACATCTTGGTTCTCGGTTTTCTCTTTGAGAGGCGACCCGAAACCGATGCCCTTCTTGCCGGTTCGCTCCCCCACGATGGTCTCAAGACCTGCGAAGGCTCCGGCGACGATGAACAGCACGTTGGTGGTGTCAATCTGAATGAACTCTTGCTGTGGGTGCTTGCGACCACCCTGCGGTGGAACCGACGCGACGGTGCCCTCGAGAATCTTTAGCAGTGCCTGCTGCACACCCTCACCGGAGACGTCTCGAGTAATAGATGGGTTCTCAGCCTTGCGGGAAATCTTGTCGATCTCATCGATGTAGATGATGCCGGTCTCGGCCTTCTTCGGGTCGTAGTCAGCGGCCTGTAGCAACTTCAGCAGAATGTTCTCGACATCCTCGCCAACGTAACCGGCTTCGGTTAGCGCAGTAGCATCAGCAACCGCGAATGGTACGTTTAGTCGCTTTGCAAGGGTTTGCGCTAAGTAAGTCTTGCCGCAACCGGTTGGCCCCATGAGCAAAATATTTGACTTGGCAATTTCAATGTCATCGTGACTCTTGCCACCTCGAGTCAAAGTGCCGGTGGCGCGAATGCGCTTGTAGTGGTTATAAACCGCTACCGCTAGCTGTTTCTTGGCGTTGTCCTGGCCAATAACGTACTCATCTAAGAAAGCTTTGATCTCGCGGAGGTTTGGAAGATCAAGCGACTCGGTTGACTCCTTAGCTTGAGCACCGAGCTCTTCTGCGACAATCTCATTGCAGAGTTCGACACACTCGTCACAGATATAAACCGATGCTGGACCCGCAATCAGCTTTCGCACCTGGCGCTGGCTTTTGCCGCAAAAGGTGCACTTCAGCAGTTCGCTGGTCTCGCTCAATGTCATGCAAAAACCCTATATCCGTATGCAGACTTTTTGCGGGAGGTTGACAGACTTTTTAGCCCTTGCGAGAAGTCAGCACCTGGTCGATAAGGCCGTATTCCAAGGCTTCTTGCGCGGTGAGGATCTTGTCGCGGTCGATGTCCTTGTTTACCTTGGCCAGATCCTGACCGGTGTGCTTGGCCAAAGTCTCCTCGAGCCACTCACGCATGCGCATGATTTCGCGAGCCTGAATCTCGATATCTGATGCCTGGCCCGAACCACCGCCACCGGTTGCTGGCTGGTGGATTAGCACTCTTGCGTTTGGAAGCGCAAGGCGCTTACCCTTTGCGCCAGCTGCCAGTAGCACCGCGGCAGCCGAGGCTGCCTGACCTAGACAAACGGTTTGAATCTGTGGCTTGATGTATTGCATGGTGTCGTAAATCGCAGTAAGTGCGGTGAACGATCCACCTGGGGAGTTGATGTACATCGTGATGTCGCGGTCTGGGTCCTGAGACTCCAAAACCAACAGCTGAGCCATGATGTCGTCGGCAGAGGCATCATCTACCTGGACGCCTAGGAACACGATGCGGTCCTCAAACAACTTGGTGTAGGGGTTGTGACGCTTGAATCCGTATGAGGTGCGCTCCTCGAATTCCGGCAAAATGTAGCGCGACTGCGGCATCGGAATCCGACCTGCGGCTGATTCTAGATAAGTCATCTTTAGGCCTTTCCTACACCGGTTGAACGGTTTGCAAATTCTTGAATGTGATCGATGAAGCCATATTCCAGCGCTTCTTGCGCGGTGAACCAGCGGTCGCGATCGCCGTCCTGCATAACCTGCTCAACGGTCTTACCGGTCTGCACCGCGGTGATCGAAGCTAGCTGACGTTTCATAGACATGATCAACTCAGCCTGAGTCTGAATGTCGGATGCGGTGCCACCAAAGCCACCGTGCGGCTGGTGCAGCAGCACTCTGGTGTTTGGGGTGGCATATCTCTTGCCCTTGGCACCGGAGGTGAGCAGGAACTGTCCCATCGAGGCACACATTCCGATTCCGACGGTCACAATGTCGTTCGGTACGTACTGCATGGTGTCGTAGATTGCCATGCCCGCGGTAATAGATCCACCTGGAGAGTTGATGTACAGGAAGATGTCTTTTTCGGCATCCTCCGCTGCTAGCAACAAGATTTTGGCGCAGATCTCATTGGCGTTATCGTCGCGAACTTCGCTGCCCAACCAGACAATACGGTCCTTGAGCAATCTGTCAAAAACGCCGTGACCTAGATTTTGTGGCTCTGCCATTGCAACTCCTTAGCTAACAAGACACAAAGATAGCTTCGGTTTAGCTAAAAACTTGGCATGTTCGCCATCGGCGTTAGCCTTCGACTGAGACCTTGTTCCCCTTGGCATCGGTAATCTCAGCGTGAGCAACCAGTGCATCGACAGCCTTGCGACGAGAAAGCTCGTCAACAAACATTGGAACCTGCCCGGCGTTTGCTACCTGCTTGATGAATTCGTTCGGGTCCATACCGTAGTTGCGGCTCTGGAAGGCTAGGTACTCGATCAGCTCTTGGTCCTCTACCTTGATGCCCTCGGCGTCAACGACTGCATCGAGCAAAAGCTGAACGCGGAAGTTCTTCTCGGTCTCTTCCAGCACCTCGACACGGTGTGGGTCATCCATCGCCTTGCCTTCTTGCTCGAGGTGGTGGTCCACCTCACGCTTTACAGCTTCGTCAGAAACTGGAATCTTTGCCTTTTCAACCAACTCGTCCACGATCTGGTCGCGAGCCTGGAGAATCTGCTTACGAACAAAGTTCTGCTCTAGCTTCTTCTCGATGTCGGCCTTCAGCTCGTCCAGGGTGTCAAACTCACTAGCCAGCTGAGCAAATGCGTCGTCAGCCTTTGGAAGCTCGCGCTCCTTGACGGCATTTAGGGTGACGGTGACCTCGGCCTCGCTGCCAGCCTGGTCGCCACCGACCAGCTTGGAGCGGAAAGTGGTGGTCTCTCCTGCGGTCAAGGTCTCTAGCGCCTCGTCAATGCCGTCTAGCAACTGGCCAGAGCCGATTTCGTAAGAGATGTCCTTGGCGGTGTCAATCTGAGTTCCACCGATCGAGGCACTCAGGTCAATCGAGGTGAAGTCACCGCTCTTAGCTGGGCGGTCTACGGTCTTCAGGGTGCCGAAGCGGGCGCGCAGTGCGTCTAGCTCGGTCTCGATGTCGAGCTTC
>JACCDO012426112.1_pt1 | contig 16431 bp, 11 predicted proteins | sample 7446101 | NCBI WGS metagenome assembly JACCDO01 (sample SAMN15323440, study PRJNA562643) | freshwater metagenome | isolation source: river surface water | place: USA:Blue River Watershed | collected 2017-08-16 | reverse complement strand
TGGTTTGCTCAAATTAAAAATATAAATTTACTAAAAAGAAAACAAATAATAAATGACTTGCATAATTTAAGTAATGATTTTAAAGAGTGTTTAAAATTACAAGATCAATTAAAAATAGAAATAGAATCAAATGAATTTTATAAAAATAATAATATGTTTATATTAGGAAAAGGATGCGATGAATATATTGCATATGAAGGATCATTAAAAATAAAAGAAATTTCATATATTCATTCTGAAGGATATTCATCAAGTTCATTAAAACATGGTCCATTTGCCTTATTAGATAAAAATGTATCTGTTATTATAATTGATACTATAAATAATACAATGATAAAAAATTGTTATGAAGAAGTTAAATCAAGAAATGCACCTATATTAGTTATAACTAACAAGAATATAAATCATGATAATAAAATAATAATACCTTATAATAAAACATTTTCATCATTATTAGCAATTATCCCAATGCAAATTATAGCATACTATTGTTCATTAAATAAAAAAATAAATCCAGATATACCTAGAAATTTAGCAAAAGTAGTTACTGTTGAATAAATTTAATTATAATTAAATTTATACTTTAGTAACAAAATATGTAGTCAAAGCAAATAATATACCACCCCATAATGAATCAATTATAACTGATTTTATATTCCAATTTTTAAATATAGTATAATTAGTTGTTTCAAATACAGTATAAATAACTAAACCTAATATAAATGCATCTTTTATTTTATCTTTTCTTGATTTATTTGTATTTAAAATAAAATAATTTAAAGTAAAAATTAAAACAATATAACAAATAATAGCAGATATTATTTTAAAATCAATATTAGAATTTTGAATATCAAATATTTGTTTTTTATAATGAGCTGAGAATATATTCAAATAAATAAAATCTAAAATTAATAAAATTACAGCAGATTTAATTAACATTATTATAATATATATTAAAAAAATAAAATTATAATAATATAATGAATAAATTAATACAAGATATAATTGAGCCTCATATTAAAATAGAATGGGATGATTATTTTATTTCAACTGCATTATTAATTTCTTGTAGATCTTCTTGTCATAGATTACATGTTGGTTGTGTATTAGTTAAAAACAATCGTATTATAAGTGCAGGATATAATGGATTTTTACCAAATGCTTGTCATATTAGTATTTTAAAAACTGATGGAAATAATACTCATGAACAAGCAACAGTTCATGCAGAACAAAATGCTATTTCAGATTGTGCAAATAGAGGAGTTTCAACTGAAGGTGCAATTGCATATATAACACATTATCCTTGTATAAATTGTTTTAAAATATTAGTTGCAAGTGGGATAAAAGAAATAAAATATTTGAATGATTATAAAAATGATGAGAATATAGATAAAATAATAGAATCAATGCATAAGAAAATAAATATACATAAAATAAATTAGATTTGCGGTTCATATTGTTCTTCTGTAAATTCTGCTAAAATTCTTTGGCAATTTTGAAAGTCTGTTTCCCAAGTCATAGATACTTCCCAAAATCGCCTTTCATATTCTTGATTATATAAATTATATTGTAATAAATTTTCATTTCTAATATTAAAAAATCTTTGTGCTTTGTATAAAACATTTGTATAATTAATATTCATAAATACTACACATACAAATTGTAATACAACTGCATTTCCACGAGATGCTGCATATGAACACATAAGAGTTGCAGTAGAATCATCAATCGGAAATAACATTAATAAATGTCTAAGCATTTCTAATCCTCCATAACCAGCTGCAATTGAAAACATTTTATTGTAATTAATGTTTTCATGATTTGCACGATATCTATTATATACAACATTAAACAAGTCTGGATTTCCACTCATAATACTGGATAGAACAATTTTCATACATATATTACCATGGTACATGTTCAATAAATATCTTGTACAATTTTCTGCATTATTTACAAGTGTTGAACAAAGTAACCATTCATAATAATCTTCAGTTTCATCATTATATTCATTTGATTGCTCATAATGTGCAATCATAGTTTGTAAAATATGAATTGATGGATCGGATTCATAAAAAACTCGATTAAAACATTCATGAGGCATTAAATAGGTATTATTAACTAAATTACATTCTGTCCAGAAGCGTTGTAAAAAATTAACATTGTTTATGATACATATATCTGTATAAAGATCACTTACAATTCTAGTATCTAAACTTTCATAGTTTTTAGAAAATAGCCAATTAATAACAAAAATAAGCAAATCAATTTGATTTTGTTGAATTAATTGTTGACATGGATACAACAAATCAACAATATATTCATTTAAATCTAAATTATATTCATCTAATAAGGAAATTGCTTGTCTTACAAAATTATAATTACTTGTATTACAACCTGTTTTAAATAATTGAATTATATTATCATATAGAACTCCAGAAGCGGACATTGTCTATATTGTTTTTATTATTATAATTATTATAATAATAAAATATCAATTTTTCTTTGGAAAATAATTGCTCCCGATCAATTTTTATGGCGATTCAAAATCTTAAAAGATTTTGAATTGTCCCATAAACACGATTGCGAAAATTATAAAAATCTTTGATTTTTATAACTCGCAATCAATACAATCGTAGATTGATTTGTGAGATAGAAAAACAACAACCTATGGTTGATTTCTATCCTACACAACTAAGTTTTAATTGAAATGAATTGAAAAATTAAAGATTTTTCAATACTTCAATCAATTTTTCTAATAATAAATTAATCAATATCATATTCTTTAACTTTCTTATACATATGTAACCATATATTATATGTATGGTTAAAATGATAAAAGTTATAAAATAGATAATAAAAATTACAAGGTGATAGAATGTTTAATATTATATAATATATACTTTTATTAAGTCTTTTCTGTATTTCTTGTTTTAATTCCAATGAATCTGTCTCAAATGAAGGATATGCAATTTCAACATATTTCATTGTTTCAGTTTCTCCACATTGATCTAATAGTTTCATTATTTTATCTGTAATAACACCTGTTTTTAATAATGTATCAATTAATTCTGAAATCATATTACTAGAGATAGCAATTGCAGCTAAACAATATTCACGTCCTTTTTTATAATTTGGATGACTATGAATTTTAGCATCTTTGCATTTTGGGGAGAAAATATAATCTAATGCTTTTTCCATAATACTAAATTTTTTTTTAATTGATAATAGATTAAAATATAATTCATGCAAAAGTAAATCACCATTTTTATCAAACAGTTTTAACTCAGAATCTTTTGATATTTTTACTATTTTTTGTGTATATACACACATTAATAATTTAGAGTTTTCAACCCATGACACATGTTTTTTTTTGCCAAAATATTCTTTTTCAAGTAATGAAATAATAATATTTAATTTATGAAATAGTCCTTTTTTCTTATCACAAACATCTAATTGTGAAATTTCAGAATTAGTTTCTTCATAATTATCATAAGGCACTTTTTGAGAAATCTCTTTAATTATATATTCACTAGATGCAGCAGCAGCCATGATGATCTACTATTTATTTAATATAACTTTAATTAAATAAATATCAATTTTTCTAATAATAAATAGAATCATAGATTCTATTTATTATGGGAAAGTTAATAAGGAATGTCAGAGTTTTTACTATGTAAAAACTCTTACACCTTATCAATTTTTATTAAATATATTGCTTTGTAATATATTTAATAAATTTTAATCGGGGTTGCCATTATTTTCCACAGGAAAATAATTGCGCCCTATCAATTTTTATTTCATAATGAATTTTTCTATTTATAAAAGAATAATTTTTACATCTCAAAATCCTCTATAGTCCCACCATTCTCACAATGATAATCCAACCACTTAGAAACACGTGATGGATGGAATGCCTTCTCTGTAAGTTCATTATAAATAATTTTGGACCGTTCCTTGCTCATTCTCTTGTAATCCAAATCAAAGAATGCTGGATTTGTTACAAAAGCAAAATAGCATCTCATAACTACATCCTCGCTAAGTTGTCCGTGTTTTAACAGTTTTTCAATTAATGACAATCCATTAGGATTTTTTACAAGATATGCGATATTACTATCATTAATTTGTGTTGCGTTTGCTTCAATATATGCAAGTGCTCTTGGACTGGGATTAAGTAAGAGACTGTCAAAATGAATAAAACGAGGATTTTCAAGTAGTATATGAAATGCATTAGGATTTTGTGATAAGCTAGTATGGTATCTATAATTCGGATGTACCATCCAATAGGTATCAGTGGACACTATAACAGTGGGTATATGATCCAAATTTTGCTCAATTATCCGGATAGCATCTGGATGCGTGTTACCGGTAAAATACCACCAATTAATCAGACCCATATGCTGTTTCATGATTTCAAAACCAGATGGATTACCTGATAGTATACAAAAATTAATCCTATGGGGATTATTTTGAAGAATACGAATTGCAATTTCATGATCGTTTCCAGACAATTGTCCCCAATCACTCTCATCAATCTTATCAATGTGTTTTTCCAGAAATTCAAGAATCACCTTATGATTGCTTTGACACATTATTCTCCAATGCACAAAATGAAATTGTTCAAGATATTGCTCCAAGAGAGGAGCAATCTTTGGATTGGGGTTTCTAATTATTCCAGACAAATCAACCAACTTGGGATCTTTTATTAACATTTCAACTGCCCTATTGTGAGGGTGTTTAGAAAGACCATATTTATAATCAATAAAATATGGAGAATCTGGACTAACAGGAGAGGTAAAAACATGACTCCCATGAGGATCCAAAAAATGAATACTACGAAGATGGTCTGAAGGTTGATCATCAGTTGACCAGGTTATACTTGCTGCAATATCAATAAGATATTGGTATTTATAAATACGGACATAGTTAATCTCCATAAATTATTAATTATTACTTATGGTTGATTTAATAAAAAAAATATCAATTTTTATAAAAATAATCTTTGGTTAGTTTAATAAAAATTGATTTTTTTTAATAATACTATTTAGATATAATAAAATGATGTCTATTCAAGTTACAAAGAATAGAAATAATGATTCAAATGAATGTATTCTTAGCATAATTACACATTTGGATATTACATGTGTAGATCAGGATTTTATAATAGATGAGGTAAATGAGACTACATCTCAATTTCCAGTTTTATCCTACACATCTAATAAAAAAACCAAGTTTGAAATCCCAATTGTCTTTTTATTGGGTATTGTTAAAAATAGTTTACAAAAAACTAGTTATACACTTGAATTAGAAGACCAGTGCTCTTATGGTTTATATTGTCCTTTCAAAACAAATCCACTTAAATGTCCTTTTAATCATCACGAAATGCCGAAGAGAATATTAAAAGGATCTTATATTCCTACATTAGTATGTAGATATGAATTGTATAAAGAAAATGGTGTAAGATTATTTTGTAATAATCCATACTGTTGGTATAATCATGGAAAAGGTCGTGCTCAAAGAATATTTCATGGGTATTACCACCGTTATTAACCATAGGTTTAATTTAATTTAATCCAAATCCATATATACACACAATGGATAAATTGCTTTATAAAAATAATACATGTTATTATAAAATATTAATAAAAAGAAAAAATTATACATGTGATAATATAAATCATTATCTGATTTTCTTTTAAGTTCTTCTCTCCATTTGTATGCATCTTGTATCATTTGAATTTTACTTTTATACATTTTAATTATTATAATAATAATTAAAATATATTTATAAAAGCGCATGTTCAATTACTTGATCAATATTTTCTACTAATAACACTTTAAAATTATCATCAATTAATGATGTATTATTTTTAATAACATTTTCTAAATCAATTTTATTATTAAATGGTACTAATGCAAGTTTAGCACCTGCTCTTTTTGCAGCATTTAATTTTTCATCTAATCCACCAATTTCTGTAACTTCACCTCGTAAATTAATTTCACCTGTCATTGCAACTGTATGTTTAATTTTTCTATTAGTTAATCTAGAATAAAAAGTTAAAGTCATTGCAGCACCTGCAGATGGTCCTTCTTTACCAGTTGAACCATCTGGACAATGAATATGAAAACATTCTGGAGTTGATTTCCATTTATTCATCCATTCTAATTTTATATCATTATCTAATTTATTCCATGCAACTGATAAAGCAACTTCTATACTTTCTTTAATAACTTCCCCAAGTGAACCGGTTGCTTTTACACTCATAATATGTTTAGATGGAATTAAAACAGATTCAATTGGTAGAACACCACCTTGACCTAAACTATTTGCCCATAAGCCATTAACCATACCAACACCATTTTCTTTATGAACAGTTAAATGGATATATTTAGGAATATTTTTAAATAAGTGTTCATATAATTCATCTGTTAATGTTAATGGAAAATTAATATTATAATTTAATATCTTATTTTTAGTTAAATTTGTATGATTTAATTCACGATAAATTTTATATAATTTTTCTTTTAATTTACGAACACCACCTTCATTAGTATAATTATTAATAATATTTTCCATAATATCTTTAGATATTTCAATACTATTAACTGGTATTCCTATATCTTCGCAAATAGATGGTATTAAATAATTAGATGCAATATGTAATTTCATTTCATTTGTTAAATATTTAGTTTCAATTAATGTAATACGATCTCTTAAAATATAATTAATTTTACTACAATCATTAAATGAAAATATAAAAGTAACTTTAGATAAATCAATATCAATATCATAAAAATATTTATCTCTGAATAATTTATTTTGACTGGGATCTATTAAGTGAATTAATAAATTAATAATTTCCTCACCTTTATGTGTTTCACTAACTTTATCTAATTCATCAAAATAAATAATTGGATTACTACATTTAGCATCAATTAATGCCTGAGCAATACGTCCATAAATTGAGCCTTCATAAGTAAATGAATGACCATCTAAAAATGATGAATCTTGTGCACCACCTAATGAAATAAATATAAAAGGTTTATCCATTGCTTTAGCAATACCCTCTTTTACTAAAGAAGTTTTACCATTACCTGGTGGTCCATAAATACCAATAACAGTACCTTGACTCTGTGGATTTCTAATTTGTTGAGCCATAATTTGTATAATTTGTTTTTTAGCATTATCATGTCCATACACTGATTTATTCATTAAATTTTCTAAATTATCTAAAAATGCTTTTATTTTATGTGGTTTATTTAATTTATTTAATTCAATACCTTTATATATACCAAATGGTAATTTCATAACATCATCTACCCATTTTTTAATTTTTCCACTGCCAAAATTACCACATTGTGTCAATTTAACTATTATATTCTTTTTAGTATTATCATTAATAGGTGCATTTAATATTTTAAAAATATAAGGTGTTGTTACAACTGTATTTTCTAAATTACTAATTAATTCTAAATTATGTGTTTGACATTTAGGATTTAAACTATTAAAATGATCAATAATTTTATTCTTAGATCCATTAACTCCATCAGATACTTTTGATAATTTATCCATAAATTCTTTTGCCTTTCCTTTTGCTTTTGAAGTAGTTGATTTAATAAAATCTAATGGATCAAAATCATCATCATCCTCTTCATCCTCATCTTCAGAATTAAAATTATCAATAATAAAGACATGCTTATTATTTGAAGCAGTATTCATTTTAAATTTTTTTGTATTGTTTTTTAATTTATTTAAAAACTCAAGTAAATTTATTTTATTATTATTATTTAATTTCATTTTATGTATTTCATTCATAATATCTAATAAAATCATCTCATCTGTATCTGAAAAATTAGTATTTAGATCAACTAATAATTTATCAAAATCAATACTTTTATATTTTTTTATTAATTTAATCATATTATCAATACATTTATTATATTCATTATCTTGATCTGGAGGATTTTTTCTTTTACGTGTATTATTTATATCTATATACATTATCTTAAAATTGATGTAATGTTTAAATTAATTATGATAATTAAAATTAATTATATATATTATTTTAATGGGTGTAGAAAGATTTTTTTCTAGTTTAAAAAGAGATTATAATTTTATTCATTCAATTACTGATAAAATTAATTGTGATCATTTATTAATTGATTTTAACAGTATTGTTCATATTACATCACAGTTTTTATTAGAACATTCAAAAGATGAAACAACTGAATCATTTGAAACAAAATTAATTGAAGAAGTAGGTAAATATATTTTAGATATGTTAAAAAATCTATTTTATGCACGTGATATTAAAAGTATTACAATTTGTGTAGATGGTGTTCCTAGTATGGCTAAAATATATGAACAAAAAAAAAGACGTTATATGGGTAATTTATTAACTAATTTGAAATCAACATTAACTGGTTTTAGTTGGTCAAGAAATAATATTAGTCCCGGGACACAATTTATGAATAATATGATGAGTTTTATTAAAAGTACAATATATAAAGATCGTATTTATAATATATGTCATTCATTAATTCATTATAATGTTTCTGGGATTGATGAAATGGGTGAAGGTGAAATTAAAATTATTCATTATATAAATAAATTTAATAAAAAATATAGTAATGAAAAATATATTGTTTATTCTCCTGATTCAGATGTAATAATATTATTATTAATGAAATCAATAGAAGATATAAATATTAATATGTTAAGATATGATCAACAATTATCTACCTATTTAAATCCAATTTATAATTTAGTTGATATTGATCATTTTAAAAATATTTTATTTGATTACATTCAATCAAAAACAAATATTAAATTAGATAAATCAAAAGTAATTATGGATTTAGTATTTTTATTAACAGTATTTGGTGATGATTTTCTTCCTAAATTAGAAACAGTTAGAGTTCATTTAGATATTAATATATTATTAACATTTTATGTAGTTAATTTAATTAGATTTGGTTATATATTAAGCAAAGAAACTAAATGGTATATTAATAGTGAAAATTTTTTAAGTTTATTAGCATTATTAGAAAAAAAAGAAGAATATTTTTTACAAAGAAATGCAAGATATCATATATCATCAAACTATCATAAAATAGTTAATGATATAGTTGGATATAATATGAATTTATTAAAAGATTATATTGATGAATATTTAGAAAATAAACAACCAAAATTATGGAATAAAATGTTAGAAATTATTAATGAATATTTTATTGAAATATTACAATGTATTAGTGGTGAAAAATTAAAAGAAAAAGATATACATACTAATGAAGTATTTTATATATTAGATCAACCAGCTGATTTATTAAAAGATATAATTGATTATTATACTTTAACAAAAGAATTACCAATAACAATACCTTTAAAAACATCAGAAGAAAAATTAATGTTAAATAAATATTATTCAAGTGAAAATCCTCATAAAGTAAGATTAATTAAATTAGATGATATTGATAAAGATTTTTATAAAATAGAACATAAATTAGATAAATATTATAAAATATTAAATCCACAAGATAAATTTTATAAAGATATTTATTTTAATAAAAAAATAAATACTAGCTCATATTATAGTTTTCATTTTCCACATGTAAATTCAAATAAAATAGTTGAGGATTATTTAGTTGGTTTAAATTGGATAGTTAGTTATTATCATAATAACAACCCTGAATATAAAGATATTGATTTAACTTGGTATTATCCTCACAATAGATCTCCATTATTAAAAGATATTGTAAATAGAATTGATTTTCATAAAATATTATCCAGATCTTTTATTAATAAATTTAATAATCATAATCATTATATGACACCGTTAGAACATTTAATGTATGTATCACCATTTGATTATACATCAACTGGTGATGAATTATATAAAGAATTAATAATTTTATTAAGTTCTTTATCTTATGATAAAATAATGTTATTAGTTAGATTTATTAAATCAAATCATACGTTTTATTATCCACTTGATAAATTATATCATAGTTTAGAAACAAAAAGATTAGTTGATTGTTCTGGTTCTGTATTTATTTCTAAATGTCATTTATTATTCATGGAAAACTATATAGATATGATGGAATTTATTGGTAAATTTAGAAAAACAATATTATAATATATTATATTATATTATAATATAATGTCTAATAAAAAATATTTTACATTAGATGAAATTAAAAGAGTAATAGATGATATTAGTAGTTATCATAGTTTATCATCTAAAATAATACAATATAAAAGTACGCATGAACCCGATAATATAGTTAGATTTAGTAGTAATCCTAATTTCAATACATATAATGAAGTATTTATAACAAGTGATATTCATGCTGATTATCGTAAATTTGTTCAAATATTAGTCACTGGTGGATTTATAAGAATTCCAGATGTAGGTGATTTATATGAAGGTAATAATATATATAATCCTCGTATTATATCAGATTGTGAATGGATAAAAGGAGAATGTTTAGTTATTATAGCTGGAGATTTAGTCGATGGTAATAGAAATAATGCTGGATCAGTTGATGATAATTTAGGTCAATTTGAATTATTACTTCATTTATTAATTTTTAATTTAAGAATTAAAGGTGAAGATAAAAAATCTAATATATTATTTACAATTGGTAATCATGATTTAGAATCTGTTATTTTTAATAGTGATTTATTAAAGGATTATGTACATGAATCTTCGAAAGTTTTTTTTAGAGATAATGTATTGAGACGTACAGTTTTATCTATGTTTTATGAATTAAATCCTTATATATATATAGTATTATCAGCAAGTCAAGGTTCTGGTTATAAGAATGAAGTAGCAATACTTCATGGTGGATTACATGATTCAAATGGAGAATTATTTAATTCTATTAAAGAATTACAAATAAAGCAATCTCTAGGTGTTTCTACTATACGTAAACCATTAGAGGATTTACAATATCATATTAATATGACAGGATTAAAACATTTGATACATGTTCACAATCTAATGGTTAAGGGACATTACGCTAATCAAACACCAAGTGCATATAAAATGGAAGACAATCCTCGTTATGATGGTGCATTATGGACTAGATTTTATGCAGAAAATCCAGATAAATGTGATTTAAATTATGAATATTCATTAACAGTTGTAGGTCATTGTCCAACTACAATGTTTTCACAATTATCTTCAATTTTAGATAAACCAGAATATAATGGATGCGATCAATATAAAGAAAATAAAACTAAAGGATGTGTTATATTAAACTGTTTAGAAAAACCAGATGCAGCAGGTTTACCTAGAATTGCATTAGTAGATGTATCTTTATCAAGTGCATTTAATAAATCATTAGGACGTAAAGATGATCAAGATAAAAATAGAGGTGTAGAATTATTACATCTACAACATACCAGTGCTTCTTCTACAAGATGGTTTAACGATATATCTAGATTTGAGATTAATTTTGTTAATAATACAACACATGATATTAGACCCTCACAAACAGGAGGTGGTAAAAATTATAAGGAGAAATATATGATTTACAAAATGAAATACTTGAGCCTTAAGGCTCAAGTATAATATATTCTTATGGATTAGCTAAGCTAATCCATAACAAAATGAAATATCTAAAATTAAAAAACTTTGTTTTTTAAATTAGATATTAGATCTTATTAATATAAACTAAAATTAATCTTTGATTAATTTTAGTTTATCTATTTACAAAATAAAATACTTGAGCAAAAAGTATAATATATTATTACACATTTGGAGATTTAAAAATAGAAAAAATTGATTAATTTAAATTTAAAGTATATACTTGTATATACTTATATATACTTATATGACTAAAGAAATTAACTTTACTAATATGAATATTAAGGATTTTATTGACTATATTATAACTTTTGATAATGTTGATTATATTTTAGAGAATTGTAAAACACAATCTGAAAAAGGTTTTATTTTTGAAAGATTATTTGATATTGTCATTAAATTTGGATTTTGTGATATTTTTACTAATTCAAATTTTAATCATTTAATTGGTAATTCTAATAATGCTAAACTTAAAATTTTAGAAAATCTTAATCAATATCTTAATGAAAAAGTTTTAAGTGGTAATTCAAGTGGATGTTCTGATATTACACTACAAAATAAAAATGATAATACTTTTATTTTTATTAGTAGTAAATATCCTAAAACAACTGAAGATATTACTAAACAAAAAAAAGTAGATTATTATGATATCCAAAAAATTATTGCTATGATTGATGACAATAAACATATTTATAAAAATTATAAAATTTATCTTGTTGTTCCTAATAAGAAAAAAGTTTTAGATAAAGTTAAAACTGCTAATAATTCAAGTAATTATATTACTAAATATATGAATGAAGATAATATTTTAGATAAAACAGATTTGAATAAATATTTTTTAGCATTTAAGCAAGATATAATTAAAAATAAACTGGAAGATTGGCAAACAATTTATTTGAATAGTAAAGAAAATTTAATTTTACGATTTCATCAAGAATTAATTACATCAAAAACAAGTAATTTAATTGAAGAGGGTAATAAATCTTTTCTTTGGGGTTGTAAATGTAGAAGTGGTAAAACTTATATGTTTGGAGGTGTAATTATAAAACAATTAAAAGTTAAAAATAAATTAAATGTTTTGATTATTACACCTGCACCAACAGAAACATCTCCACAATTTACTAATGACTTATTTAATAAATTTAAAGATTTTGATAAATTTAAAATTCATCATATTGAAGGATCTAAATCATTAGATAGTATTAAAACAAGTGATAATAATATATTTGTAATGTCTAAACATTTATTACAAAAATATATAAATGATAAAACAATTATGAAAATTAAAAATTTAAAATTAGATATTATTGGTTTTGATGAAAATCATTATAGTGGAACAACAGATTTATCAAAAGATATTTTAACATCATATTCATCAAAAAACACCATTAAAATATATTTAACTGCTACTTATAAAAAACCATTAAAAGAATGGAATATTTTACCAGATTGTCAAATGTTTTGGGATATTGAAGATGAACAAATTTGTAAATCTATATTATTAGAGGAAACAAATTTAGATAAATTAAAAGAAAAACATGGTAGTGAATATATTATAAAAACTATTAAATATTATACTGATTTAGGATTATCATTAAATGATATATTTAAATGTTATGAAAAAATGCCTGATTTACATTTAATTACTAATATGTTTGACTCACAAAGATATGAAATAATAAAAGAAAAACTAAATAATGAAAATAAAATGGGGTTTTGTTTTGATACCCTTTTTGGACTAAATAAAGCAAAAACAAAATTTAGTTTTGAAAATGATGTTAGAACAATTTTAAGATATATTTCAGGTTCTAATAAAGAAGAAGATGGTGATAAAACTATATTTACAAGAATAAATAATATTTGTTCTGAAAAAGAAACAAGACTACCATTTACACAAATATGGTTTTTGCCTTCTGATAATATTAATGAAATATCTGAATGTCTTAAAAAAATAATGCTAGATGATAATATTCTTAAAAAATATGATGTATTATGTATAAATCGTAAAAATAAAGAATTAGCAAAAGATATTAAAGATGAAATTAATAAAAAAGAAATTGAAGCAAAAAACAAAGGTAATTTAGGTTTAATTCTTCTTGCTGGTAATATGCTTACATTAGGAATTACATTAAATTTATGTGATTTAGTTATTCTTATGAATAATGCCTTATCATCTGACAAGGTGTTGCAACAAATGTATAGATGTATGACAGAAGGAGAAAATAAAAAAATTGGTTTTGTTATTGATTTGAATATAAGTAGAGTGTTAAACACTTGTGTTAATTATACAGTTTATAAAAATGAAAAAAGTATTAATGATAAAATGAAATATTTAATTAAAAATCATCTAATAAATATTGATGTTGATATGATGTTAAATAAAAAAATAAATTCTGATATGATAGTTAAAAAATTAATGGATATATGGAAAGAAGACCCAATAAATAGTTTTAGAACACTTTTAAGAAAGTTAGATAATGATTATGAAGAGTTTGATAATTCAACCCAAAAATTAATAAATAAAACATTTACAAAAAGTCTAAAAGATAATAAAGTAAGTTTAGAATTAAAATTAAAAGATGATGATGATGAAATACAAATTTTACCAACAGGTAAAGAAAAAGTTAAAAATGATAGTGAAAATGAACAATCTGATAATGAAAGTTCTGATGAAGAAAAAGAAGAAACACAAATATCATTTACAAAAGATGTTTTAATATATGTAATTCCATTAACATGCATATTAACAATAAAAAATTCCAATATGGATTTTGTAAAGATGCTAAATGATATAAAAGAAAATCCAGAATTATTGGATACATTTGATGATCAATGTTTAATATGGTGGAATAAAAAAGATTTAATAGATTTAATAAAAGATATAGTAAGTAAATATTTTGATAAAAGTTCAAATACTTATAATATCTCAGTTCAATTTAAGATGTCATTGCAATCACTAATAGATAATCCAAAAGAGTTATTAGAATTAATAAATGATTGTTTGAAACCTAAAAAAGAAGAAAAAAAAGAGAATGGAGAAGTATTTACACCTATAACAATTGTATCAGAAATGTTAGATAAATTTCCAAAAGAAATATGGAAAAACAAAAATCTTAAATGGTTAGATCCAGCTACTGGAATGGGTAATTTTCCAATTGCAGTATATTTAAGATTAATGGAAGGATTAAAAGATGAAATTACAGATGCAAAAGAAAGAAAAAAACATATCTTAGAAAATATGTTATATATGTGTGAATTAAATAAAAAAAATGTATTGGTATGTAATCAGATATTTGATATAAATAATGAATATAAATTAAATTTATATCAAGGAGATACATTAGAGTTCAAACCATTTGAAATATTTAAAGTAAAACAATTTGATATTATTCTAGGTAATCCACCATATAATAAAGGCGGTATTCGTTCTCATACAGGAAAACAATTAGGAGATAAGAATGAAACAATATGGACAAAATTTATAGAAAAAGCATTTAAATGGTTAAAACCAAATGGTTATTTAGCATATATAAATCCATTAAGTTGGTTAAAAAAATCACATTCATTACATAATATAATGTTAGAAAAACATATTATTTGGATGAAATTATGGGATAATATTAAAAGTTTAGCAACTATTAATGGAAAAATACCAATATCATTATATATTTTACAAAATAAATTAAATACTGATAAAAATAAAACTAAAATTATAAGTGAAATACAAAGTAAAAAATTAATTACAACATCAAATGAATATTTAAATAAAGATTATTCAATACCATTAGCATATCATAGTATATTTAATAAATTAATAAACTTTATAGAAACTAATAATTTAAAATTAGAATATAGTACTAAAACAGTAAAATCAACTGGAACAAAAACAAAAATACCATCAAAATATAAATTGGAAGATATGTTAGCAATTGATACATATACAATTAAAGAAGGTATAATGATTAAAAAAACAGCTGAAACACATCCAGATGCTAATAAAAGAAAATTAATAATAGCAAATAAAGCAAGTTTTAATGGTGCTTTTATTGATGAAGGTAAATTATCATTAACAGGAAATCATAAATTTTATATCATTGGTGATAAATTAGAAATAATAATAAAAATGTTAAGTTATAAGATTATAGATATAATTGGTCATTATACTAAATATGGTCAAGATTTTTTAGATAATGAAGCATTTACATATCTACCAGATATTCGTAAATTAGGAATGGAAGATATTGATGAAAAACAATTTTATAAATTAATAGGATTAACACAAGATGAAATAAAATTATTTGATAAAAATAGTTAAACTGATGAAATAATAACTATGAATAAAATACTTGAGCTAAAAATATAAAATCTAATTATTATTAATAATGTCATTCTCAGGACCAGTAACAAAAAATAGAATTTTTTATTTTAAAATTGCTGAAAATAATACTATACCAATTCATACAGGATCTTTCTCAAAAGCATTTGCTAGATTTGTTCAATATAATCTTAAGCCTATAAATAATTCTAATTTAATTATAACAGATACTTTTGGTAATAGATATGAATGCCAAGTTGAAAATTCAGTTTTAATAAATAAAAAGACAACTATAACAAATATAAAAAATTATTTATTAAATACAGAAAATGTAGATCCTTTTACTAAAAGATTAAATCCCACCTCAGTTACTTCTTTAATTAAGCTATTAGATGCATGTCAAGAATTACAAAATTTAAATCATAAAATAAAGGTTGATAGTTATACAGATATATTTTTTACAAGTGATATTCATGCAGATTATCGTAAATTTGTGCAATTACTAGTAAATGGTGGATTTAT
>JACCDO010525408.1_pt1 | contig 16435 bp, 17 predicted proteins | sample 7446101 | NCBI WGS metagenome assembly JACCDO01 (sample SAMN15323440, study PRJNA562643) | freshwater metagenome | isolation source: river surface water | place: USA:Blue River Watershed | collected 2017-08-16 | reverse complement strand
GTCTTACTTACGAAGCTTGACCAATTCTGCTTGGACTTCCTTCACGGTAGCTTCACCAACCGAAGCAGTGAACTTGTCAATCACCGGTTTCATTTTTTCGCGCAACTTATTTACTTCAACTGGAGGTAGCTGGGTGACAGTCATGCCGTTTTTCTTGAGAAGCTCCAGATTGGCAGCAACTGCAGCGCGTGCTTCCTTGCGCTGTGTCTGTGTCGCTTCATCGGCTGCATCGTCGATGAGTTTGCGATCAGCTGGCGACAGGCTTTCCCAAACTTTTTTGCTCATGAGAACGGATTGTGGGTTGTACTGATGGTTGCTCAGGACCATAAATTTCTGAACTTCCCAGAATTTGTTCGCAGAGATCACTGAAATTGGATTTTCTTGGCCATCAATGGCTTTTTGCTCCAATGCACTATAAACCTCAGGAAATGGCAGTGGTGTCGGATTGGCGCCCAGTGCTTTGACCCAATCGATGTTGATCGGGTTAGGAATAACACGCAGTTTGAGGCCTTCGATGTCTTCAACTTTGTTGATGGCACGCTTGCTGTTGGTGATCTGGCGATACCCCAGTTCCCAGTAGGACAGACCAATAAGGCCTTTGGCCTCAAGCAGACTGTGCATTTTTTTGCCTATAGGGCCATCTACGATGGCGTCAGATTCCTTCTCATTGGCAAACAGGAAGGGGAAATCGAAAATGGCCATTTCCTTGACTTCGCTGGCCAAAATTCCTGAATTCATTACGGCCAGCTCAATCGTGCCGCCTTTAAGTGCAGAGACGACCGACTGATCGCTGCCTAAAGCACCGTTATAGAACAGGTTAATTTTGATACGACCATTTGTTTTGGCAGCGACAGATTCTGCAAATTTTTTCATCCCAGCTGCTGCAGGATGGTTGTCAGGGCCATTGAGGTTCATTTTCAATGTGCGCTCCTGAGCCGTTGCCATGCCTAATGCAGTCATTGCTGCAATAGCTATCACAGATTTCAAAATCATACGTTTCATGTGTGTCTCCGGTTAATCAGCGCGCATTTTCAAAAACTCCTGAATTGGCGCACCATTCAAATCAGGATGTTGGAACAAGAAATTTCAAACCAATGGAACGGTCAGATCTTTGATGACATGCCGCGTGTCTGGACGCACGCCTCTCCACCAGACAAATGCTTCGGCAGCCTGCTCAGCAAGCATGCCCACACCATCAGCCAATTGGCGAATACCAGCGTTCTGCGCCAGTCGCAGGAATGGCGTCAATCCTTTTCCATAAGCCAATTCGTAGGCTAGCGCCCCTGGACCAAAGACGGTGGCTGGTACGGCTGGCAATTCACCTCGCAAGCTGGCTGAGGTGGCGTTAAAAACCACATCAAATTGCATTGCGCCAAGCTTATTCATGGCAACAGCCTCCACTGTGGTCGACACAGTTTTGTGCTGCATAGCGATCTTGGCCAGGTCTTCGGCCTTGGACTCAGTTCTGTTGGAAATGACCAACTGCTGTGGACCCTCGGCCAAGAAGGGTAGCAGTGCCCCTCTGGCTGCTCCTCCTGCGCCTAGCAACAACACCCGCTTATTTTTCAGGGCATGTCCGAGGTTGTGAACCACATCTCGCACCAACCCTACCCCATCGAAGTTTTCGGCGAGAACTTCATGACCCTGAAATTTCAGGGCGTTGGCAGCACCGGCCAATTCGGCAGCTGCTGAACGCTGGGTGGCATATTGAAACGCGTCCAGTTTGAAGGGGGCGGTCACATTCATACCCAAACCACCAGCTTGCCGGAATTCATCAACAGTCGAATGAAATTGCCCCAGGGGACCCAGCACCTTGGTGTATTCGATGTCCTGGTCAGCGGACTGGGCAAAGCTCATGTGAATGAACGGAGACTTTGAAAAGTCAATCGGGTTACCTATCACGGCATAACGGTCAGTCATGAAGCACCCACTCACTTTGAAAATAGGACACCATCGGCCTGCATGGCCTGAATATCAGCTTCGGAGTAGCCCAGCGCGCGGGCGATTTGGGCGTTGTGCTGTCCCATGTCCGGCGCCACCTGTTTCATAGGTGTCGTGGTGTCACAGTCTGAAAATCGGAATGGCAGATTGGGCAGTTTGAGCGTGCCGTAGCGTGGGTGCTGCTGCTCCAGGACCATGCCTCGTGCCTGAATTTGTGGGTCATTGATGACCTCGTCGATGCGCTGGACCTTGGCGCTGGGCACGTCGATGCCATCCAGCAAAGCCAATACCTCAGTCACTTCACGCTGCATCACCCAGGCTTTGACTGTGGCCAGGATTTCTTCCCGATGGACGTTGCGGCCATTGAGGCTATGGAAGCGGGTGTCGCTACCAAATCCTGCTGGGCCACCGTTTTGCTCCAGCATATTGGCAAAGCGCACCCAGGCGTCGTCCACCTGCGCGGCAATCACCAGATCACCGTCCTTGGCCCGGAACACCCCATAAAGAGTTGAAGTGGGCATGTCGTGACCAGTCTGCTGAGGCAGCACTTTGCCGCCCGAGAGGGTATAGCACTGCACTGCGTACTCATGCATTGAGACCAGAGTGTCATATAGCGCCATGTCAATGTGTTGACCTTTACCGGAATTGACCCGGCCTAACAAGGCTGCGTTTATGGCTGCGACCGCATGGATCCCGGTGTACATGTCGCCTAGGGAAATACGTATAAGCGGCGGTGCCTCACCCGGTACTCCCACCATCTGCATGATTCCACTCTTAGCTTCGGCGATTAGGCCAAAACCTGAGCGGTGTGAGTCTGGGCCCGTGTGTCCATAGGCAGAAATAGAGCAATACACCAGCTTTGGGTTGCGCTCTGAGAGCTCCTTGTAACCCAGGCCCAGTTTGTCCAGTGCGCCGGGACGGTAGTTCTCGATAAAGACATCGGCACTGTCGCATAGCTTCTGCATGAAAGCTTTGCCGCGCGGATCTTTCATATTCACGCTCACGCCCTGTTTGCCCATGTTTAGTTGCAAGAAGTAGCCGCTCTGCTGCTCGTCAATGACATGGGCGTGTTGACGTCCAGCATCTCCGAGTCCAGGACGTTCTACCTTGATGACCTCAGCGCCCAGCGCGGCTAGGCAGCGACCCACATAGGGGCCTGCAAGGAAGTGGCTGTAATCAATGACCCGAATACCCTTGAGTGGCAGGTTTTGCATCAGAACGCTCCTGGACGACGGGGAATCATCAAGCGATGCTCGCCTTTGTGGACAACTTGACCGTGCTGGTTGATCAGCTCAGACGGCAGGATCACGATGCCCCAGCCCGGACGGCTCTTGCTGGCACGCAAGCCCGTCACCGTGAACTTCACGTGCAGCATGTCGTTGATCTTGATGGGCAGCAGAAAGTCCCAGGTCCAGCCCAGCGACATGCCTGGCAAGAATCGGTATTCGCTTTGGGTCTTGAGACCATCGGCTATCGACAGACCAAAGAGGCCGTGCGCCACTCGGGTGCCAAAGGGCGTCTTTTTGGCATATTCCTCGTCGATGTGCACCGGGGTGTAGTCACCGGTCAACACGGCGTAGGCGTTGATCCGCTCTTCGGTGACTTCATAGTTGGGGCTGATGCAGACATCGCCCTCTTGTGCATCATCCCAGTACTTTTCTGGAGTCTTGAAATGGATGACAGGCGCGGTGAGTTTCATGCGTTCTTCTCCAATCACTGAGCGCGGGGATTGACGTTGAGCGCTTGCTCGACGCTGCCGGGGGCAGCCTGAATCAGTTCAACAGCCAGCCCATCCGGCAATTGCAGCCAGTTGCGGCCCTGTGGCAAGGCTTTGACACCCCAGGGCTCAGCCGCCGTGAGTGCCACTTCCAGGTCATCGACCATGACACCCAGATGCGCCAGCCAGCCTGCCTCGTTGGAGGGTGCTGCTTCAAAATCTGGCGTGGCTACCAATTGCATGCCGCCAATCGTCCAGTACTGCTTGGGGTCATCGGTGGGTCCGTCGATTTCTCGCACATCCATACCCAGAACTTCATAAAAGAACCGGATGTGCCAGTGGATGTCCTTGACCCGGATGGCTACATGTTCAACGTAGGCTTTGACTGCCATGGTGTTTCCTTGAGTTGTGCAGATGTTATGCAGGAAGGCCGCGCTCAATGCCCTTGAGGCAAGCAACCAATGTGCGGTTGACGGGAGTGGGCACGCCACACTTTTGACCCCAGCGGACTACCGAGCCGTTGACGTAATCCACTTCGGTGATCGAGCCTTTTTCCAGGCTTTGCAGCATGGACGCCTTGAATTCGGGCGGAAGACCTGTGGCTGCTTTGTTCCAAGCCTGCTCGGGGTCAGTGATGGACAAAGCGATGCCACTGGCTTTGGCCACATCGATGGCCTCTTGAACCGCCGCCAGTGCACAGGCCTTTACCTCAGGCACCTGGTACAGGTCCCCGTAAGTGAGGTGGGTGATGCCACTGAGCGCACCAGTGGCAACGTTGACGAGGAGTTTCTCCCACATCGTGCCCATGATGTTGTCGCTGATGTGAGTAATGAGACCGGCGTTATTGAAAACCTTTGCAATGCGCTGCACTCGATCAGTTTGTCTTCCGTCGAGTTCGCCGATGTAGGTTTCCTTTCCCTCGGTTCCACGGATGATCTTGCCCGGAGCCAACATGACGCCTCCGGCATAGGTTTTACCCGCGAGTACCTTGTCGAGCCCCACAACGTCGGCCAGCACGTCCTCGTGACCCAGGCCGTTTTGCAGCGACAGCACAACAGTTTCTGGCCCCACGATGGCAGTCGCCGATGTAATAGCCTCTTGCGTGTGAAACGACTTCACCAGCACCACGATCAGATCTACTGTGCCGGCTTGTAAGAAGATTTCCTGTGCGTTACGGCTTGCTTTGACGGGGATGCTTCGGTCAACACCGTGTATGCGCACTATCAGGCCATTTTTGTTCATGGCCTCGACCTGGTCTGAGCGGCGATTGATCAGCCAGACTTCGTGGCCTGCCTCGCTCAAGCAACTGCCCATCGCACAACCTAGGGCACCAGCGCCAAGGACAGCAATCTTCAATTTGGACTCCTTAACCCTTAAATTGGGAAATTTGCATGGATGCTAGAGTTCATACAGAATTTATGAAATGCAATAGAGCAAATATTCAATATTGAAAATTTAAATATGACAGATAAATCTGAACCTGGTGCTGACGAAATCGATCTGAAGTTATTGAAACTTCTTGATGCACTTTATGCAACTCGAAGCGTGACCAAAACGGCAGAGCGAATGGAGTTAAGTCAGCCCACGGTGAGTATTGGCCTTGCCAGACTGCGAAAGATGCTCTCTGACCCACTTTTTGTTCGAACGTCGCAGGGCATGCAGCCTACGCCTCGAGCGGAAGACTTAATGCCTTCTGTCAAGCAAGTGCTCTCGGGCATGTCGCAGCTTATTTCCAGCGCAAGCCAATTCGACGCCGCTACCAGTGAGCGTAAATTTCGCATCTTTATGACCGACGCAAGTCACATTACCCTGATGCCAAGCTTGTTCGCGCATGTCCGTGCGCTAGCACCAGGCATTCGCTTGGAGGCAGCCACCATTGGACCCAACATGGCTGTCGAATTGCAATCTGGCGAAGCTGACCTGGCGTTGGGTCTTATACCGGGATTAGAGGCTGGTTTCTACCAACAAGCCTTGTTTGATCAGGACTGGATATGCCTGGCCAACCCTAGGCACCCGCGCTTGGGCGCCAAGCTCAACCTCAAAACCTATTTGTCCGAAGCGCATGTTGGCATCGTCTCGGGAACGGGGGCCACCCTGCTCGACAAGGCATTGCAGAAGGCGGGACAGCAGCGACAGGTTCAGCTGGCCTTGCCGGGTTTTCTGGGCTTGTCGGCCATCCTGCTAAGCAGCGATTTGGTCGCAACACTGCCCAGGCACATCGGGGAAACGCTAGCGCGAGCAGCTGGCCTGCGGGTGTTGGCATGTCCGTTGCCGATTGAGGGCTTCACCGTCAAGCAGTACTGGCATACCCGCTTCCACCACGACCCGGCCAATCGCTGGCTAAGGACAGTTTGCAACACTCTTTTTATGCAAACACAACGACAAAAGAGCAGGACCAGGTGAACGAGATCTTGTTGTTAATGCATCTAGCAAACTGAGCCAACTTTCACGTTGAAGAATGAACTTGGCGGCTTTTTGCTAGAGGGTCACCAAAGCCCGACTTTGGTGACCCCTCATTGATGCCCGGTAAGCAGCGTGAAATCAGCGCTTGCCGCTACGGAAGCGGGCAAGCTCACCATAGAACGACTGAGAGAAAGCAGTGCCTATGGTCTCGACATTTTTGTCAATCACGGGCTGTACGGCTACGCGGATTTTTTCGAGTTCAGCAGCCGGCATCTCAGTCACCGACATTCCCTTAGCCTTGAGCTGCGAAACTACCTCACCGGCGTCTTTGATCTCCTGACTCCGCTGGAAGGCGCGCGTTTCCACTGCAACTTTCTCGATCGCTTTTTGCTGCTCGCCAGTGAGCGTAGACCACCATTTTTTGGAGGCCAGAAGCGCCACTGGCGTGTAGACGTGATTGGTGATGGTCAGGAATTTTTGCACTTCGAACATTTTATTGGCGTACATGTCAACCACCGGGTGCTCATAACCGTCGAGTGTGCGGGTCTCGAGCGCAGGATAAACCTCAGGAAATGCCATGGGCACGGCGTTCATACCCATGGCATTGAAACTGGCCAGCGCCATCGGGCTTTGCATCACGCGCACTTTCAGCCCCTTCATGTCTGCCATGGCAGCGAGGGGTCGCTTGCTGTTGGACATGTTGCGAAATGCGCCACCTGCCCAGACCAGACCCTGAATGTTCATGTCGCTCAATCCGTCAAGCATCTTGCGTCCGACCGGGCCGTCCAGAACAAAGGCGGCCTCGGCGTCGCTGCCAAAGATGAAAGGAAAGTCAAAAATCTGCATTTCCTTCTTGCGGGCCGAAATGGGTGCCAGTGCGCCCATGTACAGATCTTGCGTTCCGCTTTGCAATGCGATCAGCATTTTGTCTTCGCCGCCCAGTGTGGCATTGCCAAAAACTTCAATCACGACCTTGCCGCCGGTAGCCGTTGCTACATTGGCGGCAAATTGTTTCATGGCGACAGCACGTGGGTGCGAGTCTGCAAATGAATGGCCCAATTTGGCGCGCTTGACGTCTTGCGCGAGAGCAGACGACAGCCCACCCAGAAATAGCGTGGCACCCGCCAGAGCGGTGAGTGTCTTGGTGATAAGTCGGCGAGATTTAAATTGCATGATGTTTCCTCTTTGGTTTCAACGGTTTAAAAAAGCAGCTTGCTGCAAAAAAAAAGAAATGATCAGTCAGGTCAGATCGTCTGGGCTTGAAGTTCTGCACGCGTAGGCAATCCATCAGAATCGCCTGGAAACTGCAGCACTCTGGCGCCAATCTGATTGGCTCGGTCTGTCGCCTCTTGCAGGCTAAGACCTTCAAGCAGGCCGGAAATGATGCCGACCGCAAAGCCGTCACCAGCGCCAACCGTGTCCACAATCCGTGGCACCGCAATGCCCGGCACCCATCCACGCTCATCGGCCGAGGCGTAGTACGCACCCTCGGCGCCCAGTTTCACGACCACATGCCTGGCGCCGCGCGCAAGGTAAAAATCAGCAATGCCGGGCGCCGTGTCGCAACCGGTCAGCAACCGCCCCTCCGCAAGGCCGGGTAAAACCCAATCACTGAGCAGTGACAAGCGGTTCAGACAAGCCACCATCTCGCTTTGAGAGGGCCACAAGGCCGGGCGCAGATTGGGGTCGAAAGAAATGGACAGTCCCGCTTGCCGACTCAGTCTTGCTAGCTCAAAAATCATGTCGCAGGTAGATGCAGAAACCCCAACGTAGATCCCTGTGAGGTGCAGGTGGCGAGCACGTGCGCAGTAAACCGGGTCAATCTCAGTTGCACTCATGTAACTGGCGGCAGAGTTTTTCCGGTTGTATTCAATCTGCGGGTCGCTCCCGTCGTCGCTTCTTGACTTGAGCATGAAGCCGGTACGACGCTGCGCATCGATTGCAACTTGTCTGCTGTCAATGCCTTCACCCTGCAGCGTGGACAACAGGAATCGGCCGAATGCGTCATTGCCCAGACGACTCAAGTAACCCACCTGCAGCCCCAGGCGGGCAAGGCCAATAGCGACGTTAAGCTCGGCGCCCGCACTGGTACGGGCAAACATGCTCACATTCTCAAGCGGACCGGTTTGTTGAGCAGCAAACAGCACCATGGCCTCGCCTGTGGTGATCACATCAAGATCTTTAACCATGCCGCTCATTCAAAATCGAGAATGACCTTCATCGACTGGGAGCGATCTGCAGCCAGCGCAAAGGCCCGCCCTGCATCGCGGTAAGGCAAGGTGGCAGAAACCAGTGGCTTCAGATCGACAAGACCTTTGTTGATCAGTTCAACCGCCACGCCAAACTCTTCATGAAAACGAAAGGCCCCGCGGATGTCAAACTCTTTCGCGACTACCATATTGAATGGCAGCGAGAGGTCGCTTCCTGACAGGCCTGCCTGCACCACAACGCCCCTTGGGCGAATCACCTCAAAGGCTGACCGCAGTGCACGTTCATTGCCGCTGGCCTCAAACAGCACATCGAAATGCCCCTTGTCATTTGAGTAGCGCGCGAGCGCGTCTGGTGATTCGGCCACGTTGATGGCTTCGTCGGCACCGATCGCAAGCGCTTTGCGCAAGGGTTGCGACACAACATCGGTAGCCACAATCTCTGCTGCGCCGGCGCGACGCGCGGCAATGATCACCATGGCGCCTATCGGCCCACATCCGGTGACCAGTACCCTGCGGCCGAGCAAGGGGCCGGCGCGGTTGACCGCATGCAGCGCTACGGCCAGTGGTTCGGCCATCGCGCCTTCTGCATTTGTCACGCCATCTGCAAGCTTGTAGGCCTGGCGGGCGTCAATCACGATTTCTTGTCGGAAGGCACCCTGAACATGGGGCATGCGCATGGCGCTGCCGAAGTAACGCATGTCGAGGCAATGATTTTGCAAACCCAACTGGCAAAAGCGACATTGTCCGCAGGGATGGCTGGGGTTCACGGCAATGCGGTCGCCGGGAGCCAGATGGGTGACGTCAGGGGATATTTCCTCCAGAACACCTGCCACCTCGTGGCCCAGTACCATGGGCTGTTGTATGCGTATGGCACCAAAGCCACCATGCTGGTAGTAGTGCAGGTCTGACCCGCAGATACCACCGGTTCGAATACGCACGCGTACCTGGCCAGATTCAACCTTGGGCGTGTCTATGGTCTCGACCCGAAGATCGCCGGATGAGTGGATGACAAGAGCTTCCATGCGCGTTGTGCTTAGAGATTGAAAGTTGAAGTTAAACGCGATATCAGCGCGTCATCATTTGCAGCGGCCACATAACGATCTGTGGAAAAATGATCAGAAGCAGCATCACTACCGTCTGGGCAATCATGAAAGGAATCACGCCCTTGATCGCGCCAGACATAGGAATCTTGGCGATGCTGCAAACCACGTTGAGTACGGTCCCTACCGGCGGTGTGACCAGGCCAATGGCGTTACACATGATGAAAAGAACGCCAAAGTAAACGGGATCAATGCCGGCTTGTTTGACCACTGGCATTAGTACAGGCGTCATGATCAGCACCGTAGGGGTGAAGTCCAGAGCCGTGCCGATGATGAAAACCATGGCGATCAGCACGAAGGTCAGCAGCATCTTGTTGTCGATGAAGGGCTGAACCAGTTCGGCCACTTGCTGTGGGATGCTAGCCGTGGTGATCAACCAGGCAGACACGCCGGCAGCCGCTACCAGGAACATGACGATGGCGGTGGTTTCTGCGGCACGGTAAAAAAGATGAAAAAGGTCTTTGAACTTAATTTCACGGTAGACAAACAAGCCCACGACCAGCGAGTAGGTTGCGGCAATCACGGCAGCTTCCGTGGGCGTGAAGAAACCCACCTTCAACCCGCCGATGATGACCAGCGGCAAGGTCATAGCCCAGATTGCGTTACGGGTTTCGGACCAGCGCACGGTCATTGAGCACTTGGGCTCAACTTTGACGTTGTCGCGCTTGATCGACCAGCGCCATGCCACCATGATCGCAGCACCCATCAGAATACCTGGAACAATGCCCGCAATGAAGAGTTTGGTGATGCTGACGCCGCCGGCAACGCCAAAAATGATCATACCGATGGAGGGTGGAATCACTGGTGCAATGATGCCGCCGCAGGCAATCAGTCCGCAGGAGCGGTTAACGTCGTAGCCGGCCTTTCGCATCATGGGCACCAGCACGGCCGCCAATGCGGCTGTGTCTGCAACCGCAGAGCCGGACAGTGAGGCCATGATCACGGCAGCGATCACGGCTACGTAGCCTAGACCGCCTGAGATATGTCCAATCCAGGCCATGGCCATGTTGATGATGCGGCGCGTCATGCCGCCGGCGTTCATGAATTCTCCCGCCAGCATGAAAAATGGTACGGCCAGCAGCGGAAAACTGTTGGAGCCGTCCCACATGTTCTGTATCACGATCTGCGGATCGGTCACACCCATGTGGTACATCATCGCCAGGCCGCAGCCGATGAGTGCGAATGCGATGGGCATGCCCAGGGCCATCAGGCCAAGCAGGGAGCCAATAAAAATGAAGATCGTCATGGTGTAGCTCGCTGATTACTTTGTGACGGGCTCAGCGCGCAAATCATCAATTTCTGACATACCTTCTTCCATCACGTCGGTCAGTTCGGACTCCTTGACCTGACCGGTCATCAAGCGGTAAAGATTGAACAGGCACATGATGCCGATGAAACTGCCGCTGATGTAGCTGATGCCAAACACCCAGATCATGCTGATCTGCGCTACCGGCGAGGAGTTACCTTCAAGGATCTCGTGTTGCAGCCAGGTTCCATAGACAATGTAAAAACAGCAAACAGCCATGATGATCTGACTGATTCCCCAGCAGACTTTTTTGCCGGCCAGCGGAAGCAACTGGGTGATGACATCCACACCCAGGTGGGCATGCTTGCGCATGCCCACGATAGCCCCGATGAAAGTCATCCAGACAAAAGCAAATCGCGGCAGTTCTTCGGACAGGTCAATCCCTGTATTGAAGAAAATGCGCAACATCACGTTGCCAAACACCATCACCAGCATAAGGGCGATGCAGATCACCATGACGAATTCAAAAATTTTGAAAATTCCGTCGATGACCGGTTGAATTGTTTTTGTCATGGATGCCTTCCGGGAAAGTTGCGCCTGCGGCCTTACTTGGTTGCGCGTGCCTTGTCGATTTCAGCGTAGAACTGCTTGACAAATTCTTCGCCAATGATGGGGGCGAATTTGGCCACCACAGGCTTGACCTTGTCCTGAATCCGAGCCAGTTCTGCTGCGGGCACGGAGCTGACGGTCACGCCGGCTGTCTGGAACTTGCCCACCACATCTTTATCGCCTTCTTCGAGGTATTTGCGCTGGAGTTGACCAGCTTCGATAGCTGCCTTTTGCACACCAGCTTTATCGGCTGCTGACAGGGTGTCCCAGAATTTTTTCGATGCCACCAAAGCCACAGGTGTATAGACGTGGTTGGTCAGGGAAATATGCTTTTGAACTTCCTGCATCTTGTTGGCGTACATGTGAACCAGCGGATTTTCCTGTCCGTCCAGCGCTTTGGTTTCCAGCGCCGGGAAAACTTCTGAAAACGCCATCGGTACAGCGTTCGCACCAATCGCTTTCCATGTTTCGAGCGCTACCGGATTGGCCATCACGCGAACTTTCAGGCCCGTCACGTCCTCAAGTTTTGTCACTGCGCGCTTGCTGTTGGAAAGATTACGAAAACCCATGCCGGTCCAAGTCAAGCCCACCAGACCGCTTGATTCGATACGGCTGAATATCTGTTTTGACGAGGCGCCATCCAACACGGCGTAGACCTCTTTTTCATTGGCGAACATGAAAGGCAGATCCCATATCTGGACTTCCTTGACCTTGGAAGACAAAGGGGCCAGTGTGCCGATGTACAACTCTTGGGTGCCGGCCTGAACAGCCTGAAGTTGCTTTTCATCACTTCCCAGAACGCCCGTGTGGAAGACCTGAATCTTCACATTGTTGTTGGTGTACTTGGCGGCGAGCTCAGAGAACTTATTCATGGCCATGGCCTGCGGATGCGATTCAGGCATGGCATGGCCGATTTTTCCCTTGACTTCAGCAAAGGCAGCGCCTGAGAGAAGTGCAAAAGATGTTGCCGCCATCAGGGCGGCGCGGCGCAAGGTGAAGCGGGTAGGGATGTGATGTGTCATCTTGTGGTCTCCTTCTTGGTGGGTGTTGAATCAGTAGCGCGAGCCCAAGCGCTCACGCTGCTGTGAGATTTACTTAAGGGCTTTGCAGGGAGCCATCGACCAGGCGCGTTTGCGTCCATACCGTGACACCGCTGTCGCACGGGTACTTGGCCGCCTCACGCTCATCCAGATCGACGCCCAGGCCGGGCTTGTCATTGGCGTAAACATAGCCTTGACGAAATTCCGGAAGACCTGGAAATACGTCCAGCAAGGCTTTGCGTGGTCCCTTGAGTTTTTGGATAACGAAATTCGGAGGCTCGCATCCAGACCATTCCTGCACGCCAAAGTTGCGCGCAGCCAGGTCGATATGAACATTGGCTGCATGGGCCAAGGGTGACATATCACCTGGCCCATGCCATGCCGTGCGCACACCGTATTGCTCGGCAAACAATTGCAACTTACGCGCAGGTGTGATCCCGCCGATCTGACTAAGGTGAACGCGGATGAAATCAATCAGGCGATCAGAAATCAGCGTTCGCCACTCAAAGGGGTGGTTGAACAATTCACCCTGCGCCAGAGGGATGGATGTTTTATCGCGCAGCTGTCGTATCCATTCCCCGTCTTCAAGGGCGATGGCGTCTTCCAGAAAAAACAATTCAAAAGGCTCAAGCTCACGTGCAAAGCGAATTGCGTCCACCGGCTTGAGGCGCTCATGCACATCGTGGCATAGCTCCACTTCAAAGCCGGCCCGGCTGCGTATGCCGTCAAACATCTTGATGGTTTCTCGCATGTACTTGCGCGAGTCTAGGTAAACGCCATCAGCTGATTTTTCTGGTGCATGCGCCGGTGCAGCGCCAAAGCTTCCACCGCCGTAGCCACCGCTCTGGCAGCGGATGTGCGTGATGCCCTGCTCGCGGTACTTCTGGATGTTGTCGCAGAGTTCACTTAGGTTCTGGCCATCTGCATGGCGGTAAATCGGCACACCCTCACGGCATTTGCCGCCAAAGAGCTGGTACAGCGGCATGTTCGCCAACTTGCCCTTTATGTCCCACAAGGCCATGTCAATTCCGGAAATGGCGTTGTTTTCGATGGGGCCATTTCGCCAGTAGGCGTTCTGGTGCATCAGTTGCCAGATTTCTTCGATCGCTTGCACGTCACGGCCGATGATCAAGGGCCGGATGTACTCCTCGATCAGGCACTTCACTGCCAGATGCCGGTATGCGAAGGTAGCGCAGCCCAGGCCGTAAAGACCCGGCTGGTTTGTTTCTATCCTGACCGCCATGAGATTGATGCCCTCAGGGGCGGTCATGATGACTTTAACGTTGGTGATGAGCGTGCTCATTGTGTTTTTATTTTTGAATCGGATCGCGCTTGATAGGTTTCGGCTTTTCAAAGCACCGATAGCCATCCGCCATCGACGTAGATGATCTGGCCGTTGACATAGCTGGAGGCGGCGGACGCCAGAAAAATGGCGGTGCCCACCAGCTCTTCGGGCCGGCCCCAGCGCTGCGCCGGGTTGCTGTTCTTGACCCACGCATCGAAGGAGGGGTTGTTGACTAGCGCTTCGTTCATGTCAGTCAGGATGTAGCCAGGGCCGATCGAGTTGGCCTGGATGTTGAACTGCGCCCACTCGGCGGCCATCGCCTTGGACAGCATCTTGATCCCGCCTTTGGCCACGGTGTAAGGGGCGACTGTGGCCCGACCGGCTTCGCTGGTGAGCGAGCCGATGTTGATGATCTTGCCGCCATGGCCCCGATCCACCATGCGGCGCGCAGCGGCACGGCCCACCATGAAAGCCGCCGTCAGGTTGGTGTTGATGACGCGGTTCCAGTCGCCTAGAGACACGTCCAGCATGGGCTGGCGGTGTTGGATGCCGGCATTGTTGATGAGGATGTCGATCGCCAGACCTTCGTGGTCAAAGCTTTTAAAAGCAGCGTCCACACTGGCCGGGTCGGCCACATCGAATACCGCGCCCCTGGCGTTCAGGCCCAGGGCCTTGAGCTTTGCAACGGCCTGCGTCACAGCTTCTTGTTGCCGGCTGTTGAGAATGACGGTGGAACCGGCCTCGGCCAGTCCTTGCGCCAGCGCAAAGCCAATGCCGCGGGTTGAGCCGGTGATGAGTGCCGTTCGGCCTGTGAGGTCAAACAGGGAAGGAGAGCCATTGGATTTCATCATTGGTAATATATATGACGTATGATGGATAAGTGGCTATCGAAAACCCTAATGACATGTGCCTGGATTACTTTTACTGAGAGCGTGAGAAAATGAGCATCAATTCATTTAATTTGTCATACCTCACACAAGATCAACATGAATGCAAGATCATCGGCGCCACGAGCCACATTTCAAGAGGAGGTCCTGCGCAAGCTGGGCAAAGACATCTGTAGCGGGAAAATCCGGCCAGGCGAGTTGCTGCCATCCGAGCAGGAGTTGTGTGAGCGTTTTGGCTTCAGCCGGATCGTGATCCGCGAGGCCATCAAGTCACTGGCTGCAAAGGGCTTGATTCAGGTGCGGCGACGTATCGGCACTTTGGTGCATGAGCAAAACCGCTGGAATCTCTTCGACCCGGACATCATCGCCTGGCGCGGGGAGTCGGCTGTTTTTGACCCGGCGATGTCGCGCGACTTGATGGAAATGCGGCGCATCATCGAGCCTGCGGCCGTGCGACTGGCCGCCCTGCGAGCCGGCGACGATGAGCGCCGAAACCTGCGCGCAGCCTATATGGCCATGGCGCGGGCGGTTGCCGGCAAGGGCGACTATGTGAAAGCCGATCTTGCCTTTCACACCATCATCCTGTCGGCATGCGGCAATCAGTTTGTGCGCCAGATGCAAGATGCCATGGCGGCCCTCTTACGGGTCAGCTTTGATGTCATCACGCAAAAGCCCGGTGGCCCGGCGCACTCCTTGCCTTTGCATGAAGCTGTGTGCGCGGCCATTGAGCGGGGAGATGCGGATGAAGCCGAGCGGGCGGCACTACTGCTGATTGACGAGGCCGAGGAGGACCTGCGTGAATTGGTCCCGGCACGCCCCTTATCTACGCATAAACCAGCTTCCGTGTTTGAACTCTCCGCCTGACGTCCGGCCAGTACCCCAGTGCAAGGCCAGTCACGGCGTCATCGGTGGCATGCAGGCATTTAAATCTTACTAGTAATGCTGGGGTTGTTTGCAGGCTACCCTTCTGGACGCAACAGGCCGCCAGTCATTGTTGAGGAATACCTGCCTTCTGAATTGCATCGACCAAGCGGTTGATTTCTGCTTAAGCTAATCTCTAACAGAGGCCGCAGTCAGCTACAACTTTTCCCAATAACTGTGGTTCGAGGCCTGGCATTCACCCGATTCAGTAGACAAATAATGATGTCAAAACTGAAGAGGAGCCATGCAAATGGAACGAACCAAATATGCCGCCGAGTTCAAGTCCGAGGCGGTCAAGCAAGTTATCGATAAAGGGCACCCAGTAGTCGATGTGGCCAAGCGGCTTGGAATTCCCGAAGGCGTTCTTTACGGCTGGGTCAATAAGTTCAAAAAGTCAGAACAACCTCAGTCAATTGACCTTAAGTCGCTGCAAGCCGAGATGGTCAAGCTCAAGGCGGAACTCAGGCGGACAACAGAGGAGCGCGATAACCTAAAAAAGGCCGCAGCGTACTTTGCCAAGCAGTCCGGGTGAAGTACGCGTTCATGCAGGCGCATCAAATTGAGTTTCGCTTGACCAGCATGTGCCGTGTTCTGAAGGTACACCGCAGTGGCTATTACGCTTGGCTGCGTGAGCCGCTCTCCCCAAGGGCCAAGGCTAACGAAAAGTTGACCTCGCAGATTCGTGAGTTCTACGACCAAAGCATGGGCATCTACGGCAGCCCCCGCATCTTCTGTGACCTCAAGGAAGCGGGTGTGGCGTGTAGTGAGAACCGTGTTGCCAGGTTGATGCGTTCAGCAAAGATCAAATCGGTGCGGGGGTACAAGAGACCCAGGTACAAGGTGGGAAAGCCTGCGCAAGTAGCCCCCAATCAACTGGAGCGTCAATTCCAGCATGATGAGCCAGACCAAGCCTGGGTCACGGATATCACCTATATCCGCACACATGAGGGTTGGTTGTATTTGGCTGCGGTGCTGGACTTGCACTCGCGTGCGGTTGTTGGTTGGAGCATGGGGTCACACATGCGCACGAGCTTGGTGCTGGACGCATTGACGATGGCGGTTTGGCGAAGAAAGCC
>JACCDO010068019.1_pt1 | contig 16442 bp, 16 predicted proteins | sample 7446101 | NCBI WGS metagenome assembly JACCDO01 (sample SAMN15323440, study PRJNA562643) | freshwater metagenome | isolation source: river surface water | place: USA:Blue River Watershed | collected 2017-08-16 | reverse complement strand
GTGCGTTATGATCCCCGTGTTGGTCCTCGTAGCTCAGCTGGATAGAGCAAGTGCCTCCTACGCACTAGGTCATCCGTTCAAATCGGATCGAGGACGCCAATTTGCGGAGGTAGCTCAATTGGTAGAGCCCAAGTTTTCCAAACTTGAGGTTACGGGATCGTGCCCCGTTCTCCGCTCCACTTCGGCCAGGTAATTCAGTGGTAGAATGCCGGACTGTTAATCCGTTAGTCGCTGGTTCGATCCCAGCCCTGGCCGCCATAATCATTCCAGGAGATGCCGGTGGGTTCCGGTACGCGGGCGATCCCCGCGCATTCTAGATTTTGGTGGTTCAAGTCCACCCTCCTGGACCTCTTTCCCGCCCCCAGACCGCCGGGTTACCGGCAACACTCGCAACCGGTGTGCATCCTGCGTAAGCATGGTCAGAAAGTTTGGAGCCTCGGCTCCATCCAGCAGGATTGAGGGGGTGGGAATTCATCTCAACAGCAAGTTACAACTTCCATGGCGCGGTCACCCTTACCTACTATAGGGAGGGCGCCATGGACGAGGGCGACAGGGACCATGAGATAGCGCAGGACGCGGAGAGTCTCATCGGCCACATTGAGTCTGAGCTCCAGTACGATGAGGAGGGCAGGTCGTACCTCACACGATCGGCTGTCATCGCCCTGGTGTTCAAGATAACAGAGTTCCTTCGACACCTCTCTCGCCGAATCTAGGAGGATCCATGGCGCTGCTTCTCCTCATCAGCTGCTCCGACACCAACATCGCCGCCATGAAGGCAATCGGGGAGCAGGGCCACATCACCTGCTACTCGGGCGGGCAGGTGATTTTCGACGGGCAGTCCACCGGGAAGATCCAGTCGGAGACCCAGTCAGACGGGTGGCTGTTCATGGACGCCGCGACCAATCGCCTCGTCCGCGTGTCAGGCGACTGCGTCATTCGCAACTGAGGCTCATGAGTCCAGGAGAGCTGCTAGTCATGCGAGATCCGTACGATCCGTGGGGCAGCCACGTCGGCGACGACTCCAACACGCGTGGGCCGCCCATCCTCACACCCAGGCGGTCAGGACTTGTCCGTCAGTCGGTGCGTCCCGATCCGGGAACGCCGCTGCTGATGGTCGGTGAGCACGGGAGCTTCGCAATCGTCATTCACGACGGCGCTGAGCACCTGGTCGAGAAGACCTGGGTGAGGCGGGCCTAGCGCTTGTACGCGAGGCCAGCAGCAGGCTAGACTTCGTCGAGGAAAAACGAGCACATGAGAGCACTGTCAACAAACGCGCCGACCAACGTCGCCGCGATCGACGAGAGGGATCCCAACGCGGGCGGCGCATCGCACGCCTACGGCGTCCAGTGGGGTGGTCCCAAGGACGTCACACGCATTCAGTTCCAGCACGGTCCCCGCGGCCTCGCGACATCCACCCCAGGCCTCTTCGACGACGACCTGCTTGCGATCCTGCAGGACCGCCTGGAGTGCTTCCAGGACGGCCCCTTCGCGTGCGAGGAGAACGATCAGGCGCTTCGCGCAGTTCGCAGCGCCCGCTTCCACCTCGGCCAGCGGGTCGCGAGGCGCATCGCGCAGGGCGTCCTCGGCGAGAACAAGGAGCACAGGTCATGAGGTCCCTCGCCGCAGACGAGGTGGAGGCGTTCCTCGAGGAGAACCCGATCAGCATCCTGATGTTCGGCGCGCCCTGGTGCATGCCGTGCAAGTCGCTGAAGCCCAAGGTCATCCTCATGGGCGAGAAGTTCTCCCACGTGCCGCTCGCCTACTGCAACGTGGAGGAGCACGCCACCCTCGTCGCTGAGCTTGAGATCATGTCCGTCCCGACGGTCGTGGTCATGGTTGACGGCGAGGGCACCGAGGAGGTGGTCGGGACGGGTGAGGATCGGATCAGGAAGCTCTTCGAGGCTTGCGGCGACATGATCGCAGTCAGGGGCGGAGCGTAGTTAATCGGCCTGTATCGCCACCGGCTTATATCCGGTCATTAAAAGCGTAACGGTGTATGTGGGTTCGAATCCCACCGGGCCGACCAATCCCAATGATCGCAAGGGCTGATTTGACTATCCGGGTCTACCTGAATTAACAGGGACACTTGAGATCCAGCTGGTCGAATCCGATCTGACACCCTGGAAAGACAGGGAATTTCTGTCCCGTAGCTCAGCTGGTTAGAGTGCCTCGCTGATACCGAGGAGGTCGTCAGTTCAAGTCTGACCGGGACAACCAGATCATCCCGCCGATCGACAGATCGGCGGGATTTTTTCGGTTCAGTCAGGGAAGACGAAGAGCACATTGCCCTTCATGTCCTCGCCGAACGCCGCCTTTGCGTTCTGACCATTCTCTCCGAGGATGTCAGCGATGTTGCGAGCTGTGTCCTCCACGGCTCTTATGCCCTCCTCGCCCAAAAAAGCGCGCATGCCGGGCGTCTGTAGGTGGCTGAAGTCTGGGACATAGCCTGCCTCTTTCGTGATCGCAGCAGACATAATTTCAGCTATGTGATCCGTGATCCCCCGCAGCGCGTAATCCCTGACAGTGCGCACGCCCTGCTTTGTCTTCTCAAGACGCGCTGCTGGCTGCCCTCTTGCTCCCGCGCCCTTCTCAATTTTCTTGCCGACCATGGGCGCTGCACGCGATGCGAGATCTTCGAACTCGTCAATAAGCTTCTTGAAGTCTGAGGCGGCAATAATGCCCTTTCTCTCGGCCTCAAGATGAACAGCGGGAGATGTGGCGAGAGGCAAAAAGCCCGATTCGTTGGGGCCCAATGCTGCTACGATGTCAGCAATTTTATCTGAAGTTTTGAGAAGGTCGATCAAGAGCTCTCTTGAGTTGGATCCCCATCCAGAGTTGACAGCAGATCCCAAGGCTGAACTTTCTAGGCCGCTGATATTCAGACTGCCCATAAGATCTATTGTTAAACGGCGCTTTACATCTCCCACTACTCTGTCGGTCTTATTGATCTCTTTAAGACTCTTTTCTAGTGTGTTGTACGCTTTCTCAATTTCTGACACGATCTGCTTTGTTCGCGGAAGTGTGCCATTTGCCACAAGAAGGTTGCCCGCTGCGCTGTCAAAAATGCCGTGCGAAATCATCCAGGGCGTGGGAAGTGAGTCCACTCCCGCAGTGTTGGTGATGGGAACAATGGTAATTTTGCTGCCGTCCACACCCGTAGTGTCGATCCTCGCCTGACCAACAACTTTTCCTCCCCGTGTCTCAACGCCCTCGACAGAGTCGAGTATTGCCTTGCCCTCGTCATGAGGAACGACAACAACGCGCGTGCCCAGCTGACCAGGCACACCCTCAGTTCCTGCCAGATACTTCGGATACTTGGTGAGATATTTGCTGAACATTGCCTCGTGCGTCCCAACAATGGGAATGATATTGACGTCGAAGCCAAGCTTGCTGTAGAGGCTCTTTGCGGATGTTTGGAACCTGGGTGTTGACATGACGCCCTTGGCCAAGGTCTGGCGAGCTGCATGTGTGGTGCCCTCACGATTCGCATCTGCCTCTAGATCATCTGGCAGCGCGTTTCTAAACCCCTCCTTATAGTATTTTTCTTTTGCAGCTTGATATGTCGCCTTGTTCTCGGGAGTTGGGTTTAGGCGGTACGCTTCGCCCGCGTCCGTCATGTTAACAAGCAGCGCGTCAGTTGCTGCGTCTCTCTTCTTCAACAAATTTGACGCAAGCCAGTCCGTGCCCGCGCGATCCGCTGGAGGAAGCTCCACAGGAGATCTCACAGCGACCTCATTGCGAATTCTCTTGGCCGCGGCGAGAGGTGTCTCGCCGCCCGGGCCGGGCGTCATCAGCTCGGACGCGCACTTCTGCGCCTCAGCGACCCTAGCGTCATCTAGCGCGGGTGCGATGCTGATCTCACCGGATCTCACCGCCTGCGACGCGGCTGCTGCGATCTGGGCGCCGCCCTTCAGGCCAGCTGCCTCCATCCTCCTGCCTGTGTCTTCCACGAACCGCACCACCGCTGACACGCGATCCTCGGGCGGCACAGCGTGCGTGAAGCCGCCCCGCTTGGCAGCGCTTGACAGGTCCGTGTACTTCTTCGGTGCGAGAATCTCGACGCCGCCCTTTCTCGCCAAGACGCCGCGTGCGGCGTCGTCCGCCCTTCTTGCAGCAACCTTGCCACCCGCGTGGAACACGCCCGCCATCGCAAGGGTAGCGATCGCGCCCTTCCTGTTGCCCTCCGCTGTGTAGACGACCGAGTCCAGCAGCATCGCCGCGACTGTTGCGCCCGGCACGAAGGAGGCGCTCAGCAGCACATCGTGGAGAACTGATCCCGCAAAGATGTCCTCCACCACCTCGTCTCCGTACTTTCCGGCGATAATGCCGCGCACAGGAAGGCCAACAGCGTCAGAAATCTTCGCGCTGATTCTAAACTTTGTGAGAGCGAGGTGCGATATCAGCGCACTCACGGCAGGGATGACCAGCTTCGGGAGCGTTACCTCCCGCTCTCTCGCAAGCAGGACGTCTTCCTCGCTGCCGGGAGCGTGTGCCTGGCCCACAAATGTGTCGAGTGCGGCCTTGCCCAGGACCGCTGCGCCCGACGCAGCACTTGATCCCAGCTCAGACGCTGCGTCAGACCACCGACCCACCTCATCGCCTATGACGCGCCCGTACCTGTCGACCGTCTTCCCAACCTCTCGCCAGAAGCTGGGATCCTCGGGCGTCAAGCCCTTTGCATCTGCCTCAAGTAGGACGCTGCGGACGATGGTGTTCAGGTGTCGCGACATGGCACTAACTATCCCGTTAGTCAGCTGGGTGAACCCAGCGGGTCCCAGATCGATCTTCAGGGGAGATATGGGTATACACGTGGCACTATCCTGCGTTTCAACCGAGTCACGCTGGGTTGATCCTGCGATGGCGCAAAAAACGCACGTTCCCGTGTAAACTTCCCAGCGGGCGGCTAGAATCCAATCACGCGGTCACACAGCACAAGGTGAGTCCGCGACGCTTCTGGATCCATGGTGAAAGGGATATCACGAGGGCTTTCTAATCCTTTGTTCCTGGTTCGAGTCCAGGTGGATCCGCCACATCAGCTCCTCGCCGCGCCTCCCTGTATACTTAGGGACGGTCAACCCAAGGAGACGCTATGACCAAGTTCTTCGTTCTGATCATCGCCGCGCTTGCCGCGGAGGCCGTGCTTAGCGGCTGCACCGCTGACAAGAGCGACTCGGCCGACACCGCCGAGTGAGAGTCGATCGATAACAGCTCAGCCCGAGGTCACATTTCGCGGCCTCGGGCTGAGCTGTTATCTGGACCTATCAGCCGGTCAGGCTGGTCCGCGGGTCATGCTGCGCATGCTGACGAGCAGCCGGGACAGGATCATTGTGCCCACCTCGGCGGTCGTCCTCTGGTCGTCCCTCGCGCTGCCCGCACGGGCGCCAACTAGGCCGACGTAGTCGTTGGCGATCTGCGCCAGGGAGGTGAGCGCCCTCTCGCTCCTCTGCCGCGTCTCTGCGTCTGTCTCCGGGGCGCGGATCGTGGCGTCGAGCGCCTCCATCGCGTCGCTCACCGTGGAGGACAGGAGCGCAGTGCCGCCCTTCCCCATCGTCGCCAGCGTCTCACCCAGGGAGCGAATCCGGGCCGCAATGTCCGCGATCCCGCCGCCCAGCTGCTGGGACATGCTGGCGCCCGCACCCGTGTAGGCGATGCCACCCTTGCTCATCTCCCTCGCCATCGCGGCCGCCTTGCTCTGGAACGACGACGTGGCAGTGACGACGGGCTCCTCGGCCTCACCCGCCTCGCCCTCCTCGCCTGCCGCCGCCACAGGCTCGCTGGCCCGCTCGAAGTCTCGGTTCGCTCTCGTGGTCTCGCCGTCGGCGTACACGGTTGACGTGACCGTGCGCGTGCTTGGCGTCACGCCGAGAATCTGGCCCAGCGCGATGATCACCGCGGACGCGCGGGCCTGCTCATCGCTTGGCTCCCCGTCCACCCTGCGGCCCGACGCTTCCTCAATCAGGCCCTCCAGCACCTCGAACGCGTCGCTGATCTCGTTCACCATGTCCGACATCACGGCCTCAACGCCGACCGATCTCATTCCCACGTCAGCGGGATCCGAGGTCAGCTCCATGGAGGCGGTGAGGTCGCGGGCCGGGGTGAGCGGGAAGAGCGCGAGCGCGAGGTTCCTGCCCAGGGTTGAGAGCTCGCCCCTCTCGCTCGCTGTCGAGGAGATGATGCGGCGGGCGACGACGTACGGGCTCCTCGCGTCCGCTGCGATGTTCACGACCCGAGTCGTTCCCTCGAGGCCCTCGCCTGAGAGGAGGGCGCGAATGATCTTCGCCTGCGGGACCGTGAGGTTCAGGCTCGTCACATCTTCCGACGTGATGGAGGTGGCGCCGCTCGGCGCTCTCGCGCTTCTGGTCGCCAATGCGCTTCGAGTCCTGATGTGGTCCATCGCGGTGGGAGCGAGCCCCTGGTACATGGGCACCACCTCGTCCGCGACCAGCGCTGCGGCCGCCTCGCCCATCCTGCGCACGCGCTCCGTGATCTCGACGAGCCCCATGCCCCCCGAGTCCCTCTTCATCTCGCCGAGGAGGCGGAGGAGGTCGACGCAGCCCTGAGCTGTTCCGCTGTTGATGTAGCCCACGGCACCCAGCCTGTACGGGTGGAAGGCGCGCTCGAGATCGCTCGCGTCCTTGCCCATGCTTGCGCTCTTGCGGCGAATCAGCTGGAGGCGGTCACCGGTGGCGGTCGTCTCCGCGCGCGCCTTCTTCTCCGCCCTGACAGTCTCGATCAGGTCGTCGATCGCGGCGTAAAGGGCCGGAATGGATGAGATCGCCTGGTCGATCATCTCGAGGACCGTGCCCGCGTCAGACTCTGCGACTCGCTCGATCGCGGCCTGCATCGCCTCCCGCAGGTCCTTCATTCCCTCTTGCACCTTTCTCGAGTCGGCGTCGCTCATCTTCACGCGTGAGGCGACGCCCGACACGATCAGCTCAACCGTGCTGTCAGGAATCTCGCCCGACGACTCCTGCATGATGGGCAGGAGGTCCGACTCCACGAGGCCGAGCGAGCGCAGGGACGCGATCGCCCTCTCGAACTTCTCGATCTCATCGGACGCGTCCTCGAGAATCTCAGCGGAGCGGAGGGCAGAGCTCTCAATGTCGGCGAGGTCGCTGAAGAGCTTGTCCACCGACTGCATGAGGTTGATCGGCGACGCGATGTCGCCCTCAGCGCCCTCGTTCTCGTCGTGGTCGAACGCCTTGCTTCCCCGCAGGGTCGTGCTGATCACGTCGTCGATGCGGAGGCTGGTGAGGGTGTTGAGGGTCTCTCTGCACTTTTCCCTGGAGAGCGAGGCGACGTGGGGCAGCGCGTAGGTGCTTGGGACGCGCCTTCCGGGAATCATATTCGAGATGCTTCCCATGATGTCGTCGCTCGACCTCACTGACTCATCGCCCGCGAGCGAGATGGGAAGCGATGCGCGCGCGACGTTCTTCGCTGAGGGGGACGTCTGGTTGCTTAGACGGTTTGCCAGGCCCACGGCCACACCCCGCGTCTCAGGATCCTCGATCCTGTTCGCGCGCTGCCTGAGCGCACCAAAGTTTAGGTTCTGGAGGACCGAGATCATCGACGCTAGGCCGCCGTGGTCGATCGTCTGGATCTTGTGCTTCAGGGACCGAAGGACGTGTCCCGCCACCTTGGCGTTCACCTCGGACTCGAACACCTCTCTCCGCTTCCCGAAGGATCCGCCGAGAAGGGTCTGGTAGCTGTGGATCGCGCTCAGGATCCGCGCACGCTCGGCGACGCTGTCGGAGACGAGGTAGTCCCTGTTCATTCGCTTGATTGCGCTGATGAGCTCGCCACGCAGGGGATTCTCGGCCTCGCTGCTGAGGATGCTCCGCCCTGTGACGTCGAACATCTCGACGATGGGCGTGCTCCTCGGGACGCCGATGCCGAGGCCCGCGGCTGTGTGGATCTGCAAGGGGGCGGCGGACTCGATCGACCGGGTGTCCGGCGCGGTGCGGACTGCGCTGAGCAGCTGGACCGTCACGTCCAGCTGACGCAGGTTTCGGTCCAGGGTCCTCTCCAGCTGCGCCACGAAGTCCGAGGAGACGCGGTAATAGCTCGTCTCGCTCTTCTCGATGTATCGCATCGTGAAGTTGCCCACGACCAGCTCGTCTCCGTTCGCCTCAGCGTCCCTGATCGCCTCGGACAGGGACTTGCTTCCCGCGAGGGCTGAGGCCATGCTGGGCAGCGAGACCGCCGAGCAGAACACCTGCGTCCTAAATCCGGGGATCCTGCGCTGCGTGTTTGTTGTCTCGCCCGGATCCAGGACCTTCGCGGTCTCTGACGCCATCGAGCCCCTCGTGCCCATGCCCTCCCCGAACTTGTAGGTCGGGCTGTACATCGTCTGGAGGTCTTCTGCCTTCTTGATCGTGTTTTTGCTCGACTGCCGGGGCATCTCTGCCCTCACGTCGAACACAGGGAACTTGCGCGCTGTCTTCGCACCCTCCGACTGCGCAAGATTGTCGATCTTCTCGCGTGTGAGCTCCACGGTGGCGTCGTGCCCAACGCACCGCATGGTCACGCCGAACTGAATGCGCCCGATGTAGTTCTCGTAGAGGAGTCGCTCCGCCTCGCGGTTGTTGGCGATCCTGTTGATCTCAGATGCGCTCACGGACACGTGCCGATTTCCCTCGCGGACGGCGTCCCTGTAGTCCGAGATCGTGCCCTTGACCTGCTTGCCCGTCTGCGTCTGCCTGTCCTGAGTGATCTTCGCGCTGCGGAAATCTCGCAGGCGTCGCTGCGTCTCGATCGCCTGAGTGATGTCCGACGGCGTGACGTCCTTGGCCACATCAGGATACTGCGTCTCGATCCACTTCGTGACCACGGGCACCACAGCGGCGGCGTTCTTGCTGTACCTGCTCGACATAATGTCGAGACCCCGCATGATCACGCTCGTCTTCCTGTCGAAGTGCGCGAACTCGCGGCTTCCCACCTGGTGCGGCTCTGGCCTCTCCGCGCCGAAGTCCGTGGCAAGCTTGATCGCGTGATCCGGGTCGAAGTGCAGGGCCCACGCCGCATTCGCAAGCGGGCTGTGCGGGTTGCTTCGCTCCCTCGCGCCCGTGAGGAGCTTCGACGCGGTCATGCTCTTGGTGTTGACCGAGATGAGCGAGCCGATGAGGATTAGGGCGCTCTGCACGAGAAGCGAGGACGGGAGGCCAGCGCTCTCGAGCATCGCCTGCGCCCTGCCCGCAGGCAGTTGAATGTCAGCGCCCACCGGGAACATGCACTCTGTCGCCGCCGTGTTGAGCAGGACGCTCAGCGCGATGTCGCGCGCTGTCATTCTGCTGTTCGGAAGGGTGATCTTCTGGAGGGCGTCAAAGGAGTCGCGGCTCCCCGAGGCGCGAAGCTCGAGCTCGTCGAGGCCGCGGGAGTTGACCCGCGCCACGCGCGTTCCCTCGGGAGACGTGCTCTTGAAGGGATGGGTGACCTCAATCACGCTCTTTCCCGCGTCCGAGATTCCCATTCCGCCGTGCTCGGGCTTGCCGAGCTCAAACATGATGCGGCCTGTGCCGATGATGAGGGCGGCATTGATCAGCTTGCGCTCCCGCAGAGCCTCCTGCGTGGAGAGCTTCATCCTGCCCTCGAGGACCCTTGTCCGAAGGGACGCGACGAGTCGCTCCACGTAGGCGACGTCGGCCGGAGTGGAGTCTGGGCCGATCTGCCTGATCTTCTCACGGTCTGCAGCGCTGATGCTGTCGCCTGCAAAGATGGGCTCGAATGAGAACACTGTCCGGACAGGCGTCGTCTCGATCGTCGCCAGTGAGGTTGTCGGACCAGCGCTGGTCCTCGCTGCGGCTCCAAAGAGCCTGTCAAGGGCGTCGGCCGGAGTGATGCCTGACCCCTCCGCAGATGACTTTGAGGCGAGAGCAACAAGCTCCTCAAGCCTCTCCTTTCTGTCATCAAGGACGACCTTCATCGCGTCCCTGCCGCGCTTGATCATCGTCTGGCCGGCGGAGATCGTCGACGTTGTCATCGACAGCATCTGGTTGGTGTTGCGCTCCTCCAGAGTGCTCGCCCTCCGCACGTCCTCGGCGGAGCGGATGCCCGGCGACCCGTGTGAGTCAGCGATGACCGAGTCCCGAACGTCGTCGTACACGGACGTGTCGTGCTGCATCACCACGCCGCCGCTGGGATCGCTCTCCGCAGCGCGCTTCCCGGTCACAACGCGCTTGTGGCCCAGGGTGAACGTGAGGTAGAAGGTGTCGCCGATCTGCGCGGCCTCAAGACTGTCCTGGAGACGCTCCATGGCGATGGCAGGGGTCTCATCCCTGCTTCCGCCGCGGCTCTTCTCTCCGGGGGTCCTTGAGCTGCTCGAGCTGCTGTTGCCGACGATCGTTCGATTGCGATAGGTCTCGCGCAGGATGCCGCGCCTGACCCTGTCCCTCACGATCCGCTCGCTCACAATTTTCGCCATTGTTCACCGCACCTGCAGCCCTAACTATCTGCGAGCTGCAGGCAAGGTTAAGGCGCTTAGTCCTGCTGAGGCAGAAGAGATAGCGCAAGGTCGGCGAGTGCAGACGTGTCCTGCTTGCCCCTCCGACCGCGAGGAAAGCGCTTGACCTGCATTCCTAGCTTGCGAAGGTGCGAGGCGCGCATTGAGGCGGAGGTCTTGAGGATGCCCAGCCGATCGGCCGCCTCCTCAAGCGTCGCGGAGTCGTTCCAGATTGCGATGAACTCAGTCGGATCGCTGCCGATCCCAGTGCGGTGCTTCTTCAGCGGCACTCCCCTGCGGCGGAGGTGCGACGCCTTCACTGAGGCGCCGAGCTTGCTGATGCCCATGGCGTCCGCGACGTCGTTCACGCTTGCGGACGTCTGCCACAGACGAACAAACTGCTCCAGCTCCTCGTTGCTCATTCTCATATTTGCTCCTTGAGCGCCTGTGCGCCTAAACAAGATTATAGAATGAGATGATATTGTTTTATAGGACAATATGGAACAGCAAGCGGCGCCGCAGCAAATAGTTAGAGAGGCCGACCGCAATGGAGACTCGATGGTAATCGTAGAGAGCGCAGTCAGGGAGATCGTCAGGAGGCACCTGCTGAACTCCGATGAGCAGATCATCTCTGAGGCAGTCGGACGTGTGGGGGTCAACGTCGTCAACGTCGACGTCCTGACCGCCGAGGCAGACCAGGACTACAACACGTTGCAGGACCAGATCAGCTCTGCGATCGCGCACGTCGTGTACCTCATCGCGGGTGAGGTCGTCTACACTGACGAGGACAGGAAGTACGACTTCATTGGTGGGCCGAGGGGAATCGAGCGACTCGGTACGTACCGCCTGCTGGCCAAGGTCTCCGGCTCAAAAAAGTCCGGAAGGGAGTGGCGTCTCAAGTCGCTGGGCGAGGTCAGCGATGACGTGCAGCAAAGAGAGGCGAGCGATCCGCAGCGTGCGGGAGAGACCTTCTTCAGGGCCACATCGGACAAGATCACTGCGGTGTCGCGCATCCTCAACGGAATACGCGACATCTACGTGACCGCTAGGGCAGACGCCCTTCGCGCGCAGCTAGAGGAGGAGCGGGCGGACGGAAGAGACGTCAAGGTGAACGAGTCTGAGATCCAGAACCAGGCCGAGTCTGACGTCGCGGACAAGTTCATCCCGCTTGAGACAGCAATCGGCAGGCTGCGGACGCTGCAGGCTCGCATGGACGCCCACTACCACGCGTGGCTGGGCAGCATGGGCATGGTCATGAACCTGGAGACGGGCGACGTGCACGTTCCCAATGCGGGCACCGGCGGCGTGGGCGACGCAGTCCTCAAGCATCTCGCCGCCGCGAGCTCAATGACCCGCAACTACGGGGCCAGCCCGCTCGGCGTCTACAACCGCCTGATGGGTGCGACCCACACGCTCACGTCCGGTGGGACCCAGCAGCGCATTCGAAGGGGATATGAGAGGGACGTGATCTCTGGCGCTCGCGGCGACAAGGAGCTTATCGCTGGCGTTGTGGACCTCTTCGACAGCATCCTTCGCGAGGTGGGCCTGGGCCATGAGAGAGGCGAGGCGGACAAGGGCCTGGTCAGGACCGACGAGGAGACGGGCTACATCGCGAAGTGGTACCAGGCGGCGAAGGATCCCGACGTTCGGCTCGACATACACAGGGCGATCGAGGAGGCCCGCAAGATCGCCAGCGCACAAGAGAGGTCGGCCGCCTCCGCGAGGGACACGGCCAGGTTCTTTGAGCGGCTCTCGGGCAAGGCGGCCGCTGATGCTGCCAAGGCTGCCAGGGAAGCGCGTGCTGAGGAGGCGAAGAGGCTGGGCGTCAGGCCCGCCGACCTGCCCCTGAGCGTTGGTCGCGGTGCGGCCTTCGCAGCATCCAAGCAGGAGGAGCGCGAGGCGGCGCGCGAGAAGTCCGGCGTCACTGCGTCTACGAGAGGAAATCGCACGCTGTCACCAGGCGGCAAGCTTGGAGCGGTAATCGAGGGCAAGCTCAGTGACCTCGCCCGTGCAGTGGATAGAGCTGACGCAGCTCCCACGCGCGGCCTCCCAGTCGAGCGGTGCATTCAGGCCTTCGCCGGCATCGTCATCAGGGCGATGGAGGCGGAGAGCTGGAGGTCTTTCGGCGGCAGTCCCGCCACAGCGGTCATAAAGAACTCGGAGGGTCTGAATACAGCGCGCGCTGCATTCAGGGCAAACCTGGGCAACAAGATCCTCAGCAAGAGCGCCGAAAGTGACCTGATCGGCAGGTACTTCCTGCACCGCCTCGTCTGGTCCTCGCACCCTGACGAGGCCGCAGAGGACATGAGAAACGCGATGCTCGGCGGTCCCAGTGACGCGCCTGGCACTGAGGCCAGCCTCAAGGTTGAGGACCTCCTTGCGGGCCTCGGCAAGGCAAGGCGGTCCTCAAAGAGCATTCTCGAGGACTCCTACTTCAAGCGAGCGCTCGACCTCAAGGACATTCTGACGACGCTGGACAAGAGCCAGCAGGACGGCGTGCGTCGCGCCTACAGCGCGTTGGGCATGGGCGCGCTGATCACGGATCTCGCGGAAGACAGGGTGAGCAGCTCAAGCGAGCTCTGGACGAAGCACATCGTTGGATCCCCCCTTGAGCCAATTCAGGAGGTGGACGTCGACGCGGTCGGGACGATGGCAGAGGCGGCTCCTTCCCCCTACGCGCAGGGCGAGCTCGAGTCCGCCGCCCTGGTTCAGACCAGCGTGTCTGCCAAGCCGGGAGCAAAGGCCGCCGCTGAGCCCCTCACCCTGTCGCGCGTCCAGGATCCCAAGGGCAACGAGGCATACCTGCAGGCGCTTGAGGACGAGCGGACGGCCGCACAGCAGCGCATTGTCGGCGGGATTCAGGACATCGCCGCTGTAGACGCAGAGACCGACTTCGACGATGATGATAGCGATCCCCTGGGCAACCTTTCCGAGTCACTCAGGCGCGCGCTCATCAGGCGTCTCCAGGCGGGCGGACGAGCCTAGCCGACAAGCGCTGGAGTGGGTGCGACTTTTTGGACCCGAAGAGTCGCCAACTCCGCCAACCTACGATTTGGGCGGGACACACCTCTTTTCCACCCATGTCCCGCGTCTACGATCCCACTAGGGGCCGAGCCTGCTAAGTAGCTACTTCCTGCAGACGAACTCGTAGAGCTCCTCAGCGCGCTCCAGGATGTCGTCCACGGAGGGTGCGTCGGGCATCGACTCGATCTGCTTCTGCGCGAGGTCGCAGTTGCGACGGTGCACGTCGCACCTCATCGTCCACTCCTGGAAGAGCATGTCCCGGGCGTCGCGGAGGATGTTGTAGCGGATCTCGTATCCTGACTGTGCCATTGTCGTGTGTCCTCGCCCCTGAGTGTGGTGTCGTCGGACGCGGGGCATTACGTCCGACGATCAGATCTTACCCCCTACTTGAGGAGGTCGTTAAGGCCGGCGAGCGACGTCTCATTGCGGCAGAGCCACTCGTCGATCGCGCGCTGGCGCTTCGCCTCATCAGGGCACGCCTTGATCGCGCGGATCGCGCTGACGAACCGTGTGTACGACCCCTCGACCAGGGTCGTCTTGCCCGCCTTGGCGAGCATGTCGTTGATCTCGGACAGCGACCAGCCCGCATCATTGCCCGCATAGATGATCGCCGCGGAGACAGTGTCGTACTTGGAGCCGCCTCGCATCTCGCTGATGATCCTTCCTTCCATTCGTCCTCCTAGAGCCTCATGGTCTCCCACTCGCCCTGCCAGTTGGTGAATCTCACGCGCCTCACGCCCCTGCATCGCAGAAAGTGCTGACAGTGGACGCAGGGCTGGGCCATGGTGGCCCGTCCGTCCTTGCTGAATCGCACCACGCTGATCCTCTCCGGCGTCGTTCTAAGACGAAGGAGGAGAGCGACCTCAGCGTGTATCTCGTGGTGAAAGCAGTCGCTGTTCGCGTACTGCTTCCTGAACTTCGCTGTCCGCCTGCGGTTCGTGTTCACGCACACGAGGCCTCGCTTGTCAGCGAACGCCGCTACGTGAAAGATCTCGCCGTTCCCCATGGCGGCCCGCCTGATCGCGTCATAGTACACCGGACATGGGTCCTGTCCTCCAGCTAGAAGGGTAACGTGCGGACGGTTGCCTGTTTAGCTGACAGTCGAGTCACCAGCGGCGTCCTGCGACTCCCCCGTCTCTTCATCTTCGGTGTCCCAGCCGTCAATGATCTCACCGTCAACGACCTCAACGTCCTCCACGCTGCTCAGGTCCCAGTCAACGTCGTCGAACGCGAGCTTCTCGGGGTGGTGATCGTGCTCATCGCACGAGACAGACGCAGTTCCGTAGATTGTCGCCCTGTAGGTGATCACGTGCGTTACCATTCTTGCCATGTGTGCCTCGTGCTGGTGCAATTAATATAATGTATTCGCACCAATATGTACACACTTATTTTGCAGATCTGTGGGCCAGGAGATCTAGCTCGCGTCGTTCAAGGCAGCGTAGTTCTGCATTGCCTCATCGTATGTGACCGCAGGGTTCTCCTGCTCCTCGCGCTTGACGAATGCTGCAGCGACCTTCTTGAATGAGCTGGCGTACTTGGTCGGGCTTATCTCGTGCATCTGCGAGTGCCTCTCCGCGTAGTTGTCCTTCGTCCACGGGGGCGCAGTCGTGTCGCCCGAGGGAGAGCGGACAACCCACGCGCGAACCGGCACCTTCTTGTAGAAGACGGCGTACTCAAACTCAGGGTCAGTAGGGTCCACAATCGTCTTGAACTCCTCGCCCGCGCCGTGGGCCAGGATGCTGTCGAAGTCAGCAGGATCAAGAACCTCATCGTCGTCTATGGTGCCTATGGCCCCAGGACCGGAGTACATCACCCGATCGAGCTTGACGTCGACTGAGGTCGTCGGGCCGCCCACGAAATCGGCATCTTTCGTCACGATGTCTCGCTTATAGCGAGGCGTCGCGCCGCTGGGGCGAGGCGTCGAGTACACGATCGTGTAGACATCTGACGCCGCGTCAGCGCCAGGCGTGTAGTTAAAGGTCACACCGGAGCTTGAGCGAGGAAGGACGACTGTCTCCTTCTCGTTCATGAGATTGCTGCGCCTGGCGGTGTCCTCCTTCTTGTAGACGCCAGTGACCACGACGGCGGTCGTGCCAATGTTCTGGACGTCAAGGGGCTTGGCAGAATCCGCGTTGTAACTCTGCGCCTCGAGCAGCGCCTTGCGCACTAGGTGACGAACTCGCTGCTCAGTGATGTGGTTGCTCATTTGCGGCTGCTCTCCAGCAGCGCTAAATATCCTCATCTCTGCTGCAAGGCAGGCAGATCGCTCAGGGCAGGGTCGATGTCGCGAGGTGGTGCGAGAGGAGGAAGCAGAGCGCGAACCTGCCCCCCTGGGCGGTCAGCGTGCCGCTGAAGATCAGCGCGATCCTCGTCACAACCTCACCGTCGAGCTCGCCCGGATCCAGCTGTCGGAGCAGGGCGAGGAGCAGGAATCCAACTCCCAGGACCTCCAGCACACCGATCACGCCCTCCCACAGGAGGAGCGGAAAGAAGCTCCCCGTCACCTCGCACGAGATCAGGAGGAGGGACGAGACGAGGGAGAAGATGAAGGTGCCGAACCGCGCATCCTCCCAGACGCGAATGGCGTTCCACCCGTGCCACATGAGCGTCAGGAGCGCGACTGCCATGGGCGTCAAGGGCCCACCGGCATGGGAACGCCCGCCCTCTCGCAGAACCTGCGCAGCCGCATCTGAAGGCGGTTCAGGGTCCTGAAGGACGTGGGCTCGTCCTCCTCCAGCGCCACGGCGATCTCCGCGTAGCTCTTGCCCATCTGTCGGAGGGACCAGATGCGGGACCCACGCGTGATCTCGGGCCGCTGGAGCCCGCGAGGAATGTCGTGCGCGGCGACGTCGATGCCCACCTTCTTCCACCGGAGCCGGAGGTTGGAGTTCGTGCAGCCCAGCTCTCGGGCGAGGGCGGTCACGGTCTCGCCCGCCTGGCGGCGAGCCCAGAGCTCGTGGACCTCACGCACAGTCATCGC
>JACCDO011205538.1_pt1 | contig 16446 bp, 9 predicted proteins | sample 7446101 | NCBI WGS metagenome assembly JACCDO01 (sample SAMN15323440, study PRJNA562643) | freshwater metagenome | isolation source: river surface water | place: USA:Blue River Watershed | collected 2017-08-16 | reverse complement strand
GAGCTGCGGCGCCAGCAGGATCCCCGCGTGCTCGGCCAGGGCGATGTATTCGACCAATACGGTTCGCCGCGGGTCGCGCGGGCCGATGACGCGCCGGAGCGTCGCGCGAAAAAGAAAAAGCCGTAACGGCGCGCCCCCCTCGTGATGCCGAGCCGCCCGCCTTTCCGCGACACCGCCCGTTTCGCCTCACCGCGCGACGGCGCGGGAACCGGGAACGGCTCGACCCGCGCCGACGTCGGCACCGGCGACCGCGTGCTCATCCCGGGCTTCGTCGTCAGCGGATCCGGCAACCTGCGCCTCCTCATCCGCGCGATCGGCCCGGCGCTGGCGGACTTCGGCCTAGCCGGAGCGCGCGCGGACCCGACGACGACTTCGTTTCGCGGTGCCGCCGCGCTGGCCACCAACGACAACCGATCGGCCTCGACCGACGCCGCGGACATGGCCGCCACCGCCCGAACCGTCGGCGCCTTTGCCTTGCCGGGCGCCAGTCGCGACGCCGTGATTCTCACCGCCTCGCCCCCCGGGGCCTACACCGTGGACGTCAGCGGCGTCGGGGCCACCTCCGGCACCGCGCTCGTGGAACTCCACGTGGTGCCCTGAACATCGCCGCGGCCCAAAACGCCGCGGCCCGATCGCCCTCCATCCCGGTTTTCCCATCGTGAAAAAATCCATCACCCGCCGCTCTGCACTGAAACTGTTCGCCACCGCCACCGTCGTCGGCGCGGCGTCCCGGACCGGCACGGCTTCCGCGGCGACCCAGCCGGCGCGGCCCGCCGATGTCTGGAGTCGAACGCACAACCGGGTCTGGCTCGGTGGCGAATACTGGGCGAATCCGATGGAAGACTGGCAGGTCGCCGACGGCGGCGCGGAATGCCGCAGCCTCGGGGGCAATCGCAGCATCCACTCGCTGACCCACCAGATCACGCACCCGGCGAAGGGCTTCACCATGTCGGTGCGCATGACGCGGCTCGAACTCCGCGGCCAGGATCCCGGGGCCGGATTCCGCGTCGGCGTGCGCAGCGAACTCAACGAGTATCGCAGCAACTGTTTCGTCGCCCGCGGCCTTCACGCCGGCGTGGCGGATGGGCAGCTCGTCCTCGGACCGAAATCCGGGCCGCTGGCTGCCGCCACCGCTCCCGGCAGCTTCGAACTGCTCCTCTCCGGGGTCGCCCGCGGCAGCGAGGTGACGCTCACGCTTGAAGCCCGCGCGACCGCGACCGGCGCGAGTTTGGGAAATCTCAGCCACGCTGTCCCGGCGGACAGCCTGCTCGGCAACGTGGCGCTGGTGAGCAACTACGCCGCGGAACAAACCCAGAACGCCGCGAAAAAGAAAGCTGCCCAGAAGGTCGGCCAAGGGGGCGTGCGTTACCGCTTCGCCGATTGGAAAATGGCGGGCGAGGCGTTCGCGGTCCGGCACACGCAGCGCTTCGGTCCGATTCTCTGGGCCATGTATTCGCTGAGCGATTCGCGCACGCCCGACGGCTGGGTCATGAAGCTGAGTGCGCTGACCGGTCCCATGGGGCCGAACGACAGCCAAGTCGTGGAACTGCACGTGCAGCGCGACGGAGCGTGGCAATCCTTGGGCGAGGCCAAACTGGATCCCGATGCCTGGGTCGCCACCTTCCGAGTGCCGCGCTGGAACGAAAAGACCGCGACTCCCTACAAGCTCGTCTATCGCGAGAAGCACCGCGACGGCACCGTGACCCCGGACGAATGGACCGGCACCATTCAGGCCAACCCCGCGGGTCGGCCGCTGCGCATGGCGGCGCTGACCTGCCAGAACGACTACGCGTTCCCCTACGAGCCCGTCGTCCGCAACGTCGCCCGAATGCGACCCGATCTCGCGTTCTTCTCGGGCGACCAAATCTACGAGAGCCACGGCGGCTTCGGCATCGTCCGCGAGCCGGCCGGGCCGGCGATCCTCAACTACCTGCGGAAATTCTACCAATTTGGCTGGGCGTTCCGTGACGTGATGCGCGACTGCCCCACGCTCTGCCTGCCGGACGATCACGACGTCTTTCAGGGCAACATCTGGGGTGAGGGCGGCGCCAAAATGACCAACCTCGCCGCCGATCCCGGGGCGTCCTCCAGCGGCGGATACGCCGAACCCGCCCGCATGGTCAACGCCGTGCATCGGACCAACGTCTCGCACCATCCCGATCCCTACGACCCGACCCCGGGCCTGCAGGACATCAGCGTGTATTTCGGCGAAATGGTCTACGGTGGCGTCGGCTTCGCGATCGTCGCCGACCGCCAATGGAAAAGCAGCCCCGAGCGCGTCAAGGTCGACGGCCCCCGGGCCGACCACGTGGTGAGCCCGCAATTCGACACCGGCACTCTCGATGTGCCGGGACTGATCCTGCTCGGAGAGCGGCAGGAGGCGTTTCTGAAAAAATGGGCGCAGGACTGGCGCGGGCACGCGCTCAAGGCCGTGCTGAGCCAGACCGTCTTCGCCGCGGTGGCCACGCACCACGGCGGCTACGATGGCTACCTCAAGGGCGACCTCGATTCCGGCGCCTGGCCCCAGACGCCGCGCAACCGGGCGATCGAGATTCTGCGCCCGGCCATGGCGCTGCATATCAACGGAGACCAGCACCTCACCACGCTCGCCCAGTATGGCGTGGGCCGGCAGCGCGACAGCATGTGGTCGTTCTGCACGCCCGCGATCGCCGCCGGCTATCCGCGCTGGTGGCGTCCGGACGACGTGGGCATGCCGCACGCGAAACGCCCGCGGCACGGCCGGCCGCACACCGGCGAATACCTGGATGGCTTCGGCAACAAGGTCTATGTTTACGCGGTGGGAAATCCGGAGGTCGGCAAGGCGCCGAACCGCTACGACAGGGCGCACGAAAAGGGCAGCGGCTTCGGCTTCATCACTTTCGATCCGGTGAAGAAGACCTATACCCTCGACTCGTATCGATTCCTCATCGATCCGACCGACGGGAAAGCCTCCAACCAGTTCCCCGGCTGGCCCGTGACGATCCACCAGGCCGAAAACCGCGGCGAAAACCGGCTCGACTGAGACCGGCGCGAGCGCCACGAGCCCGCGCGGCGCCGGGCCGCCACCGCCCCCCTATTCGCGGGAATTGTGGCGGTTCCGGCTTCACCCTAAGCTCCCGCTGGCCTGTTCACCCCGACCAGGCACCCGTTTGCAGCGTCCGTCCCTGCCCCGCGCCGCGATCGGACCGGAGTTCTCCCACTTACCCACCCGAAAACCCACCTCCCCATGTCCACGCGTTGTTTTCGCGCGCCGAGCGCACGCCTTCCCGCCCTTCTCGCCTGTGTCTTCTTCACCCTTGAACTGACTCCACCGGGCGGTTGGGCGGCGGAAACGCCGGGCAACCGCCCCGTCGCCGCCGCCGGCATGATCGAAGGACGCGTCTTCAACCCGGGCACCGGCGAGTATCTGGAATTCGTGCGCCTCACGGTCGAAGGCACGTCCCTCGAAACGTTCACCGATTCGGCCGGCGAATTCCGCATCGCCAACGTGCCGGCCGGTCGCGCCACGGTGAAGGCGTTCCGCACCGGCGTGGCGCCGCAATCGCAGACGGTCACGGTGGCCGCCGGCCAGGTAGTGCGGCAGAACTTCGAACTCTCCTACCTCGGCGCGCGGCCGGACGCGCAGGCAGCCGTCAAGCTGGACAAGTTCGTCGTCGAAACCTCGAAGCAGATGGACGGTGCGGCCATCGCGATCAATACGCAGCGCTTTGCGCCCAACACGATGAACGTCGTCGCCGCCAACGAATTCGGCCCGGTCGCCGACGGCGGCGTGGGCGAGGTGCTCAAATCCGTTTCGGGCGTATCGATCGCGCGCGGCGGGTTCGGCGACGCCTACCAGGTGTCGCTGCACGGCGCGCCGCCCCGCAACGTCCCCATCACGGTCGGCGGCATCAGCCTCGCCAATTCCGCCTCGGGCTTGAACCGCTTCACCGGCATGCAGCAGTCGTCGATCAACAACTTCTCCCGCCTCGAGGTGGTTTACACGCCCACGCCGGAGACGAGCGGCGCCGCCCTCGCCGGGACGGTGAACATGGTGCCGTTGAGCGCCTTCGAGCGCTCCAAACCGGTCGTGAACGTCAACGTCTCGATGATGATGCGCGACAACGATCGCTCCTTTCGCCGCACCCCGGGTCCGCTCCACGAACCGGCGCGCAAGGTCCACCCCGGTTCCGATTTCTCCGCCATCGTGCCGGTCAACGACCGCTTCGGTTTCACGCTCTCCGGCAGCGCGTCGGCGCTCTACACCGCCGCCGATTTCTCGCAGAACACCTGGGCCGGCGCCGGGGCCCCCACCAACGGCAACACGCTCCCCGACACCACGCCCGACAAACCCTACCTCACCGTCTACCAGTTTCGGGACCGACCGGTTTTCTCGAAACGCATCACGCTGGGCGGCACGTTGGATTTCAGGCTGAGCCCGCGCGACCGGCTCTCGTTCTCCGCGCTCTACGGCTACTCCGATGCGCAAGCCTACCAGCGGCAGGTAAACTTCACGATCACGGGCGTCGCGCCCGGCAACTTCACCACGCGCTCCACGATCGGCAACCGCGGCGCCGGCAATCTCCAGCTCGTGAACAACTACACGAAGCTCGGCGGTCCGGTCATCACGCCCGCCCTCACCTACCGGCACGACGGTCCGGTGTGGAAGGCCGAAGCCTCGGCCGGCCTCTCGCGCTCCGGCCGCTTCAACCAGAACATCGACCGGGGCGCGTTCAGCGCGGCCAACGCCCAGCGCACCAACGTCACGATCGCCTTCGACGACATCTTCTATCTGCGTCCCGGACGCATCACCACCACCGACGGCACGACGGGCGCCCCCATCGATCCCTTCAACATCAGCACCTACGGCCTCACCACCGCCACCGGCGTTCTCCTCAAAGCCCAGACCTACAAGCGCACCGCGTTCGCCAACCTCCGCCGCGACTTCTTCGAAAACGTGCCCCTCACCATCAAGGCCGGTTTCGATCTGCGCGACGAACGCTTCGACACCCGCACCTTCAATCCCACCTACACCTTTGTCGGCGCCGACGCTCGCGCCGCCACCGCCGACGACAACGCCTCCGTGGTGCTCGACCCCAGTTTCTCGCAGCGCACCCCGCCGTTCGGGTTCCCGCGCATGGATGTCATGAGCAACCAGAAACTCTTCGCGCTCTATCGGACGACGCCGGCCTATTTCACCACGAACGAGGCCACCACGCACACCGCGACGGTGAACAACTCCAAATATGCCCAGGAATTGGTGAGCGCAGGCTACGTGCGCGGCGACGTGCAACTCATGAACCGCCGGCTGAAACTCGTGGGAGGCTTTCGCGTCGAGCAGACCAACGCCAAGGGCGAGGGCCCGCTCATCGATGCCACGCGGAATTTCCAACGCGACGCCTCCGGCCGATTTGTCCTGGGCGCCAACAACCGCCCCCTTCCGATCACCACCGATCCGGTCGCCGCCGTGCGCCTCACCAACCTCGACCGGGGGTTGAAGGCCGAGAAGGAATACCTCCGCTGGTTCCCGAGCCTCAACGCGACCTACAACATCCGCGACAACCTCATCGCCCGTGCCGGCTACTACTGGTCGGTCGGTCGTCCCGACTACAACCAGTATGCCGGCGGTCTCACGCTGCCCGACCTTAGCCAGCCGGCTTCGCCGACGAACCGAATTTCGGTGAACAACATCGGCGTGAAGGCGTGGACGGCGAAGTCGCTCAAGTTCTCTCTCGAATACTACTTTGAGCGCGTCGGCCTCGTGTCCGTCAGCGCCTACCGGCGCGACATCAAGAATTTCTTTGGCTCGACCGTATTCACGCCCGGCGCCGATTTTCTCGCGCTCTACTCGCTCGATCCCGCGACTTACGGCGCCTACGACGTAGCGACGCAATACAACCTCACGACCCCGGTGAAAATGAGCGGCGTGGACGTGAACTACAAACAGGCGCTCACGTTCCTGCCCAATTGGGCGCGCGGCGTGCAGGTCTTCGCGAATCTCGGCGCGCAGACACTCACCGGCGACGACTCGGGGAGCTTCGCCGGCTACATCCCACGCACCTACAACTGGGGCGTGAGCCTGAACCGCCCGCGCTACAATCTCCGCGCCAACTGGAACTACTCCGGCCGCGCGCGCCAGAGCATCGTCGCCGCCGGACGCAGCATCGCGCCCGGCACCTATACCTGGGGCTCGAAACGCATGATCGTCGATCTCAGCGGCGAACTCCGGTTTTACAAAACGTGGGCGGCGTTCATGAACCTCTCGAACTTCAACGACGAGCCCATCGACATCGAGATCGCCGGACCCAGCACGCCCGACCACGCGCAGTTCCGCTCGCGCACGAATTACGGCGCGCAATGGACCTTCGGGCTGAAGACGTCGTTTTGAAGTCGCCCGCCCGCGACGTCCACGACGAGCATTGCATCGATGTCCACGATTGCCCGCGTCGAGGCGTTCGTCGTCTCCCAGAAACTCCGGCGCAGTTTTTACTTTTCCCAATGGGGCTACGATCGGCGGGCCATCTGCCTGGTGCGCATCACCGACACCGACGGCCGCCACGGCTGGGGTGAAGGCTACGGGCCGGCCGACGTCGTGCGTGCCGGCGTGGAGTTCTTTGCCCCGCTCCTGGCCGGAGGCGACCCGCTGCGCACGGGGGCGCTATGGCAGCGGATGCACGCCCGCGGTGCCGACTTCGCCCGGCGCGGCGTCCTGCTCGCCGCGTTGAGTGCGATCGACGTCGCCCTGTGGGACTTGAAGGGAAAACTCCTCGGCGTGCCCGTGCACGCGCTGCTCGGCGGCAAACGCAGGGAGGCAGTGGAGGTCTATGCCACGGGTCTCTATTTCGACGACGAGCCCGAACTCGCCACGCGGCTCGCGGCCGAGGCGGAAAGCTACGTTGAGCAGGGCTTCCGGGCCGTGAAAATGAAAGTCGGCCTCGGCGTCGAGGCCGACGCCGTCAACGTCCACGCCGTGCGCGCCGCGATCGGCGAACGAGTCCGGCTGATGATCGATTCCAATCACGCCTTTTCGCTGCGCGAAGCGCTGGACCTGGTGTGCCGCGTGGAGGACTGCGACATCGCATGGTTCGAGGAGCCTCTGTCGCCCGACGACTACGAGGGCTATCGGGAGCTACGCCGCCGTTCGCCGATTCCCATCGCCGCGGGCGAATGCGAATACGGCCTGGCGGGTTTCCACCAGCTCTTTGGCGCACAGGCCGTCGACATCGCGCAGCCGGACATCTGCGCTTGCGGTGGTTTGACCGAAGTGCAGCGCATCGCGGCCTTGGCGCGGGCGCACCACGTGGCGCTGACGCCGCACTGCTGGGGCTCCGGCATCGGCTTCGCCGCCGGCCTGCACTTTCTCAGCTCGGTCGATGTTCTGCCCGGCCGCCTGCGCACGCCGGAGCCATTGCTCGAAATGGATCGCACCGAAAACGCTCTCCGCGACGAGCTGACCCAGCCGCGTTTTCGATCCTCGGACGGACGCGTCGCGGTGTCCGATGCACCGGGCCTCGGAATCGAAGTGGAACCGGACCGGCTCAAAGCGTTTACGTCGTGAAGCTGGGCGGGATGGCGTTTAGATTCGGATGGATGGCCGCGCTTGGTGCGCCGTTCGCCGCATTCTCCGGCGAGGCAGCGTGGAGCGAACCCCTTCTGCGGGCCGTCAGCTCGAGCTACCGGCAGGCGCTCGCCGCGCAAGCGCGCCTCCGCGACGAACTCGCGGTTCTGCCCGAGACGCCGCACAACCAGCAAAGCAGCCGACTGGGCTACCAGATTCATCGGGGAAGCAACAACCCGATGTCCTCCCCCGCATGGGTGGAGGTCGAATTGCCCGCGGAGTCGGAGATCGATGCGGTCGTGCTGGTGCCCGTCGATGCGCCGTCGCGCGACTTTTCCGGCCCGGGTTACGGATTTCCCCAGCGCTTCCGCGTCGATTTGATCGGCAACGACGCGGAGCACACCCTCGCCGAATATACCACGCTGCCCTTCGCCAACCCGGGAGGGCTGCCCGTCTGGCTGCCGGCCCACGGCCATCGCGGGCAAAGGGTCCGGCTGACGATGACCGAGCCATGGACGCGTGTAACCCCGTTCGCCGTTTATGCTCTCGGGGAAATAATGGTGATCCGCGGCAATCGGAATCTGGCCGCGGGCGCGCCGGTCAGTTCGAGCGAGCCGGCGGAAAGTCTGATGGTCTGGGGCCGGCCCGACTATCTGACCGACAGCCAGAGCGTCCTCGGCGCGCCCCTCGGCCGGGAGCCGAGCCGGACTCTGGGCTACCACTCGGCGATCGTCGAAACCTCCGACGTGGTGAAGTGGGTGCAGGTCGATCTTGGCGCGCCCATGCCGGTCGACGAGGTGCGGATGCTCGGCGGCTACGTGGTGCATTTCCCCAGCCGGCCCGGCTTCGGGTTTCCCGTGCGCTTCAAAATCGAGGCCGCAAACGAGCCGGAGTTCACGAACCCGATCCTGCTCGTCGATCATACCGCACAGGATTTTCCCAATCCCGCCAACAATCCCGTGACATTTCCGGGGCGCCATACGACCGCACGCTACGTGCGGGTTACCGCGACAAAACTCTGGGAGCGCGTCGAGAACTTCGCCTTCGCGCTCGCGGAGTTGCAGATCTACTCCGGCGATCGGAACGTCGCCCTCGGCCGCCCCGTGCAGACCCTCGACCGGTTCGCTTCTACGACCAGGGCATGGATGCCGGAGCACCTCACCGACGGTTTCGCGAGCGAACACAGACTGACCGAGTGGCCCGATTGGTTGCGCGGATTGTCGCGGCGACGGGAGGCGATGATCGAACTCAACCAAGCGGAACGCGCGGTTGCCGAAACGAGACTGACCGCAGTGACGCTCCTTACGCGGGCCGGACTGGCGCTGGGTTTCGCCGTCGTCGCCGGATCGTTCGTCGTGGTGCGCCAAGCCCGGCGGGCGCGGCGGCGTGAATTGGAGCGTCTGCGCGAACGCATCGCCGCCGACCTGCACGACGAAATCGGCAGCAATCTCGGGAGCATCGCGCTGCTGGGCGAAATGGGCGCGCAGCGCGCAAGCGGCATCGTTCGGACCGACCTCGAGGAGATCCGGCGCGTCGCAAGGCAAACCGCGGATTCGATGCGCGACATAGTGGGGCTGATCCAACGTCCCGCCGGAACGGGCGAAGAGTTTGCAGGGAAACTGCGCGAGGTCGCCGCACGGATGCTGGCGGGGCTCGACTGGACCTTCGCATCGAGTCCCCGCCTGGAGTTGCCCTCGCTCACCGCCCAACGACACCTGCTCCTCGCGTTCAAAGAGACTCTGCACAACGTGCGCAAACACGCCCGCGCCCGCCACGTTTCGATTCGGCTTACGTGGCAGGAGCGCCGGCTCAGGTTCGAAATCGCCGACGACGGCGTGGGCTTCACGCCGTCCGCGGCCACCGCGGGCCATGGCCTGGAAAACCTGCGCCAACGTGCCGCCGCGTTGGGTGGCGCCGCCAGCATCACGAGTTCCCCGGGCGCCGGCACCACCGTTCTCTTTTCCATCGACCCCTTCACGGCCCGGAACGTGCACGAATGAATTCATCCGCCACATTCCGGCTCTGGTTGATCGAGGACAACGCGGTCTTCCGTCGCACCTTGACCCGGATCGTTGCGGCCCTGCCCGGCATCTGGGCGGCGGAAGGCTTCGGCAACTGCGAGGATGCCTTGCGCAGAATCGAACAGGGAGACTCGCCCGACATGGTCCTGATCGACGTCGGCCTGCCCGGAATCGACGGCATCGAAGGCATTCGTCGGATCAAGGCCTTGCGCCCTGCGGTGCAAATCCTCGTCCTGACGGTGTTCGAAGATGATCGGAAAATTTTCCGCGCGATCTGCGCCGGCGCGTCAGGCCACCTGCTCAAATCCGCGTCGATGCAGGAAATCGCCGAAGCCAGCGCCGAGGTGCGGCGCGGCGGCTCGCCGATGACTCCGCGGGTGGCCCGTCGAGTGCTGGAAATGTTTTCGCAACTCGCTCCGGCCCAGCACGACTATGGGCTCGCGCCGCGCGAGCGCGAAGTCCTCGAACTCTACGTGCTTGGCTTCACCAACAAGGAAGTCGCCGACAAGCTCTCGCTCAGTGTCCACACGATCGACACCTACAACAAGAGCCTCTACGAGAAACTTCACGTGAATACCCGCGCGGGTGCCGTGGCCAAGGCGCTCAAGGAAAGACTCGTCTGAGGCGGCTCGCATCGTGGCGCCCCGTGATTGCGGGAATGGCCGGCGACGCCGCGGCCGGCTATGCTGAAACGAATGCCCCGCGCCACCCTCCGCCCGATCACCACCGGACTCGCCGCCGCACTGCTTTCGCTGGGGGCTGTCCGCGCCGCCGACATTGCGCGCCTCCCCGCTGCAGCTCCGCGCGCCGTGGACTTCGAGCAGGACGTGCGGCCCATTTTCGCCGCGCACTGTCTGGAATGCCACGGACCGAAAAAGCAGAGGAGCGACTTCCGGGTGGACGTGAAGCGGATCGTCTTTGCAGGCGGGGCGGGCGGCGAGCCGAGCGTCGTGCCGGGCAAAAGCGCCGAGAGCCCGCTGATCCGCTTCGTCGCCGGCCTCGAGGAGGACATGCAGATGCCGCCGAGCGGCAAAGGCGACCCGCTCACGGCCGAGCAGATCGGCATCCTGCGCGCGTGGATCGACCAGGGAGCGCACTGGCCCGATCACGCCAGCGCCCCAGTCGAGACCGCGGTCGACCTATGGTCCCTCCGTCCGCTCCGGCGGCCGGAGCCGCCGGGCGGGGAATCCCGACGCGCCCACCCCGTCGATTCGTTCCTCGCCGCCACACGCGCCGGGAAACAGCTCCCGGAATCGCCCGAAACCGACCGCCGCACCCTGCTGCGCCGCGCCGCCATCACGCTGACCGGACTTCCGCCCACCCCGGAGGAGATTGCAGCATTCCTGAACGACGCCGATCCGCTCGCCTACGAGAAGCAAGTTGACCGCCTGCTGGCCTCGCCGCGTTTCGGCGAACGCTGGGCGCAGTTCTGGCTCGATGTCGTGCGCTGGTCCGAGACCAACGGCTCGGAGTCCAATCTCTATCGCCGAAACGCGTGGCCCTACCGCGACTATGTGATTCGCGCCTTCAATTCGGACCTGCCTTTCGACCGGTTCGTCCGCGAGCAGATCGCCGGGGACGCGCTGGGCGTGGACGAAGCGACGGGTTTTCTCGTCGCCGGCGGCTTCGTCCACGCTGCGACCGTGGGCCGAGAGGAGCCGGCGATCCGGCAGGCGCGTGCCGACCGTCTGGACGAGACGATCCAGTCCGTGGGCACCGCGCTGCTCGGTTTGACCATCAGCTGCGCCCGCTGCCACAACCACAAATTCGATCCCGTTCCGCAGAAGGACTACTACGCGCTCGCCGCAGTCTTCCAAGGGCTCGAATACGGCCACCGGCCCTGGCGCAACATGCCGGACGCGGCGGCCCGCGCCGCCCGTGCGGAGGAGCTGCGCCGCAAGCTCGATGCCCTCCGCGTCGAATTGAGCGCCACGCTACCTTCGTGGACCGAGGAGTGGCCCGATCATCTCCAGACGCGCTTCGCCCCCGTCCAAACCCGCGCCATCCGCGTGACGTTTCCGCCGCAGGCAGTCTCGGTCGTTGAGGAGTTCCAGATTTTCGGCGCACCCACGGGTGAGAGGAATCTCGCGCTTGCCGCCGATGGCGCCACCGCCCGCTCCTCGAAGCCCGTAGAGACGCTGATGCGCGAAGTCGCCAACGTCATCGACGGCAAGTTCGGTCAAACCTTCGCTTGGCGCACGCGCGAGGCCCAGGAGAAGACGGACCCGGGTGCTCCTCCGCCGTGGTTCGAGATCGAGCTGCCGGCCGAGGCCACGGTCGATCGCGTCGCCATCAGCTCCGACCGCGAAACGATCGGAACAACCGACTACCTCATCGAGCCGGGCAAGGCCACCGCGTCCGGCCCGAGGAAGTATCGCGTCGAGGTGCGTAGCGTCGACGGCTCGTGGCGCGAGGTCGCCAACGTCGATCTTCCGCGCCCGGAGGCCATCGGCGGCCGCGGTGCCGCCAAAAAAGCCGCGCCGGCAGACGGGGCGACACATCCGCTCCTCGCCCGCCTTCACGTCCTGCTGCGCGATTACAATGCCGCACTCCCGCCCCCGGTCTTCGCCGGCTACTTCATTCCGCCCGTCAAGACCCACCTGCTCGGGCGCGGCGACCCGATGTCACCGCGCGACGAGGTTTTCCCGAACGCCCTGAGCGCACTAAACGCCGATCTCCAGCTCACCTCCGATTCTCCGGACCGGCAGCGGCGGCTCGCCTTCGCGGCGTGGCTGACCGATCCGGAGCGCAATCCGCTGACACCCCGGGTGCTCGTCAACCGGCTTTGGCTGCATGTCTTCGGGCACGGCATCGTCGACACCCCGGGCGATTTCGGCACGGCCGGCGCGCCGCCAAGCCATCCCGAGCTGCTCGATTGGCTCGCGTCCGAATTCGTCGCCGGCGGCTGGTCGGCGAAGAAAGTCGTCAAGCTGCTCGTGACCTCCGCCGCGTTTCGCCAGTCGAGCGCGCCGCACGCGGTGGCGGCGCAAATCGACGCGGGTGCCCGCCTGCTCTGGCGGTTTCCCCCGCGCCGCGTCGAGGCGGAGGTGCTCCGTGACGCCACCCTCCTGGTGGCGGGCACCCTGGATTCGACCATGGGCGGACCCGGGTTCCGCATTCACGCCGACAAGAAGCGCTACGAAGGCTGGAAGGTCGTCGACAACGCCGGTCCCGGGACATGGCGCCGCATGATCTACCAGGAGAACATGCGCGGGATCGACGATCGCATGTTTACCGCGTTCGACCGGCCCGAGTGCGGTCAGGTCACGCCCAAGCGCACCGCGTCCACCACGCCCTTGCAGGCGCTCAATCTCTTCAATGGGGACTTCGTCGTCAGGCAGTCCGAAAAGATGGCCGAACGCGTGCGCGGCGAAGCCGGCACCGGATCCGACGCCCAGATCCAAAGGGCTTTCTCCCTCGCCTTCGGCCGCGTGCCCTCCGCCGCCGAAGCCCGCGCCGCCGCCGCCTTGCTTGCGGCCGATGGCTTGCCCGCGCTGTGCCGGGTGCTGCTCAACGCCAACGAATTCGCGTTCCTCGAATGAAGACCCACGCCCACGGCCCCGCGCTTTCCCCCGTCCATTTCGGTCCGCGGCTGCTCGACCGCCGCGACTTTCTCCGCACCGCCGGTGGCCTGGCCGGCAGTGTGGCGCTCCTGCGCCTCCTGGCCGCCGACAACCTCCTCGCCGCTTCCGCCGCCGGCGCGGTGCGGCCGAAAATCGATCCCGACCGGCCCTACGCCCCGCGCCCGCCGCACTTCGAGCCCAAGGCGAAACAAGTGCTCGTCATCTTCTGCGTCGGGGCCGTGAGCCACGTGGACACGTTCGACTACAAGCCCGACCTCTTCAAATACGACGGCCGGAAGCCGCCCGGAATACCCGCGGTCACCTTCGAGGGACCGACGGGCAACATCGCGCAACCACGCTGGGCCTTCAAACCCCGCGGCCGGAGCGGCAAGATGGTGTCGGAACTATTGCCGCACCTCGCGGAGCTGGCGGACGACATGTGTTTCATCCACTCGCTCACGAGCTCCACGAGCGCGCACCCGCAGGGCGAAAACTTTCTGAACACAGGCTTCACCCTCGAAGGCTTTCCGTCGCTCGGCGCGTGGGTCACCTACGCGCTGGGCACCGAGAACCAGCAGCTCCCGGCGTTTGTCGCGATCAACGATCCGCGCGGCAAGCCACGCTCGGGAAAGAACAACTGGGGCTCGGGCTTTCTCCCCGCCGCCTTCCAAGGCACCGACTTCAACGCCTCCCGCCCGCTCGCCAACCTCGGCCGCCCAGAGGGGATCTCCGCCGCGGCCGACCGGCGTGCGAAGGACCTGCTCGATGCATTCAATGCCGAACACGCACGGAAGTTTCCCGGCGATACCGACCTCGCCGCGCGCATCGCCAGCTACGAGCTCGCCGGCCGCATGCAGCTCTCGATTCCCGACGTCACCGACCTGAAGTCCGAACCCGAGCACGTGCACCGGCTCTACGGCACCGACTCCGGCACCGACCTCAAGAAGGACTATGCGCGCAACTGCATCCTTGCGCGCCGCCTGCTCGAGCGGGGCGTGCGCGTCGTGCAGCTCTTCAACGGTTCCGACGCCCAGGCCAACGGCATCAGCAACTGGGATTCGCACGCCAACATCGACACCACCCACGCGATGCAGGCGGAGATCTTCGACCAGCCCACGGCCGCGCTGCTGGCGGATCTGAAGCAGCGCGGCATGCTCAAGGACACGCTCGTCGTGTGGTGCACGGAGTTCGGTCGCATGCCGTTCCTTCAAGCCAACGGCACGGGCCGCGACCACAACCCGGATGCGTTCACCTGCTTCCTCATGGGCGCAGGCGTGAAAGCCGGCACGAGTTTCGGCGCGAGCGACGACTTCGGCTTCAAGGCCGTGCAGGACCCCGCCACGCTCTACGACTTCAACGCGACGATCCTCCACCTGCTCGGCCTGGATCACGAACGTCTCACCTACTACAACAACGGGATCGAGCGCCGCCTCACGAGCGTCCACGGCCACGTGTTGAAACCCATGCTCGCATGAGAACCCTGCGCCTCCTTCACGGTCCCGCCCTGCTCGCCCTCGCCTTCGCCTTCGCCCGCGCCGCCGATCGTCCCAACGTGCTCTTCATTGCCGTGGACGATCTCCGACCGGAACTCGGCGCCTACGGCGCGAAGCACATCCAGAGCCCGAACATCGACCGCCTCGCCGCCACCGGCGTGCGTTTCGACCGCGCCTATGTGCAATACGCGATCTGCGGGCCGTCGCGCGCCTCCACTCTCACCGGCCTTCGCCCGCGCACCCTGAAGATCGAACACATCGACACCTTCTACCGCGACACGGTGCCCGAGGTCGTCACGCTGCCCCAGCTCTTCAAGCGGCACGGCTTCCACACGAGCTACATCGGCAAGGTGTTTCATCCGGGGCAGACCGACGATGCGAATTCCTGGACCCGCAACCGCTCGCCGACCGGCGGCGAAGGTTCCGTCGCCTACCAACTGCCGGAGAGTCGCGCGATCGTGAAGCAGCGGCGCGACGACGCGCTCGCCAAATACGGCCGCGCCCAACCCGGTATGGCGGGCGGCCCGGCATGGGAAGCCGCCGATGCGCCCGACGACGCGTATGCGGACGGCCGGATCACCGCGGCCGCCTTGGCGGCCCTGCGCGAGCTGAAGGACACGCCCTTTTTCCTCGGCGTGGGCTTTCATCGCCCGCACCTGCCCTTCGTCGCGCCGAAGAAATACTTCGACCTCTACGATCCTTCGGCCCTGCCGCTCACGGCTGCACCCGAACCGCCGAAAGACGCGCCGTCGATCGCGCGGCACAGCTCGTTCGAGCTGCGGACACGCACCGGCGTGCCCACCGCCGGACCGATCGATGCAGCCACGTCGCGCAACCTGATCCACGCCTACGCCGCCTGCGTGAGTTTCATCGACGCTCAAGTCGGCCGAATCCTCGCGGAGCTCGAGGCGCTCGGCCTCAGCGGCAACACCATCGTCGTGCTTTGGGGCGACCACGGATGGCACCTCGGGGAACACGGCATCTGGGGCAAGGCAACCAACTACGAGATCGCGACGAGGATCCCGTTCATCATCCGCGCACCCGGCATGGCCGGCAACGGCCGCGCCGCCTCGGCCGTGGTCGAGTCGATCGATCTCTACCCCACGCTTGCCGAGCTCGCTGCCCTGCCCGCCCCCCAGGCACTCGAGGGCCGGAGCCTGGTGCCGATCCTGCAGGACCCGGCGGCGACCGGAAAAAATCTCGCTTTCAGTGAATTCCCATCCCCGGCGCTGCGCGAATGGGCCGCGCGCCCGCTGTCGGCAGAAATGCGGCAGACATTCTTCGGTCCGCTGATGGCCGCAGTGGAAACCACCCTGCGCCGGGAGCATGGCGCCCGCTACGATCGGGAGTTCTTCGAACGCCACCTCATCGGCTACAGCATGCGCACCGCGCGCTACCGCTTCACCGCGTGGGTGGACCGCCGCACACCGACGGATACGCCCTTCGCCGTCGAGGTCTACGACCACGACCGCGACCCGCATGAACTCACCAACCTCGCCGATCGCGCCGAGAACCGCGCGCTCGTCGCCGAGCTGCGCGCGCGATGGCTGGCGGCGCGCTGAGCGATCGCGAAACGTCCGCCCCCAAGCGCTCCCGACTCCGACTGCGCGCCCACCCCCGCCCTCCGGTCTCGAACGCCATGCTGCTGCCGTCCAAACCCCGTGGTCCGCGCGGGGGCCTCAGCCGGCGCGGGGCTGCAGCTGGGTTTTCCGGTAGTGCAACGGTGCCTGCGAAAAGTGGCGGCGGAAAACGCGGGAGAAATAGAACGCGTTGGCAAAGCCGCAGTCGCCGGCAATGTCGCCGACACTCTTCGTCGTGCTGGCCAGCAGATG
>JACCDO011920593.1_pt1 | contig 16449 bp, 15 predicted proteins | sample 7446101 | NCBI WGS metagenome assembly JACCDO01 (sample SAMN15323440, study PRJNA562643) | freshwater metagenome | isolation source: river surface water | place: USA:Blue River Watershed | collected 2017-08-16 | reverse complement strand
ACGTAGATACTGTGACCAAACACGTGCTTGGTGATTTCTGTGAAGTGGCCAAAAAGAAGAAAGTGGATGTCAAACCTTCCCAACTCAAAGATTCTGTCTTATTCTTTATCAATGCTACTATTGTCAATCCTTCCTTTGAATCCCAAACCAAGGAGTGTCTTACCACAGCCGCCAATAAATTTGGATCCGTCTTCAAATGTTCTCCCAAATTTGCCGATACATTGGTGAAAATGGGTCTCTTAGAAGAAGCCCAAAGTATCTTGGATGCGAAATTAGCAAAAGAAGCTAAGAAAACAGACGGAGCGAAAAAGAAAACCATTCGTGGTATTCCTAAGTTGGAAGATGCTCTCTGGGCAGGCACTGCGAAAAGCTCAGAATGTACACTTATCTTAACGGAAGGAGATTCCGCTGCGACTTCTGCGATCTCAGGTCTTAAAATCGTAGGACGTGAAACGTGGGGTGTCTTTCCTCTCAAAGGGAAAATGCTTAACGTCAAAGATATCAGTCAAGTGAAATTCAACCAGAATGAAGAATTGACCAGTATCAAAAAGATTCTTGGTTTAGAACAAGGCAAAAAATATCAAACGGTAAAAGATCTTCGTTATGGTCGTGTAATGGTAATGGCTGATCAAGATTTAGATGGAGCACACATTAAAGGTCTCTTAATGAACTTGTTCCACACCGAATGGCCAACCTTAATGAAAATCGGATTTATCTGTTCCCTCGCCACTCCTCTCTTGAAAGCTACCAAACGCAATGAAACTCTTTCCTTCTATTCCGCTCCTGAGTTTGAAACGTGGCGTGAAGCGCAAGGGGAAGAAGGCTTGAAAGGATGGAAACTCAAATACTACAAAGGGTTGGGCACGAGCACACCAGCAGAAGCACGTGAATGGTTTGAACATCTTCACGAAATTAAATACCAATGGGATGATGCGACCGATGAATCCGTCAGTCTAGCCTTTAGTAAAAAACGCTCCGATGACCGCAAGAAATGGTTGGGCACCTATGATGCGAAACGTATGGCTATTCCAGACACTACAGGTAACTTAGGGTTCAGTCGCTTTATCCACGATGAACTCATCCACTTCAGTAATGCGGATAATTTACGCTCATTGCCGCATCTTATGGATGGTCTCAAACCTTCCCAGCGTAAGATTCTCTTTGGTTGCTTGAAACGTAACTTGAAACAAGAAATTCGTGTAGCCCAACTCGCAGGGTATGTCTCGGAACACGCCGCCTACCACCACGGGGAAGCGTCTTTGAATTCTACCATTGTGGGAATGGCTCAGACCTTTGTGGGATCCAACAACATTAACTTGTTGGTGCCGATTGGTCAATTTGGTTCTCGTCTCCTTGGTGGAAAAGATTCCGCTTCTCCCCGTTATATCCATACACATTTGGAACCTATCGTGGAAGCCATCTTTAAAAAAGAAGATCAAGCTATTCTCAATCATACGGAAGATGATGGTTTGACTGTTGAACCCGATACCTATATGCCAGTGGTTCCTCTTCTAGCCATTAATGGTTGTGTAGGGATCGGCACAGGGTTCAGCACAGATATTCCTCCTCATCATCCACTCAGCATCACCAAAATGATTCGTGACCGCCTTACAGGTGTGCGAGGATCTCTTGCGGGTCTTACTCTCCAACCTTGGTGGTTTGGATTCAAAGGCACTGTTACAGCTACAAATGAAGATACTTGGATTACACGTGGTCTTTACAGCTTTGATGATACGAAACGCAGTATTACCATTACTGAACTTCCTGTAGGCACGTGGACTAAAGATTATAAAGTCTACTTGGATGAACTCGCGAGTGGTGATAAAGCGGGTCTAGGGGATGACGGAAAACCTATTCTTAAATCCTTTGATGATCTTTACGATGATGACTCCGTGAACTTCATCCTTTACTTTGAACCTGACTACTACGAAGATATCAAAGCCGATCGCACAGAATTTGAAAAACGCTTCAAGCTCACGACAAGTTGGCGTCTCTCCAATATGACCTGCTTTGACGATCAAATGCGCATTGTCAAATACAATACCATTGGTGATATGGTGGAAGCCTTCTATGGTCCTCGTCTTGTTGCCTATGAAAAACGTCGTCAACACGAAATGGCTCGTTTGGAACGCGAAGCTCTTGAAGCCGATGCGAAAGCCCGTTTCCTCAAAGCTATCTTGGATGGCACCCTAGAACTCCGTGGATCTAGTGATGAAGAAATTGTCAATGGAATGCAAATCAATGATCTTCCTCCGCTCTCCAATCCAGAGGAACCGGATAACATTGACTCATACGAATACTTACTCCGTCTTCGTATGGATCGTGTGAAAGCTTCTGCTGTGGAAGAAGCTGAAAAGGCTGTGCTTGCGGCTCGTATGGCCTATGAAACTCTTCGTGATACCACAGCCAGTGCTCTCTGGGAATCTGACTTGGATGAATTTGAAGAAGCATGGACTGCGATGGAAGCTCACCGCACTACTGCTGCGAGCGCAGTAGGTCCAACCAACAAGAAAAAACGCAGTGGTAAGAAATAAATTAGTTAGGTCTTGTATTCATCCTTCATAGTAGACCTTTCGTTCCTCAAGGTCTTGTATTCATCCTTCATAGTAGACCTTTCGTTCCTCAAGGTCTTGTATACAAAATATACATCGTAATATACAAACACCATAACAAACTAAACCAACTATAGGATACAGGTAAGGAAGCAAAAAACATAGTTAGTAAACTCGCTACGATCATATAAATGGCGTCCACGATTAAAATACCTCCAGGATTTTTTATTTTCACATATTCCTTCATCAAGTCCATAATACTATTGTGACCTTTCGGTATCAAGGGAACAACAACATTTCCAAAGAATAAATCGTGGGCCATTTGAATAACGACCGCAATCCCGCAAAAGAACCAAGGGTTCCACACACCGCCAATCCACGTGGTAGCCAATTGCGTTAAGACAACACCCAAGGCAATACTTAACACATCCGCAGTATATGCGGAGAGACCGAATCTATCATACCATTTGTTTATAGGTGCATTCGGCTTGGACGTATAGCGCCAGACAAAGAGTCCTGCTGTGTCTACTATACTAGACGCAGTAAGAATCGGAAGATATAAATTGGTATTGTTGATATTACGAATATCAGGCAACATTCTATTGTATTTACACAAAGTTATTAAACGGTAAGCTCTTCGTTCCAGCACTACTTAAACTCTGCGGTTGTTGTAAAGGAACAGGCATATGACTGATATCATTGAGATAGTAATAATAATGGTCTACAGCACTTAAGATATGAGGGCCCGACCAGTTGACCACAAGTTCATTTAAATCACTCACTTGTTTGGAGACATCAAAGGGTAAATTACGAGCATATTGATAGTAAATAGCACGCATAATAATTTTTAGTTCATCTACCGATTGGTCATCAATAACATATCCCTTTGGATGACTTTTTTCATAGACATATCGGCGGATGGAATTTTGAAGAATCTTAATATTTTCCGGGCTAAAAAAACTCTGGCTTACCGGTGTGACTTCCCAGTTCCCACGCAACATATCGGTTTCAAATCCTTTTTCGGCTGTTGTTTGATATTTGTATCCGGGAAAGTCCTCAGGGGCTTGACCACCGGCAGAGGAACGTGCGGCCAAATTCACACGTCCATTTTGACCCGCGTATGCTACCGGATTGCTAAGGGGGAGTTCAAAGTCTGCTTGGGGGAGTTTGGACATTGCGCCTTCTGTTTAGGGATGTGGTTTCCCCTTGGCCACCGGCTCCGTAAATTTTTTTTCTCCAGTCTTGGTATAGAATCTAATGACTTCCATTCCAGCCTTTATCAAGCAGATCCCTACTGATGCTCGTAACTTCGTCCCTGTCTCTTCTCTCGCCTATGCTGGTGGTATCAACTCCTTGAACACCACTACTGGTGTTCTTGCCACTGCCTCTTGGTCTGGTATTGGTGCCGCTGGTTCTGGTTCCAAATATACCTCTTCCATCAACGGTCCTGGTGCTGGTAAACTCCGTGATATGGGTAAGACTTATGTATCTTCTGGTCGTGTTTTCCGTAAAGTTCAGCTCGTCGTTGCTAACACTCAAGTCACCTCCACTTTTGGTGTAGAAGGTAACCAAAACACTTCTCCTAACGTAGACTACTTAACCGGTTACATTGAACTCGGTTGGGAAGGTGCTGGCACTCCTGCTCCTGTCGCTCGTGCTCCTTAAAAACGGACATTCTTGGTTTATATACAACACTTTTTTCAAGAAATACAATGCCTTGAAAAAAGAGAATACCAATTTTCCTGTATAACACTAGAGCATACGATGGACTTCGCATTCATTTTATACATCCTCTTCTCCCTGGTTACAGGTTTGGGTGGAACCTATTATTTAATTCAGAGTGAACGCACATTAGCAGGATTCCTCTTTTTTGTGGGAGCCGCTTTAGTCTTAACCTTCTACGGCTTGCGTTGGTTTACTGGTGACTCTTTGAAGGTAACACGTTATGAATCTAAGAGTTGGCCTCCGTTTGTCAACACCTGTCCCGACTTCTTAAGTGTCTATGAGCGCACTGTCGCAGGAACTACAAAGAAAGAAAAAATCTGTGTAGATTTGGTGGGGGTAGCTGAAGGTGGTATCCAAAAACTCACCGATCCTAGCCAAGTCAACAATGATAACTTCGTCTTCAAGCTCTATATGGATAAGAAAGGACCTGAACGTGTTCAGGCTCTGTGTCGTGAATGTAAATTAAAGAAAGTCACTTGGGAAGGTGTATATGACGGAATCGCCTGTACAGCAACTGGTGCTGTACCGAATGCTGACGGAACCACCGATAGTGGAGAAAACTGTAAGTAAGTGAATAAAATTGCCTGGCTAGATTTATACGGCCTTTAGCAGAAAATGACAGACACCACGGGATCCTCTAGTCTTGTTCCTACGAAGACTGTGTCATCAACGCTATCAGAACTAAAAAAAACAGGACTTTCTATCTTACTGGTCTATTCCACCCATTATGGAAGCACAAAACTTTACAATCTTGTTTGTGTTCCTGATGGTCTAATGGGCTATATGTTTGGGTTTGTCACAACCGCGAGTCCTTGGTGTCGTTTACTCTTAGAAATTATGAAATTAACGGAGAATCAGTATAGTTCTATTATTCTGATCGCGTTATCCCATCTGATTATGAAAGCTTTGGGAGTCTAAATAAGTTTCTCAAGGTCAGGAAAGAGACTATGTGGTCGCCTACCCATATTGATAAAACAATTTGTCTTCATCCCTCGGCTGAACAACAAATTGAACGGTGGTTACATACCCCTTCGCACGCTGCAGTTCTCTTGTATGGTGAACCAGGAGTAGGAAAAACAACACTAGCTCATCGCAGCCTGCGCAAACGCAACCTGAAAATCGTGGAATTCAATGCGAGTCATACACGTTCAGGAACAAGCTTTCGCAAGATTATTTTGCCTTTATTGAAGGAAGGAGGTATTGTGAATATGTTAGAAACTGGAAAGAGAGGAGGTATAGGAATTATTCTGGACGAAATTGATGGATTATCCCAGGGTGAAAAAGGTGGATTAAAAGAACTTTTGGATTTTTTACGTTCGTGGAAACCTAGTCAAGAAAATACGCCGCTTATTCTTATTAGTAATACTCTCGATTCCCGTAATTTAATCCAGATTTCAAAATTATGCTTAACCATCCCCATCAAGGAAGCCGACAAGGGACAAGTCGAACATTGGTTAGGCAAACCTCTTCAATCAGAGGATATGTTGTTGAAAGTCCAGGGTGATTTACGTCTCTTACAGAGACAAGTCGCAGGTTTAGAAGAACCTTTTGAAGTTAGTGAAATTCCTGAGGGTATTTTGCCTATCGCCTGGTGGACTCTATGGACCGAATGGGATCCTTTTGTTGATCTAGATATCGAGAGTCACGAAGCGAATTTAGCAGGTCTTGTGATGATTGAAAATCTCAATGATCGTGTCAAAGCTTCCTTAGGAGATACATCAGAAGGATGGAAAACGTATCGTGATTTGTTTACGGCTTACTGTAAATCAGATAGAGCCGATTTTTGGGCTTTCTTTCACCAGTGTTGGAATTTATTACCTCTTTCTCAAGATTTGAAACTCAAAATTCCAAGTCTTCAGCTTGCGCAAGAGTGTAAACTTTCCGAACACTACAATGTTCCAAAACCGGATTCTCTGCGGTATACTCCCGTGCTAACCAAACAATCCGCTATTTTTAATTCCTGGAAATTTATGTGCGAATTAGCGGATCGTGACGGTATTCCTGTTCACGTGGTTCCCTCCATCTGTCATTTAGAAGCCCAGAAACCCGAAATGAAAGCAGATAAACAGAGACGTTTACGCAATATTGCTCTCCAAACCCTTTTGGAGTAATAATATACAGACTCCATTCCAAAATTCTTCTTTGGCTATCTCAGGATCCGTAGCCATATCGTCCGTCGTCATACGAACTTCAATACCGTGAAGAATCTTACAACCGCACTGTTCTATAGCAAATTGCGTGGCTCCACGAACATTGCGCCAATTCCAATCGTCTACAATAAAGATAAATATATCATCTAGACAATCTAACATATGAAAGAGGGCCATTACATGGTCTTCGTATTCGTGTCCACCGTCAAACAGATAAATATTAAATTTGGGCAGCGCAGATACATCCAGTTTCATAAAATCAGCTTCCAGGAACTTCACTTTATCTGTAATTTGAAACCGTTCCAGATTGGCTTGGAACTGGGCTTTGGGTCCTCCATATTCACTCCAATTGTCTACTGCGCACGCATACGTCACATTATTCTTATATAAGGCGGAACACGTAGAGGATCCTAACCATACACCAATCTCTAAATACCGGGCATCAGGCATATCCAAAAGATTATTGTATAAATGTTTGGTTTTTTTCCCTGTCATACCGTCCATCGCCAGCAATTCAGGAGAGCATTTGGAAATTCCTTTTTGGGCATTTTCAAAAGCTTGTTGTATATGAGCAATAGTGTCTGAAATCTTCATTTCTTAGAAGCCTGTTTCTATTTTTAAAAACATAACGCATTAGGCACTATGAAGATGAGCTAATTCTTCAGGATGGAGAAGACGAGCAACACTTAGAGGTTCGGTTCTACCTAATCGGTAAGCGCGGCCTAAAATCTGTTTTTCTTCTTCGTGTGTCATCGCGTGGAGTAAGATTACATCGGTAGCGGCAGTAATATTCATACCTGCGCCAGCTTGTAAGGAATTCAATAATAAGACTTTGATATGTCCATTTTGAAAAGATTTTAATGTTGCGGCAATGACATCTTTGTTTCCCTTCACTTCTTTGACAGTAATTTGGTAAGCTTCCATTTCGTGAGCAATTTGTAAGAATGGATTATCGTAACGACTAAAGACTAAAAATTTTCCGTTGGGCTTTTGGCGAATAAGTTCTAACAGTTGTTCGGTTTTACGGAGAAGGGGAACTTGAGGAATTTCTTCTTTGGACTCGCTGGGTTCCACAGGTTCGGTGGCTAAACTTCGGAGACCTCCTGCGGTAATATTGGCACGGCAGAGAGGACACGTGGTCTGTCTGGTCAACGAAGTCAATATACAACCCGCGCAGAAAATACGGGAACAACAAGGAGTCAAGGTAGGTTTCTGAGGTTCATCAAAACAAATAGGACACATTTCGTTCTTGTAGTTTTCCACACGTTCTTTCAATTGTTTAATTTGTTCTTCTAAACTTTGGATACGATCCTTCAGACTTTTCAGGGCGTTTTCCTTGGCTTGGGGTGTAGCGTATTCTAACGAAGATTTAAAATCATAGGTTTTCTTCAAACGGTCAAGCTCTTTTACACGGTTTTCACTGACCGCTTGGACTAACGACATCGGTTCCTCACTTCTTACTCCTAATTCTTGGAGTGCGCCTTGTACATCCCCAGCGTGTAATAAGGAACGAACACTGGCAGGAATGGCGTGTGCCACGACTTGTTGAACTACCGAAGGACGACACGTAATATTGCGTATAGAAATAGGTGGAAGAGTAATAGATTCTTTTACAAAGTCTTCTGCGCAACGTAAAACAAGGCGTCCTCTATAAGGATTGTTGGTATGAACAAAGTCACGGAAGAAACTGGCACTAATCATATAATGACGAATATAACTGTAGTTTCCGTGGGTAGAATTTTGAAGAGCTCCCTGTAATAAACTTCGTAATTCCGCTTGAATAGGCTGTTGTGCGTCATTGAGTAGAGTGCCTAGCATTGTTTGTGTAATATAAATACTTTGATTGGGAAATAATAAATTGGTCCAACTGGCGGAAATTAACCACGAAAAACGGGTCTCTGGAAAGGGTCTGGTGGAAGGAATATGGAGAGTATCCGCTTCATCATAAAAGACACGCTTCCAAAGATAATGATTCTCTTTGACAATCTGTTGTAAATTACCGAATAAGGTGTTACTCACTAAGACAACATCGGCTTCCCGAATTTTTGTGGCGATAGTGTCTGCCTCTAATACTTTTTTAGTCTGAATACCCAAACATTTCATCTTAGTTTGTTCTTTGATGTATCCCTGCCATTGTCTATACAGAGTATGCGGAACCACTATGAGACATCCTATTTCGGTCAAACCCATCCCATAGGTATTTTGATGAAGAGAATACATATGCGTAGTCGACTGTGTGTCCAAAAGAGGCATAGAAGGAATAGCTGGTAAATATTTCAAGCGCGCAATATGGCCTAAGACCATTAAACTTTTCCCTACCCCTACACCATCTCCTAAGAAAGCAAAGCGACTGAAGACTTTGGCTCCGTTTAGCTCCATTCCTGCGGATAATTGTTGTTCACGTTGTTCCATTTCGTATAAAATAGCCTTCTGGTGGGCTCGTAAGGGTATACTAATATCGGTAGGTTGCTCAACAGTATTAGAATTCGATTGTAAAGAATACTGAAATGCGTCATTTAAGCATCGAATAGATTTGAGCACAGGTTCGTATGCCATCCTAAAAAAACGTATCTTTCAGAGGTTTAGGCGTTGGCGAAAAATTCCCTTAGATCCTTTTCATTTTTTTCTTTTAAGAACTGCTTGAGTTTCATGTCCGTCTTTTTGATAAAGGGATTTTCTTGTTCCCGTAATTTTTTCTTATCAAAGGTATTTTCGGAATGTGACATCACCAACATCACCTTAAACGGATCCAATTGGATCATTGGATGTTTGTAATCATCCAGAAAGCTTCTTTCTTCGGAATGAGTGACGGTTTCATCGTAACGATGGTTCTTTGCGTAACTCGCTTTCCAAGCCATTGTTCCATTTGTAGCGTGAGTATCTCTATAGGGACCCAATTTGTAAATGGTTTTGATATCCGAATAATACATATAGACCTCGGTCGCTCCAGCCAATTCGTGATTTATATACTGTTTCTGTTTAAAAGCGGTCACGACGGCGGAGACACGACAAGGAGGATAATAATCATCATCGTCCATCGCCACAATAATGGACCCTTTGGCTTCCTCGTTGAGACGGTTGCGTTTCGCACCGATAGTCAGTTTTTCGTCTAACGCAATATACTTAATATTCGGAATACGTTTGGCTGCTTCCTCAAACAGATCTTTCACTTTATCTTGACCATCGTCTAAAATAATCCATTCCATTCGTTGTTTTTTATAGTCTTGGTGCTCATACATGGTGATTAAATGAGGAATGAATCGGCGACGGTTATAGGTTGGTGTAACCACCGACACAAAGGGATAATTTTTATCTTCTTGTGTGCTCATCTAACTAAAAATAGCTCAAAAGGTTTAGGTATTACATTACGCTACGAACAGATTCTATTACCCTTTCAAAGGAATTAGACGGTTCATTGACCAAGACCGATTTCAAATCGCATAACACTTGATTAAAGGATTGTTCATCCATTCCGAATTGACTAGGATCCAGAGGAGCTCCCACTAAGCGAGCTGCATTCATTTCATACGCCATCGCTTTCTTCTTGGCTAAGCCACCATAGAGATTAGGATCGTATTTGAAAATAGAATAATACCAAGGAACCTCTTCATCAGCAGCTGCTTCATAGAGCGGCAGGAAAGCAAATAAGACTGGAGCGGTTAAATAGTCCATTCGTGGACCCTCAGGTTTCAGAGAAAAGAGATTTGTCCAGTTGACCGCCTTGATGGCGCGGTATAAATAATAGAGCACAACGACGATCCATAATCCTGATACCATTGAATAATTGAATAAGATAAACATAAATAGGAAATAAAAGATACGATAAGGCGCAGGACGACCGATCGCATCATTGGCGATGACCATCGCAAAGATAATACTGAAGAGATAAGGAAAGAATACAGCAAAGCCTTGGAATCCATACGTTATAGAACGACTAAACAGACGCGAAAAACTAAAGGTATTTTCATCGGCTAATTCTTTTTCATTGACATAATTCTTATAATCATTAAATTGTTTTTCTTGAATTCCTTGAAAAAGACTCTTAATGGAATACGATGGACTTGTAAAAGGCTCTTTAATATCTTTCAAATCTAAAAAATTTTCGGGAATTTTTTTCTGAATATCATCAAATCGCTTATTAAATTCATCCCGTTTCGCAATAATATCCGGTGGTGATTTATTGGTAATTTTGTTGTAATATTTCTCAGCATCTGCTTTCAATGTTTCTAATTCCGTTTTCTGTTCGTTAGGAATAGTCGCCTGTTTGTCTATCAAATACAAATCTATAAAAGGTCCTACACGACTCATTTCCAAAACAATCTTATTCACGTTCACCAGACTTTCCCATTGGGTTTTCATTTCGGTAGATTTCTTGCTGTAGTCACCCGCAGCTAATCCACTGTTACCTTCCAGCCATTTTTCCCATTCCGTGATGCGGCTCAACGAATTGGTGGAAAAGTAGTCTGAAGATTCTCCAGCGCCAATAATTTTTTCTCTTGTCTCACGATACCCTTGAATTTGTTTTTTGATGTCTTCTACTGCTCCAGCCGCTTTCTCATTTTGCTCATCGTAAGCTTTGGAAGCTTGTTCATTGTAGGTTAAATTAAAAAAAGCTCGGCTTATACTTTCAAAGAAGCCCATACTGCTACTTGGAAGAGGGAAAACCCGTTGTAACCGGAATACTCAATATCAAAATCATTCCGGTGACAAACTTTTTTTCTGTCTTGCATACTAGAAAATGGGCACCTCTTCTCGTAAAACACGAAAAGCTTCCAAGACGACCGATTACGTAATTGCGATTCCTTCCTATAAACGGGCCGAAACACTCAAAGAGAAAAGTTTAAAAGTGTTGAAGGAATACAATATTGAACCCTCGAGAATTCATATTTTTGTGGCCAATAAAGAAGAAGAGGAAATTTACAAAAATACTCTAGATAAAGATACCTATGGAAAAATCATCGTGGGGGTTCCCAAAATTGGTCCTCAGAGAAATTTTATTAGCGACTATTACCCTGTAGGCAAACCTGTGATTCATATGGACGATGATATTCAAGCCTTTATAGAATATGATCCCAAAGCCAAACGAAGTGAGAAAAAATTAGTCAGCTTGAAGAAAATCATTGAAGACGGATTTCGTGAATGTAAAAAACACGATTGTCGTCTCTGGGGAATTTATCCCACACCCAATGGTTACTTTATGAGTGATAAAGTGGATTCAGATCTTCGCTTTATCATTGGATGTTTCAATGGAATGTTTAATCCTGGAACCAAAGGTCCCAAAGGAGTGAAGTTAGAATTGGAAATGGATAAAGAAGACTATGAACGAAGTTGCCGTTTTTACAAAGCCGATGGTGGGGTTATTCGTTTACGCTACGTCGCTCCGAAGACCGCCTATTACACGGAAAAAGGTGGTAACCAAGAATTCAGAACCAAGAAATCTGTGATGGATGGTGCCAAATGGATGGTAGAACATTTTCCTGAATACGCGACCTTGAATCTTACCAAAAAAAGTGGATATCCTGAAGTTCGCTTACGGGATAAAACCAAAAAAGCCAAAGCTGAAGAAAAAGAAGATTAAAGGGCGGCTTTTATAAGGCGTATTTCAAACCGCCCATACCACCTGCTACTTCAAACCAGTTGATATTTTCCACATAAATGGTCAAGTCGTAAACATAGTTTGTGCCGACTGGCAAAGGAAAGAAATCCACTTCTACCTGGAAGTTTTTGATACGGGATGTATTCAAGGAACCTGAAGGTTGGGTATTGGGCGAATGAAGGGTGAAATTGTAGACAGGAATAGCTTGTCCAGGACGACCAGACAAAGTCTTCCAAGGAACTATTTTTGTAAAAAAGTCAATCGGTTTTTCTTCCTGAATTTCATTACCATCACAAACCACACGTAGTGTGCGCAAGATACCTTGTTGACCTGTAGGAATCAACAGACCACTGGAATTCGCAGCGGTATTCAAAGCACTCAAACCAGGAGTAGGAGCAAACGGAGGAGTGGGATAATTCCACCAATTGGTAAAGTTCGCAAAATCATTCCGATATTCCAGACTATCCGATCGGCGCTGCACAAAGATAAGACGTGTAACAGGATTGTGTGTATATAAATCCAGGATTTGACGACTATATAAGCCTGGAAAAGGATAGGGAGTAATTTGCTGCATCAGATAAGACAGCGGTTGGGTCGCAAACAACTTTCGTTCCTCTTCAGGCAAATATACATAGGTACATTGAAGACGTGGATTCAAAAACCATTGGTTCAGCGCAGGGACGGAAGCTCCTACGTCGGTCGCAAAGTAACGCCATTCCGCTTGTTGTTCATTAGAGGCCACATATTCAGGTTGATTGAGTTGGATAAGACTTGTTTCTTGCGACATTTTATAGAGGGGACTTACACGGTATCCTGACGCATCCAAAATGGTATAGAGATTTTCAATAGGATTCAATGTAATCTGAACTTCACAATCGTGATATTGGAGACCGACCAGAGGAAGAGCAAGAGAACTCGCATCCGAGAACCAGAATCCAAGAGGAACGTGGACATCCTGACCAAAAATAGAAGGACGATTGGTTTGCGCACCCAGAGGAAGACTGGTATTAGGAAACACATTTGGATAGCCTAATTGGTTGGTTCCTCCTGCAAACACTCCTTCGGAAGGATTGGTTAATTCGTTCGTGTCCCCCACCAGAACGCGCCATTTTTCAAAGCTGGTATTGTCATAATCCAGTAAAGCTCTGGATAACAAATAGGTGCCGTCGACTTCCTGTATTTTCTGACCTCCTACATAAAATCCTGCTCGCTGGATTAATGCGGCCCCCAGATATCTTACCCATTCATACTGAAACTGCGCTGTCCTTTCCTGGGGGGTCTGGTATTTACTGTAAATATCCGGTATACGAAAGGTAAAATAAATATCGGATAACAGATCTCCCACACGCTGAATTTTTACCCGTAGCTGAATCGGTTGGGAGAAAAACAGTTCATTGGGCCCTTCCAATAATGTCGTTACATTTTCAAGACTAACATGTGTATATTTACGATAAGTTTTATACCAATAGGTCATATCTGGATTTCCAGATAATAAAACATTTTGTGCGCCGTAAGCGACGAGACTTAGCAGGCCTCCACCAGTCATTTCTAACTTATGAAGTTAGAAATGCTTAAGCTAAAATCATACTGCGTTGAATATCTTCGCTATATGATTTTTTTTAAAACTATTAATTCTCTATTCCTGAAGATTGTAGCTGGTTGTCCAGTAAGTATCCACTAAATAAGGAGGTTTGTCCATTTGGCTAGATAGTGTCTTTTTGCTGACGCCCAAATCCATCAAGCTCTGGATTTCGGTGAAGGAAGCGGCATAAGCAAGATAGATTAAGTTACTCATATTTCCACGGAAGGATCCGTCAAATTCTAAGTTGTTGTCGGTTCCTAAGGAAGGCACCTGGGATCCCATTATCGTCTTTTTCATAGGACTGAAGCAGACCAGATTTTGGAAGTTTTGGTAAGGCAAGGTTCCTTCAAATGGACGTTTCTTACGTAAGTTACCGTTCACGTAGACTTCCAAAGCATTTTTACGACATAAGATAACCAAATGGAACCATTTACGCACAGGAATATTTTCAATATCCAAGAAGGTGTAAGGATTTCTATAGGTGTTCATCACGACCCGGAGTGTATTGTTATTACCTCTTACAAACACACCAGGACCCATTAATGGCCAAGGATTAATATATCCTTTATGCATTACGTGATAGAGTTTATCCTGACCCGAAAAGGTGGAGGGGTGGATAAACAAATAGCAGCTGTAGGTGAATTCAATACCTGTGCGTTCATTATCAGAAAGAGGGATCTGTTTCGCATCAGGATACTGGGTTTTATTTTGTTGAAAGGTCAGCATTTTATCCTCTGCCGTAACCGTTAAAGGCAAGAGTTGTACATTCTTACCACCAATACGCTGGTAACTCATAATGAGATATTCAAGCGAGATGAATACAAAAAAGAGTAACGATAAAAGAACTAAAACAAGAAGAACTTGTTGGAAAAATCCTTTGCCAGCAAGTAACTCCAAAGCGGGGTTTCCTTGGTTTGTATTGGATGACATCTACTACCTTTCTATTTGTTTTTAGAAAGTTAATGTTGATTTTGGATAAGTCAAGCCTACCTCAGGATAAGTATAGGTGACTTCGCCTGTGACGTTAAACATACTCTTAATCCATCCCCAGAAGCCTCCTTGTATGACATCAGCGGGACCATTCATATAGATACGATACATCTGGTCGGGATTTAAGGCGGCATTGTGGACGTAGACATTACTCAAAAATCCATCAAACCCTCCATATTGAAGTATCTTCAAGCTAACTCCGTTCACATCCACCGTATAGAAGGAAGGCAATACACAGGAGCGGGCCAGTTTACCATCCATATAGACATCCACCGTACGTCCATTTAAGACGATACCAAAGCAAACCCAACGTTGGAGTTCTACTTCGGGTAAGTCACAAATAGGACTTGTATCGTTAAGGAGTTGACCGGAAGGCACTTGTGTAGGTGTAAATATCTTATCAACATTTTCTTTACTGAGTTGCTCTGTGCCCGTAGCATTGGTATTCACACGAACCATCAGTTTATTGTTGAAGGGGCCAAAGCCAACCACCAGAGTTGAAACTTGTGAACCTGTGGAGGAATTGGCGGCGAGCTCCAGAATATGTTTGGCTTTGCCTACTTGATCTTTATAAGCGGTGACATAGGCCCAAAAAGTAATGGAGTATTCACCACCTTCGTAGACGGCAGGAATCTCGTAAGCTTTAGGAGCAGTAGCAGGATTAGCCGGTATGGAATTTGTGACAATGGAACGACTATCAGTAGTTTGCATTTCAAAGAAATACTTATAGATATAATACAAAAGGGCTACACCTAAAATTAAAACAATAACAGATCCTACTGTCTGTGCTGACCCGCCCACATTCGGGAGCATATTCTTGACAGCGTTGACCGAACTCTTCATAGAATTATTCACAGTCTCCATTTGTCTTTCTGATGAAACTTAGGTTTTTTTCTATCCTTAGGCATACTGAGTATCCCAGTCAAGAAGAGGAGAAGTAGGTCTCATTTTAGGACCTGTAATACATCCTCCACCTTCACAATTAGGTAAATAATCAAAAATATTCATCGGAGCACTGACATTGGGTTGTCCTGTGGTATCCGAGTTAGCTTGGTATTTTTCCATAATTTGATTCTGATTTAACTTCTCAGAAAAGTATTCCACAAAGGCTATCTTTCCTATGAGATTTGTATCACCCGCAATAATAGAACTATAGGCAGACTTTAAATCCAATACATATTGGGTTCTCTTGGATGCTACCACTTTAGCATTGTAATAGACATCAAAACGACGGCCTTCTCTCGCAATAGTGACAAAAGTCCATTTTTGGAAAGGTATGTTCGGGAGTGGAATGGTTTCTTCGTAGACCACTTGGACTTGAGGACCTCCTGTAGAAGAAGTTCCATCCGAAAGAACAGGAGTGCCCATACCTGTTGTGCGAACCACCAAATGGGCTCCTGCGGCTTGTGGTCTACCCGCATCAGGTGAAGCGAGTAATTCCAGACGAATGACGTTACTAATATTGATCACATTGACGTAGCCTGAATGAGTACATCGTGAACAGATGTTTCCCACGCATTTACAAAGGTTATATTGTCCTGAGGAACATTCAGGTTCTCCAGGATTGGCCGAGCCTGCTGGATTACACAGAGTCATTGTTCCCGTTTTTTGTGCTTGAAGAGGATAGACAAACGCTTGAATCGTTCCTGTGTTACCTGAATTCAGTAAAAGTCGTGTCGCATCCGATTTTCCAATCTGCGGTTTCACGGATAACGAATAAGGCCCCATAGATTGGTTGGGTTTCGTATCTCTTAGTTTTTTGAAAAATACCCAAAAAACTATGAAAGCAATACCAATGGCAATTATGCCCCACATTCTATTCTAGATGTTTATTTACACTGAGCCGTAGCCATT
>JACCDO012018174.1_pt1 | contig 16450 bp, 10 predicted proteins | sample 7446101 | NCBI WGS metagenome assembly JACCDO01 (sample SAMN15323440, study PRJNA562643) | freshwater metagenome | isolation source: river surface water | place: USA:Blue River Watershed | collected 2017-08-16 | reverse complement strand
TACTCTTACTGATCAGTTATTTGAACAAGGATTAATCAAGCTATTGTGTTGCACAGCTACACTAGCTTGGGGTGTTAACCTACCTGCTCACACTGTGATTATCAAGGGTACTGAGTTGTATGATCCTGAACGTGGTGGCTTTGTTGATTTATCAATTTTAGATGTATTACAAATTTTTGGTAGAGCAGGTAGACCGCAGTATGATTCTACTGGTCATGCTATACTCATTACGCCCCATAAAACCCTTGGTACCTATTTGAGCATGATGGGACATCAAGCTCCTATTGAAAGTCACTTCATTAAAGCTCTAGCAGATCACATGAATGCAGAGATAGTAAATGGAACCATTAACAATATCAAAGAGGCATCTACCTGGCTTGCGTACACATTTTTATTTATTCGGATGTCCAAGAACCCATTAGTATATGGTATAAAAATGGAAGATTTATACGACGATCCCTCTTTAGATAGAAAACGAGTGGAGTTGGTGACATCTGCAGCAGAAGCATTGGATACCGCAATGATGATCAGATATGATAAACGTACTGGAAATTTGGCCGTAACTGATCTTGGTCGTGTAGCATCACATTATTACATAAAATATGAAACAATTGAAGCATTTAATAACATGTTGAGTGCCCACCTAACACACCACGATGCGCTGCATGTATTGTGCTCCTCCGCGGAGTTTGATCAATTGAAAGTAAGACCCGAAGAACTGGAAGAAATTGATGAATTAATGAAAGTAAATGGATTGGTTCATGTCAAATGTGGTGCAGAAGAAACAAGTGGAAAAGTTAATATTTTACTGCATAGTTACATCAATAACAGTCGAGTGAATAGCTTTACATTGCAGTCAGATATTAATTACGTTGCACAAAATGCAGGTAGAATCACACGAGCATTATTTGAAATATGTTTAAAACGTGGTTGGTCAACACTCGCTAGTCATTATCTCGAATTAGCCAAGTGTATCGACCGCAAAATGACCATGGAACAGTCCCCTTTACGCCAATTTTATGATGAAATACCACCCAATGCTATCAAACGTTGCGAAGAAACGGCAATTAAGTTGCATCAATTACTAGATATGAATCCAAGGGAGGTAGGAGAGTTCTGTCATTCCAGCAAACATGGACAAAAGATTAAAAGTTTTATTCGGAAGCTTCCTATAGTAGAAATGCATACATTAGTGCAACCATTAACACGAGGTATACTACGTTTATGTGTCACATACCATCTACTTGATTCATTTGAATGGACGGATCGCTATCACGGTGGGGCACAAGGATTTTGGATATGGATTGAAGATGGTGAAAACGAGTATATATACCACAGCGAATACATCTTGATACACAAAAAACAAGCAAATAGTGAACAAATCATTGAGTTCACTATACCTATCCGCGAGCCGTTACCACCACAATACTTTGTACGTTGCATTTCTGACTACTGGGTCGGATGCGAGAATACAATTGCTGTTTCCTTCCAACATTTGATATTGCCCGATAGAATGCCGCCTCATACCGAACTGTTGGATATGCATCCAGTACCTGTTACCGCACTGCAACACAAGGAATTTGAACAACTTTATTCATATTTTTCTCATTTTAATCCAATACAATCGCAAGTATTTCATACGTTATACTACACCGATCACAATATACTGATCGGTGCTCCTACCGGTTCGGGCAAGACAATCACGGGTGAGTTAGCATTGTTAAGATTACTTAAATTTCGACCAGGTGCAAAATGTATTTATGTTGCACCTTTAAAAGCACTAGCTAGAGAGAGATTACTTGATTGGAAAAAAAAGTTTGGAAATACTTTAGGTCTTAGTATAATGGAGCTAACAGGAGACATTACACCTGATTTAAGTGCATTAAAAGCAGCGGATGTTCTTATCGTAACACCTGAAAAATGGGATAGTATTAGCAGAGGGTGGCAACGACGCGAGTATGTGCACAAGGTGGAATTGGTTATTATTGATGAGATTCACTTGTTGGGAGAAGAAAGGGGACCTGTTTTGGAAGTAATTGTTAGTCGAATGCGATTTATTGCAACACAAACGTCACATCCTATTAGATTTGTTGGGTTATCAACAGCATTAGCTAATCCCCGCGACTTAGCAGATTGGTTAGGTATTAAAGAAGTTGGTGTGTATAACTTCCGTCCATCCGTTCGACCAATACCCATGACCATTCATATTCAAGGTTTTCCTGGAAAACATTATTGTCCTCGTATGGCAACCATGAATAAACCAGCATATGCCGCAATACTAGAGCATTCACCTCTCAAACCTGTACTAATATTTGTATCCTCACGACGACAAACAAGATTAACGGCATTAGATTTGATATCATATTGCGCATCTGATGATAATCCCAAACAATTTCTTCATATGCCAGAAGACGAAGTAAGCGCTTATGCTTCAACTGTACGTGATAGTGCATTGCGTAATACATTAGAGTTTGGTATCGGGATTCATCATGCCGGCCTAGACAATCACGATCGTGCCATCGTTGAAGAACTATTTTTAGCTTGCAAGATACAAGTGCTTGTTTGCACTGCTACTCTTGCGTGGGGTGTGAATTTACCGTGTCATTTAGTTATTATTAAAGGAACAGAATTTTTTGATGGTAAAATTGGTAAATATGTTGATTCCCCAGTGACGGACATACTGCAAATGATGGGACGCGCGGGTCGACCTCAATTTGACACCACTGGTATTGCCTGCGTGTTTGTACATGAACCAAAAAAAACATTTTATCGTAAATTTCTTCATGAACCATTTCCTGTTGAATCATCGCTAGCAAAGCAATTACATGATCATTTTAATGCGGAAATAGCGAATAATACGTTGCATAATATACGAGATTGTATAGAATATCTTACGTGGACATATTACTTCCGGCGCTTATTAGTGAATCCATCTTATTATGGACTTGATGGTGCATTATCACCTGAGAAAGTGGAGCAACATCTCTTTACTCTGAGCACATCGGTATTGGCAGAGTTGCAATCAGCAAACTGCATCGAAATTGTTGATGATAATGCAAAAATTATCGATATTAAAACGGTTACAGACATAGCAAATATACAATTTCAGTTGATTCCCACAGTACTCGGCAAAGTATCATCATATTATTATTTACACTACAAAACGGTTGCATATTTTGCGCTTGAAATCCCTAAAGTGCAGCATGAATTGTCCAACGTAAGTATTCATTTAAGTTTTGGTAAATTGCTACGATTACTATGTCACGCATTAGAGTTCAGCGAGCTTCCAGTGCGTCACAATGAAGACTTATTGAATGCACAATTAGCTATTTCAATAGTAGCTAAACTGGGTCAAATCGATTCCGGCTTAGCAGACTCATTCGGGTATATCAATACCCTGGATATGTCCAATCCACACACGAAAACGATACTGCTACTACTCGCTTCCATGACAAAATCGCCGCTTCCGATATCTGATTATGCAATTGATACAAAATTAGTATTCGATCAATTACCAAGAGTGTTGAATGCCCTAATCGACATTGTTGCAAATGAGGGACACATTCACTTGGTACTAGCATTAACCCGCATGTACCAAATGATCATGCAAAAAGTTATTGGTCCAGAGTGTGAACTTACACAATTACCTGGTGTAAATATGGATACATACAATAAATTGACGAAACAGCTCCATGTAACTTCCTTGAAGGAAATTATCGCGAAGAAGAAGCAATTTATGAAATCAAATTTCAATGAAGAATTTGTGAATTATATCAATAACTTGCCGAGCTATCAGCTGCATGTGAAAATTAATGGGCATAGTGATACTATCCCTATTGACAGCGAAATTACGTTATTAGTAGATGTTGTAAAAATGGAAGGAAATGGGTCCAATAAAGGCAACCCTTCTATCAAAGATAGTAAATTGAAGCAAGAAAAGGAATCATATTGGTTGATTCTGTCGAGTCGAACGAATAATGAACTAGTTGCAATCAAACGAATCAATCGTGTGTTTTCGCCTTTATCGATCACCTTTATTAGTGCAGAAAAGGTTGATGTTGTTGAAGAATTTGATGTATATTTGATTAATGATTCAATTGTAGGACTAGAATGTATTGGATCAATTAAAACGATAACAAAATGAATATTGTAATTTTGTAAAACAATATATAATAACATAATAACATGATACAAATTCTAATGTAATGGTATGATTACCAAATGGGAATACAATTAAAAGCAACAGTCGCAATCAAATGGACATAATGGAGTCCCTCCACCTTCACCGACTTTCAATAAATGAGCTTTGTATACGGGTAGTCCAGATTCTTTATCTATTCGCTCCAATGGCGCCTCTGGTGATATAATAAAGTTGACTCCTTCAGGAAGTATCAGTCCTCGTGGTAGATTCCTTGGCTCTGCTTTCGTCAATTCTTTATCCTCTTTCTGCTGTTCCTCTTGCTTTTTCTGTTTTTCTTTCATTTCTATTTTTGATTCTTTTATTTTACCAAATAAATCATCAATTGTTGCTTTAGTTGCCTTAACTTTAGACTCGCTTGCAACCTTTGCCTTCGCTTTCTTCGTCATGTTTCAAACACTTACACACTCATTTACTCAGTGAAATCACGACTAAAGCAATTCTTTGTTTGTTGATACCAAAACCAAAACCAAGAAGGAAAAATGAAAGTACCGGTGATTTCCAAAATCCAAAAAAACCTACTGGTACCTAGGTAGGTACGGTACCCAAATAATGCATTGAACCGTTCAATGCAGTGAGATTCCTTCGCGATGTGGTTGGTGTGGTGGTTTTTGTTGCTCGGCTGGTCACCGACGGTGTCGTCGTCGCTGGCGAATAGTTTCTACGGCTTACTAAAAAGTATGCCTGATGAAATACTCAATACTTCAATTCCACTCTTACAAGTTGAAGAATCATTGAAAATTACTGCAAATGACGAATTACCGCCAACTCCATTATCAGCCACTTCATCTCCCATGTTGATTGATGACGACAGTATATTTCAAACTGAAGCATTTTATCATCGTGATGATGAAGATATTAGTTCGTTACCTTCAACATTTATTGATGAAGTAAATCAACTAGCTATTACAAAACCTAGTATTTTACATCTCAAACCATATACCAAACCATTTTTTAAATTATTTAAAAAATTTAAATTTAAAGGTATTGGATTTACGTTTATTAAAAGTTTGATTCAATGGAATACTTTTGGGTTCGGTTTAAGGATACCAATCACACCTAATTTCCCTGAGTATGATAGAATACTTGCATTGCCTAGAGTTTCATCGTTTGTAGGTTTGTATTATCCATTAGATTGGCGAGCAAGTATATCAATGTCTTTGCCGTTACAGATTGCACTACTTGGACTTGTTCTATTTGGTAATAATATTGGTATAATTAATCATAAATTAATTGAAAGAATCAAAAATATTAAAGCCTCTGACTCATCTAAACGTGTTGGTGTTACATTAACGTTTCGATACTACAGGGATAAGGGACTAAGGGTGAGTATCGGACCATGGATGTACTACCTGCCTGGTATGCAGGTTATGGACAGAGTATTACCATTTGTTTTTACTATTCCAACATTTATAACATTTTTATTGAATATATTTATGCATATTGATGCCTCAACTCTGTTTGAGAAAGATATTGCAAGTGGATTGCTGGAAGAAATTTATTTTACTGAAAATGAAATTAATAATGATATTCTCCCTGTAAATAGTGTTGATGGTACTATTCACTTACTAAAATATTCATTAACTGACTCATTTTACTCATTTAATCAATTTAAGGTACGAGTCTTGATAGTAGTCGACTAGCCGTTGTTGGACAGCATCAAGAACAAGTAAGAAGTAAAGAATTAGAAGCAAGAATAATACAAAATCAAAGTAGTAATACAATTAATCGATCAAATTTGAATCTGCCAGCAGTGCAAATGGCACACGATATCAACGACAAGGTGGCAGCTAGAGAAACGAATAACATACGATATCAAGAAAATATCTATTCAATAGAAGAAAAATTAGAAATTAAAATAAAAAAAATTCGCAAAATGAAAAGTTTGAAATATTGGCATAATGTTTATTTAAAGTGGGCAGGTACCAAGACGACTGGATTAGGGATGAATATGGGATGGTATAAATCTCATGTGGATGCAACCATGGGTTCTAGTGTATTGTTCGATATTCAGCCATTCTACACTGACTTACCTGATAGTGTAAAATTATACACTTTAAAAATGTACAGTTTGTATCATAGAATAGTTAATCATCTCACTCCTGGCACGTCTGGTGCCAAAAATATGGAATAGAACTAAAGACTTAAATAGAAGAAAAAATGTATAGGAATGTATATTCTGTAAAATTAGTCAATACATTAAGGTTGCATTCTCAATGCACCATCAAGTCTTATAATTTCGCCATTTAACATGGAATTTTCTATAATTGCTTCAACTAATTTAGCATACTCTTCAGGTTTTCCTAATCTTTTAGGTAATGGAACAGTTGATGCTAAATCAGTTCGTACCTGTTCAGGTAAACCTTCTAACATGGGAGTCAAAAATAATCCAGGCGCAATAGTGTTTACTCTTATTCCTGTTGAGGCCAAATCTCTAGCAATAGGTAATGTCATTGACGCAACGGCACCTTTAGATGCAGCATATGCAGCTTGTCCAATTTGACCATCCATGGCAGCAATACTAGCAGTATTAATAATCACACCTCGTATGCCATCATTATCTGGTTTATTTAATGACATTTTCTCTGCTGCTAATCGTATAACATTGAATGTTCCAACAGTATTAACATTTAATACTTTAATAAATTGATCTAATGAATGTGGACCTTTCTTTCCTAATACTCGCATTGGTGGTGCAATACCAGCACAATTAACTACTACGTTAACTTTACCCCATTTCTCCATACCCAATCCAAGTGCAGCTTTTACCCCTTCCTCGCTAGTTACATCCACGGGGGCTGCAATAACATTATCCGAACCTATTAATTTCGCTACTTCAATTAGTTTGTCATTCGATAAATCAGCTAATATTACTTTTGCATTTTTTTTTGCCAAATGAATGGCTGTGGCTCTGCCCAGTCCTTGGCCAGCGCCACTGATGAATGCGACGACATTAGACAGCAACATTTATCAAGTAACCAATCTAGATTCTTCAAGATATTGGGAAGTTCCACAGTCGAAGTTCTGCGGAAGTTTTAGCAGCGGAACTGCCACCGGTCCGACCTCAATATCTATTAAAGACTCTATTTATTAGAAGAAAACAAAATAAAAGCCAGTACGAATTATAAAGTTTTATCGGTCCTTGATATTATTTAGATTAATTTAATTCAGATCACGAGCCAAGTGCATTTACGTTGTGCCACAGAAATTATTGACTAGGGAGCATTTGGTAGATTGATAAGTAGTCAAGGATTAAAGTCATGTAATGATAACATTAAAAAGACACAGTATATTGCCACATCATTTTTATAATGTGTCGGACTATTTACACCGGTACAGCTCAAAAAAATTTAGCGATATCGTTCACACCTTCCTTCGTTATCGCGCTTCATCACCGCAATGGCGTCTACGTTGCCTCGCTTGTCTCCTTTCTCGTGGACTGAAAAAGTGGTGCTGATTACAGGCGGTGCAGGTGGTATGGGAATTGCAATTAGTTTATTACTGCGAAGTTTAGGTAGTAAAATAGCTGTAATTGATGTTAGCCCAGCAGCATTGTCTAGAATGAAAGAACATCTAAACGACGAAAATGTATTGCTATTACAAGCCGATATCACTAAACCAGATAATTGTGAAAAAGCTGTAAATGATACAATTGCATCCTTCGGTCGTCTTGATATATTGATAAACGCGGCAGGATTGTGGGTAGAGGGACCATCAGATACAATGACAGAAATGGATTATGATAGAATAATGAATGTTAATTTAAAAGGTGCATTTTTTATGATAAAATATAGCATAAAATATTTAGAATTAGTGAAAGGACAAATTATCAATATAGCATCAGATGCCGGTATAAAGGGCGAGGGATCTGCATCAATATATTCTGCATCCAAAGGAGGATTGATATTATTAACAAAGTCATTAGCAATAGAATTAGCTGAAAGAGGTATCCGCGTTAATGCTATTTGTCCTGCTGATGTCGAAACTCCAATGTTAACATTTCAAGCTAATACATACTCCCCATCTGATCCAGAGTCATATTACAATAATTTAAAAAAGAACTATCCTCAGGGTAAAAACACCAGATTTATCAGACCCGATGAAATTGCTCTTTTCATCAAAAGCATCGCGGAAATTGAATGTATAACCGGCGCTGAATTAAAAATTGACTTTGGTACAACAGCATGAGACAGCATGAGAGTTGAAAGATGAATATAATGTTTTATTTAAATATTTACAATTTCTACAATCTCACTACAGGGCACTTCTACATGTTTAATACTATTATATTTTCTATGACAAATTACTAATGCGATTACATTTACAACTAAACCCATTAATGCTAAGACAACAAAAAATGATGTCAATGAATATTGATTAATAAGATTAATACTAAATGAAATACTGATACTTGAAAAGCCAAAACATAAAAATGTTAATGCTGCACAAGCTCCAGCCGCATTCTCACGTTTTAATATTGATAAAAAACTCATAGTTGATGGCATTCCGCCGGATTGACCGAATCCCAAAATTGCATGACAAAATAGTACTAATCCTAACGTTTTCTGGCTTATATCCAATGTATAACCAAACACGATCGTACCCGCGCCACTTAATAGCTGAGCATACAAAGGGATAAACATGCGTCCTTCGGGACAATTAGGATACTTCATTGCTGACTTATCTGCCAATATTCCACCGATCAGAGATCCAATCAACATAGCAAATCCGACAGGAAGAAAACATAATCCAATAAATCCTTGATCAAAATTGTAAGGACTCAGTGCTAAGTATACTGGTAAAATAACTAGACTTGTAAACATGCACATGAAGTGTAATGACGTGGTAAGTACATACGGTAGTATCTCAACATCAAATAAAAATATTAAAGGAAGAAAAATATCTACAATTAATGATTTCTTCTCTTTTGGTTCTTTTTGCACTACATTATCGTCTTTTCCATGCGGAAATGTTACAGGCTTGATGAAACTACTATTTGCATTCGTTTCGGGTACAAATATTACGGTCAACATGAAAACTAAAATACCAAGAAATACTAAACATGTAAATGTTGCTCTAAATGTCCAAATAGCAGAGATATATCCACCGATCAATGGTGCTATTATTGGTCCTACTAAAAGAAACAAAAAGACTACACCCATTGCAGTGCCTCTTTCTTTATCTACATACACATCACTAATTATACCTTGCGATGTTGATATAAATGCTCCAGCTAAAAACCCTTGTAGTGTTCTTAATATTGACAATTGCACAATGTTTTTTACAAATATACACCCAATAGTGATACCTTCATAAGCAAACATTGCCACATAAAATGTAACTAATCTACCATAGTTGTCACTCAAATATGCCCAAAAAAATTGACCAAGCGCAACAGCCGCTAAATAACACGATACAGTAAGCGCTACTAGTTGCGCTGTGGTATTTAATTCATTTTGCACATCCGAAAGACACGGAAGGTAGATAGTGTCAGTGAAGGGAGTCATAAGAGATATCAGACCACTCGTAAACAGAATTGCCCTCGTACTACCTGAACTAATTGCCATCTTTTAATGAATCAATCTTTGAAGGTCACAAACCAAACTGGGAATTATAGAACCATCCGTTTAGCGTAATTATTCTTCGACGAACTTGCCAACCTACCTTGATTTTTTCCAGGAGATCTGGGAACGAATTTCTGACGAACCAAAAATAATTTCTGACCTAGTCATTCCACACCCAATACCTAGCGCATACCGGTACCTCTAAAAAAATGACATTCTACGTCTGGCAAAAGTGAATAGCCAACGACAATGTCGCAGCGACTGTTTCTGTTTTGTTGCAGAGCATTTCTGAAGGACAGCGGCGAGGAAGATGTATACTACAAGGAGTTGGGACTATCGAAGCACTGTTCAAGCGATGATGTTAAAAAAGCATTTAAGAAAATATCATTGACAAATCATCCCGATAAATTATCACAAAGAGGAATCAAGCTTTCTAATGAACATAAACAGCGTTTTATTCGTGCTAAAGAGGCATATGATGTATTACTCGATTCATCACGAAGGCGTATTTACGATGAAATTGGTTACACCGGACTCAAAATAATTGAAAATCCAAGTAATATCAACCCATTACAACTTTTAAAAAATTATAAGCAGAACAGCAATGATTCAACAAAGCTGCTTATTGCAATTTTGCTATTATTTGCATTATTGCTTTTATTTCCAATTTTATTTTGCCTGAAAGTTGATGGTTCCTTAAGAAAGATTCCATATTTGCTAATACTTTTTCCTTTATGGTTATATGATTTTGCACTTGTTTTTTACACACTACATACTTTACAACTATGTCAAAATAGCAACTCCAATAATGATTACAATAGTGATAATAGTGACGAAGATGGTTCATTTTCAAGGGATCGCAAGCCTTTGAGTTTTTCTCATAAACTATCAAAATTACTTTCATTAAGCGCGTTTATTCTAATGCAATTATTTATTTGCTTTCGAATAGACAGTGATATAACTTGGAACTGGTTCAAAGTATTCATTCCATATTTTATTTACGAAACTTTAAACATTATAGTGGTTATTCAATCTCTTAATGCGATCAGCCAACACTCCCATACATACATCGAAGGAAGCACAGATGATCCAGAAGCAATATTGCTGCATATTAAACAAGAAGTGGAGGCTATTGAGAGCAATGTGAACAGATTGAAATCAACCAGCGCCCTTCGGACTGCGTTTATTCGATTGCTTTTTGTGATTTTATTGGCCTACAAATTAGTATTTAATAATATAGAATGGTTCGTTGTTCTAGTTGTTCCTTGGGGATGTTACTTCTATTTTTCAATATTGGCGTCACAAGAACTTAGAAATTATGCTAATTCATTGCAACGAGATTTAAGCCACGAAAGTGTATTACAATTGCTGCAAGATGATAATACCGATCCAGTAGTGAAAACAAGGTTACAGTATTCAGAAGGATTGCGGATAGGTGTTAACTGCGATAGAATGATTTTAGGTGTGGTTGTATTCATGTTTTGTCTCTCATTTTCGCGAATTGAATGGGACCCCAAAATTTCAACGTTTTACATTTTAATTCCGATATTTATCATTATTGGACTCACTTGCTGTTGCTGTTTCGGTGTGTTGCTTTGTTTAACTAAGTTGCCATTGGACGACATTGAGAGCACCTTGCAGGACAATAACAAAAGCAGAAAAGACGAAAGTAGTAACGTGTTACATAAGAAGAATGAATATGGTAGTGTGGATGATGATAGAATTGAGGAGGGACCGCTGCTAGGCTCTGTTGATCTGGATTAATAATTGTTCCAATTTGTATAGTAATTACAATATAAGGCTGTATATTTGTTCATGGTACGTACGGATAGCACTGCTTGCAATGTAGCAAATCCATTTCCGGTAACATACTTTTATATGATTCATACGACGTATACAAATACTGTCGGTACTCATGCTGGAGCATTCCTTGGCATTCCTGTAATTGGTCTCTAATGAATGGCCCTAAGATATGATTAAAGTTTGTGTTTTGGGGATTATGTTCATAGCCGACAAGTATGTCAAGAGGGTGTGTATTTCTGACTGGTGGATCACTGGGATATGAATAATTTATTATTTTCGTTCCATTTTTGCTTTCGTTCTCATTAAATTTTATTGCGTAGTATAATAAATGCATTATTCTCTCTACTAATTCTCTATCAACCGGTTTGTGTCCACCTGGAATGAAGTATGATTTGATATCTATTTGTCCATGAGTGCCTTCTCGAGCATCATTTACTAATTCAAATAGGGATGATGTAAATCCATAAGCGGTTTTCAATTCAATCGAAATACTATGCTTTGGCATGAATAAACCATGAACTAGCCCAGCTCCATGCAACCCTATCATGACATCAGCATAGTAAGCATAACTGATTTGATTTACATATGTAACATGATCAAAATTATCACAACAAAATATAACATTTGCACCAGCTTCACTCAAAGCATTAATCAATAATTGTTCGTCTTTCATGGATCTACCAGACCCACTCGTCCCTCGTGTGTAGTATACTATATTCAAGGGCTTCTTATCTATAGTTAAAAAGCTGCCACTTACATTCACACTATCGTTTATCGGAGTCATTGCTAAAAGGGACCGACTATGACTAGTATATTCAGCGGGTTTCTCTATATTATACATCTCTTTCATTAAACTTCTTGAAAATTCATAAATGACTCGTCGAAGCTTTACTAATGTGTCTTGGTAGAATGGATACGGTCCATTGCCCCATACTACTCGACGAAAACATACATTATCTAGTTGGTGTATCATCTTTGTCCCACCTGATGCCAAACCTTGCATCAACTTCATATGGCTTACACCCTCATTATCGCCAAAAGACTGGCCATTTAAACTTAAAAATACTCGCGGTAAATATAAATAATCTGGATCAATTATACTATCAACCATGATTTGAGAAACAAGGGGCGCATAATTATCAGCTATTACATGATACAAGTTATGGGTTGTTTTCTTACCCATTACATGCAATGTGCCGTTTAAATACTCTTTACATTGAGCGGATTCAGTGTTACTTCGTTGAATAATATGTAGATTGTTTGTATATAATTGCTGCTGCAATAGTGACAATATTGGAGGTAATTTTGTACTATTTCCGACAGTTTTTACATTTTTATCCACAAACATCACAATATTATCTTTTTCTATTTTCACATTGTACAGAACTCTTGTGTCTATTGGTGAACAGCATGCAGTTCTTTCACGTAAATTGTTATTGGGTGCATTGTCACAAATATTTTGCAATGAACTCGTTAACCTTCCTTTAGCATAGGACGTTTTTATCGCATTAGTGATACGAGAAGAGGTATCTGCAGTCATATTGCTCCGAATTAATGCCGTTGTAATAACAGTATTCAATTTCTTTTGCAATTCCTTATCAATAACGATAATGTTACTTTTGGATGGACGTGATGAATTTGGTACAATCCCTAGTAAGCGAAGCATCACGAACAAGCATAGCAGCACGCATAGTAGCTGCAAGCAGCGCAGTAACCCCGGCCTCATCGAGGCTGGGTCGACGCACCAGAATTTCTACAAGGTGACTGGGACAATAATCCATTGTTTTTTTTGGAGCGATTCCGAGTACCGGTGTAGACATATTTATCAATAATTTATGTCATGTTTCTGAATCTACTAAATCACTTCTACTTGGCTGTAACTCAATGGCACACATGACGAGAGTAAAAATATGTCTTAATTAACAATGAAAACACACATTTTTAGATTACGCAATACTAGCGCTATATATTATACTCAATTGTATAGCAAATAAGACAGCTCTCACCGATTTTTTTCGGTCTTTATCACAATGAAAATAATTACATCTATTATTGATAATTACTGAGTATATAAGTATGCATAATACCGTATATAATATTCCATACCGGTATGTACAAGTTGTCAAGTTGTCAAATTGTCAAGATCTTGTCAGATTTTGGCAAATCATTTTGCCAATCTTGGAAATTGTCAGATCATCTTGACAAGGATAAATTGTTTGTCCTCAATATAGTGTTATTTTCCAGGTGTATGCGCAGATTTTGTTGTCGCTCCCGATGGACATAGCCGCGGTAATGCGAGCTGCGCAGCTCGGCGAGGTCGAGGTCATCAAGAACTACCTCCGAACCGTAGTTGGTGAACAAAATGTAAAAAATGTAGTGGATTCAAATGGTATTACTCTGTTGCATTGGGCGGCAATTAATAATCGGTTGACGTTGGTGCATTACCTACTACAGTGTGATCCCCAATTGGTCAATATTGCTGCGGGAGATCTCAAAGAGATACCTTTACAATGGTGTTGTAGACATTCTCATTATACTTTATTAGTTAACACATTATTAGCAGCTGGATCTGATGTAAATTATGAAAATATTGATGGATTTAATGCATTCCGCATTGCAATCCAATCGAATTGTTTACATATTGCCTATTTATTATTACTATGGAATCCATCTTTGTTAGATCGATTGGATAAATATAATAATACTGCATTGAATTGGTTACTCAACTATACCGATGATGAATATTTAAAACTAAAATTATATTTACTGTCGTATGGGGCAAGTATTAGACACTTAAGGCTTCTACAAGATGAAAGTAGTAACTGTAACTATCATACTAATGGTACATCTCCGTGGAGAACGGGTAATATATTTCACGATCTTGCGATTATAAATAGGATTCATGAGAAATTTGATAATCGAGTGATAATTGCAATATTTGAATCGGCAATAACGAAAAGATTTAGTATTTTGTCTGAGTTGAATGATAATGGCGAAACGCCTTTATATTTGGCATGGAAAAGTAAGAATTTGTCTATTCTACGCTTGTTTCTTGATTTATACTTATATGGCAAGTACCCATCAATTCCAATAGTAGCCAACATCATGCTTCTGAATTTATCAATATTGACATTGAAACTATTCGGCATTAGTTACTACAGCGTCATGACGATCCCCATATTATACTTTGTTGCTGATATTTTTAATCAAAATAATGTCACCAATAAGACAAGTAAAATTGCATTTGGCTTGAATATAGGTCTTATTATTGCCATTATGACCTCTTATTGCACGTACCTTATGCCGATGTTATCCGCTGGCTGCTCGGTATATATTTTTTGCAATCTATTCGCTATTATTGTGACACTGTACATCACTAGCACCTCTTCCCATAAATGGGTAAATAGCGACAATCATGCCATCAAAGGAAGTCATGATCGGCACATAAGAGACCGATTGGTGGCGTGGGGCGGCAAAGGCGAAGGAGTGCAACAAAACAAATTTGAGAAACGTCATGATAATATCTGTCATATTTGTCTGATCGATAAACCAAATGAATCGTTTCACTGTCATCGCTGTGGTACGTGCGTACTAGAGATCGATCATCATTGCGATTTCGTGAATAATTGCATCGATCAAAATAATCGCCGCGTCTTCATATTCTTCACATTTTTCGCTTCATTAGGCTGTTTTATATGTAGTATTATCGCCTTCAGCATGCAAGAACAAGTGATTAAATACGACAATATGGATAGTAAAACGGATTTTGTGTTCCACCACCACATGATTACAGTAACCGACAAGATCATTGCATTCCTCCGGATTGAAACATATCTCTTCATGCATTATCCTGATTATTGTATTGTCAATTGGATGTCTCTTATTGTTTCTATTTGGATATTTTTTATATTTATCGGTCAAATATTTATGATTATGAACAATACTACCACGTACAAAGTGCTCAAAGGACACTATCAAGGATCGTATTTCCCCGAAAATCTGGTTAGTGGAATGCATAATTTAGGTACTTTTCTTCTATACGGCTACTTACCACTTAACACCCTGAGCCTTGCACAGCACCATGATCATCGTCACCACCATGACTGTAGTAGTCACAGCCACGGAGTGCACGCCAACCTAAGACCAAGAATTAATACTGCAGACTTTGTATAATCAATGCACCACTTTAAGGTACTGAAGAGGGTGCGAAACAATAACATAATTACAAGAAGTATACATTATATATGCGTTATAATTCATTCATTTTCTAACAACCGCTTTGTTGTTTCAATTTTTTTATCTCTTATGCCACTTTCGTTAACTTCGAATTCAACTGAACCCATTGGACGAGATGGACTCTTTGCAAGGGTAGCTATTCTCTGTTGATCACTCCATGTCAACATAACACGACTAGTGATGCAATGGGACCATTGCTCTCCTAATGACGGAATTATTCGACTATTTAAACCATTGGTGTTGTTACGATCATATCTCGTTGTTACATGATTCATTAACACAATACCTACATTATACGTATACGCTACCTGGTTTAATATTTGCGCTATGTTACTTAATATCCTATTTCTGCTATTAGTATCCTGTATATCCTGACGGAAATGAAAGGCTATACTATCGATTACTATGAGTTTGATATTCGGATGTAGTGCCATATATGCCAGTAAATTATTAATAATACCCAATAATTCTGTTTGATCATGCACACGAAAAATATTAATACCGGACAATAATCTTTCTTTAGTCATAGCATCTGCAGCGCTTTGCTTATTTCGATCCATTTCATTAATTTCAACTGATACTGACGATGCAGCCTTTTTACGTTTCGATTGTTTTGCAATTTTTTGCAAATGATTACTTAATGCATCAG
>JACCDO012211572.1_pt1 | contig 16451 bp, 14 predicted proteins | sample 7446101 | NCBI WGS metagenome assembly JACCDO01 (sample SAMN15323440, study PRJNA562643) | freshwater metagenome | isolation source: river surface water | place: USA:Blue River Watershed | collected 2017-08-16 | reverse complement strand
CGGTGATCGGCGCGCCGCCGTCCGTGGGAGCATGGCCGATGATCGCCGGGATGCGGTCGTTCGGCGAGAAGGCCAGGAACGACGGCTCGAACTGCTCGCGTCGCCCGATGTCCACGGGCACGAAGCGGTAGGCGAGGCCCATCTCCTCGAGCGCGAGGGTGATCTTGTTCCCGTTGGGCGTGGGCCAGGAGTAGAGGTCGATCACGAGCGTTCCCCCGTAGCGGCGAGGAGGTCGAGGACGGCGAGATCGCGGTCCATGCGCTGGGCGAGGCGTGCCATGCGGGCGGCCCGCACACCGAGGCGCGCGTCCTCGAGCTGGAGGAAGGTGACGCTCCCGGCCGAGAACCCGGCCTCGGCGACGGCGAGGTGCTGCTCCGCGAGCGCGACCTCGCGCTCCACGGCTTCCAGCGCGGCCCGCGCCCGCGCATGACGCTCCCAGGTCGTCCGCACGGTCTCCTGCGCGTCGAGCCAGGCGCGATCCTCCGCGAGGTCGGCCATGCGCGCGACGCTCGCGTTCTTCCGCTGCATCGCGATGCGGTTGCCACCGTCCCAGAGGGTCCACTTCGCGTCGAGGACGACCATCCACATCGTGGGATCGTCCGAGAAGCCCGTGTTCTCGCTGTAGCTGTAGGTGAAGCGCCCATCGAGGGTGGGGAGCCAGTCGAGGCCCGTGGCGATGGACTGGTAGCGCGCGGCCTGGGCCTGCGCGCGCGCGGCCGCGAGGGCGGGGCGACCCTTCCGGGCTGCGGCGAGCGCCGCGTCCACCGTGTCCCACGGGAGCTTCGGGGCCGAGGGGAGCACGATCTCGCCCTCCACCGCGCCCCCGACGAGGCGCGCGAGGGCGTTCTCGGCCGTCACGACGCCTTCACGCGCCGCGAGGCGCTCCCGCGTGGCGCGGGCCACCGCGAGCTCCGCTTCGAGCCGCGCCGTGGGCGGGGCCGTCCCCGCGCTGACCGCCACCTCGGCGAGCGTCCGGTGCTTCTCGGCGTTGGCGACAGCGTTCTCGGCCACCGCGAAGCCCTCCCGCGCGACCGCCACCCCGTAGAAGGCCCGTGCCACGCCCGTCCGCACCTGCTGACGCAAGGCCTCGGTCTCGGCCACGGCCCCGTCGACCGTCTGGTAGGCGGCCTTCAACAGGGGAACCGCCTGACCGGAGAAGAGCGGCTGGATGACGCTCGCGTTCCAGGCCAGGAACTTCTCCTTGTTGACGACCGTCGGCTCCACGTCCCCGAGGAAGCTCGCGAACTCGGGGGGGAGGGTGGACGCGAAGTCCAGGACGATGGGGTACTCGTTGATGGTGTAGCTGGCACCCGCGACGACCTTGGGCTGCACCAGCGCCCAGGCCTGCGCGCGGAGAGTCTCGGCCTGGATCTGGCGCTCGTCGAGGAGGCGCATGTCGACGCCGCGGGCCTCCGCGGACGCCCAAGCCTCCTCGAGGGTGAGGGCCTGCGCGGGCGCTGCGAGCATCAGGAGAGCAATCACGGGGTCCTCCGCCACGCATGCGTGGCCACGGGCGGCGTCTTAGCACGAAATGGTGATGCTCCTCCTCCTCGTCCTCGCCTGTGGTGAGCCCACCGACGTTTCCGGCGCAGTCGCGGACGCCTGCGGCGGCGGGGGAAGCGTCCCCGTGGCGGTGACCACCTCCGACGGCGCCACCATCGCGCTCCACCGTCACGCCCATCCGGGCGCTCCGCCGGTGATCCTCGTCCACGGGATCTCCAGCAACGGCCGCTTCTGGGACCTCGACGCGCAGAGCTCGCTGGCGTCGTGGCTCGCGGCGCGCGGGTCGGACGTGTGGGTGCTCGACCTCCGCGGGCACGGGGCCGCCCTCGCGGCCACCCCCGAACAGGCGCGCACCTTCGACTGGGACGTCGACGACTACGGCCTCCGGGATGCGCCGGCCGCCATCCGGCACGTCCAGGGCGTCACGGGGTACCGCACCGTCGGTTGGCTGGGGCACAGCATGGGGGGCCTCGTCGGGGCGATCCACCTCGCGAACGGCGGCGCCAGCGACCTCTCCAGCTTCATCCCCGTCGCGAGTCCTTCGGGCTTCTCCAAGGACGACCCCCTCGTCGGGGTGGCGCAGCACCTCATGGAGGCGGGCGGGGTCTTCCCGAGCATCGACACCCCGGGCGGGGCGCGCCTCGCTGCCGCCATGGGCGCGCGGGACGTCACGGGGATCCTCGGGCGCCTCTACAACCCCGCGAACATCCCCCGCGAACGTGCCGTCCCCATGCTCGAGCACGTCGCGAGCCCCATCAGCCGCGCCGAGCTCCGCGCCTTCGCGCAGATGATCGCCGACGAGCGCATCCAGAACCGCGACGGGACGGTGAACTGGGCCGACGCCCTCCCCAGCGTCACCGTCCCCACCCTCGCCTTCGCGGGAGGGTCCGACCAGATCGTCTCCCCCGCGAGCGCCGCGGGCTGGGCGACCCTGCTCGGGGGGCCCGTCGAGGTCGTGCACCTCGACACGGACCACGGCGTGGTGGCCGACTACGGACACCTCGACGTCGGGATCGGGGTGCGCGCAGAGACGGAGGTCTGGCCGCACATCGCGCGCTTCCTCGCAGAGCACCCGGCGCGGCGGTAGGGGCAGCGCTCAGCAGGTCGTGGCAGGACCGAACACCGCGACCGGTTCCGGAACGCCTTTCAGGCGGTGCTCGCCCAGCGCCTGCAGCGGCAGGCTCGCGTGCCGCGCCACCGCCTCGCTCACGAGCCAGGGCTGTCCCAGCGTGCCACACAGCCCCTCGAGGCGGCTCGCGATGTTCACCGCCGTCCCGATCACCGTGAAGTCGAGGCGTTCGGCCGCGCCGATGTTCCCGTAGGCGACCTCTCCGCGGTGGAGGGCCAGGCCCCCGCGCAGGTCCCCGTCCTCCCCGAGGCGCCGCGTCAGCGCGCAGGCCGCGTCGATGGCCGCGTTGCATGCCCCCGCTGCGTCGCCGCCGGGTTCGACGGGCCAGAGCACGAGCGCGGCATCCCCGATGAACTTGAGGATCTCGCCGCCCCGGGGCGCGCAGGCCTCCTCGATGCGGTCGAACCAGCGGTTCAGGAATTCGGTGACCTCGACGGGCGGGAGCGCCGCGCTCCGCGCCGTGAAGCCCCGCAGGTCGCAGAAGCCGATCACCGCGTCGACGGTCGTGACCTCACCGCGGTGGATCTCCCCCGCGAGGACCCGCGGGCCGGTGCGGGCCCCGAGGTAGGTCGTGCAGATCGTCCGCACGAGCTCCCGCGACACGAGGAGGTCGAGACGCAAGAGCAGCGCGGGGAGCGTCGTCACGATGAGGGCGACCTGGTCCTCGGTGAAGCCTCCCGGCGTGTTCGTGGCCCACGTGACGGCCTGGAAGCCGTCGTCGCCGAAGCGGTCCGCCGCGACCAGGTAGTCGGTCATGCCCTCCGCGCGGAGATCCTCGAGGATCCCGAAGTCCTGGGGACAGTCCGGGTCGCAGAGGCGTCGACGGATCTGGCGCTCGCCATCGACGTAGATGCGCTTGAAGGGGCTGCGCGCGTACTGCGCGGCCCACGCGGGGTCGAACGTCGTGACGCGGCGGAGATTGCGCCACGCCGCGGCGCGGTCCACCGACCACACGAACGACGCCACGCGCGACTGCGGGTGACGCGTGCGGATGGGGATGTTGATGCGTGTCACCGGTAGCTCCGCCCGCCGCAGCAGCCCCGCGTAGCTCTCGAGGAGCGTCTCGACCGTGTCACAGTCGGCGGACTCACGAAGGCACCACCGCGCGAGGAGCGTTTCCATGGCCGTGGGGTATCGCCCACGCGTCGCGAGAGCCAACGCCCCCCGTTTCAGGTCGTCGCGCCCCCGCAGCCACTCCCCGATCCGGCCGTGCACCCGAAGCAGTGCGGGGCCGTCACGATGCGCCGCTCCGCGAGGTCGTCGGCGTCCGCGTCGGCGATCGTCACCGTGCTCCCGTCCGCGCGGCGCATCGGCAAGCCGAGGACCCCGTTGAAGTCGCAGTCGTAGAGGGCGCCGTCGCAGCCCACGTTCCAGGTGTCCCGGCACATGAGGCCCGGCACCGCGGCAGGGTTGAACTGCGCCGCCAGCATCGCGCGGTAGCGCTCCGCGTCGCCGCGTGCGGTCAGCCCGTCGAGGAACCGCGCGATGGGCATGTTGTTGAGCGCGAGGAGGCGGTCGAAGCTGACGCCCTGCGTCCGCGCGAGCCCCGCCTTCCACGCGCGCTCCATCGCCGCCTGCCCGCTGGAGAGGAAGGCCCCCGCCGGGTTGTGCATCAGCGTCAGGCGGCGCTGCGGGTCCCCCTTCCCGTAGCCGGCGTCGTTCAGGCGTTTCAAGCCCGCGATGCTCTTCTCGAAGGCGCCTTCCCCGCGCTGGGCGTCCGTGTTCGGCGCACGCCAGTGCGGGAGCGAGGCCACGACCTCGACGCCGTTGCGCCCCAGGAACGCCGGGAGGTCGGCGAACGCGACGAGGAGCAGCACGGCGAGGTTGCAGCGATCGATCACGTGGAGCCCGCGCCCGCGGAGCTCGCGCACGAGCCAGCGGAACTCGGGATGGAGCTCCGGCGCTCCGCCCGTGAGGTCGACCGTGTGGAGGCGCACGCGGGCGTCGTTCCGGCCCTGGAGGCGGTCGACGAGGTTGAGGACGCCCTCCAGCGTCGCCTTCGACATCTTCTCCGTGCGGTGGGGCCCCGCGTCCACGTGGCAGTGGTGGCACCGCAGGTTGCAGCGCTTTCCCAGGTGGAGCTGGAGGATCCCGAGCCGTCCGGGGCGCAAGCCCTCGGGGAAGCCCGCCCCCGCGAGGGCGGCATCGAAGGAGGCGGCGGCGTCGCTCACAGGCCCTTCGCCTTCGCCTGCTCGACCATCTGCATCCCGTGGACGAGGGTGGCTCCGCCGCGGATCGCCGTGGCGACGAACACGGCCTCGGTCATCTGCTCGAGGTCGGCGCCCTTCGCGAGGCTCTCGGAGGTGTAGGCCTCGATGCAGTAGGGACACTGCACGGTGTGGGCGACGGCGAGGGCGATCAGCGCCTTCTCCCGCTCGGAGAGGGCCCCGTCCTTGAAGACGCTCCCGTAGAAGTCGAAGAACTTCCGGGCGATCTCCGGGGACGCCGCCCCGACCTGGCCGAAGCCCGCGAGGTGCTCGTGCTTGTAGTAGTCGCTCATCGTCCGGTCCTCGTCCCCTGACGCACCGAGGAGGACGGTGCGCGGGGCACCTCCGCGTATCGCGCCGTCACCCGGGGTTACCCACCCACGCCGCCCGCATCTCCGCCGCGACCAGGCCCAGGGCCTCCGCGAGCGGCGATCCCCGCCGCCACGCGAGGACGATCGTCCGGTAGGGCGTCGGCGCCGCGAGCTCCCGCACGGCGAGGCCCGCCCGCGGCGCCTCCGTCGGGACCGCGCACGACGGGAGGAAGGTGACCCCCGCGCCCCCCCCCGCGACCATCTGGACGAGCGTCCCGAGGCTCGTCGCGCGGAAGGCGGTCTCGTGGACCTCGGTGCGTGCGCAGTACGCCAGCGTCTGCGTACGGAAGCAGTGCCCATCGTCGAGGAGGAGGACGCCCTCGCCCGCGAGGTCGGCCTCCGTGACCGCCCCGGCACGCTCCGCGAGCCGATGCGTCGGCGGGAGCGCGAGCACGAAGGGGTCGTGGGCCACCTCGGCGTGCTCGACCTCCCCGAGCTCGGCCTCCAGCGCGAGGAGCATGGCGTCCATCGCGCCCGTGGCGAGACGCTCCGCGAGGATGGGGGTCTTCTCCTCGGTCCAGACCACCTCCATGCGGGGAAAGCGCGCCCGGAGCGCCGGTGCCAGCCGGGGCAGGAAGTAGGGTGCCACCGTGGGGATCACCCCGATCCGGAGGGTCCCCGACAGGGGGTCCGAGGCGCGTCGCGCCGCCTCCACGAGGGCGTCGGCATCGACGAGGAGGGCGCGGAGACGCGGCAGGAGCAGCTCTCCCGCGGGGGTGAGGAGCACCTTCCGCTGGCCCCGCTCGAAGAGCACGACGCCGAGGAGCTCTTCCACCTGCGCCACCTGCACGCTCAGGGCGGGCTGGGAGACCCCGCAGACCTCGGCCGCGCGCCGGAAGCTCCGCAGCTCCGCGACGGCCCGCACGTACTGGAGCTGCCGCAGGGTGAAGGGGTGCGGCGCGTGGAGGGAGCGGGACGGGGGGGCGTGCATGCGCGGAGGACTAACCGCCCGCCCAGGCAGCCCAGTCGGGGCCCTCCCCCTCGTAGGGGTCGTGCGCGATGCCGAGGCGCGCGCGGAGGGCCGCGCGTCCCACGCGACGGTTCGCGTGGTAGGCGACGGCCTCGGGAGGGTAGCGCGCCTCCGCGCCGAGGGGGCAGGCCTCGCGGGCCGCGCAGCGCGTGGCGCAGGCGCTGTCCGCGAGGTGAAAGCGCGCGCAGGCGCCCCCGTCGAGGGACCACCCGCGGACTGTACTGGGACCCTCCCCGTCGTGTCGCGCGATCACGCCGCCGGGGCAGGCCGCCGCGCAGGGAGGCGGTGCGCCACGCGCGGCATGCGCCGCGATGCAGGCCACGCAGGGGTGCGCCTGCCCCGTCGTGTCCGGGGGGCGTTGCGGGGGGGCTACGCCCCCCCGCCCCAAGAACGCGACGGACTCCGCGAACCGACGCGGCACGCGGAAGACGCCCCGGATCGCCCACCACGGCCCCCGCACGGGGTCGAGGAGCAAGCCGTGGAGTCCCCGCATGTCCTGACCGCACCGCCGCGCGAGCGCCACGAAGTCGACCGTGCTGGCGCCATCGCACCAGGCGTGCGGGAAGTCGGTCCACCCCGCCGCGGTCATCGCGCGCTGCACCCAGGCGTCGAAGGGGTCCCGCTCCTGCGTCAGGCCCCGCGGGTCACGCTGGAGATCCGCGACGAAGGCCTCCCACGCGCGGGCGTCGCTCCCGACCAGCACGAGCATCGACGGCGCGACGCCTCCCTCCGGCTCCGTGTCCCTGTGCCCCTGCGGGACGTTCTCCGGACCCGCCCGACCGTCCCCGACCCCCGCGACGAAGAACCCGTCGGGGAGCGGCGGGAGGGTGCTCACGGCGCGCGGTCCATGTAGCCGAGCGCCTCCAGCGCCCCCGACATCTCCGCGTCGACCGCCGACGTGACCGTGTGCCCCTTCGTGGGGGTCGGCATCACCGACCAGGTCACGAAGATCGGCACCGCCGCGCGACCGAGCCGCGCGAGGGGAGTCGCCGTTCCGTCGTAGGCCAGGGGCTTGAGGGGGACCTCCCCCCCGCCGTCGAGGGTGACCGTGGCGTCCGCGAGGGCCGCGTCCGCGACCCCCTTCGGCTGCACGAAGACCTCGCGGTTGATCCCCTTCGACTCCCCGAAGACGATGCGGAGCGTGGTGGGATCGACCTCCGTGATGCCGGCCTCGCTCTTCTCGGTGGGATCGTCGCTCAGCCACCAGCGCTCGATCCCGACGGGGAGCCGGAGGGTAACGGTCCAGGGGCCCCCCGCCCGCCGCTCCTGCGGCGTGATGCGGAGCGCCTGCACCACGCTCGTCCCCAGCGCCCCCGCGAGGGCCTGCCGCCCCTGCACGGGCGACGCGCCCTCGAAGCGGAGGTTCCGCGACTCGGAGGGGTCGGCGGCCAGGTCGTGGAGGCTCTCGACCCCGCCGCGCGTCACGTACTTCTGGGGACCCGCGAGGGCGCCCCAGCCCGCCGCGCCGTAGAGGAGCCGCCCGAAGGCGCGCACGCGCCCCGTGAGCGCAGGGTCCTCCTCGCCGCGCGCGCTCGCGAGGAGGGAGTGCCCCGCGCCGGTGAGCGTCGGGTCGGGACGCTCGCTCCCCATGCCGAGGAGGTCGAGCACCGTGGGCGTCACGTCCGCCAGCGAGGCCGGGGCCGCCACGCGCCGCGCCGAGAGCCCCGGGGACTTCACCAGGAGGGGCACGCGCAAGATCTCGTCGTAGAAGCTGTGCCCGTGCTCGAAGTCGCCGTGGTCCCAGAACTCCTCGCCGTGGTCCGCGAAGAAGACGACCGTCGCGTCGTCGCCCAGCTCCTCGAGGAAGGGCCCCAGCTGGTCGTCGACGTAGGCGAGGTTCTGGTCGTAGCGGTCCCGGAGGTAGGTCTTCACCGACTGCGGGTCGCGGCTCGCTGCGGCGACGAGGTGGTTCCGGTTGAACATGTCGGGGAGCCCGGGCGGGGGCTTCCCGGCCCAGCGCCCGCGGTACGCGGGGGGCTCCTTGTAGGGGAGGTGGAGGTCCATGAAGTGGACCATCAGGAGGCTGTCGCGGTCGGCGTTCCGGTCGAGGAAGTCACGCGCGCGGGCGACCTCGAGCTCGGCGGGGGGCCAGTTGAGGCAGCCGTGCTCGCCCCATCCCGCGCTCATCTCGAAGTTGCTGCTCAGGTAGACGTTCCCGACGTAGGCCCCCGTGGCCCAACCTTTCTCCGCGAGGATCTCCTGGAGGGTGCGGGCGTCGTCCCAGTCCTCGGGGGCGCGCCCCGTGAGGAGGGAGCGCGTGCTCGGGAGGGTCCAGGGGGCGACGGTGCGGGCGTCGTCGAAGACCACCGCGCCCTTCGCCCAGGCGTCGATCCGGGGGGTGGTGGGGCGCTCGTAACCGTAGACCCCCACGTGATCGCGACGGAGGGTGTCGACGAAGGCGAGCACCACGCGCCGCGGTCGCTCGGTCGGGACGTAGATCGAGGGCGCTCCGACGAAGACGTGGTCCCGCGTGGTCGCCCCGTCCTGCGTCGAGACCGCGAGACGCACCTTCTGGCCGGCCCACGCCGCCAGCGGCACCTTCACGGTCTGGAAGGCGTCCGGAAATACCCGGACGTGGTGCACCACGGCGTCGTTCACGTGGACGGCGAGCTCGGCGCCATCGCTCGTGGTGCCGTCCGCGACCTCGGGCGGGAGGATCCCGGCGTCGAGGGTGAGCACCCCGCCCGCGGGCACGGTCACGTCCCACGCGATCCGCGACGGCGCGGGGAGGTAGTAGCCCTCCCGCGAGATGTCCCCGACCTGCGCGCTGCGCCGCGAGAAGGCGAGGTCGTCCGTCGTGGCGATCGGGCCCCGGTAGAGCGCCCGCTCGCGCTCCTGGGCGGGGGCATAGGTCAGGAGGAACCGCGCCGCGTCGCTCGGCTCGGTGCCGGGGATGGGATCGCCGGGGCGGAGGCGCACCGTGAGGCTGTCCTGGGTCATGGCCCAGGTGCCGGGACGGTCCGTGTCGTAGGCGGTCGCCGCGTAGCGGAGAGGGTGCGGTCCGTGGCGGAGCTCCATCCCGTCGGGGGCACGCTCGAAGAAGAGGGCACGGGGACGCAGCGGGAGGGGGGCCTCGTAGGAGCGGATCCCGTGCTCGCTCCCGACGAGACGCCAGGGGCCCCGCACGGGGATGGCGTCATAGGGCGCGTTGTCCGGGCGGGCGTCCCGCGCGATCTCGATCCGCGCCGGCGCGAGGGCCACCAATCCGATGCCTTCCGGGGTGGCGCTGCCTGGAGCGGGTGGCGGGGCAAGCATTGGGGCGGAGGGGGCTGTGGCCCCCTCCGCAACGCCTCCCCCGGACCCCGCGGCGCCCGATCCGGTCGCACCGACGCCGGCCGCGCCGCAACCCGCGAGCGCGAGCGCCCCCGCGAGCAGGGCCACGGACCGTGCCCCAAGACGAGCGACCCGCCCCCCACGCACGGGGTCCGCGTCCGTCTCGGACAGGGACCCGCGAGGTGAGGAGCGGGCGCGCGCCATCAGGAGCTTCGTCCGGGGATTCAGACGCTGCGACGCCGCCGCGCGAGGACGGCCGCCACGGCGACGAGACCACCGAGCCCCGCGACGCCGCGACCGGTCGTGCCGGGGACGCTGGCGCAGCCCGCGCCGTCGGCCGCGGCCTCGGCGACCTCGACGGCCACGAAGCTGGCGTCGAGCCCGCCCGGACCGCCGACGTTCATCACGACGACGTAGTTGCCGGCCTCGGGGAACTCGAGGAGGGGCGACCACGCGCCGACCGTCTGCACGAGGTTCTCGGGGGTGATGTCGGCCTCGCCGGCGCCCTTGTAGACCTGCCACTCGATGGTGTCGATGCAGCCGTACACCGACACGTCCGTCTTGTTGACGGTCTGCCAGGTCAGGCCCTCGACGGGTGCCATCGAGAAGAAGCCCTCGGCGCCTTCTTCCGGCGCGGGGGGCTCACAGACCGTCACGTAGGCGAGCTCGCTCGCGCGGTAGGTGAAGGTGCCGCAGGTCTCGTCGGAGAGGTCCATCTCCACCGCGACGGTGAACTGGCCCTTCTGCTCGTAGACGTGGGTGGGGTTGATCTCGGTCGACTCGGGGGAGCCGTCGCCGAAGGTCCAGTTCGCGGCCGTGACCTCGGTGTCGGAGATGACCTCGAAGTCCACGGAGAGCGGGGCGCCGCCGCTGCGCGGGGTGGCCGCGCGGAAGTCGCCGAAGGGACCGTAGAGCGTCGTCAGGCTCGTGATGTCGTCCTGGTTGATGTCGGCCTGCGCGAGATCGCAGGGCGCGGCGGACCAGAACATCGTGGCGCTGCGGAGCTCGTCGTCGGTGCAGGCCTCGTTCTGCTCGCAGGAGTGCCCGAGGCCGAGGGAGTGGCCGATCTCGTGGGTGGCCACGCCGATCAGGGGGGTCTGCCCGCCGCAGGAGCCGGCCTCGATCTCTTCCCGGGTCGCCCAGTCCACGTCGTTGTTGAACGTGATGTCGGCGTCCGAGAACTCGAAGTACGTCGAGCCGTTGATGACCTGACGGCGCCCGTTCGGGTAGCTGTAGGTCACGCCGAGGACGCCGGGCTCGGTACGATCGCAGGGGTCGTCCCAGTAGAAGCCGTACTGGCCGTCGTTCACGGCGCAGTCAGACGCGGAGAGTTCCATGCCGTCGTAGGCTTCGCTCCAGGTGGCGCACTCGGCGTCCTGCCAGGCGCTCCAGGCGTCCTGGAGGATGGACTGCTGGAGGTCGCGCACGTCCATGTCCATGGCGGCGGCGGCGTCCTGGAGGCTGTCCTCCTCCCGATCCTGCATCTGCCAGGAGAGGGGGAAGTCACGGTCGGTCCACACGAAGTTCGTGTGCTTCCAGGCGTGGGCGGGCTGCGCGAGGGCGAGAAGGAGCGAGAGCATCAGCGCACCCCGGGCTGGAGCTTGTTGATCTGACGGAGCTTGACGGGGCTGATGCCGGGGACGGGCGTGCCGTCCCAGCCGGCCGCGACGCGGGCCTGGACGCGCTGCTCGAAGGCCTGCACGGACACGCGCTCGGCGACCGGCGGGTTCGGGACGAAGCGGGCGTCGAAGCGCTGGTCCCACGGGACGGTGAAGCGCACGATCATGGGCTGCCCGTCCTGGGGGTTCGGCTTGACCGTGAACTTTCCGAGGAAGAGGCCGACGGTGCCGTAGCTCGTGCCGTGGCGCTTCTCCGCGAGGAAGAGGAACACGTCCTCGCCCTCGGAGTAGCGCGCGGCGGCATCGACCATGGCGATGTCCCCATCGACCACGCCGCCCGGCGTCTCGACCGTGAGGAAGTCACCGGCGGCGACCGCGCCCTTGACCCCGTGCGTGACACGGATGTCGGCGTAGCTGACGATGTGACCGCGCCCGAGGTCGATGTCCGACCAGGTGCGCTCGACCGTGCCGCGCACGATGAGATCGGAGGCGTCGGTCATTTGATCGACGGACAGCGGGGCCAGCGAGGTGGCCTGCGCGGGGCCGGCGATGCCGACCACGAGGGCGGCGGCCAGGGCGAGGCGGAAGAGCGCGTGCATCGGGTACTCCACGGAGGGAGAGAGTAGCAGGTAGCGGTATCGCTTGTCGAGCGTCGCCGTCAAGAGCGCGGGTCGACCTACTTCGCGGCGACGATCGCCGCCTCGAGGTCCTTCGCGCTCACGGTCCCCACGAAGCTCTTCGCGATCGTGCCGTCGGCGCGCAGGACGAAGGTCGTGGGGAAGACGCTCACGTCGTAGGCGTCGAGCACCGTGGAGGTGCCCGCGAGGACGGGCCAGGTAATGCCGAGGGTGTCGGCGGCGCGCTGGAGGGCCTCGCCGTCGCCGCTCTTGACGGCCACCCCGACGAACTGCGCCTCGGGGTGCGCGGCGGCCACCTTCGCGAACGCGGGGATCTCCTCGCGGCACGGGGAGCACCAGCTCCCCCAGAAGTTGAGGACCACCACGCGCCCCGCCCAGCGCGAGAGCTGCACCTGCGCGCCGGCGGTGTCCGCGAGGGTGAACGCGGGCGCCTTCCCCGACACGGGGCCCGGCTGCAGGAGGACCCCCGCCGCGAGGTAGACCCCCACCCCGACGAGCAGGGCGATTCCCCAGTCCTTGAGCATCCGTTGCATGGGTCGTTCTCCGCCTGGCGGCGCGTCGCGCGGCGCGGGAACGACCCGCGGTGCGCGAGGCATGTACGCCGCGTCCGTCCCGGCGGCCACCACGTCCCGGTGCTGGCCTCGGGACGCCGCAGGACACACCTCCAGGTCGCGCCACGCGCGGCCCCCGCGCTGCGGCACGATGACGCAGCCACGGCCCGCGTTAGCGTCGAGAGGTGCTCCTCTCCCTTCTCCTCGCCGCCCTGACCGCGCACGCCGCCGACTTCTACGCCGACCCCGTCCACGGGGACGCCACGGGGGACGGCAGCCTCGCCCACCCCTGGGGCGCGCTGGAGGAGCTGATCGCGGCGGGGGCCTTCGAGACGCTGGACTGGGACGGGCGACCCTACACGGAGGGGGTGTCCACCCTCGTCCCGCACACCTCGGGCCCCATCGGCCCCGGCGACACCCTCTGGCTCCTCGAGGGGCACCACGGGACGGCCCTCTTCGACTCGCTCTACGTGGACGGGACGATCACCGTCGCGGCGCTCCCCGGCGCGCGGGCCACCCTCGCGCGGGCGCGGTTCCGCGCGGCGTCGGGCTGGGTGCTCCGGGGGGTCGCGATCAGCCCGGCCTACGGGGACGAACCGTCGGCGCTCCCCCTCGTCGAGATCGACACCCACGCGTGGGGCGGTCCCGTCTCCGACATCACCGTCGAGGACTGCGAGCTCGAGACGGCCGAGGACACGACGTCCTGGACCGCCGAGGACTGGGACACCCGCGCGGCCGACGGCGTGCGGGCCGAGGGCGACGACATCGTCGTGCGCGGCAACCGTCTCCGGAACGTGGCCTTCGGGATCTCGACCACCGGGGCGCGGGCCCTCGTCGAGGGGAACCTGATCGAGCGCTTCAGCGGGGACGGGCTGCGCGGGCTGGGCGACCAGAGCGTCTTCGCCTACAACACCGTCCGGGACCTCTTCCTCGTCAACGACAACCATCCCGACGGGTTCCAGTCCTGGAGCGTGGGCCCGGACGGGCGCGTGGGCACGGGCGAGGTGACGGGCACGACCCTGCGCGGGAACGTCTTCGTGAACACCACCGACCCCTCGCGGCCCCACCAGGGGAACCTGCAGGGCATCGGGATGTTCGACGGGACCTACGTCGACTGGCGGATCGAGAACAACGTCGTGGTGACCGACCACTGGCACGGGATCACCCTCATGGGGGCGCGGGGAGCGCGGATCGTCAACAACACCGTGGTGGACCTCTTCCCCGACAACGAGGTGGGCCCACCCTGGATCCGCGTGACGGCCCACAAGAACGGGACCCCGTCCTCGGACTCCCGCGTCTGGAACAACCTCGCCACGGCCTACGCCTCCGACACGGTGGGCGTGACCGAGGACCACGACCTCCGCGTCCTGAACCTCGGGTCCTACTTCGTCGCCTGGCCCGACGACCTGCACCTCGTGCCGGGGAGCCCCGCCCTCGACGCGGGCGACCCGGAGGGCGCCCCGACGGTCGATGCCGACGGAATCGCGCGACCGCAGGGGAGCGGCGTGGACGTGGGGGCCTACGAGTACGTGACCCCGATCCCGGACGACACGGGCGCGAGCGACACGGCGACCCTCGACGACACCGGCGAGGAGGCCGTCGACACGGCGGTTGCCGAACCCGACAGCGGCGGGAATGAGGACACGGCGCCCGCGGCCGCGTCGCCCGAGTCGGACTTCGGGGCCGCCCCGGACGACGCGGGGTGCGGCTGCGCGACGACGCCGACGCTCCCGACCGCCGGCCTGCTCGGCCTCGCGCTGGCGGCGAGCCTGGTGTGGAGGCGGCGGGCGTAGGCGCCCGACGCACGCCCTCAGGTCAGGAGTCGACCTCTGCGACGAGGAGCTTCAGGCGGTGGGTGATCTCGTCCCGGGCGGCGCGGTAGGCGTCCAGACGCTCGGAGGGGGGCGCGCAGGAGGGGTCGGGGATGGCCCAGATCCGGCGCACCACGCCCTCCGACAGGAGGAGGGGTGCCGCGTCGGGGACGAAGGACACGACGACCTGGATCTCCTCGAGGGGGACTTCGCCGACGCCGCGGGCCCGGAGGCCCTGCGAGGGAATGCCCTCCTCCTCGAGGACCTCGCGGACCTCGCGGCGGACATGACTGGGGGTCCAGCCCGCCGCCCAGGCGTCCGCGAGGCGGCCGTACTTCCGGACAAGGGCTTCAGCGAGGGGGGCGCGCGCAGCGCAGTCGTCGTCGAGGAAGAGGTAGGTCACGGGGGCGCGGTATCCCGTCCGCGTGCGCCACCCCACGCGTCCTGCTGTGCGTGGCCGACGGGGCCCCTGACACCCGTCGGCGGCGCCCGCTCCGGTCGGTTAGGGCCTTCCCGCACACGCCGCGGGTGGCCGCGCGCGCGAGGCGCCTCGGATCCCCCATCGCTCCCTCCCGCGCTCCGGCCTGAGAACACACCGCGAAACCTGATCCGGGTCATGCCGGCGGAGGAAGGGCGAGAGATGGTCAACGATTCCAAGATGAAGGTCCAGGGCGGGACGAAGCGCATCCTGAAGGGCGAGCTGGGCGTCCCCTTCCGGGAGGTCACCCTCACGAACGGCGAGCGCCTCGACCTCTACGAGACGGCCGGGCCCGAGGGCCACGACGTCCGCGTGGGGCTCCCCAAGCTGCGGGCCCCCTGGATCGCGAAGCGCGCCGGCGAGGCGAACCAGTCGCAGATGCACTTCGCGCGGCGGGGCATCGTCACGGAAGAGATGCAGTTCGTCGCGATCCGCGAGAACTGCTCGCCCGAGTTCGTGCGGAGCGAGATCGCCGCGGGTCGGGCGATCCTCCCCGCCAACGTGAACCACCCCGAGAGCGAGCCGATGATCATCGGGCGCAACTTCCTCGTGAAGGTGAACTCGAACATCGGGAACAGCGCCATCCTCGCCGACATCGACGCGGAGGTCGAGAAGCTCCGCTGGTCGGTGAAGTGGGGCGCCGACACGGTGATGGACCTCTCCACGGGCAAGGACATCCACGCCACCCGCGAGGCCATCCTCCGGAACTCTCCCGTCCCCATCGGGACCGTCCCCATCTACCAGGCCCTCGAGAAGGTGAAGGGCCGCCCGGAGAAGCTCGACATCCACGTCTTCCTCGAGACCCTCCACGAGCAGGCCGAGCAGGGCGTGGACTACTTCACCATCCACGCCGGGGTGCTCCTGCGGTACGTGCCGCTCACCGCGAAGCGCGTGACCGGGATCGTGAGCCGCGGGGGGAGCATCATGGCCAAGTGGTGCCTCGCCCACCACAAGGAGAACTTCCTGTACACGCACTTCGACGAGATCTGCGCGCTCATGAAGAAGTACGACGTGAGCTTCTCCCTGGGGGACGGCCTCCGGCCCGGGTGCATCGCCGATGCCAACGACGCCGCACAGTTCGGGGAGCTCCGGACGCTGGGCGAGCTCACGAAGATCGCGTGGGAGCACGACCTCCAGGTGATGATCGAGGGGCCGGGCCACGTGCCCATCCACAAGATCAAGGAGAACATGGACGAGCAGCTCGAGAAGTGCCACGAGGCGCCCTTCTACACGCTCGGCCCCCTCACGACGGACATCGCCCCCGGCTACGACCACATCACGAGCGCCATCGGCGCCGCGATCATCGGGAGCCAGGGCACGGCGATGCTCTGCTACGTCACGCCGAAGGAACACCTCGGGCTGCCCGACAAGGAAGACGTGAAGCAGGGGATGATCGCCTACAAGATCGCCGCCCACGCCGCCGACCTCGCGAAGTGTCACCCCGGCGCCCAGGACCGCGACGACGCCCTCTCCCGCGCGCGCTTCGCCTTCCGCTGGGAGGACCAGTTCAACCTGGCGCTCGACCCCGAGACCGCACGGGCCTACCACGACGCCATCCTCCCCGCCGACGGCGCGAAGACCGCGCACTTCTGCAGCATGTGCGGGCCGAAGTTCTGCTCGATGGAGATCACCCAGCAGGTGCGGGACCTCGCCGCGAGCGAGGCTGCCGAGGCCGCATCCGGGATGGCTGCCAAGTCCGCAGAGTTCGTGGCGAAGGGTGGGGAGATCTACGGGGAGGGGTGAACCTTCCGGAAGGGCGCCTCGCCGCTCCGCGGCGACCGCGCTCCTCCGGCCTCGCGCTCACGCGCTCGCCCCCCGCGCGTCGCGCGCGGGGGACCGCCTTCGGCGGGCCTCCGGATCGCTGGCGCGGGCGCTGGGTGCGGCCCATGACGGGTCCCGCT
>JACCDO011617894.1_pt1 | contig 16451 bp, 14 predicted proteins | sample 7446101 | NCBI WGS metagenome assembly JACCDO01 (sample SAMN15323440, study PRJNA562643) | freshwater metagenome | isolation source: river surface water | place: USA:Blue River Watershed | collected 2017-08-16 | reverse complement strand
GGAATAGTCGTTGTTGTTGTTGTAGGGGTAGTTGTTGTAGTAGGAATAGTCGTTGTAGTAGGAATAGTCGTTGTTGTTGTTGTAGGGGTAGTTGTTGTAGTAGGAATAGTCGTTGTAGTAGGAATAGTCGTTGTTGTTGTTGTAGGGGTAGTTGTAGGAATAGTCGTAGTTGTAGGAATAGTTGTAGTAGTAGTAGCTATGTATGTTGTTGTTGCTATATCTGTAGCTGTTGTTGTTACATTCGGAATATATAACACTCCTGATAAATTATAACCTGCATATATTTTTAATACATTATTAGTTAAATCAGGTGGAATATTTAAACCAAATTGTGTTTCACTAGTAATAATAGAACCATCATTTTTTAATATTAAATAATGGGAACTACCATTAGTTATATAGTTAATATTAGTTAATATTTGTGTATAAGTAGTAGTAGTTATATCCCATCTATAAAGTTCTCCTTTATCAGATACACTATATGCAATATTTTCTCCAATTGATATAGATTTTATATTTATCTGTCCAAAATTTAATTTATTATTAATATCTCCATAAGTAGAATTATACCCCCATGCAACTATAGTCCCATCATTTTTTAATGCTAATGAATAATTAGCACTAGTTGATATATCAATTACATTATTTAATCCAATAGGAACTTTGATATTTAGTTGATTGCCACATGCATATACAGTACCTTCAGATGTTAATACTAATGAAAATGTATTACCTGTTGATATTTTTATTATATTAGTTAAATATGATGGAAAAATTAATTGTTTTTCAACATTTCTACCCCATCCAATAACATTACCATTTTCTGTTAATGCTAATGCATGATATCCACCTGCAGATATTGCTACTACATTATTTAAATTATTTGGAATATTTATTTGACCATCTGAATTAGACCCCCATCCTACAACTGTATTATTATTAGTTAATGCTAATCCAAATCCTAATCCCAATGATAAACTTTTAATTTTAACTAATTCTGATGGAACATTCAATTGTCCTCCATCATTATTTCCAAATAATTTAAAATTATAACTCTCGTCAATTAATGGTAATTTAATTTGTTTATTAGCATATACAAATACACTCATATAATAACCGACTGATATCATTCTAACATTAGTCATTGATGTTATTATATTAAAATGTTCATTACTTAACTTACCCCAACTAACTACAGTTCCATCGTTTCTTAATGCCAATGAAACATTTGCTCCTGTTGAGATAGCAATAATATTATTTAAATCACTTGGTATATTTAATTGACCATTATTATTATTACCCCAGCCAAAAACTTTACCATCTTTTGTTAATGCGAGACAATGAAAATCACCAGAAGCTATATCAATTATATTTGATAAATTTTTTGGAGTATTTTCTATTTGTTTAAAATCATTGTTTCCCCATGATATAATTTCATTATTATTTGTTAATGCAACACAATGTCCCCATCCAAGTGAAATTAATTTAATATTAACTGCATTTGATGGTATATTAAGATGTCCATAGAAGTTATTACCAAACGCAATAATTGTACCATCATTTTTTAATACAACATTAGAACTACCCTTACTATATATTGCTTTAACATTTGTTAAATCAGGAGGAAAATTGAGTTGATTATATTTATTGTCTCCCCATGCAACAATTTCTCCATCTGATGTTAATGCAATAAAATGTTCTATACCTACTGCTATTCCAATTACATTTGTAAGACCTAGTGGAATATCAATCGGCTGATCATTACCATCATTCCAACCGACTACAGTATTATATTGTGTAATTGCTAATGTAATAAAATGACCACATGAAATTGCTTTAACATTTGATAACCCTTTGGCGTAATTTGAAAGAGGAATTGCAATGATGGATGTATTTTCTGAAATTGTTGTATTAGTTGGTATTGGATCTATAAATATTGTAATATCTAAATTATACCATTTAGATTTATCAGATAAAGAATTATAAATACTATTATTAAAATAAACTTTTCTACTAACAATAGAATCTGTATTAAAAACATTTGCATTTTGTATTACTGGCAATTTATCACCTTTAAATCTAATAAAATCAGTAAATGAATTTTGAAATGCATAATTATTAATTATTTTTACATTAGGAGGAATAATAATTGATGTCATTGCAAACATATTAAATGCATTAATATCAATATATTCTAATGAATATGGTAATTTAACTATTGATGTTGTATTTGTTGTTACAAATGAAAATGCATAAGCACCGATGAATTTAATATTTTCAGGTATTCTTAATAATACACGATAATTATCATTATAATAATTATTATTATTAAATATATTAAAATTTATTTCATTATAAATACTTACTACTTTATAGGAAGTATTCTTATTTATATATATATCAGATGGAATAAAGATAGTTATAGTATTATTTATTGGTTGTGGTATAGGCATATAAGTAATCATTGCACCATTATAAGTATCATCATATTTCCATATAATACCATTTGATAATGTTCCTTCTTTAGGTAATGTTGCAGTAGTAGTAGGACTACTTAAATTCTCAAACTTTTCTTTTTTATAATATAATTTTGACATTTAATTATATATTATAATATATTAAAAATTATAAACAACTAAAGGATATAAAAAATTTTTAGAATATTATTATCCTATAAACTATTTACAACTTGTGATTTATAACTAAATAATAAACATATTAAAAATAATATTATACATATAAATATAATAATTGTAATTATATAAATAATAATATCATTCTTTTTATAAAGAGAGCACTCTTTATTATTAAAATCTATTTTAATAAAATCATCTTTAGTTAATTGCATTTCATAAATAGGGTTAAATTCAGCATTATTTACTATATATATATTATTTATTTTTTTAATATTATTTATTTCATTTTTATAATTACCTTTTGCATTAATATTAACTAATTGTTTATTATTAGTATAATTAATAGTAATACAACTTATTATAGCACCATTAACAATACTATTACATAATAAACCATAATTATTCCCATTTATTTTAATACGCCCTTTAATATCTATATTCTGTAATCTACCTCCATTTAATATACTAACTAAACCTCCAATAACAATGTCTGTATCAGTTCCTTCATAATTAGTATTAATAACATTTTCTCCATTAATAACACAATTTGTTATGAGACTTTTATTATTAAACGTAATAATAGATGCTTTATTTGAATTAATATTAATATTTTCAAATGAACATTTATCTATTGTTCCATTATTAATATCACATACAACACTAATCCCATTAAAGACATCATTGTTTATTACTTTATCTCTATCAGTATTAAATATTATATTACTAAAAACACAATCACTTATAGTACCATCATTATTGCCATCAATTATAAAACTATATTTATTATCATTAAATGGAAATTTTTTAGTCATATTTTTAAAATAACATTTTTTAATAATTCCTTTATTATTATTTGTTAAAAATCCAATTAAATTATCAAATATTAAATTATCAATAATACTGTCTTTATCAATAGTATTAAAAAATGATTTATATTGTTGACCTATTTTTTTAATTTGTAAATTTTTTAAAACTTTACCATTACCATTTATAGTAGTATTAATTAAATTTATTTCTGTTGGAAAATTTGTATCAACAATAGTGTCACTGTTATAATTAAAATCAAAATCATTATTAATATTAATAATTTTATTTATAATGTCAATTTTATCATAAATAAAAGACCCATCAAAAATGTTCTTTTTAATTATAAATAAATTTATTAAATCTATTTGATTATTAATTTCAATAACTTCTCTATTATCAGAATTATTCATATAAATTATGTAGATAATTTATATGAATTAAATATACTTTTACTTTCAGATATTAACCAAATACATTTTCAGTGCAATATTCTAAATATAAAAATCCATCATCATTTTTATATGATTTATATATTTCACTAATAGATTGAGTTCCAGATAACATAATATTTTTATTTGAAACCATAATATATATTGATGTTTTTTCATCGGTTTTAATAGTTTTTTTTAATAATTGAAGAATTGTTGCTACAGTCATATCATGCGCAACTAATAATTTATTTTTATTAATCTTAGGTAAGACTTTATCTTGTTTACTTTTTTCCAAAATAACTGGTATTTTATCAGTGTATTTTTGTAATAATGTATTTGAACGTTTTTTTCTATCTTCAAAAGACATGCTCTCAATATACTTTATATCTTGAATATTTGTAGACTTTTGGTCGTTAATACTCATTATAATAATATAGATTTAAATTAATTTTTTTTCTCTAAAATTTTACCGATATCTGCAACTGATGAAATAAAATATTTAGGCATTTTATAATCCATTAATCTATTAATAACTTCCATTCTCTTAATATTTTTAATAGTCTCACAACTATCATCAAATATCTGTTCATCCATACCCATAATATTTGACGAATCGATAACATTGATTGTATCAATTTTTGCATTTAAACCTTCTAATGTATTTAATTTTGATTCACCAACCTTAATACATTTTCCAGCTGGAAGTTTTAAACTATTTATCATCTTATATAACATAAATGGTTCTGGTTTTCCCAATATAACCTCGTTATTACAAACAACGGCATCATACTCAATACCATTATTTTTTAATGATTTATCAATAACACTAAAAACATTTTTATTATAAAAAGTTGTTATACCAATTTTATAACCTAATTTTCTTAATAAATTTGTTGTTTTAACTGCTCCATTAATAGGAGCAGTAAATTCTGAAGAACTATTTAATACCACCAATTCATTCTGATAATCTGTATAAATTGATTCAAATTTATTTCTACAATTATTAACATTACATAATGCTCTAATATGATTTTCTTGATTAACTCCAATATTATTTCTAATTTTATTTTCAGAAATATGAATACCATGATTATTAAACGCACGACTGACTGCAATAACTGGAACATGCATGCCAAAATCAATTAATACCCCGGATAAGTCAAATATAATTCCTGAATATTTATTAAGCGATTGTTTATTAAATCTAATTACTCCTTTAATTGCCATTAATATATTAATATTAAATTAAATATAAATTTAAATCAATTTTTTTCTAAATTATTATAGTAATATTAATTTCATGGTATTTATAACCTTAATTAATACGTCATTTGAAATATATACTAATATTTCAGTGTGGCTCATTACCACAGGAGTTAAATATACTCTGTATGGAACTTATTATTTAATAAAATCTATAAACCCTTCTAAAACTAAAGAAGAACTAGAATTAATTGAACTAAGGAATGAGATTAGTCAATTAAATAAACAATTACATTTAATAAATAATATTCATAATAATCCAAATATAGTTTCTAAATATAACTTAAATATAGAAGAACCACCTAATTTAACATTAGATGATGAATTTACCTTTATCAATAAAGAAACTCATTTATAATAAATATGTTGAAAGGATACAATTAGAAAACTTATATTTTTAAGCAATTAATTTATAAAAAAATGAAATTAATAGTTAATAGACATCTATCTATTAACTATTAATGAATATAATATATGATTTTTGGAAAAATAATTCTAACTTATGGTTTAATTCAACTGCTGATGATGATAAATATATTACTGAGAAGTTTATTGATTATTTAGTTGATAATAATATATCTAATAAAAATGATTGGACTTCTTATTGTATATATTATGATCAATTATTAAAACATTTTAATCGTCATAATAATACAAACTTAAACCCCCCACATAATTTCTTAATTAATTGTTATTTAAATTATGAAAAATTTAAAGAAAATTTAGATGATTTTGAATTTATGTTTACTTTGATGCCAATCCGTCATACACATCAATTAAATCATGTTAAATTTGTATTAAATGAAACTTGGAATAGATTATCAAATGATAAAAATAATCAATTTATTAGAAAGTTCTTAGTTGCAACATATGAAAGATATATTAAATGCACTACTGAAAATAATATTAAAACTTATATTGATGAAAAAACTATTTTTAATCATACTGATATATTGGATAAAATATCACCGACTAATAAAACAATTAATATTAATAATATAATTGATCCATTTTATTTGAATATGAAAGAATATTTTATAAATAATAATTTAATTAATGAAAATATATCTGAAATTATTGTGAGTATAAGCGGCGGCGTTGATAGTATGGTATGTAGTTATTTATTAAAACAACTAACTTTAGATTTTAAAAATATTAGAATTGGTTGCGTTCATATTGATTATTATAATAGACCTGAATGTGAAAAAGAAGAAGAATTACTAATTTGGTGGTGTAATACAATTCTAAATATTCCATTATATATTAGAAGAATAGATGAAATAAATCGACCAAAATGTATGGAATATGAGTTAAGAGATTTATATGAAAGTTATACTAAAGATGTTCGATTTAATAGTTATATTACCATAAATGAAAATTTATCTAAATATGTTATTTTGGGTCATAATAAAGATGATACAATTGAAAATATTTTTACAAATACAGCAAGTCAATCCCATTATGAAAATCTTTTAGGTATGACACCTTTATCAAAACAATCTTATAAAAATAAAGATATATATTTTCTTCGACCTTTAATTAATATTAGTAAATCTGATATTTATCAATATGCTATAAATCATAATATCCCATTCCTACAAGATAGTACTCCAAAATGGAGCCAACGTGGAAAAATTCGCGATATTGTATGCCCAGCTCTCACTCAATGGAACCCATTAATATTTGATGGATTAATTAAACTATCTGAAAAAATGTCTCAAATGACACTATTATTAGACAAATTAATTTCTCCTGATATTAATTTCAATACAATTAATGATGTGCCAATAGATAATATTTATTGGACAACTTTATTAAAGAAAAATAATATTTATATTACTCAAAAAACATTAGATAATTTAATTAATAAAATAGAATATTTTCAAAAAAATCCTATTAAATTAAGCGAAAAAAGAAAAATAACATTGTGTAAAAATACCATGATTGAATTTACACAAAAAGATAAACTATATATAATAATTAAAACATCTTAATTAAAGGAATAGCAAAAGCCAATGGAATTAAATATGGAATATGGTTTTGCGTTGGTTTATTTAATGCAATTGGTCCCTTTTGTTGATAATTTTGTTGATAATTTTTTTGATATATTTTGCGTTTTTCTTTTTCTTCAATTAATTTATCAATATAATTTTTTTCATATCCAGAATTTATTAATTGTTCAACAGTATGTTTTCCAATTAAATGTATTTTAATTGTTAAAAGATTGTGTGTCTTAAATTCACAAATATTGCATTTATGTTTAACATTTTCATTTGATATTCCTTTCATTTTATAATATGATTTTTTCTTAATTTCATTTCGTCGAGAATTGTGAAAAGTTGCCAATTTTATTTCATCTTCTTCAAAATCACTCGCATTTGATTTTATATGCTTATATAAATGATTATAATAAAAACCAGTTAGATTAAAAAATTTATTACAAAAGCGACAATTATATTGAGGCATAATAATTATTATAATGCTATTAGTTTAAATTAAATTCAATTTTTTTAAACACTTAGAGTTTTATTCCTGAATTGCAAACAAACGTCGTGCCAAAGAGCTTGTATTAAATGTATTAATAACTTGTTCTTCATTTTGAACTGTGTTTTGCTTTGTAATACTATAAACAGGGTCCATTTTAATATAGTAATTAATACTATCCAGAATAATATGTTTAAATCGCATTGTTTCAGTCATATCGAATTCATCAATGTAATATAAAATGAGATTTTTGGGATGCATAATTTTAATATTATCATCATAATGAATGAAATTCATTGTATGATTTCGCTTCATGGTTAGATTAATATTAAAACCATCTTCAGTTGTATAAGTAGTAGTAGTTCGTGGTTCAGTCATACGGCGGTAGCTACTAATTTGACTAATAGTAATTGGTGTATTGGCAAGATAAAAGATATCCAAATTATTAACATCAAATGATACTGGAATTGAAAACAGTTCACATAACATTTTAACACCCATGCCTCCACCAATTACAAATGGAATATTATTAGTATTAAAATATTTAATAAAGTTATTGAGAATCTCATTGACAGTCTCCATATAATATATATTAAATGCTATATTAGTCTTTTTATTTTCAATTTTTATAACTGTTAATTGGAGTAATTATGATTTATATTTGCAATGCAAATATAAATCATAACTCCCAATCAATTTTTATAAAACTATAGATTATTATCAATATTTGTTTCATTAACACTAGATAATTTCATTTCAAGATATTTACCTTTATATTTATAATATTTTCTTTTAAGCTTATGAATAGTATCAATACTAATACTACTATTAATATCAGATACATCTTCAGATATAGTAACTGATATAATTTCCTCATTAACTATATCTCGTGCCATATAGCCTAAATTAATATTAATATTCTTGAATATATCTTTGAATTTAATATTAATTCTATCATTAAATAAAACTAATTTATTATCCATTTTAAAAATATATAATAATTTTTTATAATATTCATCTTCTATATTTTGATTTTTAATTTTTGAATAATTATATAATATTTTTGCAAGTTTTTTATAATCATTTGTTTCTAATGTAATCATATTATTAAAAATTTTAGGAATTAAATCTTTGAAATTAAATATCCATTTATAATAATCATCTTCTTTTTTTAAATAATTAAACATTTGCAATGGGTCAATTATAATTTTTTTTAATCTATTATCCATATTATTTGTATATGTTTTATTTAACTTCCCATCAATTATAATTAAATCTTTGCAATTAGATTTATTTGATATTAAATATTTAAATGATGCAAATTGTTTTGAAATAGTTTTCCATGATAAATTTGTTACAATTTGAATAATAATTATATTATTTATAAATTTATGTTTAATATTTGATAAATATTTAATATCTTTTAATAAAATGTGAGTTTTAAAAAAGAATAACTTTATAATTTGATATATTAATATTTCATTATAAATTCTAGAATTATAAATAACTGATGTATCTTCATTTAATAAACATTTATATATTTTTAATAAATAAATATAAATAGATTTTAATTTATGATTAATATATTGAATATTTTCCTCATTTTTAATTAATAAATATAATATTTTAATAAAATTTGGATTTAATGTTCTTTTATCATAATTTATTGGATATAAATTAGTTTCTAATAAACAACTAATAATTTTTTGATTATCTAAATTATAATTATCAATTATATTTTTAAATTTATCAAATGATAATTCATGTAAATTATTAAAATTATTATTTATAATTTCTAATTCAGTAAATTTTTCATTGTTAAAAATATAGCTGTTTACCATAATAATAACATTTTGTTTTTTTTTATATAATACTCGAATTGATATATCAAATATTTTATCAAAATGGTTAATTATTAATGTATTTAATAGATTTTTAATTGAAATAAATTTATTATATTTATTTGGATATGGTTTTAAATAATTTCTTTGAATATTATTTATTAAATGTATATTATCACAAGCTTCGTTTTTAATATAAATTTTTATAATTTTACCATTATTATCATAAAAATAATGTCTCTTTTTTTTTATTAAATTTGGATTATTTATGAACTCTATATGTTCTTCAATACTTAATGTGTTACCATAAAAATTCATCTTAATTTGTTTAATTAAATTAATTATTTGAAGTATTTTACTAGTATCTGCAATATTAGATATATTTCCATCTGCAATTGTTGCTAAACAAAAGTTTAAATACCTACATACTCTATAATAAACTTTATTAATTTGTTCCAAATTTTCTTCAGTATTATCATTATTTGAATGTAATTTTAATAAATTAATTAAATTCATTAAATTCATATTTTTATATAATATAAATTTTTTATTAAATTTTTTATTAACTTCATTAATCATAATATTTAAAAAATCAAAATCATTTGTTGCCGATAATATTTTAAATATATAAAATTGATCACAAATTAATTCATTTTTAACTATTAGAAAAGTTAAAGGAAAAGATATAGGCATTTTAACTATACCATATGAAAAATTACATAAAATTATATTATGTATTTTTTTATCATCAATTGTATTTATTATCAAACTATCATTATTTATATCTACACTAAATGGAACATTTGAACTCTTATCATACACCTCAACAGGCAATAATATATACATTATTAATATTAAAAATAAAACAACTTTAAATAAAAAAATTTATTTTTGAGTTAATGCAACTAATTTATATACTAATATTTTATATTTATCGGGTTCGTCCTTCCATAATTTAGAATATTCTATATTAGCAGGTGACTCAAAATTAGGTTCCGATAGCATACTAATAATACTCATCATAATACTATCAACACCATGACTAGGGTTCCATCGTTCATAATCTTTTTCATATCCATACAAATCACGACCTTGATGTAAAATAGAAATACATACTTCACCAGTCCGATGAATATTTGGATGAACCATATTATTGAATTTAACTTTTGGTGGTTCAATTGGATAATTGTAAGGAAACATAATTTCGCCATCAAACATACCTCCTTCATATATGGTATCTTCTGGACCAATTAAGATAAAATTCCAAATTAAAAAATTATTTTCATGAGGTAAAACTGAATAAAAATAATTTGGTTCTTTATTAATTTGTTTTAATTCTGATGCTAAACGTTTGAATGCCATTAATTATTGATATTTCATTTCAATTTAAACAATTATCAATTTTTATGCCTCCACTTGCGGATAAGGATAGGACCAAATGGTTCCATAAAAATTGATTTAATAAAATTATAATTTTAATAAAGAAATGATTTAATGGAAAATGATTATAATGATAATATTCAATTATTAAATGTTAATGAAAGAGAACCAAAAACAAATAAACATAATTCGACAATTAAATTCTTTTTTATTGTATCTATATTTTTATGTGTAATTGCATATATTTTAATTGATACTAATATACTATCATCATATGAATATATAATTAGTAAAAATGAAACAATCTCATCTGAATACAAATATATATTTTTATTTGATTCTTTCTATTCTTTATGGTATTTATTCATCTATATTTATATTATTTGCACTAATAATAAAAATATTATATTTTATATATATTTTTCAATTCCAGTTGTATATTTAGCAAATATTATTTATCATATAGTTTCAAGTATTATTATTAATAAAAAATTAAAAACTATGAATTTTATCAATATTTATGATGAAGATAGAACATTTATGTTTTATTGTATAGCAGTATTATTCAATTGTATTATGTCATTTTTATTCATAAGATATATTGTATAAAAATTGATAGGGTGTAAGCGTTTTTACTATATAAAAACTCTGACATTTCATAAAAATTGATTTAATCATTAATTATATAAATATAATAATAATTAATGAAATATATAATGAAATACATTACTTATCTTAAAAATAATTTTTCTTATAATCAACCTATTGTTTTATTAGGTAGATGGAATATTGTTTATTGTGATAAAAAAATTAATAAAAAGATTGACTTGTCTAATGAAGATCATTGTGGAGCATGTGATATTAATAGTTTATATCAATATAATAAATATAAAGATATTAACAAATTAATATTTTATGAAACAATGTAATAAATTAAATAATTTAATTAGCAAAGCGGGTTAAATCACTATACGTATAATTTTCATTAATACCAACTGCTAATCCAATTTTTAAATAATCATCAATTGTTCCAAATGTAATATTTTTCCCAATAAACTCTTCTATATCTTCTAAAAGTAATTCACTATTTTTAACAGCTACATTTTTATATTTATTAATAAATTTGAACAAAAATTTAAAAACATTAAAATTAGAAGAATAAGCCCATAATGATGATAATTCTAGTGTTGGATTACTAATATTATCATTATTACATAGAATATAAATCATTCCTGTCTTGAATTTAATATTATAAAGTTCATTAGGTTCTTTTGGTAAAGGTCCATATGATTCATCAATATAATTATCTCTCCATACTTGTTCTATAATATTGGAGTTTGCAAATGAATAAACCTGTAGCATTTTAATAAATGTTTGCTCCTTATTATTAATATTAATATTATCAAATGAATTCCACATAAATTTTTCAACATCCAATTCCATTGTAGTTGAATAATAATTCACTAATTGAAATAAGTGGTTAATAATAAAATCATAATTACTTTTGGAAGTAATCAAATTTTTATATAAATCATTAGGATGCATCATTAATTGTTGAGGTAAGATAGTAGCCATAATTATTATTATTATTATTAATATAAATAAATATTCAATTTTTCCCATATAAATAATGAAAATTAACTTTCATTATTTATATTAGTAAAATTATTATCATATGCATAGCATTATAAGTGGTTTCAATTTTTATAAAACGACACACTTGTGTGTAGTTTTATAACCTATAGTTAATATAAATAAAAATTGATTTAATTTAATTATATTTAATAATTAAATTATTATATGGAATGTCCTGAATGTCTTAGTTATATTAATGGAGAACAATGTAATAATTGTGTTTTTAATATTAATGAAATAGAAGTAAATCATATTTTTAATATTTATGTATTAAAATGTCAAGATAAATCCTCTGGATGTAAATATTATATTGGTAAAACAAATGGAGATGTTAATATTCGTTTTAATCAGCATAAGAGTAAAAATAATACTTGTGCATGCACAACTAAATATCCACCGATTGAAATTATTGAAATAATTCAATCAAAAGATCCATTAGATGAAGATAAAATTACCAAAAAATATATGATGAAATATGGTATAGATAATGTTCGCGGTGGTTCTTATACTAAATTAGTATTAGAGGAATGGATGATTAAATGTTTAGAACATGAATTCACATCTGCAAAAGATATTTGTTATAATTGTAATGAAAAAGGACATTTTATTCGTGAATGCCCTCTTAATAATAAATTTAATATTAAAAAATATTTGGAGGAATTTAAAGAGTTTTATACAATTAATGAAGAAATTGATAAATTAGAAAAAGTATATGAAGAGATTATTATTCTAAATCATCAAATTAATAGTACTAATCAATTTGATATAGATAAATATAATAAACTTGTTCCTGATATTAAAGAATTAGATATTATTATACTTTCACTACAAAAAAAATTAGAAGAAATTGAAAAATCACCTGATAATGATCCTAAATATCGGTGTAAATACTCACCACAAAGAAATGCATTATTACAAGAAAAAAGAAATGAAATATTTGAATTGCAGAAAGAAAAATCAGTTTTACAATCTCAATTAAGTAGTATTAATATAATTCCTATTTATGAAAAATTATTTGTAAATGATAAACTATATATAGCTAATCCAGATAATAATGTTATTAAATTATATAAACTTCAAGCTTTTAATTTGGAGAAAAAGAAGGATTTAAAAGGATTATTAAGTGTTCATACATCTGAAGATTTAATAAAAATGAAATTATCTGGGTTATATGAAAAAAAGATAGAAATGCTCACATCATGATGATTATTAACTGATACTTTTATATTAGCGTAGCGAATATGAAAAAAATATAATTATTTGTTTATTAAAATAATATAATATATTATATATGACTAAAATATTATATTATGAATATTTTAAAGGACAAAAAATAAAAGAAAACTTTGAACAAGTTTCAACAGTTGCAACAGATGCATCTTTTTTTAAATTCGACCCATTAACTAAAACAATAATTGGATATAATGTTGGTTTACCATCTAATGTTATTATACCAGCAAAAATTAATAATGTTGATGTATTAAATATAGGTTATGGTGCATTTGGTAATTACACTGAATTAACTAGTATTATTATAGGTAATAATGTTACTACCATAGGCACTTATGCATTTATAAATTGCACTGGATTAAGTAATATTATTATACCTGATAGTGTTATTACTATAGGTGATTATGTATTTTATAATTGCACTGGATTAACTAGTATTAATATTAATAATGTTACTACTATAGGAGATAGTGCATTTTTTGTTTGCGCTGGATTAACTAGTATTACTGTTAGTCAGTTAAATTCTAATTATAGTAGTGAAAATGGCGTTTTATTTAATAAATTAAAGACCATATTAATACAATATCCTATTGGTAATATTAATACAACATATAATATACCTGATAGTGTTACTACTATAGATTATGGTGCATTTAGTTTTTGTGCTGGATTAAGTAATATTATTATACCTGATAATGTTACTACCATAGGCACTTATGCATTTGCACATTGCACTGGATTAAGTAATATTATTATACCTGATAATGTTACTACTATAGGTGAAGGTGCATTTAGTTTTTGTGCTGGATTAAGTAATATTATTATACCTGATAGTGTTACTACTATAGATTATGGTGCATTTATTGGTTGCAGTGGATTAACTAGTATTATTATACCTGATAATGTTACTACTATAGATACGTATGCATTTTATAATTGCACTGGATTGACTAGTATTATTATAGGTAATAATGTTACTACTATAGGTAATAGTGCATTTAAGTATTGCACTGGATTAACTAATATTACTATAGGTAATAATGTTACTAGTATAGGCGATAGTGCATTTTATGGTTGCACTGGATTAACTAGTATTACTGTTGGCGCGTTAAATTCTAATTATAGTAGTGAAAATGGTGTTTTATTTAATAAATCAAAGACAGCATTAATACAATATCCTGTTGGTAATAATAATAATACAACATATAATATACCTGATACTGTTACTACTATAATTAATTATGCATTTTATGGTTGCACTGGATTAACTAGTATTATTATAGGTAATAATGTTACTAATATAGGTGAAGGTGCATTTTATGGTTGCACTAGATTAACTAATATTACTATAGGTAATAATGTCACTACTATAGAATTTAATGCATTTACTAGGTGTTCTGGATTAACTACTATTATATTTAGAGGTAATAATATCACTACTATAGATTATTATGCCTTTTATTCTATAGGTGATTCAATTACTACTATATATAGTGATAATATTAATTTGGAAAATCTATTTAAATCAAGCACAAATAAACAAACCAACCTATTAAGATTTGAAAACTTATCAGCATTACCGACAAGTACGCAGACAACTACATCAACAAGTTCGCAGAACATAACATCATCATCAACACCATTATTATCATCAACAACCCCATCATTATCAAGTTCGCAGAACATAACATCATCATCATCAAGTTCGCAGAACATAACATCATCATCATCAACACCATCATCCACATCAACATCATCAACACCATCATCAACTTCATCAACATCATCCACACCATCATCAACATCAGCAACAACAATAAGTTCACAGAATACTACATCAACCTCTACTAATTCACATAAAACAACGTCAAACACAAACAATATTTTTTATTATATAACAGCATTTATTATATTAATTTTATTATTAATAATAGGTAATATATTATTTTTATAAATAAAACATTTTCTTAATTATCCCAACCATAGGTTATTACTTGCGACTTAAAAATAATCAATAAAAATTATGTTTATAATCTTTGATTTATTCTGATAAACATAATTTTTATGGGTACTAATATTGGTTATCATCTTTGATTATAACCAATGTGACCCATTAGTGAAAGGATAATCTTTGATTATAACCAATGTGACCCATTAGTGAAAGGATAAATGCTCGCATTATGATGATTATTAACTGATACATATTATTTTTTTATAACATATAATATATGAGTAAAATATTATATTATGAATATTTTAAGGGACAAAAAATAAAAGAAAACTTTGAACAAGTTTCAACAGATGCTTCTTTTTTTCAATTCGACCCATTAACTAAAACAATAACTGGATATAATGCAGGTATACCGTCTAATGTTATTATACCACCACAAATTAACAATGTTGATGTATTAAATATAGGTTATCAAGCATTTTATAATTGTACTGAATTAACTAATATTACTATAGGAAATAATGTTACTACTATAGGTCAATTTGCATTTACTAATTGCTTTGGATTAACTAATATTAATATAAATAATGTTACTAGTATAGGAGCTAGTGCATTTAATTATTGTACTAGATTAACTAATATTACTGTTGGAGCGTTAAATTCTAATTATAGTAGTGATAATGGTGTTTTATTTAATAAATCAAAGACAGAATTAATACAATATCCTGCTGGTAATAATAATACAACATATAATATACCTGATAGTGTTACTACTATAGGTAATAATGCATTT
>JACCDO010655494.1_pt1 | contig 16454 bp, 16 predicted proteins | sample 7446101 | NCBI WGS metagenome assembly JACCDO01 (sample SAMN15323440, study PRJNA562643) | freshwater metagenome | isolation source: river surface water | place: USA:Blue River Watershed | collected 2017-08-16 | reverse complement strand
TTGAAATATCAAATAAATACGAACATTTAGGGCAAAAATACATTAGATTATTATATAAACTAACTAAGATTTTATATAATTTAATTTCAATTTTATAAAAAGTTGATAAAACAATACTTAAAACTATGTTAAGAGTAATATAATAATTATGAAATCACGTGAATCCAAAGGAATCTATGAAATATTTTCATGTATTTGCGAGCCAGTTGTTACAGGAATTTATTATGTATGTGGTTGTTGTTTTACAAATAAATTCAAATGCGAAATTTGTGAAACAAGATTTAAATCAAGGTCACAATTAGCATATCATATAAGAGAGTCACATAGCGAAATTTATGCTTGGGGGTCTTCTACAAAATTTAGGGAAATATTAGAATCAGAAAAACTTATTTAATTTTATTAAATTTTTCTACAATTGTATTAAAATCTAACACTTCTTTTTTCATAAAATATATTTGTTTATCAACTGGCACTTTGCCATATATTTGTTGATAAGATAATAAGTCTTCTTCTAATTTTTTTTTATTGGTATTAAATTCTTCAGTTATTTCCTTAGTAAAATATTTTGATACTTGTTCAAATTTATTATCAAGTACATCACATATTGCCAAATTATATGTGTGATAAATTAATGATAAATTATATTCAATTGAACTAATATGTTCTGGTTGTGTATTTTCAAATCCAGGTTCATTTTGTATAGGATATTCTCCCATCAAAGATCTGATTGAAACCAATACTAAACGAATATTCATTATAGGTTTCCATGATGGTCCAGACCATGTGCCTAGTATTGACAGACAAACTTTACCACCTTCATATAAATTAGGGTTAAATCTAACCTTATTATTTATAGTAAGAAGATTAACCGTCGGAGGATTTTTAGGATAATCTGTTGGATATTTAATATCAAAAAAAAAGTACCCACCAAAGTATGGAGTGTTTGCTGGCCCAACAATTAGGGCATATTGTTGAAATATATTTGTTTTGTCAATCCATAAATAAATTCCATCTGGTTTTGCTTTATTAAAATCAACATAGTCGTTCATTACTCTAATAGTCGATGTATTCATAAAAGTTTATTAATAATAAATAAGGGTTTTTGTTTAAATTAAAAACAATTGGAATTCGTATTTAAACAAAATCCTATACAGTGGTAGTATTTTGGTTTGTGGGGAGCGATTGTAATTTTTCATTGTTTGATTCCATATAATACATTAAACAATAAAACACAAAACCATTTATAAAATTCATCATCATTCTTTTGTCAATTTTAATTGCCAAAACAAAATCACTAATAAGCGAATTTATTATACCACCAAATATAAAGGTAATAATCAGTCCATTAATTAAATCCAAAAAGGTTAGCATTGGGACTTCTGAAATTAAATCCCAAAAAAATGTAAAATCAATTTTTACAATTTTAGGGGGTATAGTGGGTGGGACAAGTTTTTTGTAAAACTTTTGGGAATTTAAAAAAAAAATCGCGCGCGGTAAGGGTAAGTATGGAATATTCCATTTCCACCTATTTTGTAGGCTTGTTTAAAACAGGGTAAGTGGAATATTCCAATAAATACTAGATGTATAAATAGATGTATAATTATTTATATTATAAATATATTTATATGTTATATGTAATTATGATATAAAATATTATAATATCGGGTAAGTATAAAGTAAGTGGTTATGGTAAGTATAAAGTAAGTATTGGGTAAGTGTAAAGTAAGTATTTTGGAAATCTCAACGATTTTTTCATGTAATAAAATATTTACTTGAAACTATATTTTGATATATAATCATAATACATCTATATAATAATAATTGCGTAGTCTTATTTAATAATATTAAAATCCATTTCCATAAAATACTTACCCAATACTTACTTTAGTTAAAATATCAATAAATGTTATATCATATTATAGAGCTTTATGCTTAGTATTAATATTGTAAAATTATTATAAAACATAATTACATCTATTATACATAACCCAATATTATGGAATATTCCACTTACCATAAATATTAAACTCAATAAGATTAACAACAACGCGCGCGCGCGGAAATAATACTTACTTTATACTTACCCAATACTTACTTTTACACTTACCCAAATACTTACTTTACACTTACCGGGTATAATTTAATTATAAGATGTATATATATCAAAATTATATATTCAACTAACATAAAATATACTAATGCATATATTATAACATCTCCCAAAAAATGGAATATTCCACTTACCCTGTATTGAAACAGCCTACAAAATAGGTGGAAATGGAATATTCCATACTTACCCTTACCGCGCGCGATTTTTTTTTTAAATTCCCAAAAGTTTTACAGAAAAACTTGTTCACACCATAGGTCTGGTGTTAAAACCGGTGGAATATTCCATTTTTTGGGTTATGTAAATATGATTGGTATTATTAATTTTAAAAAAATTAATAAAAAAATCAGTAAGTATTATAATCAATATATTATAAGTACAAACATAATTATATAGTAAGTGTAAAGTAAGCATAAATTATAAAATATGTTAAAGACAAATTTTTTAATAATTATTAATAAATGTATTCCTGTGAGAAATGCAATTTAAAATTTAAAACATATAATGGATTTTGGAAACATAATAAAAACAAACATAATGATCCAGCCACAAATACTGACATGACCTACAAACATAAATGTTCTTATTGTACTAATACTTATAAACATAAACAATCAAAATGGGCCCATGAAAGAACGTGTAAAGCCTCAAAAGAAGTTAATTTTGAAACTTTACAAAAAGAGCTAAATGAGGTTAAGACAGAATTAGACCGCGTTAAAAATAAACCAGCAACTATAATCAATAATAATAACATTAATAAAGGAACAATAAATAGAGGACCAGTTTATAATTTTTTAACAAAACCTGGAGAAGAAAATATTAATATGTTATCAGAAACAGAAATAGAATATATAATGGAACAAGAAATGAATTGTTTAATTACATTAGTAGAACTGGTTAACTTTAATGAAAAACATCCAGAAAATCATAGTTTTTGTAATACTGCATTAAATGATAAATACATAAGTACAATGAATACAGAGACAATGACAATTGAAAAACAAAGAAAAAAAGATTTTTTTGATATGACTTTATCAAATGGTATTAGAAATATGAAATTGTTGTATGAAAAAATGGGTGCAAAGGCAAAAAAAACTCCAAAGGCAATAAAATATAAAGAAACAATTGATAATTTAACAGAATTTGTTTTAATAAATAACAAAGGGAAAAAAACTTATGTTGAATTGATGAATATACTTACTTTTAATAAAAGACACATACCTCAGCTAACTTGGTCTCAACTTACTAATAATCAAATACCTGGGTCAAATTTAAATAATAACCTTGTTGATACAACAAATCGTATTGATGTAAAATCATCAAGTGAAAATACAATAATTCCAAAACAAAAGTATTTATCTGAAGTAAGAAAAAATATATGTGATATTAATGTAGATAGTGATTTTGACTCTGAACTTTCTAGCGATTCTGAGTCAGACGAATCAGACCTAGATGAATTACCAACTATAATAATTAATAAACAAACATATATTTTAGATAAAAATTTTTTATATACAATTGTTCATAATAAAAAAGGGGAATTGTATGGAAGTTTAGTAAATGGAAAATTTAGAAGATTACGACCAAAGGACATAGAAGTATAATTTAAAACAATAATTGTCAACAAAATAGTATTTTTATTATATTTTCAATGTTATAACATATAATAAAAATATATAAAATAATTTTTACAACTGTAATAGTTGATATTACATTAATATGAAGAATACTATTTAGTGTTAAAAATACGATATATTATATGATGAATACCATCATAACTCTATAAGTACCCTATAAGACCTTAAAAAAATTGATAAATATATTTAAAAAAATCTTTGTTTAAGTAATTAATAATATGACTGATAATAAAAAATTAGCCAAATACAAGGAGCGTGTCTACGATTTACTTGAAAAATGCAGATATATAGAAGATAGTCAAAAGAAGCCAACACATCTATCATATGGTTTATTTCAGGGTAAATTTGTATTAGATAATTTACAAAAAAAGGAACTGCTAAGTTTATATTCAAAAGCAATTAGAGCCGGTGTTCAAGATTTTTCTATTCTTGAAAAACAAAAAGAATACGGTCCAATTATTGTTGATATTGATTTGGAAGACCTTGAAGAAAATTATGAAGAAGGAAATAGATTATATGATGAGGACATGATTGAAAATATTGCTGGTAAATATATTGAAGCTATTAATTATTATTTGAATGTATCGAGGGACACACTTAAAGATACATTAAAATGTTTTGTTTTTGAAAAACCTAAACCAACCAATAAAGAAGATACTTTAAAGGATGGTTTTCATATGATTTTTCCAGATACATGTGTCCATTCAAAAATTCGCCACTTAATTAGAAACAGAGTTGTTAAAAAATGTATAGAAGAGCAAACTTTTGATGGTTATGCAAACAGTCCTGAAAAAATTATTGATAAAGCTGTTGTCGAATCAAATGGTTGGTTTTTATATGGTTCAAAGAAACCAAATGGTCAACTATATGAATTAACAAAAGTATATGACCATAAACTTGAAATGGTTTATAATCATGAAGACAAAGTTATGATTGACCCAAATACTGGCGAAGAAACAAACGAATATTATAAAAACAGTACTTTAATTAAATTTTTATCACTTCAAAAAGAGGAATATTGTAAAGAATATGCAACAACATTAAATTTTACTGAATATGAAATTGAAGCCGAACTCCAAACTAACAATGTAAATCAAAGTCCAACAACAGAAACTCTTAAATACGAAGTTCCACTTGCAAAAGAAGATGAAGTTAGACGTGCTGTTAAATTCACTAGCATGTTAAATGATAAACGTGCAGATGATTATCATGACTGGCTTCGTGTGGGGTTAGCTTTACATAATATTGATAACTCTCTCTTACCAACTTGGGTCGAGTTTTCAAAGAAATGTGGCAAAAAATTTAAAGAAGGAGAATGCGAGAAAGTATGGAAAACCATGAAAAACCCAACAAGCGGTAATGTGCTAACTATTAGGTCATTAGCTTTTTGGGCCAAACAAGATAGTCCAAAACAATATGAGGACTTTAACCGTGAAGAATTTAAAGCAATGATGCGTAAGAGTTTAGATGGTAATACATACTATATTGCTAAGAGTGTTTACTCCAAATATTGCGATAGATTTGTATGTTCATCAATTAAAGCAAATTGTTGGTGGGAATTTAAAAACCATCGTTGGGTCCGCGTGGAAGAAGGTTATTCACTTAAAGTACTATTATCTGAAGATTTTGCTAATGAGTACAACAAGGAAATTGCAGAAATCAGTTTAAAAGCTACTGTTGTTTCAGGTATTGAAAAGGAAGAACTACAACAACGTAGAACTCGTATTGATAAAATTGTGGAAAAACTTATGAATAATGCATTTAAGAACACTTTGATGGACGAATGTAAAAGTCTTTTTTATGACGCAACATTTGAACAAAAACTTGATTCAAATATTCATCTAATTGGCTTTGAAAATGGTGTTTATGATTTGGAACAAAGCCTTTTCCGCGAAGGTCGTCCAGACGATTATATTACATTAAGCACTAAAAATGATTATTACAAATGGAACGAGAAAAATCCATTAAATAAACAAATTATGAAATTCTTTGAACAAGTTTTACCAAATAAGTCTGTTCGTGATTACTTCATGAATGCACTATGTACTTGTTTATCTGGTGAAACTAAAGAAGAAAAACTTTATGTGCTTACAGGTTCAGGTTCAAACGGTAAATCTCTTACTATGGATATTATGTATCAATCACTTGGTGATTACTATATGAGTTGTGACATTAGTATCATTACTAGAAAACGTGGTCAATCAAATCAAGCAGCACCAGAAAAGGTTCGTATGAAAGGTAGGCGTTGTGGTGTATTTCAAGAAGCAGATGATGGAGAAAAACTTAACGTCGGTGTTATGAAAGAATTTACTGGTGGTGACAAAGTTTTGATTCGTGATTTGTTCAAGGGTTCAACTGAAATGATTGAATTTAAACCACAAATGAAATACTGGTTAACTTGTAATCAACTTCCTGAAGTTCCTTCAAATGATGATGGTACATGGAGACGTATTCGTGTAATTGAATTTTTATCAAAGTTTTGTGATAACCCAACCAAACCAAATGAATTTTTAATTGACAACACATTGAAACACAAGATTGAACAATGGGCACCAACATTTGTCAGCTATCTTATTCATATTTATAACACTGAATATAAGAATAAGACCTATCTTACCGAACCATCTGAAGTTATGGCATCAACTAAACAATACAAAATGGAAAACGACCATTTTACTGAATATGTTATCCAATGCATTGAAGTTACTGGTAATAAGAAAGACACCGTTGGTATGAAGGCGTTATGGGATGACTTTAAGAGATGGTTTGGTGATTTTCATGGCGGTATTAAACCACCAAAATCTGTTGAATTCAACAAGTTTATTATTAAACAATTTGGTGAAATGACAAAGAGTCGATATGTTGGTATTAAAATTAAGGTCGATGAATCTGATTCAGAAGAAGAAGGTAATAAAAATGAATTGGATGTTTAAGACTATTAATTTCAAATAGACAACTAAATATTATTTTATAAAATCTAATAGGATTATATAAAAAAATTGAAATTTTGAAAGTCTGTGGGAATCATTAGATTAAGATTAATGTCTTGCACTTACAGTAATTCACATAATAACTACCGAAATGAATTGGACCTTTTTTCAGCAATGCCTACATTGCAAAAATTTGTAAGAGATCAGATTAATGCAACTGGTTCTCTTGCTGGAATTTATAAGACTAGTTACGGTGGTTCAAGTCCTAGTAACTCAAATTCTAATTATTCTGGCTCTGATTCTTCACCAACCGCTGGCTCCAACGGAAAATATATGGTTCACTGCTATTATGGCAGTCAATCCGGTAACAAAGTTACCACAGTAATTGGATAATTTAAATTATATTAAATTTTAATTAACCAATTAATTAAAAAACACGTCTTTTGATAAATCATCAATTGTCCATCTTTTATTTGGTTCTATTTGAAGAGTACCAAGTAAAATTCTTTTAACATCGGCTTTTATATTAGGTTCGATGTTAAGTTCATTTATTTTTCGGTCTAATCTAGACTCATCGGGTTTTACATAATCAAGTAGCTTTGCATTTTTACCAAAATGTTTTTGATAGTATTTGGTTTTTTTAATAAAATTTTCAGAAAAATTACCACAAGTATCACAAATTAATGACAAGTGCCAATAATCACGTGAATGTTTAGAGTCTTTTATTGGATCGAATAGTAGTTTTCCTGATATTAATTCATAGAAAGTGCAACCGATAGCCCAAATATCAACTGGGTATTTACATTTTCCCATTAGAATTATCTCTGGAGCTAAATAGTATCTGGTTCCAAATTGTGTTTCATAATAATTATCTTCTTCGCAATAAGAACCAAAGTCAGCCAAAGAAATATTCATTTGATTTATGTATTTTTCATCTATAGAATGTTTGTTGATATCAGTTAATGCATATTCATTAAGAATTGTGTGTGTTATTTCCCCATGGATTTTTTCTCTAATAGATAATTTATCAGATTTATCCATTTTATCAATTTTACTCAAGTCTTTTCCTTTACTAACCCAAAAGTCTCTTTTTGCCTGAGTGTATTTGTTAAAAAAATCTTCTTGTTTGTATCTGTCTATGATAAAGGAATCTTTTGGATTTATTCCTTTAATTAAAATGTTGTCAGATTTAATATCTCCATGAAACACTTTATGTTTCTTATGTAGAATTTTTACGGCTTGAATTAATTGAGTCATGATTTTTTTAACCAGTTCAATTGGTAATCCTTGTGTAAATTCACCCTTACGAATAAGTCCATCAATATTATCACAATGTAAATTCCACACTGAACATAAATATTTATTTGAGTTTCTTTCTTCAACAAAATATTCCACAACATTATTAAAAACACATGGGTTTTTTGGAAGGGATTGAACAAATTTTAATTCAGCAAGCCCAGCTTTATAGTCTGAAGGGTCTTGAACTTTAAGTGCATAAAAATTATTATTTACAATACTATAAACCAACCACACAATTGAAAAAGAGCCACGACCTAATTCACAAATTACATTGTAGTTTTTAAGTATTTTTCCTGTAAGTTCAAGGTTATTAGCGTGGCTCATATTTTCATCACTAGACATTGATTCAACATCTGAATCATTATCAGATTCATAATTACTACTTAAATCATTGTTTTCCGAGCTCATTAAAAATATTAACCAATTTATTCTTTAATATATTTTTTCTATTTAAATATTAAATGAAAAGAATAATTAAAAACGAATTTCTTGAGTATAAAAAATTTAATTCTAAAAATATGGAAATAATTGAAATTGGAGAAAACACTCAGCGAATACATCCGATAACACTAAATTGGATTGATAATTCAAAATCTTCAACACCGTTATGTATAACAAAACCAAGTTTTGAAAAAGATAATTTAACAATATATAAAGACTATAAATGCACAAACAACCAGGCCAATAAATATAATTCATTTCTTTATACTCCCCCAATTGGTGTTTCATCAGAAGACTTAATTAAAATTTATAATCTTGAATCAATTGAAAGCTTACAATCTTATGTATTCGAAAACATTGACAGTATAAATATTTTATCTATAAATCGATTAATAAATTGTTGGATAAGAGTAAATTTTGAAACAATTAAAACATATAATAACTTTTTAGAAAAAATTTACAAAAAAATGTTGGATAAATATTATGGATTTAAAAATATGGAAAAATTCAACAAAATAAATTTAGATAAGGAGTTAAAAGATTTTATTGATTATTGGTTTGGAAAAACAAATACTATTGGATTTAAATTTAACTTGTTTTTTGATTTGATAAATTACTTGGAAAAACTTAAAAAATAATTATGGTGTGAATAAATTTTATTCTAGTATTTATTAATATGAGTACATCATTAAGTTTTTTAGTTAATCTTTCAAAAAAAGAAGAAATAAAACCTTTAACAGAAAAACCTGAATTTAGAAGATATTGGCCAGTTCCACCTATTTTTGAGTCAGTTTATGAATACCAAAATATTAATGTTGACTTACACTTGAGAAAAGATGTCACACAATTTTTCCATAAAAAAGTTTTAAAATGGATTAGAAACTATCCAGAATTTTCCCGTCATAAATCTAAACTTAGTTTTTTAGATTCAATTGATGGTCAAATGCATGTTTACAATTTATTAAGGAAATTTATTAAAAAATCCGGGATAAATTGGTATGATTTAAGAGATAATTATTCTATTATAAAAGAATATTTAAATGCAATGTTATAAGATAAAATAAAATATAACTTATTTATCTTTTATACATTTTAAGTAGCGTTGTGTTCATTTTTGTTACTTTAGTTTCTAAATGGGAATTGTTATTACTGTTGGAATTGTGACTTGTATGAATTTGATTATTATGATTAGTGGTATTTGTGTTTTCCATATTAAAATTTATAGATTCTGTTTTAGCCACATTTGAAGTCACAATAGAATTTAATTTTTCTTCTTCACAAAGTCTTTGTTTAATTGTTTCTAATAATTTTAGTTCACATAAAAGTTTTTCTTGAGTAATTTTTAATAATTCTCTTTCTTTCTGTATTGATTCATTTATTTTATCTTCTAATTTTTGTTGTAATTCAATTTTTTCTTTTAAATTTGTAATTTCATCCATTGATAATGAATTTATGTTATTTTCATCTCCTGAATTTTCAGAAGCGGTTTCAGCAGAATTGTCTAAAGAGTTATTGTTTTCAGAAATAAATGTTAAAATATTATTCATAATATTATTTGATTCATCATTTGCTGTGTTTTCAGAGCTGAGTTGTTTTAAATAGTTTTGAACAATTTCAAGTGATTCGGAATCTGGCATTTCACAAACATTATCTTGACTCATTATATATATTAAATATTAATTCCTTTTTAATTAAAAAACGTTCGTTTACGTGTTTAAAGAATTTGGTAAATTGGCTTAAAAAGAAATTTGTTTACCCTTATAGAAAATAATAAAATGGACTATCCAAAAGAGATATTAGTTAGGGATTATTTTGAAATCCACGAATATTATTCAAAGATATATGGAAATGGTAGAACAATTGTACTTATGCAAGTTGGTTCTTTCCATGAAGCATATTGTACTGATTCATTAGGTTTAGATTTGGTTAAATTATCACAACAAATTGATGTTTTTTGTACAAAGAAAAATTCAAGCTTGCCATTATCAACAGGAAATCCTAGAATGATGGGCTTTCCAATTTTTGTGACAAGAAACTTTATTGATAAATTAATTGATTTAAATTTCACAGTCGTTTTAATTGATCAAGTCTCTGAACCACCAAAACCAGAAAGAAAAGTTACTGGAATTTTTTCACCAGCAACACACATTGAAAATAAATCAAACAAAACTACACACTTGGTTTCAGTTGTGTTAGATAAAATTAAAGATTCAAAAACAAACAATTATCAATTATGTATTGGATTAGCTTCATATGATTTAACAACAGGAGAAGGAGCAGTTTTTGAAACTTATTCAAAATCAGATGACGTATTAATCGGATTAGATGATGCTCAGAGATTTTTTGAAACATATCCACCAAGAGAAATTATTTTGGAAAATAATTTAGTTGATTCGGATTTAATTGCAGGTATGAAAGTTAATGAAATATTAGGATATTTAGGAATTGATTCAGAAACAACATATTCTGTTAAAATTACCGGACATAAAAAACTCTCATGGCAAAAGAATTTATTTGAACAAATTTACAAATTAGATACAAATATTGATGTTATTGAAATTTTAGGTTTGCAATGGTTAAATTGGGCAAGATTAAGTTTAACTTTACTACTTGATTATGTTGGATGCCATCAACCTAGACTTCTTGAAAAATTATCAGTTCCTGAATTGTTTTCTTCTCATAAATATTTATATCTAGGAAACAGAGCACTTGAACAGTTAGACGTATTTAATAAATCAAATGGCCACCAAGAAACCAGTTTGTTTAAAATTATAAATTTTACAAAAACACAAATTGGAAAAAGATATTTACATACTCAATTGTCTATGCCTTTAATTGAACCTGTAGAATTAAACAAACGTTATGAAACAATTGAACAGATTATTAAAAATTCTCATTCAAATAACCTTGTTGAATATTTAGAAGACATTTATGATTTGGATAAATTAATAAGAAAGTTAGAAATTAACATGATTAGTCCTGGAGAACTTTATCAAATATATATTAGTTTTTATCAAATTAATAAATTATCAACTTATCTTTTGGAAAATAATCTTGGAAAAATATTTGATATCAATAAAAAACTAATTAAGGAAACAGTTAGCCTTGAAAATTGGATTGATGAAACTTTTTTAACTGAAAAAATAAATGGGTTAAATTTTAATAACTTTTATGAATCGGAAAATTCTTTTTATCAAAAAGAAATTCACGAAGACTTGGATAAATTACAAAATTCAATAGATTTGGCTCAAAATTTTATGGGATATTTAATTAAGGCTTTAGAAGTTCATATTGATGATAAAGTTTATTTTAAGAAGACAAACAAAAAACAAGAAGGTGAAACTGATTCGGATTCAAAATCATTAATAACATTAAAATATAACGAACGCGATGGACATTATTTATTAATAACAAATAGAAGGTGTGAAATATTAAGAAAAAATTTGGAAAAAATTAAAAATATTCCAGTAGGTTCAACATCTATTAAACCATCTGATTTAGAATTTAATGAATTACCGAAATCATCAAGTACTAAAATTACCAGTAAGAAAATTCAAGAAATGTCTAAAGACTTGGTTATTTTAAAACAATCACTTGCTAAAAAGTTAAAAGATAATTTCAAAGAAGACATGGTTAAATTTTGTAAGGGATATTCATCAATTATGCATTTATGGGCTAAAAAAATTGCGTATATAGATTTTATTAATTCAGGTGCCATTTGTTCAGTAACGAATCATTATTCGCGCCCTGAAATAATTTTAAAACAATCAAGTTATTTTAAAGCGAAAGAAATGAGACATCCAATTGTTGAAAAAATAAGTGCCGAAACATCTTATATTCCACACGATTTAGAGTTAGGTAATGAAACAAGTCAAGATGGAATATTATTGTATGGTATTAATTCTTCAGGAAAATCAACACTAATGAAATCTATTGGGTTAAATGTTATTTTAGCACAAATTGGATACTATACAGCATGTACACACTTTGAATTTTCCCCATATACTTCTTTATTTACACGAATAAGTGGAAATGACAATATGTTTAGAGCATTGAGTGCATTTATGGTTGAAATGACTGAGCTAATGGCAATATTAAAACGTAATGATAATAAATCACTAATTATTGGAGACGAAATTTGTAGAGGAACTGAAGAAAAAAGTGCAAACATTATTGTTTGTTATATGTTAGAAACACTTGCAAATGCAAAATCTAGTTTTATAACAGCAACGCATTTACACCAAATTGCTAATCTTGACACAGTTAAAAAATTAGACAGGGTAAAAGCCAAACATTTAAAAATTACATATGATCCAGAAAATGATACTTTAATATACGATAGACACTTATCAGAAGGTCAAGGTGAAACATTTTATGGACTTCAAGTAGCAAAATTTTTAATGAAAGACAAAAGATTTAATGAAAGAACAAGTGAAATATTACAAGAATATGAACAAACACAACAACCAGTTGCATCTAAATATAATTCACAAGTTTATATGAATTGTTGTGAAGTTTGTAAATCGAAATTAAATTTGGAAACTCATCATATTGTTTGGCAAAAAGAATTTAATGAACAAGAAATTAACCCAAATAAATTTTACCTTAAGAAAAATGATGCCGCAAATTTAGTTACGCTATGTAGAGAATGTCATGACAAGGTCGATGCCAATGAAATAATTGTAAACGGATGGATTAACACATCTTCCGGAAGAAAATTTGATTATACAATTGCCACTGCAAAACCAGAGAAAAAATCTAAGTATTCAGATGAACTTGTTGATTTCGTAAAAACTCTAAAGAAAAAAGTAAAATCTGATGAAAAAATGGCAATAATAAAGATTAAAGAAAAGTTTAATAAAAAAGTTTCATCTAAAACTGTACTAAATATTTGGTCAAACTCTAATGTTTAAAAGTAAATTTCTATTATGCGGTTGATACCCATATAATAAATGTTTATAATTATAATGTTAATATTTCAAATCACATTATTTGTTACATTTGTGTTTTTTATTTTAGGTTATAGTTATTTATTAATAACCCCTGGACTCCTAATTGGTTCCACGCCTATTATAAATTATGTGAAAACACTTGCACAATCTTTCACATCTTTGATGTTATCAAAGGGATTTAAAACAAATTATAAGTTATGTGAGACACAACAAAATATAAAACAATTAATAAATGAAAATCCAGATAAAATTGATGTAATTGTTTGCAATCATACTTCAATACTAGACTTTTTATTAGTTATGAGTTACTTAGAAGAATTTGAAATTGATTCATACAATTTTGTATTTAAAAACGAAATTTTATACACCCCAGGATTTGGATTTATTATGTATTCTTGTCCTGATATTAAATTAAATAGAAATTGGGAGCAAGACAAAGAAACATTAGGCAAACAGTTAGATAAAATTAAATCCAATGGGAAAAAACAGGTTATTATAATTTTTCCAGAAGGAACAAGATTAACTGAAACTAAATTAAAAGAAGGACAAGATTTTTCTAAATTAAATAATTTACCAGTCTTTGATAATTTAATGGTACCAAAATCAAAAGGTCTTTGGTTTATTTTGAATCATTTAAGTGAAACAGGAAACTTGGGAAGAATTTGGGATGTTACATTTATTTTACCAAATTATATCCAAAAATCAATAAAAACAACAGATATATTTACCAAACCAATTGGCGATGTTAATACCATATGGAGAGAAGTTAGTTTAAATTCAAATTTTAGTAATCCAGATGATTTTAAAAAATGGTTAATGAATTTATGGGTAACAAAAGATAGTTTTATAAAACATCATAATAAACTTGTTTTCAACCAAGTTTATCCCCAAGAAAAAACAAAAACAAGCAACAAATTATTAATTATTATTTTGCTCATAGGAATATTAGGATGTTTTTTTAACAAATACACTCGATATTATTTATTGGGTTCTTTTTTACTTAGTTATATATTGATTATTTTTAAATTGTAAAATAAATATTGAATTAAATATATAAAAACAAAGAATCAATTAAATTAATGGAATATGCAGAAATTTATTTACGGCATTCAAAATGTGTCTATATTTGTGAAAGGTGTTTATTTGAAACATCTTCTAAAATCAAATTACTTTTACATGAAGATAATACAAACAAATGTGCACGTATGCAAATATACAGATTTATAAAAGAAGATTTAGAAATAAAAAAAATAAATAAAAATGCAAGTTCAAATTTTACTATGGAAAAATTAATTAGAAAAATTAATACAGATAACTATTCAAACCATGAATTAAATAATGAAACAACCAATGAATCAATTAGACCAATCTCATCTCCTATGATTACTAAGAGGAAAAAAAGATTGAGATAATTTAAATTATTGAAATTTTATTAATTTATAACATAATATAATAAATTAATGAAATCCATTGTAATTTATACAGATGGTGCTGTTCCAAATAATCAAGTAAAGGGAAACAGAAAAGGAGGTGTTGGAGTATTTTTTGGTCTGGATGATTTAAGAAATATTTCCTGGGGATTGAAAGAAACAAGTAAAGTTAAAGTAACTAATCAAGTTTGTGAACTACTTGCTTGTATTAAAGCCATTGAAACAATTGTATCAACTGAAAAAATTGGTAATAAATCTATTGAAATAAGAACAGATTCAATGTATATAGTAAATACTATAAATGATTGGGCAAAAAAATGGGAAAAAGCAAATTGGAAAAAATCAGATAACAAACCAATACAAAATTCAGATTTAGTTAAAAAACTTTATTTTTTAGCTGTTAATCTTAATGTTAAATTTAAACATGTTAAAGCTCACACATCAGCACCACCTGTTGATTCACCCGATTATGCAGACTGGTTTGGTAATTTTATGGCAGACAAATTAGCAGTTGAGGCAACAAAGTAATTATTTATACACATTGTAGTTGAGGCAACAAAGTAATTATTTATACACATTGTAGTTGAGGCAACAAAGTAATTATTTGTTTTTAATTTGAGTTATTAATTTAACAGCAAGAGGACGTTTTTCTAGTTTATTCGCACAAGCTAATATTGCAACTTGTTTTAAATCATCTGATTTAATATTATTTGCTTCATAATATTCTTGAGTATAATATAAATATTGAGCATTTCTTTTATCTGGATCAAGTTCTCCTTTTTTATTTGGAAGCTTTTCATATTTCGGTTTTAATGTTCCAGATTCAGTTATCCCATACATTTTAATTGTTACTTTAATAGGTCCAGCGATTAATTTTGCAAGGGCTGATTTATCTTCAGGATTGAATTTTGGTTCTTTAGAAAGTTTTATTAAAATAAATTCATAAGATTCAAAGTTTTTAATTTTTTTCCCAATAATTTGTTCTTTTAATTCACGGATACCATTTGATTTTCCAACTTTTTTTATTGTATTTTTTTCAGTATTAAATTTAAATAACCAGTATTTAGCATTTATTTTAATTTTCATTAAATAAAAAAAGAAATAAGTTTTATCTATTTAAGGAAAAAACTTCTATATTATTAAATACTAATTATGGCTGATTTAGGTGAAGCATTTAATACTTTAAAATTTTATAAGAAACCATTTCAAAACATAGATTATTTTTTTACTCAGAGAGAACTAACTGAAGATCATGAATATATTGATAAAAATATGAATAGAAAAACTAAAAAAGTTAAAGTAAAACATAATTTTTTAGCATTAAACATTCCAACTATTGTAACAACAACTAATGAAAATGGTCAATCAGTTGATAAACCAATGGGATTTGATATTGAAATTTATGGTGACGAAGGATATCATTATAAAGGAACAATTACATCATTCCAAGGAATTATACCAAATTTTATGGTTCCAATCAAGGGTGATAAAAAATTATTTATAAATATTCATTATAAATTTTCAGATTCAAACAATAACACATTATCAAAAAAATTTGTAAACTTTATTGAAGTACCAAAACGATTTCAAATGGTTGATGAAAATGATTCTCATATGACTGGAAAAAAGGATTCAAATGATGATTCAGATATTGATGT
>JACCDO010486070.1_pt1 | contig 16455 bp, 11 predicted proteins | sample 7446101 | NCBI WGS metagenome assembly JACCDO01 (sample SAMN15323440, study PRJNA562643) | freshwater metagenome | isolation source: river surface water | place: USA:Blue River Watershed | collected 2017-08-16 | reverse complement strand
TGATACCCATGCCTCCATGAATTTGTCGAGCCTCGCGGGCGATATTCAGGGCCATTTCTACATTGTTGCGCTTGGCCATGGAAATGTGAACAGTCTTGGCAGTGCCTTCATTCATCATTTTGCCTACTTTCCAAGCCAACAATTGAGCCTTGGTAATTTCAGTCAGCATTTCCGCTAGCTTTTTCTGAGTCAATTGAAATCCAGCAATTGGCTTACCGAACTGGATGCGCTCGGCAGCGTATTTCCGGGCGGATTCGTAGCAATCCATGGCTGCTCCAATGGCTCCCCAGGCTATTCCAAAACGAGCAGAGTCCAGACACATCATGGGAGCACCCAATCCTGATTTACCTGGTAGAAGATTTTCTTTAGGAACCTTTACGTTGTCAAAGACCAATTCACCAGTGCAGGATGCACGGAGCGACCATTTGTTGTGCGTTTCTGGAGTGGTAAATCCTTCCATTCCACGCTCTACGATCAGGCCATGAATTCTCCCTTCTTCGTTTTTGGCCCACACCACCGCAATATCCGCTTTGGGAGAGTTGGAGATCCACATTTTGGCTCCATTGAGCAGGTAGTGGTCTCCCATGTCCTTGTAATTCGTGGTCATGCCACTCGGGTTGGAACCATGATCAGGTTCGGTCAGGCCAAAGCAACCCAGTAATTCTCCAGATGCTAACTTCGGCAAGTATTTTCTGCGCTGCTCTTCAGATCCAAACTTGTAGATGGGATACATAACCAAAGATCCTTGCACCGATGCTGTGGAACGCATTCCGGAATCTCCACGCTCGATTTCTTGCATGATCAAGCCGTAAGAGATGTAATCTAGTCCACCGCAACCGTATTCTTCGGGAAGTTGTGGGCCGAATGCACCTACCTCACCAAACTTCTTCACGATTTCGTAAGGGAAATGAGCCTTTTGAGCCCAATCTTCGATGTAGGGAGAAATCTCTTTTTTGACAAAATCGCGAATGGAAGAGCGAATCAACTTTTGTTCCTCGGTCAACAAGTCATCTAAATCCAAAAAATCTACCCCTTCAAACTGGTCTTGTTTTAGCGATTTGTGGATGGTTCCGCTCTCCATAGTTTATTTGGTTTATACGTAAGAATACTTCATTTTTGCCATATATAGGCATTAGGTTTCTGCTGTGAAATTAAGCAGAAATGACCTGAAAAAACTACCTTTTTTAAAAAATACGATGGCAGAAACCCAAATAGACCCAAAGATTTTAGCCAAGATTGAACTGCTCCAAGAAAAGTTTAAAGCTTCTGGACAAGACATGCTTTCGTATTTGGAAGGCTTGCTTTATGCAGATTATTTGACCTATTGGGAATACATCAATTTGGATACCTTATTGTCCTTGCAGCAACCCAAAACGAGTTTCAAGGACGAGAAGATATTTATCATCTACCATCAGATTACGGAATTGTATTTCAAGTTGATCCTTTCTGAAATGGAGCAACTTGCCGAACAAAAACCCCTCGCGGAAGATTTTTTCAAAAACAGGCTGGAGCGAATTCTCATGTATTTTGATCACCTGATCAGTTCCTTCGCGATGATGTGGAAAGGCATGGAAAAGGAGCAGTTTCTTAAGTTCCGAATGTCCTTGCTCCCTTCCTCAGGCTTCCAAAGTGCCCAATTTCGTGAGATTGAACTGATGGCCACGGATGTATGGCACCTGGTGACGGTAAGTAAGCGAGAGCAATTTGGCTCCACTTCAGATGCCATTTCCTTGTTTGAAAATCTGTACTGGCAACAAGGTGCCATTGAATTGGCCACGGGTCTAAAAACCTTGACCTTAAAAAGTTTTGAAGGCAAGTACCGAAAAGGCTTGGTGGAATTGATTGAAAACTACCGAAGTAAAAATCTTTGGAAGCGATACACTGAATTGAGTAATCCTTCAGAGGAGCTGCGCGAATTGATGCGTCAATTTGATTTGAAGGCGAATGTCTTTTGGCCTTTAGCGCATTACAAATCAGCAGTTCGTTACCTGCAGCGTGACCCGGTGGACATTGCTGCGACAGGCGGAACCAACTGGCAGAAGTACTTGCCTCCTCGTTTTCAGAAAGTTATCTTTTTTCCCGAACTGTGGAGCCAAGAAGAACAAGCTGAATGGGGCAGGGGTTGGGTAGTAAAAGAGATTTTTGGAGAAGAGATTCAAAAAGGGTAACTTACTTATCCTGATGAGTACCTATTGGTCTAGTCCAATGGTAAGATTTTTTTTAGAAAACCGTAAATGTCTGACCCGATGAAACGCATTCTCTTTTTCCAAATCTGCTGTTTGGTGCTCTTCAATCTCCTTCCACAAGAGGCCTTCCTTCAGCAATCCAAATTTTCACGAATGGCATTCGGCTCTTGCAACCGTCAGGATTCACCCCAGCCCCTTTGGAAGCCCATAGCAGCAGATCACCCAGACCTTTGGGTATGGATGGGGGACAATATTTATGGAGATTCCCGAATCATGGATACCCTGAGGGCCAAGTATGCTCGGCAAAATGCCAATCCCGATTACCAAGTCCTTAAAGCAAGTACCCCACTGATTGGCATTTGGGATGATCACGATTTCGGAATCAATGATGGCGGCAAGAATTACGCGCAGAAAAAGGCTTCTCGTGACCTGATGTTCGATTTCTTGAATGTTCCTCAGGATGCACCCGAACGAAAGCGGGAGGGAGGCTATTCAGCTCATATTTATGGGGAAGGGGACCATCAAGTAAAAGTAATCTTGCTGGACGGTCGCTACTTTAGAGATACGCTGACGCGTGTAGATCGCGTTTACCAAATCAATCCCAAGGGACAGATTTTGGGAGATGCCCAATGGAATTGGCTGGAAAAAGAATTAAAGACGAGTACTGCACGCGTTAATTTTATCGTATCTGGTATCCAATTCTTGCCCACGGAGCATGCCTATGAGAAGTGGGCCAATTTTCCGCAAGAGCGGGAAAAATTATTGAATTTGATTGCCAATTCCGGTGTGCAAAATCCCATTTTGCTAAGTGGGGATCGCCACATCGCTGAGATCATGAAGTTGGTGGATGCACGGTTTCCCAAGGGAATTTACGAGGTGACTTCCAGTGGTCTGACGCATACCTGGTCCGGAATAGCGGAAGAGAAAAATAGTTTTCGTGTATCCGGATTGATCGCTCAACTTAACTATGGCTTGGCAAGTTTTGACTGGAACAAGGATGAAGTTCTGATTGAGATCAAAGGTGAAAACGGTCATGTTCATGCGCAGCAAACCATTCCGCTAGCAAAAAACAAATAGAGTCAAGTTCAGGAAGTTTATAAAAAAGGGGAATAAGTCAACTTATTCCCCTTTTTTGGCTCCTATTACCAGGCTATCCCGTAATCGTCTCCGTAGTTACTTGCGCCTCCCCAGAAGCTCCCATGCTTCCAGTCGATCCAGATGGCAGTCAATGGGCCAGAAGTTTTGTTCCAAAATTCCATGGTATACCCACGCTTAAGCAGATCTCGACGAACCCACTCCGGAGTATCTTCCCGAAGGGTAATGGCCCCTGGACGGATCTCATGATCACCAAAACTACTTTGCATCTGGTAGGAATTGAAGTTGGGGGCTTCTACGGCTTCCTGCACATTCATATCAAACTCAACTACATTGAGGAAGAATTGAAGGAGGTTTTGATCTTGTGAATCGCCCCCCTGCACCGCAAAGGCAAGGTAAGGTTTGCCATCCTTCAGCGCCATACTTGGGGTTAGGGTAACGCGTGGTCGTTTACCTGGTTCAGGCAAGTTATAAGGATTGAGGTTTTCATCCAATACAAAACTCTGCATGCGTTGGGAGAGCCCTATGCCTGTATTTCCTGCAATGACGGCTGGGATCCAGCCTCCTGAAGGGGTAACTGAAACTACCCATCCTTCTGCATCCGCGGCTTCCACCGAGGTCGTGCCACTCTGAAAATCAGCCAAAAACTTGGCATCTACCTGGCTTGAACCTTCATTCGGGCGAAGTACTGCTATTTTTTCTTTGTTTTTGTTCAATAAGTGCAGGTAGGGGTTACTTTCTCCTTGAAACGGGTAGGGATCTCCTGCACCCAGTTTAGGGTTGTTGATGGGCCCAATGAGTGCTGCTCTTTCCTTGGCATATTCCTTGGAGAGGAGGCCTTTCATAGGGGATTTGACAAATGCTGGATCACCGTAGTAGAAATCTCGGTCAGCAAAAGCCAAACTCATGGCTTGGTAGACGGTATGGATGTAATTGGTGGAATTATAGCCCATGGATTTGAGGTCAAAATTCTCCAAGATATTCAAGGACTGCAACAATGCAGGTCCTTGAGTCCATTCCTGCATTTTGTACACATCGATTCCTCGGTAGTTGACTTGAAGGGGTTCTTCTATTTTAACCTTCCAGTTAGCTAAATCCGTCTCGGTAAACAAGCCCCCTTGCTCTCGGGTGCCGCGCACGATCTCTTTGGCGATGTCTCCCTTGTAAAAACGGTCGTAGGCTGCGTAGATAGCCTCTTTTCTCGACTTCTTCGCTTTTAGGGCTGCTCGTTCCGATTCTACTAATTTAAGTAGGGTTTGGTACAAATCTTCTTGCACAAAGATTTCCCCGGCTGCAGGAGCCTCTCTGGATTCACCCAAATGGGGTAGAAAAACCTTTTTGGAATAGGGCCAGTCTTTGATTTTGGATTTGTTGTTTTCGATGGCATTGGCTGTTTGCGCTTCGATGGGGTAGCCTTTGGCCAAGTCCATGGCAGGTTTGAGCACTTGTTCCAAACTCAGTTTCCCATATTCAGCAAGCATGGTGAGGATGCCCCCAGGGGTTCCGGGAGTGGTGGCTGCCAAGGGTCCGAATTGAGGAGGGTAGTCCATGCCTTGACCCTTGTAAAATTCCACAGTTGCTCCTGTAGGCGCTACGCCCATTGCATTGATGGCAACTACTTTTTTGGTGTTGGGATTGTAGATCAAGGCTTGCGTTTCCCCACCCCAGGAAAGTACATCCCACATGGTGGAAGTGGCTGCAATCATCGCACAGGCAGCATCTACGGCATTGCCACCTTGCTGGAAGATAAGTGCTCCGGCAGTAGCGGCTAGTGGCTTGCCGGTGATGGCAACCCAGTTTTTACCGTGTAAAATGGGTCGGTTATTTGGTGTAGTTCCAGCTCCAAGGCCAGGTAGACCTTGCGCAAATCCTTCCCAAGTACAGAGGAAGGCAAGAAGTAGAAGAAGTTTTTTCATAATGAATTGGCTTTGCCAGATCAGGTATTTTAAGAATCACCAAGCTCGGAAAAATGAAGGTAGCGACCAAGAAATAGTAGGGCATCGGTAAATTTTTCTTTTGACTTGAGTTTACCTTCAATCAGATTAATCAACATCCTGAACTTCAGCTTTTTTGATTCAAATTCAGATTTAGTCGATCTGTACTCACAAATTCAAGCTTTTCCTTTGTTTTCTCAATCTTAGAGGCGCCAACTTGTCCCAAATTCCCGTATATTTGAGTATTGGGCCAGACTTTGGCTCCCTTAATTTCTCAAAAATCAATTCAACTTGAATTTTCTTACTTTTAATTTTGAGGCCTCTTTACAAGAAGGCCTTGATGCCATGGGTTTTGATAAACCCACTCCGATCCAGGAAAAAGCGATTCCTGTAATTTTAGCAGGAAAAGACTTGATTGCTTGTGCGCAAACAGGTACAGGAAAAACAGCAGCTTTCGTGTTGCCTATCCTCAATAAGATTTCAAAATCTGGAGCAACTTCGCTAAATACTTTGATCTTGGCACCCACTCGGGAATTGGCCATTCAGATTGACCAACAAATCCAAGGATTCTCTTACTTTTTGGGTATCAGTTCCGTGCCGATTTATGGAGGAGGGGATGGCATTGTGTGGGAACAACAGAAAAAGGCGCTAGAAACAGGAGCTGAAATCGTGGTTGCCACTCCCGGCCGCCTCATTGCGCTCTTAGCTGGAGGAAAAATCGACTTGAGTACCTTGGAACATCTGGTGTTGGACGAGGCGGATCGCATGATGGACATGGGATTTTCTGATGATATCTTGAAAATCGTCAACTACCTCCCGCAAAATCGACAAACCATCCTTTTTTCGGCGACCATGCCGCCAAAAATCCGTCAGTTCAGCATGAAGATTCTGAACAAGCCGGAGGAGATCTCCATCGCCATCGGCAAAACTGCCTCTGGGGTGACTCAATCCATGTATTCGGTGTACGATACGCAAAAGGAGGAGTTAGTTCGGCATATCCTTTCTCAAAAGCAGTATGAGGCAGTAATCATTTTTTGTTCTACCAAAGACAAGGTGAAGGCACTTTTTAAGGTTCTCAAAAAAGGCTTTGATGTAGAAGCATTTCATTCAGATTTGGAACAAGTGGAACGTGAGAAAATAATGTCTTCCTTTAAAAATAAAGCGGTAAAAATTCTCATTGGAACAGATATCATCTCTAGAGGTATCGATGTGGTGGGTATTGAGTTGGTCATCAACTACGATACTCCGGGTGATCCAGAAGATTACGTACACCGCGTAGGCCGAACAGCACGTGCGGATGCCAAGGGTGAGGCCATTACCTTTGTTAATCCTAAGGACCAACCCAAATTTGTTCGAATTGAGAAGTTGATTGGCATGGCAGTCACTCAAAACTCGCTTCCTGCTCACTTAGAAAAAGGACCTTCCTACACCGGAGGAGAAGCGCCTAAATCAAAAACTTCCTCTAGTCAAGTTTCTTCGAATTCTTCTCCTGACTTTAAAAAGAAAAAGAAGAAGAAAAAGAAACCAAGTCAGGGTTCAGGATCGGCACCAAAATCGTATCCTTCAGCACCTAAATCGGAGGCACTTTCGGTGAATGAGCCAAAAGTTGAGCCTTCTGCCAACAAATATGGACAGCGGAGAAATGTGATCGATTCCGAATCACCCCAATAAGCAATTCCCTCAAGTTTTATTCCTGGAGAAAGGCAGATTGAGTCTGCCTTTCACTCAATTTCTTTCATTTACAAATTCTTTAACTTCAAATGAATACCAAAGAACTTAATCTATTGTTTCAAAGAGACTTAACCAGGTTGCAAGAGGAACTTCAAGCGTATCAAAACGAAGAAAAACTTTGGAAAGTAGATGGGGAAATAGCGAATTCTGGAGGCAATTTGGCCTTACATCTGATTGGGAATTTAAGACAGTTTATAGCGGCCGACTTGGGTGGATTTGCGTACGAGCGTGATCGAGATCAGGAGTTTGGAGCAACTGGAAAATCCAGAACTGCATTGCTCCAGGAGTTGGATTTGGTAAAAGAACAAGTAGAAAAATCCCTAGTTACCCTAGATCCCAATAAGTTGGGAGACCTATCCATCCATTCATTTTTTGGGTACCAAATGACTACTGGCTACTTCTTGATTCACCTTTATGGACATTTTAATTACCACTTGGGTCAAATCAACTACCATAGACGACTTTTGGATTGTTAAATCGAAGTGGTCACTTGATTTTTTTATCCAAGGCATAGACCGCCCAGCCCAAAGCCAATATCCCGATTCCTGCCAAACTTTCTTTAGGTCGATCGATCAGCAGGTAGCCCATAAGTGCTACACTAAACCCGATGTAAATGAGTTGTGGAATGGGTTTGAAAGGTGTTTTAAATCCTTCCTGTTTTTTGATTTTTAGTGAGGAGAAGACCGTAACCGTGCTCATGAGTTGTAAAACAAATCCTGCATAAAGCATGATTTGTTCAAAGGAGCCCGATACGAATAGAATCAAGCTTATGCCCGTATTCACAATAATCGCGCGAACGGGGATTTCATTGGCATTAACCTTTGCGAGCGGCTTCCATAATTTATAGTCTTTAGCCATCGCATAGGTCACTCGTGGCCCCACCCAAGCATATCCTGAGATGGTCGCTATCAATTGAATTCCGATAAATAGGCTGACCCATATCGCTCCATTTGGACCAAAAAGATTGCCGAAAGCAATATCTGCCACTTGAACCTGTCCCGCCAATTGGGCTACTGATGCGTGTTTGAGCAACACGAGTTGCAGCAGAATATAAATCACCATCACCAGCAGGGTGGCCCCAATCAAGGCTTTGGGTAGATTTTTCTTGGGCTGATCTACTTCTTCAATGATGTAGGCTGCGGAATTCCATCCCGTATAGGCATAAAACACATAAATCAAGGAAACGGCAAAGCCTGGTAGGAGTACTTCTTCCTTCCAAGTACTCGTAAAATTGAATGCGAATGTATCTATAGTACTCGAATAACCTAATCCCAAGGCAATCAATGCCAATACAAAGCCAATTTTCAGGAGAGTCATCCCATTTTGAAATTTAGCTGAACTGCTCACCGAAAAAATGTGAACAATTGGAATGAGCACCAAGAAAATAAGTCCTGGAAGCAATGTTTCTCCAAAAACTGGTCTGAGGTAATTGTTCATGGCCATCGCAGCGATCGCAATGGGGGCAGAAAAACCGACCACCAAGGATACCCAGGCATAGAGGTAGCCCACCAATGGGTGGATGGTTTCGGAAAGAAAGATATAATCTCCTCCTGTGCGCCGGAAATGGGTACCCAACTCTGCATAGACCAAGGCGCCAATCAATGCCATAATGCCTCCAAGCGTCCATAGCAATACAATGGTCCAGGTATTTTGAACTGCCTCAAGTTGAAATCCAAGGCTGGTAAATACACCAGTCCCAATCATGTTGGCAATGACTATTCCAGCCGCAGTTTTCCAGGATATCTTTTTGGCGTTAGAATTCAAAAGGCAAGTGTTTTGTTCCAAATAATAGGTCGAATCTACACGCAGAATTTTGATTTTTCTATCCGATTTTAAAAACTAGTGGAATGCATTTTTCAGCTAAACTTCAATTAAAACCCAATCCACACATTTTCCATTTGGATTGAGGTGTTCGGGCTTAATCTTTGTTGAGTCGAGTAGGGTTTTTTACGCGTCGAAAATAAAAATACATGGACAAACTACTCGTTGCTGTGAGTAAGTGCCACAGGGCATGTCCTTGCCAGATGGACATCGGATCACAGTTGACCTTGGCCACATCTAAGGAGCGGATTTGAATGGCCACTGCAAGCAATACAAAACTCAGCACTCCCAATACTGGAATTCGCTGAGCTGGGTATTGGAAGTAATTAATCATACCTAGGAGCAACAGGATAAAAAATAAGGAGGGGAGTAGAATGGAACTTGAAATGAGAAGTGCAAGTGGTAGAAAAGAAGCAATCAAGAGTAGTAGCACTCCAACAAGGCCTAGTTGCATTTGCGATGCTAACTCTTTTTTTACAAGGACTTGTACCCATCCTATGCAGATCAAACTCAGTGTAAGTCCATAGGTGGCATTCATGTCAATGCGCTGGCCTATCCAAGTCAGGGAAGAATGGAAAAAAGCAGACCCAAGGCTCAAATAAATGAAGTTGGCCGCAAGGAGCAGTGACAAATAGGGGAATTTGCGAACCGTGTTCGCTTCCCGATTTGTAAAGGCTTTCCCATCTTTCCATCCCAGTTGAAATACTACCATACCATAGAAAAAGTAAATCAAATTGGAGTGGGTATTTATCGGTTGGTGAAAAAGTCGCTCGGGATGATTGAATTCGCAGTATTCCACAGTCAAGGCAGATTGACTGACCACCATTCCCTCCCAAACGCGACTATCTAAGGAATAATCCAAGGCCAGGAATATCCCAAATAGGACACCTGTGCACAGCAAAGCGTTTCGGAGAATCTGGCTATTTTTCATTTAAAAGGAAAAAAGCATCCCGGTGAGTCGGGATGCTTTTTTAGGTTACTGAGTTAGATTTTACTTTTTGATATTTCCAAACAAATCAATTGGAGTTGCTTTCACCTTCTCCTCGAAGGCTTTCCAATCCACCTGAATGAAGGCTTCTACCTTGGCGATTGCTGCTGCTGCTGCCTCTTTGGCATGACCAAGCAATCGTTCTTCGGTTGCTCCTGGGGCAGTGTAACTTGAATTGGCATAACTTCTCGGTGCAAATAGGTGGGTCATGGTGGTAGGAAACAAGTTCCGAACAATACCTTGACCTTCAACTTTAGGTCCATTGAACGCTTCACGTGCAGCATCCAATTTTTTCTTGATGTCCTTTGCCGCAGTTTCCAAGGCTTTTGCTTCATCCGTCTTCAAATCTTTGACCATGGAGGTTACCTTGTCAATTACTTTCTGCGCTTCATCCAATTTCTTGGTTGTGGCAGTCACTTCAGAAGAGAGTGCCTCTACCTTTTTCAAGAAGTTGTCCTTGGCTTCCAAGTTGGAAAGTGTAGGCTGGATTCTAGGATCTGCATGTACCGTGATGGAAGTCTCGGAAGACTCTCCTCCATATTCCATTACCACTTTATAGGTACCTGGAAGTGCATCTCCACCACTTGGCTCGAAGAATCCTCGGCGGCCACCGCCACCTTGTCCTCCACCTTGACCACCGCCCCAGCCTCCAGACATTTCGGCTGTAGATTTACGGTCTAAGTTCCAGATGATTCGGTTGACCCCTTTGGAAGGAAGTGTTTTCAAGGTTCTGATTTGTTCTCCAGAGGCTGTGTAAATTTTTACAGTCAAGGAATCCAACTTTTCTTTTTCGTCTTGAATCAAATAACTCAAACGACCTCCAAACACTCGGTTTTCACCAGCATATTTGGCTGAAGCCATGAAGCGTTCGCCATGTGGCTGCTGAATTTCTGCTTGATAGGCATCAGGAGCAGGGAAGGCAGTGATTTTACCGGCAGGTGCTTTTCCACCATTCTTGGCGAAGGCTCGGAGTGGACGGATGTCATCCAACACATAGATCGCACGTCCAAAAGTACCAATTACCAAGTCGGCCTCACGCTCTTGGATAGTCATGTCGTAGGTAGACACCGCTTTAGGGTAGCCATGTTCCCACTTATTCCAAGTTTTGGCTTTGTCAAAAGAAACGTATAATCCAAACTCAGTACCCAAGAAAACTAGGTTTGGTTCGGTAGGATCTTGCTTGATGGATAGGGTAAAGCCCCACACTTTCGAATCATCTGCGATACGTGTAAAGGTCTTTCCATAATCCGAGCTGTGGTAGGCATAGGCGGCAAAGTCATTGTTGCGGTAGTTGTTGGCAATGACCCATACTTCACCTGCATTGTATTTGGATGCCTGTACTTGAGGGATCCAAGAAGCCTTAGGAAGGCCAGTCAATTTAGACGCAACATTGGTCCAAGTCTTGCCACCATCTTGTGTCACCTGAAGGTTACCATCGTCAGTACCCACCCAAATCACATTCTTGTCTACTGGAGATGGGGCAATGGCGAGGATGGTCGTGTGATTTTCAGCACCCGTAATATCAAAGGTCAACCCACCTGTTTTTTGCTGACGCTGCTTGGTGGAATCATTAGTCGTTAGGTCTGGAGAAATGATTTCCCAGGTTTCACCAGAATCTGTTGACTTATGCAAAAACTGAGAAGCATAGTAAACGGTATTGACATCGTGAGGATCTTGTGCAATTGCTGCATTCCAGTTGTAGCGAAGGAATACATCCTTGTCTGGGTGCGTAGGGCGGATGGTACGGTTGTGACCTGTGAGTTTGTCAAAACGGCTTACATTACCTCCTTGTGACATGGTGTAGCCATATCTGGAGTTGGCTGGGTGAGACACTACATCAAATCCATCCCCAAAGGAAACTTCTTGCCAATAGGTATTTCGGATGCCATCGCCTCTCCAAAGGTAGGCTGGTCCTGTCCAAGAGCCGTTATCTTGCATACCCCCGTACACGTTGTATGGCACTTCATTGTCCACATTGATGTGGTAGAACTGACCTACGGTGATGCCTTCGGCAAAAAACCAGGTTTTACCCATGTCTCTGGAAATATTCAATCCTCCATCGTTACCATTGATCAATAGGGAAGGGTCGTTTGGATTGATGTACCAGGCATGGTGATCTGGGTGCACTCCTTCGTAAGAAAGAAGTTCTCTGAAACTCTTGCCACCATCTTCTGTAATTCCTACTCTAGAGTACAAGGTGTATACTCTGTTTTCGTTTTTAGGATCTGCATGGATCTCGAAATAATAGAAAGGCCGGTCACCAATCTCTGCTTTGTCATTGATCATTGTGAATTTGCCTCCACCATCTTCAGATACATAGAGTGCATTTTTGGAGGATTCGATTAATGCATATACTTTACTGCTGTTGGCTTTGGAGATGGCCAATCCCATTCTTCCAAGGTTTCCTTTCGGAAGTCCGTTTTCCTCAGCAGTTAATTTCTTCCAGTTTTCACCTCCATCTTGAGTGAGGTACAAGCCAGAACTTGGCCCTCCAGATTCAAAAAACCAAGGATATCGTCTGTGTTCCCACATGTTGACAAAAATCTTGTTGGGGTTGTTTGGATCCATGATCATTTCACCCACACCTGTTTTGTTGTCTACATACAAGATTTTCTTCCAGGTTTTTCCTCCATCAGTGGTCTTGTACACGCCACGATCCTCTTGAGTCCCCCAAGGAGAGCCAATTGCACCTACAAAAACCGTGTTGGGATCATCCGGATGAACAATGATTCGGTGGATGGCACGGGTTTTTTCCAGTCCCATGAGTTGCCAGGTCTTACCAGCATCCATGGATCTATAGACCCCATAGCCCATGTTTAAGGAGTTTCTTGGATTACCTTCTCCAGTACCTACCCATATGATGTTTGGATTTTTTTGATAGATGGAAATGGCACCTATTGAATGCACTTTTTCATTATCAAAAATAGGTTCCCAGGTAATCCCCCCAGAAGTAGACTTCCAAAGGCCTCCAGAGGCAGAACCAGCGTATATTGTAGTAGGATCATCGTGCACTGCATCGATGGCTGTAATTCTACCGCTCATCGCACCAGGACCGATGCTTCGAGCTTTCATGGATTTGAATAGGTCCATGTTGACCTGCTGTGCCTGCACGCCTAATTGCAGCATAGCCAGGAAAATAAAAAGAACTAATTTTTTCATGTGACTAAAGGTGAGTTTCAATTTTTTTCAAGTAAATCAATTTTACTGATTTTCCTGGTTGAATTTACGCCAAAGGAGGAATTGTCTGAGGAGAAGGACTATTTTTTTATGCTAGGTTTGGGGATACCTGGCATTTTGATTTTCTTTAAGAAAAAATAAAAAATGGCAAATTATAGATTCGGGTCCTGGCTAGGACTTTTCTTTTTTATGGCGATTAGCCTTGGCTTTGCCCAGAATGGTCGTTTCCAACAAGCTGTTTCCTACCAAATGGAAGTAGGTGTGGATGTAGCGACCAATCGGTACCAAGGTACCCAGGTGCTTGCCTACACCAATAATTCTCCAGATACCTTAACAAGGGTTTTTTACCACCTGTATTACAATGCTTTCCAACCTGGAAGTATGATGGATGTGCGCTCCCGCACCATAGCGGATCCAGACCAGCGAGTGAAAGATCGCATATCCAAATTGACTCCAGAAGAAATCGGCTACCTCCATACCACGCGTTTGACGATGAATGGCAAGCCAGTGTCTTTCAAGGAGGTGGGGACTATTTTGGAGGTGGAGTTGACAGATCCAATCTTACCCAATTCTACTGTAAAGTTTGAAATGGCTTTTGAAGGACAAGTGCCCCTTCAAGTAAGACGATCTGGAAGAGATTCAGAAGAGGGGGTTCGCTATTCCATGTCGCAGTGGTATCCCAAGATGGCCAATTACGACGAGCAAGGTTGGCATGCCAATCCTTACGTAGGCAGGGAGTTTTATGGGATATGGGGCGATTTTGATGTGAAAATCACAATTGATAAAACCTATACCCTTGGGGGTACTGGATACCTCCAAAACCCGAATCAAATTGGTCATGGATACCAAGATGAGGGTGTCAAGGTACCAGAGCCCAAAGGAAAAACTTTGACTTGGCATTTCGTGGCTCCACAGGTACATGATTTCATGTGGGCAGCAGACAATAAGTACAAACATGATAAGGTAGAGATGGCAAACGGAATTACCGTACACCTTTTTTACATTCCTGGGGAGAAGACCTCGGAGAACTGGGAAAAATTGAAGGAGTATACCCCCAAGGCGATTGACTTCTTGTCAAAAAATTTCGGTCAATATCCTTACAAGCAGTTTTCGGTAGTTCAAGGAGGCGATGGAGGCATGGAATATGCGATGTCCACCTTGGTCACTGGGGAGCGTTCCTTGTCAAGTTTGGTAGGGGTGATGGTGCATGAATTAGCCCATAGTTGGTTTCATGGGGTCTTAGCATCCAATGAATCCTTGTATCCTTGGATGGATGAGGGCTTTACTTCCTACGCTTCAAATTTGGCGATGGCATCCATTTTTCAGCCCAATTCAACACCTCACCGAAGTTCCTATGGGGGATACTTTAGATTGGTGAAGTCTGGTTTAGAGGAACCCATGTCTACGCACGCGGATCATTACCAAACCAATTCTGCCTATGGAGCAGCGGCATACAGCAAAGGTGCGGTTTTCTTGGCTCAATTGGGCTATGTAATCGGTGAGGAGGCTCGTGATCGAGGAATGCTCCGGTACTGGAATACCTGGAAGTTTAAGCATCCCAATGTCAACGACCTAATTCGTGTGATGGAAAAAGAAAGTGGGTTGGAGTTAGATTGGTACAAGGAATACTTTGTGTATACCACTAAGACGATCGATTACGCCGTCAAAGAAGTAAAGGCATTGGAAGGAGGGACTTCGATTACCTTAGAACGAGTAGGTGCGATGCCTATGCCCCTGGATGTGGTGATTACCTACAAAGATGGAACCAAGGAATTGGTGTACCTGCCTTTGGAAATGATGCGTGGGGAGAAAAAAGCGGAGGTAAATGCTCCTAGACTTGTTTTGAGTCAGGATTGGTCTTGGACCCATCCTACACACACGATCAGTTTAAAAACTGGGATGGATAGGATTAAATCCGTAGAGATTGATCCAAGTAAGCGTATGGCTGATGTACAACCAGAAAATAATAAAGTGGAGTTTTAGGCTCCACTTTAACTTAAAGTCATAAAAAAAGGTGGGGTAACCCACCTTTTTTATTTAGAATCAACCTGCGTTTTTCTTGTTCTGTACTTCAGTACGGATTGCTTGCGCTAGGTTTTTCAAATCTTGCATACCTTTTCTTACGCGGGTACCTGCAGCTTGATTTCCTTTGTCGTAGAACTTTTCGAAGTCAGCTTCTAAGCTCATTACTAGATTTTTTACGTCGCTAAATCTGCTCATAGTAAAAGTTTTTTAGGGTTGATGATTAGTTTATAAGGGTCTAATATAGGTCAAATACTTTCTATTTCAATTCTAAGGCGCTTTTTTTTAATTTTTTTTTATTCTCCAAAAGAAAGCGCAAGTTCAGAGTTCTTGTAAACTCCAGAAGTAAGCTTGTCTTTTACTGCGGCAAAGGCTTTTACAGTCAAGTTTACATCTTCGATCGTATGGACTGCTGTAGGAATTAACCGCAAGATAATCATGCCTTTAGGGATTACAGGATAGATTACTACTGAGCAAAAAATTCCAAAATTCTCCCTTAAGTCCATGGAAAGTGCCGCTGCTTCGCCAACAGTACCATTCAATACCACGGGAGTTACAGGAGAATTAGATTTTCCGGTGCTAAAGCCATTTTCTACCAATCCCTTGCGAAGCGCATGAACAATTTTCCAGAGATTATCTTTCAATTCAGGTTGACTTCTCAGCATGTCAAGTCGCTTGAGTGCTCCTTCTACTAGGAGCATGGGCAAAGACTTGGCAAAAATCTGAGAACGCATGTTGTACCTCAAAAATAAGATAACATCCGCATCCCCAGCGATGAAGGCACCAATTGATGCCATGGATTTAGCAAAAGTTGAGAAGTACAAATCGATTTGATCTTGTACCCCTTGTTCTTCTCCAGTTCCTGCTCCAGTTTTGCCCATGGTACCAAAACCATGTGCATCGTCTACCAATAATCGGAAATCAAATTTCTTTTTTAATTCAACGATTTCTTTCAACTTACCCTGATCTCCGGTCATACCAAACACACCTTCCGTTATCAAGAGTATTCCTCCACCAGTTTCTTCCGCCAATTTGGTGGCGCGTTGAAGTTGTTTTTCGCAACTTTCAATGTCATTGTGCGGAAATACATAGCGCTTACCCAAATGCATGCGCAAGGCATCGATAATGCAAGCGTGGCATTCGGAGTCGTACACCACGACATCTTTTCTATCTAACAGTGCATCAATCACAGACATGATGCCTTGGTAACCGTAATTAAGTAGGTAGGATTTTTCTTTGCCTACAAAAGCAGCAAGCTCGTCTTCCAACTGTTCATGCAAATCGGTTTGACCTGACATCATCCGTGCACCCATGGGATAGGCAGCCCCCCATTTGGCAGCTGCATCTGCATCTGCCTTACGGATATCAGGATGATTGGCTAGACCCAAGTAATTATTTAAGCTCCAAGTAAGGACTTCTTTTCCTTTGAAGTGCATTCTAGGGGCGATTTCACCTTCTAGTTTAGGAAATGACCAGTAGCCGTCCGCAAACTCAGAGTGCT
>JACCDO011295266.1_pt1 | contig 16457 bp, 10 predicted proteins | sample 7446101 | NCBI WGS metagenome assembly JACCDO01 (sample SAMN15323440, study PRJNA562643) | freshwater metagenome | isolation source: river surface water | place: USA:Blue River Watershed | collected 2017-08-16 | reverse complement strand
GTTTCAAGCAGGGAATTAGTGCTAAACGCCCGACACTGCAGGGACAGATAGGCTCCAAGAGCGGTGGCACGCTCAATTCACGTGATAAAAATACTGATATAGAGCAAAATGGCGAAGGAAATAATAATGCTGATAACTTTTCTGCAGAAGACTATGAGGACGAAGAAATGAATGAAGAAGAGATGCAGCGCATCGAAGCTGCCATGGAGAAGCGCTTAGAGGTGCGCGAAGCATACGAGAACTACAAAAAGACTATAGATGACACAGTCCATATGAGCCCTTTTGCTTGGATGGATACAGCAGGTAAAAAATTAGATAATGAGACATTAAGCTTAAAGGAGCCGAAGCAGCTGATGCGTCGCACTCAATTTATGCAAATTCCGAAGGCGAAGCCAGCAGTGGGGCGCCCTAGAGTGCAGTTTTCAAATGATATTGTACTACGTGACAAAAAGCCTGGGGAACCAGACCCTGTGTTCTCAATTAATCATGGAATTTTTTGCCAATATGAAGAGCATCACGATGTGTTGTCTTCTGGCCCAGAATCGCTTCAGGAAGATGAAGGATCTGGAAATCAGCGGGAGCAAGCACTTGCCTCCCACGCGCATGCCTCTTCTTTGCCGAAAGAGCATCGTGTTCAATTGTATGATGATCATTATGATCGTTTGTATTGCTCCGTACTAGATAAAATCTTGCTGCAGGATGAGGCACATCACAGTGCTCTTAACAGCCCAAAGCTGCCCATTCCCATCAACGAGCCCAAGAGCCACTCTGCATCTCTGCACGCAAACAGCCCTAGTCCGGCACAAGCCAACCGAAAAAGAGCATCTAGTGAGGACAGCGAGTCTTCGGAAAAGGGTCATGCCAACCGAAAAAGAGCATCTAGTGAGGACAGCGAGTCTTCGGAAAAGGGTCATGCCAACCGAAAAAGAGCATCTAGTGAGGACAGCGAGTCTTCAGAAAAGGGTTTTGCGAAAGGATCCACGCATGCCGTTCTTGCCGCAAGTAAACTGATCAAAAATGTGAAGGTTAAGCGCAACAATCGGATTAAGAAGCAAGGCGAGAGTATGCAACGTTTGCATGCCAAAATAGCTGTAATGGAGAAAAACTTGCTTCAAAACAACGGAGATTTTGAAGAAATACATCGTAAGACGCCGTTGGATGCTACACTGGCAGTTCCTAGCAGAAAAGACGTTATTGCTGCGAGCGAAAATATAATCACCAAAGGCAAGCAACAGCTTGCACAAGTCCTTCCAGAAGGCCTTCCACGCGAAGAAGTCAGTCCACGCGTCAGATCTGTACTGTCAAAACCTGTCCGTGAACGCGAACCCCATGATCCACCTCGACTGCCCAACGGTGTGCATATGCCAGTGATCAGGACTGGCGAGAAACACCGTTGGAACCATTTCAGCTTTTTAAGCCCTGAAATGGAATCAACACGAAGTCTTGACATGTCTTCGCTTATGGAATGTTTGCTTCAAATGCGCGCAAGTCAACAACCGAAAGAGCAGGGGGTTCGACGCGGCGAGCAACAGGAAGGCGGCCCTTTGATAAAAGTGCGGCCTAATGTCCGCATCCTTTCTTCTGAGTTAATACAGTTGTTTGCTGGCTTCAGTAAGATAGATCGCGATGGTGACGGCTTACTCTCTGTCAATGACTTAAAAGAATTTGTGGGCAAGTATGGTGCAGAATCAGAGCTGCCGGAGCATATGCTGCAAGAAGTCATATATGAGCAGGATGATGCAGCACGTGGCGCGCTGACATTCGATGCAGTGCAAAATTACTATATGCGACTTCGCCCAGTCCTGGATAAACAGCTGAGGGCTTGGAAAGACCCTTCATCTCTGCCTGCTGCTAAGATTAATGCAAAGAGTTCAGCTGCTGCCGTTATCAGAAGTAAAGACAAAAAGAGAAAGAGCTCAGGTGCAGAAACTCCAGTACCGCATGTATTGTTGCCTTTCATACCACTCCTACTGTATCGCTTGCTTATATTTGCATCCTTTGTTGGGCACGATGATCAAGTGCATATGTTGGGTGCATTTCAGAATTTTGCAGAGCAATACGGACCTCGTGATGCCGATGCGGCGTTCGAGCTCGTTTTCCTGCGACACGTTTCTACAGTAGGAGAAAGCGATAAAATTTGTTTAGCGACTTTTGTGGAATACACTCGTTCCCATAGTCTGGAGAGCACGCACAGACCCACAATATTTGAACCACCCGTGGTGCGCAACGCCGTACCTCCTGGAGAAAGAAGAAAAAGTGTCCGACGCGTCAATCGGTAAATTATAAACACTGTATATATATTATATATGTGAATTGTGTAGCAATTGCAATAAAATTAAAAGATATATACTGATCTAAATACAAAAAGCAAGTGGCATTTGAATTGCAATCCGATCGATCGCGTTCACTCGAGAGCTTTTTCCTTCACGTCACAAAGGCTCTGGAACAGCCGCCTGGAAGCGACCTTCTCCTTCCTACTGATGATTACGCTTACTTAACGATGAATTCATAAGCTGACAAGTTTTGAACCGAGGGAAAATCCGCAAATTTGGAATTGGAAAAGGAAAATTGATGCGCGTGCGCGCTCAATCTGCTATTGGTCCTCATTTAATATCGAGGCATATCGTCTATTTTGAATTAAATCGCTTTTTTTGTATGGCAAGTGACACTCGTCCTCCTCTGAATCAGGCAGGCAAGCCCCGTGAGAAAGTTGCATTAAAGCCTGGCTTTCATTTGGTGGATTGGCATCGCTTGATGGCTGCATCCACTAACTTTGACTGTCGAAAAGGTGGTCCTCCTCGTCGTGTGAGTATGGAAGAGCTTAGTACTCACAACACAGAATTTGATGCTTGGACTGCGTACAATGGTAAAGTTTATAACATTACACAATATATGCAATACCATCCCGGAGGAGTAAAAACGCTCATGAGTGGAGCAGGAAAAGACTGCACGAAATCGTTTCAAAAGTATCACTCCTGGGTAAATATTGAAAATATTTTGGCCAAGTGCTATGTCGGACCCTTGGGAGATTTGGAAAGAACTGTTAAAGAAAAGGCGAATGAAGACTCAGAAGGCGATGATGAAGACGACTACTTGCGCAAAGAACGGGATAAGAGACACGGCCGTATGACGGAAATGATAGCGCCATCTAGCAAAGACAAACGTGATGAAAAAGAAACGGAATACGATGATGATCACAAAGCAAGCCGCCTGCCACTGGATCAAGCTGGTGCAAATGGAGATGGTAAATGCTCTGTACCGGATAAAGTACGAGCAGCTCTGGAGCAGCACTCAGATGATGATGACGCCCCGATGGATGCAAAAACCCGCAGAAATACTAGTTATCAAACTACGATACAAAAAGTGCCGATAAAAGAAAGTAGCGGTGATGAAGAGTATGTTTATCGTGAAATGTAATATTTGCAAGTCTATAGCCTTCCTGATAGTTAGGTTTCACAATCGTTGTTACATGTTGGTTGTATTAATTATCTTACATAATGCACACTTCACAAAAGCATAAGGATATCAAGGGCACCCAGGTGATTTACCCTAAAGATTTTGCAAGAGCTACAGGTCATATTGATTTTTCATATGCTTTCAACTGCATATCACAATCAAAACGACTGTATCTATGAATAGCAGAATTTTCGAGTGTATCTATTCGTAGGACTGTGTACGGGTGTCTAAAGCGCTTTGCAAAAGCATCTTGTAATGCGACCTGAAAAGAAGGGGTAGAGACGTGCATCCAGCTATCTCTGTTTTTCCACACAAAATGCATAGTTACCAACCCTGGATTGTTGTCGTCTAGCCACACTTCTTTGGATAAGAAATGCATATTTTCGTTCGGAACATTTTGTGACTCACTAGATTTGGTATGCAAATTTGAGTCAACAGCGCGTGGAAATTCAAATGCTTCTCCGAGAGTCCATACGTCATGATCCACATCCAAAAATTCTTGAACATGGGTCGGATCCATAGAGAAAATCAAAACCTAAAGAGCATTGAGTTGCCATTGAACGGTACGAAGTCAGATGAAAAGTTAATGAACAACAAGTAATGAGATAAATAGAAAATACGTTGGAAACAAATGGATTCCGCGTTGAAATATAAACAGTGATATTTGTTGAAGAGAACTTACTTCTATAGGTCTTCGTTCATATTTCACGTAATGATACGAATATCTTTGTGATGAAACACTATTTACACTACGACTAATTGCCAAATTTTCTGATAATGGTTCTATTGATGTGCTAAACATTTATTTTCTCACCAATAGGAGCAAAGATATCCCTATATAATTCTCCGTAATCCACTTTCGTTTTGATTTAGTGCGGCCAGCAAAACTTACAAAATAGGAAAAGAGAACAGGTCTTCCTGATTGTATATTTCCGCGCTCATTACAAATTCTGCTGCATTCGCAGTCGCAAATATCTTAGCACATGGTAGCGAAAAGGCCACCAGCCAAGATACCAGCCGAGCATATGCTGCTCGACATTTGGACTTGCGACTTTTTCCGCAAGATCTTTTCCTCGTTTTGTAAAGTCCGCATGCTCGATCATAAAGAAAATAAGTGCACGCCTGCGTGTGATTTAGAAGCTAATGTATCACCGGAAAAGATTACTGATCAGATGCTTGCGGCAAGTCAAAGCACAATAGGTACTGTTGGAGAATTGACGCTTGCGTTTGAACCTAAATCTTTAACGAAAAATATGCTTGATGAAAAATTGGAACAAGTTCTTCGCTTATCGATGATAGGCATACCTGTTTGGGAAGATAGTTATTTCCTTGGCAACTTGGGTGACATTAATAGTAACACTACGAGCATGACTGCGCAATATTGCGGGAGCAGTGTACCTACTGGACTAGCTCTGGCCATTCCAGAAGAGCATACGATTGATGGAGCAACTTGCAGTGAAATTCATTTTACAGGGAGTAGTATTGAAAGCGAAGATGTTCAGGAAGGCTTTTCTTTGACTACTATTGACAAGCCCGAAACAGAAAGCAATAAACTCACAGATGACAATCAACTAAATAATGCTGGACCCACTCCATCAAAGCCTAAAAGGAAATACAACAATAGTCTTGCGCCTTGGCAACTTCCTGAAGATGAGAAGCGTCGTCGACGCAAGACTATGCATGGGAAGTTGAGCCCCATGGAGCTCATGCTCCTGTTGTCTCGATGGGATGTAAACCCACATTTGTTAGTATCACCGCACGTGTACGGCGAGAAAGATGGTGCTGGAGCTAATCAGCAACAGCCTTTCAAGATTGTTGTACATCCTCAAGTAGGGCTTATGGCAGACATCCATTCGCGCTTATGCGAAGCAGAAGTTATTGGCCTACTGGCAGGCTTGTGGGTAGAGCCCGGACAAACAGATAAAGACGACAGACGAGGCACTATTTACGTACAATGTTTATTTCCTTGTACATCTACTCGTCGCGATGATGACGATGGTAGCACGGATGTGGAGCTTTCACCAGCTGCTGAGCTGGCAGCCAGAGAGGTCATTCACGGTCTGGGCCTCTGCGTGGTCGGCTGGTATCACTCACACCCTAAATTTCGACCCAGTCCCAGCGTAACGGACATAAGAAATCAACAAAGCTATCAGCAGCTCATGCGCCTTGGCATGACTTCGTCCTCTTCCAGTACACCGGCTTTCAAGTCTGAATCCTCTGCGCACTCATCGGCAGATAGCCCAGACGATGAGGGCGACAGCACCTCACCACCGTCGCCATTCGTTGGTTTGATCGTGTCTCCCTATGATGATGATACTGAGAATGTAGGAGATTCTGCAGTAATGCGCTGGTTTCATACCAAACCATTTGTAGCGACAGGGGCAAAGAACGGACTGGAAAAACGCAGTATTGAGATGAAAAACAAATGCGAACTACCTATGCTATTAGACGTTGTTTGGCGACACCTTGATCCTACTGCGCCAGATCGTGTTGCTGCTATAGAAGCTGCTGCTTGGCGTGATGCGCATGTGGGCCCTCCTGCGTCGCAGGACTTGTCTATGGTCTTCCGCTCCGATGTGGTGCCCACCGATGCTGCAGAAGGTGGTGTGATTGTTCTTCAAAGTGCAACTGCTGCCTTATCGCCGCCTTGCCCACCACAGAATGCAACCCTTGATACTGGTGTAGCTCCACAAAAAGTCGGTAAACGAGGACGAAAGTATAGTTCAGAAGCGCCGAATCCAGAACCCGTGAAAAGCTTGCGCGGACGAAGGGCAGCAGGTAAAACAGCGCAAGAACTCCCGGTAGAAAATGTCGAAAATAATGTACAAGCTGATAGCAATAGCTCAGAAGTAATTATTTTGCCGTCATCAGTGGATTTTGCGCTAGAAGAACAAGATCTAAATAACATTGAAAGCACAGAAGCTGTCTCTGAAGACGCTTCAAGAATGGCAAGTGGTCTTACGATGAAAGCGGCTGTATCTGCGTTTTATGTTTCTGATACTGTCTCCATGCATTTGGTCCATGCCGCTCCATCAAAGGCAGAAGAGGGCTTTTCTGTGCCTGCTTCAGATCAATCCATGTCGCTTTCGAATGATTTTCCTTTGTCAAGGACACCATGCGTCATGCAGTGTGACATAGCGCAGGAGGTATCCGAGTCAGTGCTGCCCGTCGCAACAAGTTATGGTCAACCTTCAATGAGCGCAGCGTTAGGATCAGGTGATGAAGAGGAACTCTGCAGAACCACTCCGTGGGGGCTTCGAGGCGCTGGGGGACCCGACCTTTTGGATAATTCCACCTCTGCCAGCATTTTTAGTTCAGTTTCCGAGCAGCGCATGTCAGGACGTGCATCAAAGAAGCCGTTAAAGTACTCTGATGTAGACATGAAATCTGATAGTGCAAGGGCACGTGAGCTGCGGGAGCAACAGGAACAAATTGAAATTCAGCACGCGCTTAGCCGCAGAAAACCTGGTCGGAAACCTTTGAATAAGGAAACAGACGAGCAAGTTGAAAATATCAAGTCTTTTGAGATGCTTGTTGAAGAACCGCTGCAGCAGCCTGTTAGTGCCAAAGTTTGGAAAGTAAAGAGAAAATATAAAAAATCCCTTAATACTGCAGGTGCTGCAACGGAGCTTCCCAGTGTCGACAGCGATGTTCCTCCGCCACCTCGACGAAATGCGAACCCTCGATCTCTCTCCCGCCGCAGCCGAGAAAAAGTCTTGAATGAGCAGACCATGTTCTCTTTGATACAGTGCCTCGGTGGCGGTATTGATGAGAAGGCCGCTGACATTTCGCAGAAACTGCTCTTGCAATTGCCGCCTCGCTTGATAGCATTGCGAGGTACCTCCTTGTCCATTGTTTGTTTTGGGTTTTACTATCAACATCATGAGCATAGAGTTTCGCTGTTGAAGGGTATTCCTGGCAAATCCAGACTTATTAAACTCTGTAATTCTGCCCGCCATTGGTTGCCCATGTTGGGCCTCTCGACAGAAGAGGCGAACAACTTCATGGATGCCATCTCAGAACTTTACACGCACTTATGGAAGTCTGATGAGTCGCAAGATGTAGTGGTCAAATCGATCAAACAAAGTCGAAAAGTTGTGTTTTAATGGTGTCTGAAGAATTGATGGTGCCATTGATTTGTAGGAGCTGCGAAAAGTTTTAGAATTTACTTGTTTTCTTTCTTATTCTATTTTGTAATACTAATGTAATGTTCTTTACCGATCAAAGAATAAACTTTTATTTCCGTTATTATCGGCGGGAGTCCTGTACGAAAATTGCCAATATGACGAAAAATCATAGTGAGATGCCCCTGTCTCCGCTATTTACACCATTTAACATTTCAAATCGAGTTCAAAACGTTGGATTAGTAAGGTTCTTAAGAGTACAAGTCTTCCTCTTCCTCTTGTGCAGCGAAACCAGCCGTGGCAGCAGGGCGTGCTTGGGGGAAAGAGAAAGCATTAAGTGCTTGGCCACCAGAGGTAATATTCGCGCGTGATTGCTGCAAAGTCTGTGCAAATGAAGAATATTGCGCCAAGTCCCGATCGCTAACAGAACGACGAGCATTACGTACAGCTTCCTCAAAGTGCTTGGGCAAGATCTCAGGAACCTCATCGACTTCTTCTACTTCTGAGTCCATGATGTTGGGATCCTTGGCAGCTTCGTCACGAATCTTCTGACGCTCCATTGAACGCATGATGTCCTCACGGATCGCCAACTTGGCTGCACGTTGGCAAATCTCAGTCAGATCAGCACCTGTGAATTTCTCCGTTTGTGCGGCCAAATATTGCAAGTCGACATCCTTGTTGACGGGGGTCTTGCGAAGAACTGAACGCAAGATAGACAAGCGCGATTCATAGTCAGGCATAGGGATGTAGATAAGCTGATCCAAACGGCCAGGACGCATTAGCGCAGGATCGATGATATCAGGGCGGTTAGTTGCACCAATGACGAATACGTTCTTCTTGGCACCTACACCATCCATTTCGGTCAGTAGCTGGTTCATCACGCGATCACCCGCTCCACCCGCGTCTCCACCGGAGCTGCCGCCACGCTGTTGAGCAATAGAATCCAATTCATCAAAGAAAAGCACACAAGGAGCAGCTGCACGCGCTTTAGCAAATGTGTCTCTAACATTGGCTTCAGATTCACCGAACCACATCGTGAGCAATTCAGGACCCTTAATGCTGATGAAGTTGGCTTGGCATTCATTGGCCACAGCCTTTGCCAGAAGAGTCTTACCGCAACCTGGAGGACCGTAGAAAAGAACACCACGGGAAGGGCTCATACCAAATTTCTCGAATTTTTCGGGATGCTCAATAGGATATTGCACCAATTCGCGCAATTCGTTTTTGACGTCCACAAGACCACCGATGTCTGCCCAGCTAATGTTAGGTACTTCCACAACAGTCTCACGCAAAGAGCTTGGGTTAGAAGCACCAAGCGCGAACTTGAAATGCTCATTGTTAACTGACATGGAGGCTAGAATTTCTGCATCAATGGTCTCTTCCTCTATGTCGATGATGTCCATTTTCTCTCGTATGCATTGCATCGCAGCTTCTGTGCACAAGGCGGCCATATCAGCACCTACAAAGCCGTGAGTCTGCTTTGCAATATACTCGGGATCTACATCATCATCCAGTTTCATGTTACGGGTATGAATACGGAAAATTTCCAAACGACCATTTTCGTCAGGTACACCAATGTCGATCTCACGGTCGAAGCGGCCAAAACGACGAAGAGCCGGATCAATAGCGTTCGGGCGGTTGGTTGCACCAATGACCACAACATTAGCGCGGCCTTTAAGTCCATCCATAAGAGTGAGCAGCTGCGAAACAATGCGTTTCTCGACTTCGCCCTGGGCTTTTTCTCTCTTGGGTGCAATGGAATCGATCTCATCGATGAAGATAATAGCGGGAGAGTTCTTTTCGGCTTCTTCGAATGCTTTGCGGAGATTGCCTTCTGACTCGCCTGCCATTTTAGACATGATTTCTGGACCATTAATCAAAAAGAAAAAGGCACCAGTCTCGTTCGCAACAGCGCGCGCAATAAGGGTTTTGCCAGAGCCAGGCGGTCCAAACAGCAAGACACCGCGAGGGGGCTTCACACCCAGTGTCTTGAACAATGTTGGGTGACGCAAAGGCAACTCTATCATTTCACGAATTTGAGCCATTTGACGACGGCAACCACCGATGTCATCGTAGCCTATGTCATCAGCACGCTCTTCATCGGAACGCTTGACGGGTTCTCCTTCACAATGAATCTCAGTATCCGGAACAATAACACCATACGGTCCAGGGTCCATAGCTACTACCTTGAATTCTACCGGATGCATAGCGTTTCTAACAAGGAACAGGTCATTTACTCGCAGAGGACGGTAAGCTTCCAGAAAATAAGGCTTCAGGTATACATCGAAGAGATTTCCAGACACACCTTCAATGGTATCATCCAGTGGAAGAATGTGGACCTTCTTGCAGTACGGAATGTCGTCCTTTGCGGAAATTGTTACGATATCTCCCAATCGTACACGCAGATTTTTGCGCACAACTTTGTTCATTCGAATGTTCGCATCTTGAGTGTCTTCGTTATGCAGCACGATGCATACTGTGTCGTGCCCCTTCTTTCCCTTTATTAAAATGTTGTCTCCACGGAAAAGACCCAGCTCTTCCATCTTTGCGGATGACAGCGAAACAACAGAGTTATCGTCATTGACGGCCTCGTCCACGACAAGTCTATTGGGTGCCTTTTTTTTATCCATTATGGCGGTATTGATTGCTTTCTCCTCAGGCATAATGATTATAACAAACTGAGGGTGAAAGAATAAGGTTTTGTTCAGAAAATACTGTTTGGAATGAAAGGAAGGTGGGATTAGAAAATAAGTTCAGTTCAGAATTAATGTCAGAAAAAAATGAATCAAATACAACTAAAAAACTTAATAAACGCTTTGCAAAAGCAGCTAAATGTATATAGGTAGCGTTGAGCAAAATATTGTGCCGAAACTTACTTTATCAGTGTGACCGATTGACTGTTTTCCAGAAAGAAGAACAGGTCTTTGGGAAAGTTCCCCCAAGGGAGCCCACCCACTTCAAAAGACAGGCGGATTCGTCTCCCATTTCCTCCTCATTTCAAAGCTTTTGTAATATGGAAAGAACAACTCGCGCAGGAACTTTGTTTGGAGTGATTCAAAAAGATGTTTTAAAAAGAAAAAAATCAATTTCTGATGAAAATTTGTTATACTTGAATCAAAATGACAGCAAAGATCTTCAAGTTGAGGAACGAATTCCATTAGCAGAAATGATCGCACACAAACAAGGGACTGAAACACTCAGCTATATGAATGCAAATGAGGTTCCTCTTGGGGATATGAAGATTACTTCCAAAAATAAAGAGGATGTAGTGGGTGTTACAGGAGAAAGACTTTCACATTCCAACGTGAAAATATCGGATGATCCAGTGTCCTTAGACGATGCTGAAAGAGTTTTAAACGCTTATTCTCAATTGACGGAACTGCTTAACAGGGGTTGTTGGGCAGAATTTAAAAACCTAATTGATGATTCCAGTTTTATGAACATCATCACGAGCAGTCCTCACAGTGACGTTTTAATCCAAGGTATTTCGCTGCGCCTTCAATATTATCGAACGCAAACATTGCAACAGCAAAATGATATGAATGATGAGCTTTATGAGCAGATGAACCTTGGTATGGAATATAATGGAAGTCCTGTGCGTACATTTTCGGAAACAGAGCCCTTAAAGTCTCCTATTGTATCGCCAGTCGATAATGAGACCATTGTTTTTGCAGAATCCAATAGCCAGACACATGATAACTCAAATGATGGTATCGATCCTTGTGTCTCAATTGTAGCGGAAGCTGTGGCAAATGAACTACACAAATTGAAAGCAATAGCATTAGGAGCTCAGACAACATTCAGCCCATTCAAAGATACTGCAAACCAAGAATCAGAATCCATTCGCAAAAAGCCTCTCAGTAATGCAAGAACAAAAGCTGGTAAGAAGTGTCGCTTTGATTCAAGAAACCGAATCGTCACTAGACCTGCTGTCAAACGAGACACTTTCAATGGACAACGAGTCCGAGTCAAGTGGAGCGAAGATGAAGTAGAAGCCTTGATTGCGGGTCTAAGCAAGCATCGAGGTCTAAAGTGGGGCGCTATTTTGAAAGATTCCGAATTCGGAGCCGCCTTAGGATTGCGCACGTCCTCTGATCTGAAAGATAAGTATCTAGTCTTAAGACGCACAGGCGCATACAACTTTACTGAGCTTGATCGCGCTATGCAAGAGGATTCATAATATTTGTTGTGACTGTAGTAATAATCATCAAAAGAGAGCATACAATATTTTTAGTTTAAAATGCAAACATATTTTGAACCATTTGGTAGATACCGAGCACTTGCGAGGCATGAGAGCGCACGGTCACTCTGAAATATTTGGAGTGCTGTTTTTTTCGTCATTGAGGCGTTCATGTATTGGGCATTGCGCGCAGCAAATAGTTTAATCCTGCAATAAATCCATTTTCCAAACGCTTTTTGTCACTTTGCATTGAGTTGGGAGCGCAGCAAGGCTGAACCCACCACTCGCGACTACTGCCAAGGGAATTCCCTTTCGCACAGTCTTTGATAATTCCCTGCAAAGTCGACGCAATCTTTGAAATGCAATGTGCAATGCAGTTTGCCAATGTCAAGTGCTCTTTTATAGCCTCCAAGTCCATTGAAACGAACACAACGAGTGGGGCAGTGTTGGCATGGATCCAAGATGATAGCATCGCCCCATCCGTTTCAGCCGAATCTGACATATAGTTTCTGCAGTAAGTATTATAAAGCGTGCGAAGCTCAAGTTCAACGCGCTGTATATCTTTGTCCATATTTGCAAAATCAGGAAGCAATTTTATATTAATGCAAAATACTATGCCACGTGCTCGGTGCAGCAGCGGTGCAATGCGCTTCATGTGTGCCTCCTTATCAATATGAACAAAACTTACAAATTGCAGTCTATCATCGCCAATATTATGTATTTCTTCTTGTTCCTTTTCCTTGCTTCTCCAATCTTGATTATCGAGCTTCGTTTTTGCAGGAACCTCCACTCGGATGGAATGACCGTTGTCACCAAGTTGCCAGCGTTCAGAAATGACATCGGTGGGTAGCAGCGCAGAAGTCATTCTTTTGCTTCGATCGATTACAGAATCAGGGAGCAGCAAGTGAATATCTCTATGCATTTGATGAACGCCTGACTCAGGAAAGCTTACCATTATGACAAGTGATCGGCTGCGATGATCACACTCTGCGTCAGTTCCGATGTATTTACGAAAAACAGATAACCAAGAAGGACTGTCATTTTGTATGCACGTTTCATTACCAAGCCAAATACGTAATCGCGAGTTTGTTAAAGAAATCGAAAGAACTCGAAGAGCGTTGTAAGCTGGGAGACCGCTGTCTTCTTCGAGCCATTTAGCATATCCTGAAACACCCCTGCCAAGATATGCATAATTCAAACTTAGATTTTTCCAGCATTCATTTGAGCTAAAAACTCGTCTCCATCTTACGCTTACTTGCATGAGTCTACCTAGAAGACTAATGCTGAAGCCAAGCCAAGCGACGGCATTGCGAAGATGTGAGTCGTTGAGCAGGCTGTTGATAGGACCCTCCGTGACTAGCAGGAATGAAGGTTTGAACATATTCGAGCATGTACTCCATAAATCAGCCTCCTTTCGGATTGTGTAACCTTGGATATTTTTAAATCCATGTATGTACTTCAGTTGAACTTTAAAGTGCTCATAATAGAGAGAGATTACTTCATTTTCCAAAAATCTAAACGTTATATTCTCATCTTCAGAAATAGTAATATGCAAAATATCATCTGACATAGTTTGCAAATAACTCCTTGAGTTCGTGCCAGAAATACTTTTGGTTTGAAACCGTATCTTCTGAGGAACGCGAATTTCGATTTGAATACGCTCATATCTAAAAGGTATGCAATCGAAGAGCATCATACTTTAAATTTAAAATTGATATTTGATTTAATATTTGTAGTTTGTGACAGAGTTGGTACTATCTCGAGTCTAGCGCGATAGATAAATTAGAGAAACTCTGACTTATCAGAGCTGGTGTGTAAATTTTCATTTGGTACACAAGACAGAACGGATAACTTGAAGCTATTCAACATGTTTGGACGATCATTTCGCATAAATTCGGGATTGAAAAGTGCTGCGACATTCGGCGCAGCTTTAAGCCTTGCCACTAGCGTCTTTGCGACTTGTGAGTTTGATAAAAAGGGCTTTCCATCCCAATTAGCTGCACCTGATAATGCGGGTAAGCCATTGGTGCTCTCCGGTGTAGGAATGCGTCGCAAAAATCTTTATGTAATGGAAGTTGATGTTTATCAGGTGGGCTTCTATGTTGAAAATGATATCGCTTTACCTGGTGAGTAAATTGATCTTGTATATGTCAAACATCCTATTTGCATGGATCATCCAATAAAAATATGGATCCTCTTACAGATAAATGCGTTTGTTTTCACTCTAACGATTTGCTCTTTTTGGCATGATTTGCTGCAAAATATACTTTGCAACATGCTCTTTTATTAATTCACGTGATTAATCGCATCATTCGAACCGCAGCCCTCAGGAAAGCCCAAGCTGCAGGATCCCAGAGTCTGCAAGATTCTTTGAATGGTTTAACTTACAAAGGCCCTGGTCCTATTGCGGCTATGAATTTGAAATTTGTGCGTGGTGTAGGGCAAGATGCTATTGTGGAGGCCTTCAATGATGCTTTCAAAGGTCTTGACGCTGATGCGATCACCGCATTCAAAACGGCCACTAAGAACGCCATCGGTGACAAGGGAATGAATACAGGCGAAGAATTTACATTTTACTGGTACGGTGATGAACGTCCTCTCATTGTTGCTAAAAAGAATGGACAAATCCATTCTGTTCCAAAGTCTCCCAAAGTAAAAGAGTTAGAGCAACGCTTGTTGGGAGTTTATCTGGATAGTAAAACGACCGTCTCTCCGGAGCTTGTTAAAAGTATCGATTCGTGTGCAAAAGAAGCGTGCCCACATTGCCACTAAGCCATTTATCAAACTATTGGATTTTGCATTCAGAATGGTTTATGAAATGAAAGCCTTGTTAAATCTAATAAAGACAATATTGAAGAAGAAATATTTAACGTTTTGACATATTTATATTCTTTAAATCTTAGATATTTTTTTAACATCTTTTGATAATAAGTACTTCAAGTATAATATTGTAGCGTAGGCTCCGTTACGTAGTCTTGAAGTACTTCAAATTGTTCAATCTAAATCACGTACGCACTAAATTTCAGAAAGTGTAAGGCAGTATTTTCTATAAGTTTTAAAATTATGTCGAGTGAAATCACCTCTGATGACTTAATGCTAATACAACGTTTTCGCGAAGAGTTTAAATGTGCTCCAATCATTGGTGTATTCGCGCCTGGACGAGTCAATCTTATTGGTGAGCATGTTGACTACAATGAGGGATTTGTACTTCCATTTTGTCTTCCTTTTCGAACAAGTATTGTTGGCGGACTCACTCCTTCTGATGAAGGAGGTGTCACTACAATTGTCTCATGCAATATTCGAGGTGAATCAAGTAGGGTTTCTTTCACCGTGGACAGTTCTTTGTGCAGAGGGTCACCAAGCTGGGCAAATTATGTCAAAGGTACTATTGCGCAATATTTAGCAGATTTGCCTCGTGGTTGTGCTTTTCAATGTGTGATTCAATCTGATGTCCCAATCGGATCAGGATTAAGCTCCAGTGCAAGCCTGGAAGTTGCCATGGCAACCTTTCTTGAGGTACTCTTTTCAATAGATACTAAGGACAAACTTAAGAGCGGAGTGGTTAAAGCGCTCCGTTGTCAAAAGGCAGAACACACTTTTGCAGGAGTTCCGTGCGGCTTGATGGATCAGTATATAAGTGCAATGGGTCAGAAAGACAACTTGTTGCTTTTGGACTGTCGCAGCAATACGTTTGAACTCATCGAAATGGGCACTCCCGCAGAAGGTGGGGGAAAGCCAGTAGTTGTTGTGTGTAATTCCCACGTCAAGCATTCTTTGAGTGGTAGCGAGTATCCGGATCGTGTGCGGCAATGCAAAGAAGCATTGCTTGCAGTACAACGCTTGCATCCAGATATTAGGTCGTTGCGAGATGCTACATTAGAGATACTTGAAGAGGCGAATAGCTCTCGGTACGTTTCCGCTGTTCCTAAAGAATTTCTTGGCAACATTTCAGTAACTCAACATTCATACGGAAATCAAAATCAAAACATGTCTAGTGAAACACTTTCTCGGGCTGCTTATATGCGCGCGTATCATTGTATCACAGAAAATCTTCGGACGCTTTCAGCTGTGGATGGAATTCGCAGTGGAGATTATCGTAAAGTTGGAAAAGCTATGACGGCTTCGCATCGATCACTGCAATACGACTATGAAGTATCTTGCCCAGAAATCGATCTGCTTGTAGATGCGGCATTAAAGGTAGATGGTGTATACGGCTCCCGTATTACGGGTGGGGGATTTGGAGGTTGTACTGTAACACTAGTTCAACCTGGCGCAGTTGAAGCTCTTGTCAAGGCACTCAAAGACGCAAACTCTTTATCGGAATGTTATATTGTGCAGCCTTCATCTGGATGCGGCCAGCTAGACATAGCTGCCGCGATCAGTGGACCAGTAACAAGCCGTTATGGGGACGATGACGAAGATAGTGGCATTTATGTACCAGAAATAGGAAACCTTGCTTCTAGTACTACCTATTGGTCATCATTTGCCGAGGATTCATTTATTCAATTCAAAGAATCTCCGTGGTTGACAGCGACCGCGCTCTTTGCTTTCGCTGCTCTTGCATCTTTTGTTGCATCTAGACGCAAGTAGAAACCGATTATAACGACTTTTAATGCACCCTAGTCTAGTGCTCGACAGTGTTCCTTAATTCATATGCCTTGGTTTTCTTTTGCATGATTTCTATATTATTATTAAAC